>ERZ1066129.554-NODE-554-length-9657-cov-55.904707_pt1 | contig 9657 bp, 6 predicted proteins | sample MGYA00382776_ERZ1066129 | MGnify/ENA primary metagenome ERZ1066129 (study PRJEB33369, sample SAMEA5778359) | biofilm metagenome | biome: Industrial cooling water; feature: Water cooling tower basin; material: Biofilm | place: United Arab Emirates | collected... | reverse complement strand
GATAGTTGATAGTTGATAGTTGATAGTTGATAGTTGACAGTTGATAGTTGACAGTGTAGCGGCACCTTTAAGGGTGCCGCTACACAAACTTGCGCCACAAGGCTGTACTTCACTCAGATCGCGTCCTTAAGCAACGGTTGTGTAATTGCTAATAACGCAAGTTGCTAGTTACAAATATTGTCGGTTCGATCCCCCCTAACCCCCCTTTTTAAGGGGGGAACCGGATTCTTAGTCCCCCTTTTTAAGGGGGATTTAGGGGGATCTAAAATGCTTGACATCATAACTAGCAACTTGAGTTATTTATACAATTAGAAATCAGATCAAAACGGAAATTATCGACCACATCGGTTAAGGTTTTGGCAAGCACAGCTTCACGATCTGGTATTTGTTTAATTAGTTGCATAATTTGCCTGTCATCTAGTGCGATCGCTGCCTGATAAAGCTGCTCCACCCACTCATTTGGCATCACGTTTAACGCCTCTTTTGTTAAGGTCAAAGGCTGTAGCGATCGCGGCTCTGAGACAGATTGATTTTCTTCTGCATAAACATAACGTACTCCCAAGTAAAACGCTATTTTTTCATATAAAATTTCCCCTCTAAACGGTTTACTAACAAAGTCATTACAACCTGCTTTTAAAATATCTTCTCGCTGCTCATCAAATGCACTGGCTGTCAGAGCAATAATATAAGTATCTTTGCCGTTAGGTGATTCGCGAATGCACTTGGTTGCCTCGTAGCCGTCTTTTACTGGCATTTTCATATCCATCAAAATTAGATCTGGTTGCCAACTTTGCCAGATTTCCACAGCTGCTTCACCATTGATAGCTTCGCGCAGTTCAAATCCCAAAGGTGTAAGCATTTGGACAAGCAGAAGGCGATTTTGTTCTATATCCTCAACAATTAAAATGCGGAACTTTGGTTGATTTGGCTCTAAACCAATGACTCGCCGACTGGTTAATCTAGTTTCATTATCCGCCGCATCTACCACCTTAGCTTTAATATCAAAGGTAAAAATTGAACCCTGACCGAGGGTGCTACTGACGCTGATATTTCCCCCCATTAATTTAACGAATTCTCGGCTAATAGGTAAACCTAAGCCAGTTCCATCAATCGATTTTTGACCTGTTTTAGTTTGCACAAATGGTTCAAATAGCATGTCTATTTCTTCCGGTGCAATCCCAATGCCAGTATCAGAAACTGCAAATTGAATTGTTAATGGGTGCAATTCATTAGCTACTGAAACTCGCAGGGAAACAATACCATTTTGAGTAAATTTAATCGCGTTACCCAAGATATTAATTAGGACTTGCCGCAGTTTGCTTTCATCGGTTTGAATATATGGCGGCATGTCGTTGGCGTATTCAAAAATCAGCTGCAATCCTTTAGATTTGGCTTTGAGTTGCAGCAGCTCTTGAACTGAGCCGAGTAACTCGTATAAATCAAAGCTAGATTCATTTAAAGTAATGCGACCTGCTTCAATTTTGGACATTGACAAAATGTCGTTGATTAGTTCTAGTAAATGCTGACCGCTACGATTAACAATCTCTATCTGTTCCCGTTCCTGTGCTGTCAAAGAGTTGCTGGCAGATAGGATTTGGCTAAAGCCAAGAATTGCATTGAGAGGAGTACGCAGTTCGTGACTCATAGAAGCAAGAAAGGCACTTTTGGCGCGATTAGCTGTTTCGGCTGCTGCTAGTGCTTGTTGCTGAACAACTTCTGCTTGTTTGCGTTCGGTGATGTCGGTTAAAGTTCCCACATATCCGATGACATTGCCTGTTGCTTCCCGTTCTAAATCGGTTTGGGCTAATACCCAGGTTACCCTTGTTTTTTGATCTAAGAGGCGGTATTCATCATACCAAGGAAGTTGATGAGCGATCGCATACAACCAGGATCTATAGACTCGTTGTGCATCCTCTGGGTGAAGATAATTGCCCCATTTCCATCCCAATAGGTTTTCCGACGGCACGCCAACTATTTGACAAGTGCGTTCGTTGGCATAAATAATTTTTCCCTCAGCATCTGAGCGGAAAATTCCCACTGGGGAGATTTCAGCCAAGAGGCGAAATAAACTCTCACTTTTTTTTAACTCCTCGTCTACTCGTTGGCGTTCAGCGATTTCAGCTTCCAGCTTGTGGTTGACTGCATCTAGTTTTTTAACCTGACGCTGGCTAGTTTGAACTAAGAAAATTGTCCCAGAAAACAAGCAAGCGATCGCAATTCCAGCACCTAACACTAAATCATCGAGGACAGATTTTCCTTCCTGTAACTCTGACTCAGGCCAAATTTCTAACCGCCAAGCGATGCCATAAAAATTGATCGTTCTTTGTTGAACAAATTTAAGATGGTTGTGCTTATTACTGCGGTAATGGCTATAGATTTGCTTGTCTCCCTCATAAATAGCCACCCCGTATTTATGTTCAATCCGCCTGTACCACTCATTGAAAGTGTAGTCAAAGAATTTTTCAGTGCGAAATGCACCGAGAATAAATCCTTCAAAATCCTGTCTGTTGCCGATGGGTATGTACAGCAAAAATCCTTTGCCACCTTGCTGGATCTCGATAGTAGGAGTAAAAACGATTTGACCTGTGTTTCTTGCTGCTTCCAAGCTTATCCGCCGTTTCGGTTCAAACCCCAGGTTAAGGTTAAGCGCCTCCTCATTTCCCTTAATTGGCACAACCCAGCGCGCATGATTCGATGCATCTACCCATTCAATCACTTGCAAAGCGGGGTAGTCCTGAACATACAGTCTTGCATCAGCTTCCCAGTATTCCTGACGCGGTTTTCCTTGCACCTCCCAGCGCTTTGCCATCCGCAGCAACCCCTGGGTTTGCTGTTCTAAACTTTGTAAGATGTGGATTTTGGCATTATCTGCTTGCAAGTAAAGTGTGTGGTCAATTGCCTCCTCCTCCCTTGCAATCAGAGCTTGTCTGAGGAACAGAGTAGCAACTAATACAGCAACTCCTGCCAAGACTGGCAGCGATACGCTCTTTAGTGATACGCTATCCCTCCCAAAAAACTTAGTTATCTGCAAGCGTCGGCGGATGAAGAGTCTGTTCACGAGAATCGGGTGTAGATTATCTATCTTTAGATAGTGGAAATTAAGCTTTTCTTAAATTAGCACCTTGGCAGGTTGAGCAATATTGGTTGTGGCTTTACTCACAAAAATTAACATCAAATTCAACTTTGGCTCATCATGTTAATTTGCAACTCTAGGTAGGGGCAGGCAGGAAAACTCGGTAGCTATACTCTCAACAGTTAAAGCCGAAATTCGCCTACAAATGTACTCCCAGAAGCTGTTAAAACCAGATGGTCGCCAACTGACCTTATACAGCCGATATCCAATTGATGAAGCAATTATCGCCCCTAGCCCCAGCGATGAACCTGTGGGGGCAAACCCCCATTTGCGCTGGCATCCCTTGCGCGGCGAATGGGTAGCCTATGCCAGTCACCGTCAGGGGCGCACTTTTATGCCACCCCCGGAATATAATCCCCTGGCACCGACTATCGATCCGAAGTTTCCGACAGAACTACCACCAGGTAAGTACGACGTGGCGGTGTTTGATAACCGCTTTCCTTCTATGACTTTAGGGGCAAAGGATGCGCCGGTCAGCATCGTCGATACCTTACCAGCAAACGGTTCGTGCGAGGTGGTTGTTTTTACCCAAGATCCCAATGCTTATCTGAGTATGCTGGAATTGGATCATTTGGAATTATTGTTTCAGGTGTGGGGCGATCGCACGCGCGTATTAGGAGATTCCCCCCAGATACAATACGTCCTCCCCTTCGAGAATAAAGGCGTAGAAATGGGCGTAACATTGCTGCATCCCCACGGGCAAATTTACGCTTATCCATTTGTGCCACCCGTGCCAGCGAAAATGTTAGAAATGCAGCAAAAATATTACCAAGAACATCAGCGAGGGTTGCTGCAAGATTTAATTCAAAAAGAAATAGAAGATAACCAGAGAATCCTTTATTTAGATGACGATGCGATCGCATTCGTTCCCGTTTGCGCCCGCTACCCTTATGAAGTTTGGCTTGCGCCCATTCAACCCGTAGCAACATTGATCGATTTGACCGAAAAGCAGCGTCAAGCACTGGCAAGGGCGTTAAAAACAGTTACCCTCAAATACGATGGTTTGTGGCATCGTCCCTTTCCCTATTTAATGGCGTGGTTTCAAGCACCAACTGATGGAAATTATCATCCAGAAGCGCATTTACACGCAGAATTTTATCCACCTTATCGGACTAAAGAGCGGCTGAAATATCTAGCCGGAACCGAACTAGCAGCGGGAATGTTTGCTAACGATGCGCTTCCCGAAGATAAGGCAAAAGAATTGCAAGCTGTTCATGTAAATCTGGAAATACCCGTGAGTATATGAAGACGATCCCCCCAACCCCCCTTGCCAAGGGGGGCTAAAAAATATCTAAAATTAAACCCCCCTTTGATCGCGGGGGCAGGGGAGATCAATTACCACCATCTAACAAATTGTATGAATCAATTCAGCAAAGAAGTTTCCGCCAAACTAGAATTAATCCGCAACGCATTAACAGAAACCGAAGCGCAAGGCATTCGTTTAAAAGGTACAGACTGGTTTGCCTGGGCGACTGCTGGCGGTTCAAATACCGTATTGCTAACCGCAGAAACCGGAGTCGCGGAAGTATTGGTAACGTTAGAAAATGCGTGGATATTAACCGATGAAATAGAAGCCCAGCGGTTAAAAGATGAGGAAATTCCCGATAATTTTCAATTCCAAATCAACCCTTGGGCAGATGCAGAAGCGCGAGAAACTTTTGTCCGATCAGCGACGAATGCGGGCAAAGTGTTATGCGATCGCCCGATTCCCCACATCGAAAAACGATTGCCGCCTTCTCTTCAAAATCATAAACGGGTACTAATGTCAAGCGAATTAGAGCGATATCGCGAAGTCGGGCGCAAAGCAAGCGAAGCGATGACAGAAGTATTAAAAGCCGCCAAGCCAAGTTGGACAGAATATCAGCTAGCAGGTGCAGGTGCGGAAGCATTGTGGGCGAGGGGGTTGCATCCAGCATTAACTTTAGTCGCTGGTGAAAGGCGTTTACCGTTGTATCGTCACGCAACCGCCAGCGCCGAACAAATTGGACGCCTCGCGATGATGGTATTTTGCGCTAGGGGATATGGTTTGTATGCCAATCTTACCCGATTCGTTTGTTTTGGCACGATGGCGGATGAATATAAAAAATTGCACCAGGATATCCGAGAAATCGAAGCTTTAGCGCTGAATTTATGCCAACCAGATACGGCGCTTAATTCGGTTTACGATGGGCTGAAACAAGCTTATGAAAAATATGGATATCCCAACGCCATCCGCGAACATCACCAAGGAGGAACAACCGGATATCTAGCGCGAGAAATTGTCGCCAATCCTAGTACTACAGATACTTTGGCAGAAAATATGGCGATCGCTTGGAATCCCAGTTTACCCGGTGCAAAAATTGAAGATACTTTTGCGATTCTGAGCGATCGCAAGTTGGAAAATCTGACTTTCGATCCAAATTGGCCTAGCATTGAAATAGAAGGAAGATTGCGTGCATTGCCTTTGGAAATTGGGTAAAGGAATTAATGCGATCGCTTAACAAAACCTTTACCAAATCTGGCACCCTCAAGGGTACCGCTATACAAACAAAGCCCGCCTACGCGGGCTGTAAGAATTTAAGCCTGTCTCCGCAGGCTTTGTTTGTATAGCCACATGCTTTAGCATGTCGTGCCGCCGCAGCCTGCAAGCATTTAAGCCTGCGGCGGCAGGCTTTGTTTGTGTAGCCACAAAAAAACTGTGGCTCGCGGGTGCTGCGCTGAGCCAATATTAAAACCTCAAGGTGGATGCGATCGCTATACCCATTCCAGGAAAATTAGTATCGATTCTAGGGAGAGGGAAAAAAGTTACGCGATCGCAATCCAATTTTTTCACCAAACCTACTTTTATGCCAAACTTCGAGCAAATATTTGGTGCCGCACCGCAAACAAAAGCAAGCGCGCCTGGAAGGGTAAACTTACTCGGCGAACATACCGACTATAACGATGGGTTTGTTCTCCCCACGGCAATACCCCAACGCACTATTGTTGGGCTAGGTTACAGCAGCGATTCCCAACACCATTTTTATTCCCAAGAACTCGACCAAAAGGTAAGTATTTCAGAAAATAATGCCACTCCAGAAGGATTTACTAGCTATATTTTGGGGTGTATTCGAGTTTTGGAAACCGCCGGATATAAAATACCGTCGCTAAATTTATACGTAACTTCTTCCGTACCAATGGGTTCGGGTTTATCCAGCAGCGCAGCTTTAGAAGTCGCGACGCTGAGGGGACTGCGTCAGCTCTTAAATCTCAACATCGATGATATCCAAATTGCTCAATTCGGACAACAAGCAGAAATTCAATATGCTGGCGTCCAATGCGGCATTATGGATCAAATGGCATCGAGTTTAGCCGATACTAATTCCATGTTATTTTTAGATACTCGTACCCTCGAACGTCGAGTATTACCTTTCCCTGCCGGTGCGGAAATTGTGGTCATCGATAGCGGCGTCCCTCGCACGCTGGCAGGTAGCGGATATAACCAACGTCGCGCGGAATGCGAAGAAGCAGCAAAATTGCTAAAAGTTAAAGCTTTGAGAGATATCGCCGATCCCCAAGCTGTGGAAATTTTACCCGAACCTCTGCGCCGTCGCGCCCGTCACGTCGTGACCGAAAATAACCGAGTTTTAGAAGCTGTAAACATTGTAGAGACGTTTCATGAAACGTCTCTACACGATCAAACGCCTCTACATCGTTTTGGCGAATTAATGAATGCTTCCCACGCCAGTCTGCGCGATGATTATGAAGTTTCCGTCCCCGCCTTGGATACGCTGGTCGCAATGTTACAAGAAACACCGGGAGTCTTCGGCGCGCGGTTAACGGGTGCGGGGTTCGGCGGTGCTTGCGTCGCTTTAGTTGAGGAGGCGAAGCCAGATGGAATAGCTGCCAACATCCTCACCCGCTACGAAAATGCCGGTTATAAAGGACACATTTTAGTTCCGGAGATTCCCTGATGCCGTCTGAAGTTATCGTGGGCAACGCCGCTGTTGATGGTTCGAGTCGCTGGGGTTGGTTCATCGGTCATTTTATCGAACCAAGCGATCGCCCTCGCTGCACCCCGGATGTAGAAGTAAAATGGGCGACGCATAAAGCTGGAGAAGGCAGATCCGAGTGGGCGGTGAATGCCTCTGCTACCACACTTTCTATAGTCATTAACGGATGCTTTCGCCTGCAATTTTCCGATCGAGAAGTCGTCCTATCTCAACCAGGTGACTATGCACTCTGGCTTCCAGGCGTGCGTCATTGGTGGCTAGCTGAGTCTGATTGTACCGTTTTGACCGTCAGATGGCCCTCAAAACCGGGCGACAGCGTTGGCGTAGCAGGCGTGCAGGGGAGCAGGTGAGATGGCAGCACTTACCCAAGGTTTCTATACTCACATCTTGCACCTTGGCTAAAAACCGGGTTTCTTGACGACAAATCTAGGCTTTCAAGCTGAGCTATTTGCAAGAAACCCGGTTTTTTCAGGCTTGTTGATAATGGTGCAAGATCTGAATATACTCACATCTTGCACCACGCCCAGAAATAAATTTCACACCTGAAAGCTAAAACCCGTTGAAACGGGTTAAAACGTTGATTTTAGTTAGCTTTAGCTAACTTAAGCTTTCAGCCCCAAATTTATTTGGAGGCTGTTTATCGGGTAGGTGCAAGATCTGAGTATACAAACAAAGCAAGGCGTAGCAGGCTCAAATTCTTACAGGCTGCGGAGGCAGCCTTTGTTTGTATAGCGACACCCTTCAGGGTGTCGGATTTTGGCTAGCGATCGCTCAAACTACCAGCAGTTTCATTAATCAGCGCTCCAGCCGTTTTTTCTATTATTTCTGCGCCTGGTTGTTCCTGCGGTTTTCTAGTATACCAATATGCCCAAGCAATCAAAACTGCCTGAAAAGGTAGTCTGACCCAGTAAAGTAATTGATTGTGGGGAATCCCTTCGATTGGAATATTATTAACTGCCATGTTGATATTAGCTGGAAACACGGCGATAAATAAAGCAATCAATCCCCAAGCGGCTGCGACGCTGACAAACGGAATCATTAACCCAATTCCGCCCAAAATCTCAAAAAAGCCGCTGATATAAACCAACGCCACCGGATTCGGCAATTCGGGTGGCACAATTCTAGCGTATTGTTCGGGTCTGATAAAGTGCGTAATTCCGACGATAATGGTACACACTGCGAAGATACCGCGCAGTATCTCTTTACGACGATGGGAATTGCTATGGTGTAGTTTCATCAGGCTACGGATAACTCTAGCCAAACCCTAGCAAGAGCGGATAGGGATTTTTTCTATCCCAAGGCGAGTTTTTTTCGTCAAAAATAGCGATGCTTGCGATCGCTTTGTCTCCAGCCAGAAACCCGGTTTTTCAAATAATCCCCTCGCCAATTTTCTGAAACGCCCACACCCGCGCATCGTGTGCAGCGCCAGCGGGCATACAAACCAAGTCCACGTAGCTGGGCTGAAATTCTTACAGGCTGCGAAGGCAGCCTTTGTTTGTGTAGCGGCATCCTTAAGGGTGCCGTATTTTGGCTTTTTTGGTCAAAAATACGGATGCTAGCGATCGCACGCATATTTTATTGCAACGCGATCGCTTTGGGCAATCCTGCGTATATGCACGCGATCGCCTCCTCTAACTCCGTATTTCTCCTTAAATTTTGCTCGATTAATACCTATTTTGACGCTGAGGCTGGGTGGTTTTTCGTAAACTTAATCCGGATTTTAACTTAGTATGAAGTTTACGTAAAATTTACTATTTCGTTGAAGTAAAGCTATTTTTTTTTCCGGATCGTTGATATATTCAATTGCAGGGTATCTCCTGACTATCTGTTGGCCTCGAGCTACTCTATCCATTGTTTCTAGGGAAAAATGACATGCAATAAACTCTAAAACAACCTCATTAGATTATTGCGTGGCTTTTTTACCGAAAAAGTGTCCTATTTCTTGCCGATTAACAGGTTTCAAAGCCTGCGATGTAATTTTATCCTCGCTAAAAGCCTTCATTAGCTGGATTTTGGTATGGGAAAAAATACAGTTACGGCATAATCTGTTGATATTTGGTGCATCGGGTGTCTACAGCAAGCTCAACAATAAATTTGAGCATAATTACAGTTCATTGTCAATCGTTTGTAGGTAAAATTTGTGAGATTTCCGGTGCCTATCTACCCAAAGCCCCTTCATCAATACGTATGTTCCCGACCAGGAAAGTTTAATTAGCGGTTGAAAACCGCTCTTCAATTTGTTTTCTCGGTCATTCTCGACGCAACAAGAGACGGCGTAGAGCAAATTACCCCAGCCTTGAAAGGCGGTAAATTTTCTGCCGTTTATATCGAGATTTGCCAAAAGATCGCAGCAGCCTCAGCTTTATAGATCGAGGTTTGTAATTCTAAGGAAATGTAAATCGCTCCTTTGAGCGATCGCACTCTCATGGAATCGTAAATAGCCATCATCTATCTCGCATCTGTGCGGCGGGTTAGATAGATTTCTGCGGCTTTGTGTCCATCGCTTTCTTGAGCGATCGCACTCGGATGAAATCGGAAATAGCCATCATCTAT
>ERZ1066129.549-NODE-549-length-9710-cov-6.027240_pt1 | contig 9710 bp, 5 predicted proteins | sample MGYA00382776_ERZ1066129 | MGnify/ENA primary metagenome ERZ1066129 (study PRJEB33369, sample SAMEA5778359) | biofilm metagenome | biome: Industrial cooling water; feature: Water cooling tower basin; material: Biofilm | place: United Arab Emirates | collected... | reverse complement strand
ATCCATTTGTGGTCTTAGGCGTTCGTCCGAAGGTAAATCGTGTTGCTCCCGGCACCGGTGTACCATTAGAAGTGTTTATTGCAGAGGGCAATTTGGAAGCAATTTCACAGGTTGCATCGGGTAATATTCGCGTGCGCGTTGCTTTTGACCGCAATGTCCTTGTTCCAACGGGGCTAACACGAGCGCTCAGGACGACGCAACGGAGTACTCAAGCGCTGGTGGAGTATTCGACGCAGTGGAATGCACGGCGCAATGGGAGCGTAATTGGTGTATTTGAGACACGAGCGGTCGCGGGAGAACGAGACAGCACTTCTTTACAGATTGTCGGGATTGAATGGGGCGGGCAACGCGAAGAGCGTCAGGAATGGGAGCGTGGCGTAATTATCGAAGAACCGCAACCGGGGAGTTTTGCGACCCTTGTTTCGCGTGCAGGCGGGAAGCGGCTTATCGGGGTGAACCAAGCGGGTACGGTTGTTTTGAATGCCGTACAGCCAAATCCGGCAACGGATAAATTTCAGGTGCGTTTTACGCTTGCTGAAGAAAGTCCTGCAGAACTTGTCTTGGTGGATGTACTGGGGAATGTCCTCAAAACGTTGGCACGGTACTCTTCAGCACGAGGAGAATATAGTGTTTCAGCCGATGTGGCAGGAATTCCGTCGGGAACGTATTTTGTTGTTCTCAAAAGTGCCTCCGGCGCTGTGAGCGAGCAAATACAGGTAAGGCGATGAAACGATATTTTTTGAACGCAGATGAAGCCCTGATGGCGCTGATTGACGCGGATATTGAGAGTGATGAAACCAATTTCGGAAGTTACTCATCTGTCACCGAATCTACGTTTATCCTGTGAATCCGCTTCATCTGCGTTCAAGATTGCCGATGGACCAGTGTCCTATGAAGTGTAGAAAAATTCTCAACCAAAGTTATGCGCTTGAAGGAACTGCCTCAAATCTGGTAAAAGGGCTTGTATTCATGCTCGTTGAAGAAAATAGGTTTTCATCATACCTTTGCCTTTGACCTCAATTTCACCCCGTTCAACGCATTGAAAAGGCAGTATCATTGCGGTCGTTGCGCTGCCCTTGTGGGGTTCTTGATTGAGTTGTTGTTGTGCTTTTATCAATTCTAAACGGACATCATCAGAAATGTGAATTTGACCGCTTGCGCCGTGTGACTCCATGCGCGAAGCGATATTCACCGTATCTCCCCAAAGGTCATACGCAAACTTTTTCTTTCCGATAACCCCTGCCACAACTTTTCCCGTATGAATGCCAATGCGAAGTTCAAGCAGAGAATGTGGTGGTGCGTTTTCTGCAGCAATGGTATTATAACGGTGCATGGTGTCTATGGCATCAAAATCCGAGAAAATCGCATCTAACATACCGACAAGCTCTCCCGGAGCGAGTCGTGAAGCAAGTTCAGTAAAACCGACGATATCAGCAAATAGGACCGTTGCTCCGTCGAAATATTCCGCAATCGTCGTTTCGCCTGATTTCATACGCTCTGCAATAGCAGCGGGGAGAATATTCAGCAAGAGTGCTTCGGCACGGCGACGCTCTTCTTCAATACGAGTATTTTGTAATTGCAAATCTTTATTAGCTTTTCGGCGTTGTTTATTCAAGCGAAACAATACCACACTTAATGCGACGAAAGCAATCAAGGCAAGTGTTGAACCGATAAGTAGCCACGTTTGCATTTGTTTATTTTTGTTCAGCAGCACAATTTCCGCTTCGCGTTTTTCCGCTTCATATTCAGCACGGAGTGAAGCCATTTGACTAGAGGTTTCGTCATTTTGGAGAGAATCACGTAGGCGTAAAAATGCTTCTTGCCATTGGAAGGCTTTAGCGTAATCATTCTTTTTACTATACGCTTCGGTGAGCAATTTGAGAGCAGAAATCTCTTCCTGAATAGCAGCAGCACGGCGTGAGTGATAAAGGCTTTCTTCGGCAGAGCGGATTGCTTCACCAAAATTTCCTCGTTTCATATACACATGTCCCAATCCAACAAGGCTTCCAGCCAAGCCTTTATGATGATTGAGTTCTTGTTCCAAAACAAGAGATTGATTGTAAAAGTCAAATGCTAAACTATCATTCCCCATTTGCCGATAGACCGTCGCGATGTTAATAAGTGGTGTAATCAAGCCTTCTTTGTCGCCCAGTTCCTTACGAAGCCGCAAGGATTCCTGATAATGTTCGATAGCTTGTTCGTTTTGTTGCTGTTTTTCATAGACTTCACCGATGCGCAAGTGCGCGTATGCTGTCCCGCGTGTGTCCGAGAGTCGTTCAAATGCAGCAAGCGCTTTCAAACAGTTCTCTAACGCAGATTTATACTGCTTTTGTTTCATATACAAATTACCGATGTTGTTATAGCAGTAGGCAATTTGTTTGTCGTTTTTATCGGTTTCGGCTATTTCCAATGCCCGTAAATAGGAAGACATAGATTGAGTATAGTTCCCCATATTGCGATAGACTACGCCGATGTAATTGTGGCTATTAATCATTTCATCGCGTAATTCCAACTTTGCGGCTAATTCCAGAGCTTGTTTCCCGTATTCCAATGCACGAAGCATCTGTAAACCCCTATATTCCCATGCAAGACCATTTAATAGGCGAACTTTAATGCTGTCGTGCGGGTTACCAAGTAATGCTCGCTGAAGGCTGTCAGCGACACGCGATGGTTGGGCTGAAGCATAAGGGATACTTAGGTGTACGAATAGTATTAGCATCGCCATGCTCAAAAGCAGGTGCTGCATACCAAGGTGTTGTATTGTGGATTGAAATCCCTTGACATTTATACACAACAGAATCTTGATGGGGCTGCTATAATCAGGCTCCTGTGGCACAGACGGAGTGTTAGCGTTAGATTCGCCTGTCTGTATCGAGGAGCCGTAAAGCATTTTGAAATCTACACAGACAGGAATATCTGTGTTCCATTTGTAGAAATGTTGTCGAGTGCGTCGCAACTTGGCATTTAATACTAATGGTGAAGAGTGTTTCATTGCACTGGAGAAATAAAAAATGCCGTTCTGGAAAAATGAAGTTCATATCTTGATCGATGCTCTCTCTCAGCCACAAGGATTGCTTACGATGCTTGAGGTGGTACGGCAGGAAATTCTACAAAAAATGTTGCACCGTGCCCCAATTCCGATTCGCACCACACGTTACCGTTCATTGCCTCGACCATTTTTTTGACGATGCTTAATCCTAAACCTGTACTGTGTTCGCCGCCGGTTGGTTGAGCAGAGAGCCGTGCAAATTTACCGAAAAGTCGTGTTTTATCATCTTCCGAAAATCCCGGTCCTTCGTCGCGTACGGAAATACGCACTTTATCTGTGATTTGTTCTATGGTTACCCAAATATTTTTGCCGTGGGGAGAGTATTTAACAGCATTGGAAATGATATTGTCCATGATTTGCGAAAATGCCAAGTTGTCGGCAAGGCAGATAATGTTTTCATCGGGGGGCATACAATGCAGCGTAATATTTTTAGTTTCGGCTCGTGGCAGATATGATTCAACAATAGGCACAATAAGCCACGCGGTATTGATGGGTTGTAGATCGTATTTTCGTCCGCCACGTTCAATTTGGTTCACATCCAGAAGATTTTTTACTAATTCCAGCATTTTATCGGCGCTTTGCAGCATGACTTCACTGATTTCACGAACCATTTCAGGGGATTCACTGGTTTCTTGTAAGACGCTCGCCAATCCTTGAAATGCACTGATTGGATTTTTCAAATCATGTGCGACAATGCCCAAAAATTCGTTTTTCTCGACGTTGAGCATTTGAAGTTCATTATTTTGTGTCTCAATTTGACGATTTTTTTGTTCCAATTCTTTGGTATAGACCTCCATTTGGATATTCGATTGTAGCAAACCACTGGTCAATTCTTGTAATCGCTCATTTTTAATACGCATTTCCTCTTGATGCTGTTCCAAACTGTCCAACATCCGATTAAAAGACCGACGAATAACAACGGTTTCTTTGGGCGTAAACAAAGAAAAATTTTCGCTGACACGGTGACTTAAATCACCTTTTGTAGCACGGTTTGCTACTTCAACATGCTTTTGAGCAGATTGTGCTGCAAGCCGTACGGTAAAAAATCCAAAAAACATCAGTACCACCGAAGCGGCGATGGCGCTGGAAACAATAGCTGTTCGCGTGCGGTTACTCATTTCGATAAGTTCATTTGTTTTCAGCATAATCAAGACTTCTCCTCGTCGGTCACTTTCGACGGGACCACGCACCGGCGAGAGTACCAACACTTCGCCATTAGCTTGTGTTACCATGCGCGTTGTGTCTTGGGGCATGACGGTTGCTCCTTTTTGAAATGCTGCCGGTGCGCGTTCGCTATTTTTTGTGTACAGCGTATCGCCGTTGGCATCCCGAATAATCATCCACTGAAACCCCGACAAACTTTCCACGCCTGATGCTGCACGCGCCAGTAATTCACGATCGCGGAAAATCACGCCGTTTGTGCTGCCGGCAGCTGTGAGTAAGCCAATGGAATAGGCTTGTGAGCGCAGATATTCCCGACCGGCTTTGCCTTGTTGCCATGACGTAATGAGAATATGTGTCATTGTCACAAGGACAATAGAGACAAAGAGCAGCAGTGTTAGCAATGTAGCTGCCGAGTAGTAACGTTTGGTTGGCTCTGGCATAAAATCGTTCCTGGAATACAACTACGTAGAGGAATAGAGAAGAGGTAAGGGATGATGAAATATCTTTAGGGAATGCGTTTTGAAGACTGACAAAACAAAGACGTATGCTCAGTCCTGTTGTGTACGATTGAGCTGATGAACAACGAAAGGTGTAGATACGGTATCATCATTTTTTTGTGTTCAAACAGCGTTTCGTTGTCTATGATGTATTCGATTTGCTTGGCTTACACACTCAAGGTATGACCGACGTATGGTGTGTTTCTGCAATTTGCTTTTGTTCTGTCTTGACCGAATGTAAAAAATACGTTGTGAGCCGAATATTACCCTTCAGTGCTGTCTCACCGCATTTCTCAAAGATACAAGAATTGTTCAGGATTTCATAGACTTCTTCGGAGCAGTGAATTTTTCCGGGCATTCCGTGAGATTCCAAGCGAGAGGCGATATTAACGGTTTCTCCCCACAAATCATAACTAAACTTCTTTTTGCCGATAACTCCCGCCACGACGCTTCCCGTATGAATACCGATGCGGACTTGTAAGGGGGTGGTAGTGTTGGTGTGGATAGTATAACGCTCAATAATGCGAAGCAAATCTAACGCGAACAGGGCAACGTTCAAACAATGGTCTGGATGCGGTTCAGGAATACCACAGACCGCCATATAAGCATCGCCGATGGTCTTGATTTTTTCTAGGCTATGGCGTTCTGCCAAAGCATCAAAATCCGAAAAAATTGCATCCAACAAAGCCACAAGTTCTTCGGGTGGTAAATCGGATGCGAGCTGAGTAAAATCGACAATATCAGCAAATAAGACGGTAACATTCGAGAAGTTTTCTGCAATGCGGCGCTCACCGATTTGCATACGCTCGGCAATTGGCTTCGGAAGAACGTTGAGCAAAAGTGATTCGACTGTGGAGCGAGCTTCAGTCAGCAGCGAGTTTTTTTCTTGTAAAAGAGCATTGGCGTGTTGTAAAGCAGCTTCGGAACGCCGTTTTGTCCGATACCGCCCGTAAACCAAGGCAACGGCAATAAAACTTGCCAGAATAATCGTCAAAAGCAGATTGCGCTGTACTTGCTCTCGTTCGCGTTGAGCCGTAAGAAGTTCAATTTGCTTTGCTTTACGTTCGGTGTCGTACTGAGCGCTGAATTCCGCCGTTTTGCTGTTCGATTCTTCGGAAAGAAGCGAGTCTTTAAGAGCTTCATAGCGTTTGTAATGGTGTAATGCTCCTTGAATATTACCGATAGATTCTTCGATACTCGAAAGGAGTTCGTAGCAGTCACGTAGTTCCGGGCGAGAATTCATGCTTGTGGCAAGGTCAATGGCACGGTTAATTTGTGCGAGTGCCTCGGAATAGCGTTTGAGTTTGTAGAGCGCACTTGCTTCACCCGTCAGTGCATTAATCATTCCTTTGTGATTTGTTACAGCTTCATAGAGGCGAAATGCCTCGCGTTGAAACCGTAACGCATCATCATAAACACCTAAATCCTCCATAACACCGCCCATGCTGTTATAGCTGAGTGCTTCGCCGGTGCGATTATTTGCGCCTTTTAAGACATCTAACGCTGCTCTGTGCATTAAGGCTGCGGAGTCCAATTGTTTTTCTCGCCGATAAATTGTACCGATGTTGTTATATGCCGCCGCCGTACTGCTCCGCAGTTTTACCGTCTTATAAATTTCCAATGCTTCAAACAAATAGTTCAGCGCTTCTCGGTGTTTACGTTGTCCTAAGTAAATAATACCGATATTATTCGTCGAGTGTCCGATGCCTGCTGTATCGTTGATGCCTTTACGAATTTCAAGGGCTTGTTTATGATAGCCCAGCGCAATATCGTACCAGCCTTGATAATAGTACGTTACGCCGATAGTGTTCAGAGCATTGGCGCGACCTTTTTTGTAATCAATCAAATTTGCTATGGTTAAAGCATCGGTAGCATATTTTCGAGAAACTTGTAGATTAGAAGCCCACAATGCACGAGCAAGATCCACAAGAACATTAACGCGCACCGTGTCCGGCAGTTCGCGGGCAAGGACTTTTTCAAGACTATCAGCAATCGGGGAGCGGGGACGTGTGCTAGAAGCAGCCTGTCCAAACGCATAAAACGGAACGAGACTGCATAGTGCAATGACCAGTGTGCAAAAGTGCAGCACAGAATTCCGAAAGGGTATTGGCTTCCGAATGCCGTGTTGTTCTTCACACTGTTGCTCTTCATACTGCTGCTGTTGCGTTGGTTCTTGCTGCATTGTCGGTCGTTGCATGATTATTGTTCTCGTAATTCATACAGTGAAACGCAGATGGGGCTGATAGCGCGGTCATCGGAACGTTCTTCCGCCATTAACGCCGTCCCGTGCGCGTGTCCTCGTAAATTATTGTCCGAGAGGGGTCGTTGTATTTGAGTTTGTCCCAGACTTTTTCGTTCTTATAGCCACGGAAAAGGTCTGCAAGTTCACGAAATTTACTATCAAAAAAAAGTTGAAAAATCGCACTGCGATTTGGCAATTTATCCTTGAAATCAGCGTATTTGGTCAGAAGTTCGTCGAGTGTTGCTTTTGCTTCGTCGGGTTTGTCGCCGATATAGTCCATTCCATTGAGGTAATATGCGGCATTGAGCGTACGAAAGTCATTAAAGCGCGATTCCAATAGTTCGGTAATAACCGTAGTGCGAGTAATTTTTCCGGGCTCGTTCGTCGCATCACGCCAGCCATTGTCGTCGCTCATTTTGACGTATTGGCTTTGTGTATTGGCGGCGAGTTGCAAGATTTGTTGCGCCTTTTGGAAATAGGGCGTTCCGCCGAGCGGATAATACGAATCCATATCAAAACCAATAGCGAGCATCGCATAATAATCCAATACGCTTAGTAAATCGTCGAAACGCAGAGGTTGGTAAGAGAATGATGCGCCGCGTTGATAGGGAAATTTGAGTTTGGTATCGAGCATTTGCATCGTTACTGATTGTTTCTTCGTTCCGAAAAGCGTCCGTTTTGCCACAACGAGCAACGTTGCGTTGTAGTAAGAGGTTTGCGTTCCATTGAGCAGCGTGATGGTTATATTGAGTTGAACGGGTTCATCTTTCCATAAGATTTTATCCGCTTCGTGCTTCCATTCTTTGCCGGTAAAGAGTTGAGTGTTGAAATATGCTTGTAATTCTTGACGGAACGAGGCAAAGTTATCTTGCTCGTTAATCTCAAAACCGGGAGCAAAATCCACCGAGACGGTCGCACGAATTTCTTGTGCTTGAGCAGCGGCAAAAGAAGCAATAAACACGCACATGATAAGGCAGTAGTATCTACTGAGGTGATGAAGAATCATGGTCAAAAAATAAATGATGAAAAAATCAAGGATTTCACTACTTTTCGGCATAATCCGCCAAAATTTACAGCAAATTAGGCTCTTGTGCCGATATGAGCAAGTTCTATTCGCTACGTGGGACGTTTTTTTTCAGAAAAACGTTTATTTGTGCCGCTTCTGTATTGATAACGCAGTGCTGGTGCGCCGTTTGGCTGTCTGCACAGCAATCTTCTTCCTCGCAGTCTTCCACGCCGTCCACCCAAGAATTAGAGCAGGTTCTGGAATTTTTAGCACAGGCAAACATCGCCGTCCCGAGTTTGGATTTGCTGGAGTATTACCACCGCTATCCGCTTCGGCTTAAAACAGCTTCCGTGCGTGAATTACAGACTCTTCCGGGTATTTCGCTCGAAACGGCGATAACGATAAAGCGCTTTCTCAAACGCCGGGCAGACGCAGATTTCGTCATGTTGCAAGATTCATTGGGGCTGTCGTTTGCACAGATTTATCTTTTGCGATTTTGTACTGTGCTTGAGAAAAAAACAGACGAGCAAACGCCGGACGTATCACAAGAGATCATTTCGGGTGGAAATGTCCCTAAAAAATCTCCCGAACAGGCTGTACGCACACCATCGAAGCGCATTGAGCCGCTTCCCGTGTTGCCGCCGATTCCCAACGTCGCGCTCTGGTACCGCGCACGGACACGGTTGTGGGCAAATCCTCAACGCGGTTTTACCTCCGCCGCCACACCAAGCCAGCAATTTCAAGGCTCTCCACTTGAACTCTACCAACGGCTGACGGCATCGCTACGTCTGGATTCAGTCGGTTTTTTTGAAATGAATCTCACGGCTGCGAAAGATGCCGGAGAACTCAGTGTAACCGATTTTTTGAGCGGGTATCTCAGAGCGGAATTTGGGAATGAAATGCAACGTACAAGCGTTATTTTGGGCGATTTTCTTGTGGAAAACGGCAAAGGAACGGCATTTTGGAGTTTGTACGGTCCGGGTAAAAGCGCGGAAGTAATTGCGCCGGCAACGCAAGTGAATGTGAATTTGCTGCCGTACCGTTCTTCGACCGAGCAGCAGTTTTATCGTGGCTTTGCCATTAAGCAGGAACGGCAAATCGCGGATAATCTGGCGCTCAGGGTGATTGGGTGGGGTTCTTGGCAGCAACGTGCTGCAAGGCTTGATTCGGTGCGCAATGTGATTACGTCCTTGGATTTTGCGGGGTATTTTCGGACACGCTCGGAACTTGCTTTGCGGGGCAATCTCGGCGAACAAATTTACGGTATTTCCGCCGAGCTAAGTTCACAAGAGCAAGGCGGAAAGAGGCTTGCGGGCAGTGCAGACGAATGGTCGTGGTCATTGGGAGCAGGTGCGCAGTACCTCAGCTATGACAAAACCGTAACCTCGCGCTCGGTTTTGGTGTTTCCTCGTCAAAATGGCGTTATTGCATCAGTGTTTGGCACACTTGCTAAAGGGCAAAGCGTTATTGCGGCAGAACTTTCCCGCGACGGAGCAGGGAATATCGGTGGAAGAATTGGCGTGGAATCTCGTTTGCAGGGGTGGGAATTGGCTGCGGTGGCGAGAGCGTTTCCAACGGATTTCCGCTCGCCTTTTGGCGTGAATTTCGGCGAAAACAGCAAACCAACGAATGAAGCCGGCGTGTACCTGGGGGCAGTTTGGAAGCAGATTCCTAATTTGCGGGTAAATGCGTACGCCGATGTGTACACGACGTTCTCCAGTACGGCGACAATTCCTGTGCCGGTGCGTGGGG
>ERZ1066129.535-NODE-535-length-9899-cov-10.727042_pt1 | contig 9899 bp, 4 predicted proteins | sample MGYA00382776_ERZ1066129 | MGnify/ENA primary metagenome ERZ1066129 (study PRJEB33369, sample SAMEA5778359) | biofilm metagenome | biome: Industrial cooling water; feature: Water cooling tower basin; material: Biofilm | place: United Arab Emirates | collected... | reverse complement strand
AGTTTGGCCCCTGTCCCCCGCCCCCTGCCCCGTCGCTGAACTTAAATCGCCGGATAATTCTGGCCGGATCACGGCGCGAAAGGAAGAGCTCTGGACCGGCAGATCGTACCGCCCCGATCCGCCAGTCGACGTCATGCCCGACTACGAGAATCAGATCCAGGATCTGGTCTCGTAAGCCCGAACATACGGACGCGAACCGACTTCAAGGCCGCGTCAATGCTGTCGCTCGTCCGCGAGATGGCGAAACTGGGCGGAGATCATCCGCGGGAAGGTTTCACGCCGGAGCTGAAGGCACCGAGAGCGTCACTAGGCCTCAGAACTGCGCAACTGTCCAGGGTGCTGGTAAGGTTGTAGGCGTGACACGCGGCGAAGAGCCAAGTTGACGGCCAGCTTGAGAGGTGAGATGCAATGGACCACGATGCCTCGAAGAATCCCCTTGAATTGCCAACGACTGCGCTGCAGATCGAGGCGACGCTGGTTGCCAAGCTGAACCTGGCAGATTTCCAGAACTCAGTCCCCTTGCTAAGGGAACTGGTGATCGCCAACGAATCTGCTTCCGGTGTCGTCGACATCGAGATCCGGATCAGCGCAACGCCGGCATTCTTGAAACCCAAAACTTGGCGTCTGGACGCAATAGCCGCCGGCGGCCGCTGCAGAATCTCAGACCTTGATGTGCAACTGGATGGCAATGTGCTCGCACGCCTGACGGAGGCTGAGCGAGCGACTGTGTGCCTGACGCTGCACCAGCGCGGCGAAGGGGCAATTGAGCTGGTGCGCCGCGAGTGCGTAGTCGAGCTGTTGCCTCGCAATCAATGGGGCGGGATCGGGCATATGCCGGACCTAGTTGCGGCATTCGTGCAACCCAACGACCCTGCAGTCGATCGCGTGCTCAAGCGCGCGGCCGAGATCCTGCGGCAGAACGGCAAGATTCCGGCGCTGGATGGCTACAACGGTGGCAGCAAGCGGGCTTGGGAGCTCATGTCCGGCATCTGGAGCGCGGTGGCGGCGATGCGCCTGGACTACGCCCTTCCTCCAGCGAGTTTTGAGCACACTGGCCAGAAGGTCAGAGGCCCCGGACAGATCGAGGAAAGCGGGCTCGCCACCTGTCTTGATCTGGCGCTGCTGTTCAGCGCGGCAATGGAGCAGGCGGGCCTGAACCCGGTTGTCGTCTTCACCAAGGGACACGCGTTTGCGGGCGTGTGGCTGCGAGCGGAAGAGTTCTCGAGTACGGTAGTTGATGACGTCACTGCACTGCGCAAGCGCATCAAACTCCAGGAACTGGTGCTGTTCGAGACGACGCTGGTCACGCAACAGCCTGCACCAGGGTTTTCCTATGCGAGCCAACTTGGCGCGCAGCAGGTTGCAGATGAGAAAGAAGAGGCGTTCGAGCTGGCTGTCGACATTCGCCGGGCACGCCTTCAGCGCATCAAGCCCCTCGCGGCGGCGGAAGCGCCAGCGACCGCGACTGCGCCTCAGTCGACGGATCCGCCTGTGGCCCCCTTTGACGAAGCGCCTGATCTCACCGAGACCGAGGTACGTGCCGATCCGGCAACACTGAATCCCAAGGATCGACTGGCGCGCTGGCAGCGCAAGTTGCTGGACTTGTCCCTGCGGAACAACCTTCTGAACTTCAAATCGAGCAAACATAATTTGAAGATCGAAGCGCCGGACGCTGGCCTTCTTGAAGACTCCCTTTCCGAAGGACAGGCCCTAAAGATTCTTGCTCGCCCGGATCTGATGGATGGTGCAGATCCCAGAAGTCGAGCGCTCTATGAGAGTCGTGAGCGGGAGGACGTGCGGCGCAATCATGCCCTCGACGCGCTGAAACGACGCGAGATCTATGTTGGCCTGCCGCCCGCCGAGTTGGAATGGAGGCTAGTCCAACTTTTCCGGTCAGCGCGAATGACTTTGCAGGAGGGCGGAGCCAACACGCTCTACCTGGCGCTGGGATTCTTGTCCTGGACTCGCGATGGCAAGGCCGAACAAAAATACCGTGCGCCGCTCGTCCTGATTCCGGTAACACTGAGTAGGCGAAGCGTTCGATCCGGCTTCACGCTCACCCTTCACGACGATGAGCCTCGCTTCAATCCCACACTGGTGGAGATGCTGCGCCAGGATTTCAAGCTCAATCTCGGCGTCGTCGAGGGCGAACTGCCCAGGGACGAGTCCGGCCTCGATTTGCGAACCATTTGGGATACGGTGTCCCGAGCGATCAAGGACATCAAAGGCTGGGAGATTTCGGAAGAAGTCACGTTGGCGATGTTCTCGTTCGCCAAGTATTTGATGTGGAAAGATCTGACCGAGCGCACCGATCAATTGCGCGAAAATCCGGTGGTCAGGCATCTCATCGACACGCCGAGGGAGCCCTATCCCCACGGCGTGGCCTTCCCGAATCCGAGGCGACTCGATCAGGACTTCACGCCGGAACAGACCTTCTGTCCCTTACCGGCCGACTCGTCCCAGTTGTCGGCCGTCATGGCAGCGGCGCGAGGCAAAGACTTTGTGTTGATCGGACCGCCGGGGACGGGCAAGAGCCAGACCATATCCAACGTAATTGCTCAGTGCCTCGCCGAAGGGAAGCGAGTTCTGTTCGTTTCCGAGAAGATCGCGGCGCTCGACGTCGTGTATCGCCGCTTGCGCGAAGTGGGACTGGGCGACTTCTGCCTTGAATTGCATTCGAACAAGGCGCGCAAGCTGGATGTGCTTGCGCAGCTGCAGAAGTCCTGGGAGTCCAAGGGTGAGGTCGATGCATCCGCTTGGCGCGCGGAGGCGCAACGTCTGAAACGGATGCGCGATGACCTGAATGTCTATGTCGAACGGCTGCACCTTCGCCATGCGAACGGCATCAGCATTTTCGACGCCATCGGTCGCGTTGTGGCCGCCGACAGCTTCTTCGTGCCGTCGCTAAGCTGGTCTTCGCCGAGTGATCACGACTCTTCGTTGATGGAAGGCATGCGTGACGTCGTCGATCGCCTTGGCGTGAATGCACTAGCGGTAGGTCACCAAAGCCTGCTGGACCATCCTTTGGCGGCAGTGGGCAGTTGCGAGTGGTCGCCCACGTGGCAGCAGACCGTCGTCCAGTGCGCTCGCGATCTGATCGTGGCAGCTCGTCAAGTGGATTCAACTTATCGCGGGTTTCTGAATGCGTCTGGGCTTCCACAGATTCCTGCGACCCGCCGTGCGAGAGGCGCGATCAGTGTATTGGCGCGGACATTGCCGCATGCCGCGGGGCGAGATTGGCGGTTCGCCGTTCGGGACGATGCACAGGCTATTGTGGATCGCCTCAAAGCAGGGGCGGAATTGCTGCGGCAACACGCCGCACTTTCCGGACAACTCTCGCCTGCTTGGACACAGTCCATCGCTGGTGCTTGTCGCCGCGGCTTGGCGTTGCTTGAGAAGCGGCGGAGTGTCCGCGCCGAACTGGCTCCTTCCTGGCCCCCCGGTGTGATCGCCGATCTCAGAAAGGGTCTGGGGTTGCTCGACACACTCGAACAAACAGCCAGTCGCATGTCCGCCAAGTACAGCGATGCCGTCGAACAGATCAACATTTATCAACTGCAGCGCGAATGGACCGGGGCCGAGAAGGCTATTTGGCCAATGTCTTGGCTTGGGAAGCGCAAAGTGCGGTCGACGCTCGAAGCGGCAGTCGTCGGCAGCGGCGAACCAGACGTCGCCAGCGACCTTCAGGCATTGGTAGACATCCGGCAGTTGCGCGCGGAGATCAGCAAGTTCGATCCCGGCATACAGACTGCCGGGATGTGGGATGGACTGAAGACACGCAAGGAACTCGCGAATGCGTGCTTGAAGTTCCAGTTTGCACTCGACGCGGTCCGCCACGAGCGACCCTGGCAAGACCATGGGCTGGAAGCCGTCGCCGACGGTCACTGTGGTGAGCGCCTTGCCGCAGACTTGGCGCGGATGCGCGCAATCAAAGCGCTCGACGCAGAAATTGAGGAATTGGGTCCATTGGCGCAGGCAACCGATGGCCTTTGGGCGGGACTCGCGACGGACAGCGCGCGTCTTGCTGCCGCACTGACGTTTCATTCAACGCTGCAGGGAATCCGCGAACAAGGACCGCTGGTGGGGGACCACCAGAGCGTGGCAGATGGCGATTGCGGATCGTCGCTGCAGGCTGACCTGCGAACTATTCGGCAGCGCGAATCTGTAGAGCGCAGCATTGCCGCGCTCGAAGATCTTTCTGCTCTCACGGGTGGTTTGTGGCGCGGAGTTGGAACCAATCCAGGCACGATCGACACGGCGCTCAAGTTCCATGCGTACGTTTCTGCTGCAGTTGCGGGCCTCGCTAGCGAACCGTCTATCCTGTCCGACATCAGGGCGGCCCTGGATCGTCTTCTTGAACCGAACGGTTCCCACCTTGCCGGATCGATTCGCTCGACAGGGCAGGCCTACGTCGATGCGCTGAACGTGCTCCAGCCCAAAATCGATTTGCTCGCCGCAGTTGGTGAGTTCACTGAAGCATCGAAATTGCGATTCAGTGAGATCGTGATCAGCGAACTGATGGATGGCTGTAAGGGAATCGAAGCATCCGAACCGCGAATGAACGCTTGGTGCGCCTGGCGCAAGGTTCGACAGCAAGCCGTCGCGCTCGGACTGTCGCCGTTGGTGCTGGGGCTCGAGAACGGCGAAATCGCCCCCCATCATGTGCGGCCAGCTTTCGAGGTTGCATATTGCCGATGGTGGTTGAATGCCGTCGTCGACCGTGAGCCGATCATTCGATCGTTCGTGTCGGCTGAGCACGAAAAGCGCATCCACGACCTCCGAGCGCTCGAGGGGCGCTATACGAGTCTCACGCAGGCGTGGGTTCGGGCGTCGCTATGCGGAAATCTGCCTGATCAAGACTCGGTGGCTCGCAGCTCCGAGTGGGGAATTCTTCGACACGAGATGAGCAAGAAGAAGCGGCACATGCCACTTCGCGAACTGATGAAGAGCATTCCATCGGCGCTGACGAAACTGACCCCGTGCTTGCTGATGAGCCCACTGTCAATAGCGCAGTATTTAAGCGCTGGCGCGAGCGCGTTTGATGTGGTGGTGTTCGACGAGGCCTCACAGATCCCTGTCTGGGACGCCATCGGTGCTATCGCCCGTGGCAAGCAAGTGGTGATGGTCGGTGATCCTAAGCAGTTGCCACCGACCAATTTCTTCGATCGAGCGGAATCGGCGGCCGATGAGGAGGACGTCGAAGGGGACCTGGAAAGCATTCTCGATGAATGTCTGGGCGCCAACCTGCCCACCATGAATTTGGCCTGGCACTATCGCAGCCGCAACGAAAGCTTGATCGCGTTTTCGAACCATCGCTATTACGGCGGCTCGCTGATGACTTTCCCGTCACCAATGACCGAGGACCGTGCCGTGAGCTTCCACTATGTGCCGGGCACCTACGAGAAGGGCGGCGCGCGCATCAACAAGGCTGAAGCCAAGGCTGTCGTCGCGGACATCATCGAGCGGTTGAAGGTGCGTGGTTTTCGGGAATCGAAACTGACGATCGGCGTTGTCACGTTTAACGCCGAACAGCAGGGATTGATTGAGGATCTGCTGGACGAGGAGCGGCGACGCGATCCCTCCATCGAGCCGTTGTTTGCAGAAGTTGAGTTGGAACCCTTGTTCGTCAAGAACCTCGAGAGCGTTCAGGGCGACGAGCGCGACATCATGTACTTCTCGATTACCTACGGGCCTGACCTGCACGGCGCAGTCTCGATGAACTTTGGGCCCTTGAATCGCGATGGAGGCGAGCGGCGACTGAACGTGGCCATCACGCGAGCACGGCATGAACTCAGGGTGTTTTCGAGCCTCAAACCGGAGCAAATGGACCTTGCGCGAACCCAAGCACTGGGCGTTCGTGACCTGAAGCATTTCCTGGACTTTGCTGAACGTGGTCCTCGGGCGCTGGCAGAAGCAACTCGGGCCAGCCAGGGTGATTTTGAGAGTCCCTTCGAGGAGGCGGTCGCTGCAGCACTCACTGCAAAGGGATGGGCTCTTCAAACCCAGATCGGCGCCTCCAAATTCCGCGTGGACCTCGCCGTGGTTCACCCCGATGCGCAGGGGATCTACCTTGCAGGGGTCGAATGTGACGGAGCGACTTACCATCGCTCGGCGACTGCGCGCGATCGCGACATGCTTCGTGAGCAGGTGCTGCGCGGACTGGGCTGGGAAATCCTCCGTGTGTGGTCGACCGATTGGTGGGTCGACCGTGACAGTACGCTGAGGCGGCTTGACGAAAAGCTGCACAAGCTGCTCACTGATAGTCGCGCAAGGCGTGCGGCCGCTGCCGAGCAAGAGGCGGCTCGTCAGGCAGTTGCTGCTGCACTGACCAAAGGCAGTGCTGAAGCCACGGTCGAGCCTCCGCTGCCTCCGGCGGAGGGTGAGATTGGCGACGGAATCAATCAATCAGATGCGGCCCCGGGCAAGCCTGAGGAGAAGCGTGTTGCTATCGTCTCGGGCGTGGAATTGGAGTCCTATGCACGCAACACCAGCAGTGAGAAGTTGGAATCCTCGGCGACTTATCTTGAGGTGGACCCGGCGACGGCCGTCGCGGCTGTCGCGCCGGGCCAGTTCTTCGAACGCGGTTATGACACCGTGCTTCTCGAGATGATTGGGCACGTTGTCGAGAACGAAGGCCCAGTACTCGACGACGTCCTGGCACGTCGCATTGCTCGCGCGCACGGTTGGCAAAAGACCGGCAGCCGGATTCAGGAAAGGGTCGAAGGACTTGCTGCGACGGCATTCCAAACAACCACGGAGGACGTAGGCAAGTTCTATTGGCCCACGTCGAAAGTCCCCGGCATTCCATTTGCGTTTCGTCGTCCCGCAGATGACGCGGGGCGGGCGCTCAATGAAATCTGCATCCCGGAACTGGTAGCCCTTGCTCGCGAAGTGCTCGCCAGGGATCTAGGGGCTGACGCCGCAATAGTCGCGATGGCGAGGGACATTGGCTTGCAACGGCTCCGCGCTGCCAGTCGCGGGAGGCTTGAGCAAGCGATTGAGCTCGCCCGGAGCACTTGAATTGAGCTGGCAACACGGCGAAGGCATCAGTCGTTCCGACCTGCCAAGCATCGCGCCCGACCCCAGCCGAGTCAGCAACCATTGAACCGATCGAACCCTCGGGACCCGGCGTCGTGCGCATGGAGTGCGGATTGCCGCGACTGGTGCGACCTTGGGCCGCATGGTCGGCCAGACTGATTTCATGGATCGTTGACAAGCCGTAGCCCCGTCGATCCGCCGCCATTTCCGCCCTGTATGTCTTCACCGCCGTCGTTGTCCTAGCCTGGTTCTACACGCTCTGGAGCCTGCATCAGGCTTTCCGTCGTCAGCATGCGGCCGTCGCACGGAAGCGCGAGGTCCGGCAACTCACGAACGCGAATCGCGATCACCTAGTCCGGCGTCAGGTAACATCGAAAATCGGCCGGGCGGTATCGAATTTCACCGTCGACCAGACGACGAAGCTGTCGTAGCGGCGCAGCGCGGCGTTCGCCATCAAGGTCCGTTCGCCCCAGCGTTCGTAATCTTGCGGACTGGCGGCTGCCACGATCAAGACAAAGTCGAACTGCCCCGAGATGGTGTAACACTGCAGTACGCGCTCGTCCTTACGCATGGCGGTGCGGAACGCCTCATAAGCTGCTGGCGTCTCGCGCTCGAAACTGACGGTGACGACCACCAGGATTCCGGCACTGTCGGCGTTGTCGCCCATCAGCGCAACCGTCCGCGCGATGATGCCCGAGCGGCGCATGGCCTCCACGCGCCGCCGAACCGCGGAACCCGACAGCCCAACCAGCTCTCCACTCTGCGCATGCGCTACCGAGCGGCACGCCTGTGAGTATTTGCGAGAGTTGGCCCCCTATCGGAGAGGCGAAATTGCTGTAACGATGGCGAACGGCTGCGCATCCGATCCGGGGCGGTTGGATCGCACCGCGACCTACAAACGCGGCGACTACGACGCGCCTGTCTCTGTCTCTCTCTTGGAAGGACTCGTTATGGACCTGCACGCCAATCTGGACGCCAGATATCGAAAGCTCTTCGGCTACCGCGCTGGCTATCTGCCGCGTGAGCGGGCCGGTTTGGATGCCTGGCAGCAAGACTTTCGTGCGACCCTGTCGGCGGCGACCTGCGTCCCGAGCGACGCAGTCGCGCGCCTCGGCGCGCTGATCGAAACCAAGCCACTGATCCGGATGTACGTCTCGCAGATGATCGATCAGGTGCCCGACGCGCAAAAAGTCGTGCACAGCACACCCGAGTTGTTGCAGGCACTGGAACAGATCGTGGTCAGCGCGCCGCTCTACAACCAGGATCCGGCCAAACGCAACGCGTTTCCGATGTCGTCGCTGTTCGCTTACATGATGATGACGCCAGCGGGCGAGGCGCTCTTTCGCAACGAGGAGTTCAACAGGGCGATCAAGGACGTGCTACAGCAGTGGTGCCGATATCTCGACAGCCCCGCCAGCTCGCACGTGCTCAATGAGGGTCCGTTCGGCTGGTTGTCGGATTTCGCGTATCAGGACATGAAACTCTGGGAGTTCGAGTTCGATCGTACCAAGCCGCACTGGGGTTTCGCCTCATACAACGACTACTTCCATCGCGAAATCAAACCGCAGGCGCGACCGATCAGCGCGCCGGACAATCCCAAAGTCATCGTATCGCCGAACGACGGCAACCTGGTGACGATCGCCAGAGACATCAAACCGCAGGATAAATTCTGGCTCAAGGGCGAGCCGTTTTCGCTCGTCGACATGCTCGATCGCAGCGAGCATTGGGAGCGCTTCGTGGGTGGCTATGTGTTTCAGTCGTTCCTCAGTGGCGCAAATTATCACCGCTGGCACGCGCCGATCGACGGCACCGTGCGTCAGGCACGGGTCGTGGATGGACTGATGTTCAGCGATGCAGAGTCGGCCGGTTTCGACCCGAACGCCGGTGTCCTCTCGGAAGGGTACGATGCGACAGTCAACACGCGCGGCCTAGTATTCATCGAGAGCGACGATCCGGCCATCGGCATGGTTTGTATTGTACCGATCGGCATCACCGAAATCTCTTCGGTGCGGATTTGTGTCAAGGAAGGTGATCGCCTCAAAAAAGGCGCAGAACTGGGTTATTTCAGTTATGGCGGATCGAGCCTGGCGATCGTCTTCCAGAAGAGCGCCATCGATCATTTCACCGTTGCGCCACCACCGCCGTTAACGGTGGTCGATCCCAGCAGCGGACCGCCATTGCTGGTCAACGCTCAGATCGCCGTCGCGCGTTGATTCCGGTTTCGAGTAGTCGATCGTCTGCAGGGTCACCACCTAGCGCCCGGCGTTCTTGCCGGGCGCGATACGGCAGTGATTAAACTCAAGCATCGCGTGCATGCCGTCGTGGCTGGCAGCAATGGTGAGAAACGACTGACGGCGAAATGCGCGCATCGCTGTGCGCCAGAACGCCGAGCGGCGTTTAGCATCGCCAGGGTTGCCCATGAAGGTCACATTGCTCGCCATGTTCCGACGACGAATGTTGAAGTTGCTCGCCACCCTTGTTCCCGGCTCTACCTGTGCGGCGGGCAACATCGCCGCTGCTGCCACGTCCGTCGTACCTGCCGCGCCACCCCGTTTCATCCTCGGCCTGCTCGGTCCAGAGGGCTGGTTGCCGACGGTCGCGCGGCGTGTCGAAGCCTACGGCCATGGCTTCACCCTGGATCGCGACTACTCGATCGAGACATCGGACGAACGCATGCCGACATCGTTCGCGGCCTCCTGGGACCGGGCGCCGCCGTCGCACACCGAGCAAGACCGCAACGCGATGAGGTCACACGGGAGCGTGGCTTACGTGCTCTCGTCGGATCTCACGCAGCAGACCTCGATCGACACCGGCGTACGTGCGTTGGAGCTGATCGACGCGCTGTTTGAAGACGGTGCGCT
>ERZ1066129.518-NODE-518-length-10221-cov-23.822251_pt1 | contig 10221 bp, 2 predicted proteins | sample MGYA00382776_ERZ1066129 | MGnify/ENA primary metagenome ERZ1066129 (study PRJEB33369, sample SAMEA5778359) | biofilm metagenome | biome: Industrial cooling water; feature: Water cooling tower basin; material: Biofilm | place: United Arab Emirates | collected... | reverse complement strand
TTGACGCAACCCTCAAGCGTGAGTGGTTAGCGATAGGAAAAATACGTAGTAAAACGATAGAGAGAAACGTAGGAAGTAGGTGTAGAAAAAGTGACTAGAGATTAAGTCTAAAAGTAGATGTCTTTCAGCCCGAGTCATAACGAGGGCGGGTCTGAAATGACTAGTGAGGTCAACATGTATTTCGTAGGATAGACAGAATCCTCCCGATCGTGGTCAGGATTCATCCCACTCTGATTTGATGCAGGAATATGTAGAAACGAATATGTAAATGGAAATGGCACGGCCAAGTCTATGACTAGTGGCACGTCCAAGTCTGGAAGATAGAAATGACCTTTTTTCAGATCCTTTTGTAGTCGAATCGAGTTTGTCGACTCGGATACGACAGTCTGCCCCCTATGCACGATGATAGGGACGAATGCGACGAATGTTGATTCGTTCATGTACATTGGGCATACGTTCGAATGTGACAGTCCCGTTGGTGTGGACTTGAACGATACGGTACGGTCCGGTAGCCCTTGGTCCAAGTGGTCCGGGTCGATGTTCACGTAGTAGTATTTCATTCCCGACCGCATAGTCGTGTGAGACGAGTCGATTGCTGTTAGCGCGTCGGGCATCGTAGTCAATCATAGTTTGTCTGCGTTGGCGAATCAGGTTGAAATCGGCAAGGACAGGTATAGGCAATAACATGTCTCGGTGAAATGCGAGCGCGCCAGGTGCGACCTTAAGTGTGCGATGGACAGCAGTGCGACTCGCGTGCATAGCACTGGCTAAAGCCATGTCAACCATATCAAGTGCCCCTCCAATGTCCGTAGGCGGGTTGGAATGGAAAATAGTGCGAAGTTGATTCTTGATTGTCCCGTGCATCCGTTCACATACCGCGTTGGCTTGTGGATTCTTGGTAGTGATAATTGCAGGGCGAATTCCCGCACGTCGTAGTAGTGCTTGAAAGTGTCCTCCGACAAATTCGCCTCCTCGATCATGAATCACTTTGGTTGGTCGAGGGTAACGAGCGAGCCAGCTTTGCTCGAACTTTTGCGCGATGTGTTCACTGGTTTTCTCTTCGATCCTGATAATTTCGGATAGGGTCGTTGCAATATCGATGGATGTTAAAGCGTAAACGTTGAGTGTTCGTTCTCCGACTTGCACGGTCCAAGGTCCGATGAGGTCGACTGCGACTTCAGACCATGGTTCAGCTTCCTCTAATCGTGCTGGTGCTTCACCGTGAATGCGACCAGGTTCTTTATAGCGTTGACAAGCATCACAGGTTTTAATGAAGCCTTCGATTGCATCGTGCAGGTTTGGAAACCAGAAATGCGCGGACATACTTTCCTTGACTCGAGTGATGCCGCCATGTCCCGTGAGGGAATGGTACCAATCGATGGCTTGGTCGATGAGATCATGAGGGAGTACAATCTTCCATTGACCGTTGCGGTCGCGACGAGCGACGAGTTCGTGTTGTCCGAAGGTTTGGCGTTCGAAACGCTCCGGTTCATTCTCAAGGTAGAATTGCATTAATTCGTCGTTTGACTGATACTCGTGGATGCTTTCGAAGTTCAATGGAAACGGGTCGTTGTTGTCGGGGAAGTTTAGGTAGTTGTCGAAAATTAAAGCGTCCTCTTTTGAATCGTAGCCAGGATCGACTGTAGAGAGCATGGGTCCTGCCCCCGCTGACTCCTGGCGAGGGTAGCGAGAAAGAAAGTCAGCCTCAATGTTGTTTGGGCCAGGTCGATAGAAGAAAGTGGGCGCGAATTCTTCAATCAGTGTGCGCCAGTGGAGGACTCGTGTGTTGCTTAGACGAGTGAAGGTGAGGTTGCGATGATCGGTGTAAATGCGGATCTCGCCGCCCTTGAGCAGGCTGCGGAATTCAGCGAGAACTTCGACAATAGAAAGTAGTTCCTTCTCGATGGTGGTATAGTTGCGTTGTGCATTGTTGAGCTTGCGACTGAAGAACGCGATGGGCTTGCCATCTTGCTTGATGACTGCACCGAGTTGGAAATCGGAGGCGTCGGTTTCAATATCGAAGGGTTTGTTCAAGTCGGGCCAGCTTAACATAACCTGTTCGGCGATCAGTTGTTTGACTTGGCGAAATGCATCCGATTGTTCCTGCCCCCAGTACTTGGCGAAATCTTTGCGAGGGATGCCGGTGATCTTGGTGAGCGGGTCCATTATGTGAGCGCGGCGACGCCAAAATGGCTTATAGAAGTTTACAAAGCCAATGAATGCTCGTAGTTGCTTGAGCGTTTTCGGCTCGGCAAGCGAAAGAAACGGTTCGATTTTCTTGGCCCATGGCTTGTATCCTTCCGGAGTAAGCCAAAAGCCTAGGAAGTCGGTCTCTTGGACGCCCCATTGGCACTTGAGGGGATTGACGGTGAATCCGTTGGATTCCAGACGTCGGCAGACTTCTGAGAGCTTGCGTAGATGGTCGTCCCAATGCATGTCGGTGATGCAAAGGTCGTCGAAGAATATTTCGATGTCGTGCGGCCACATGTCGTGAAACACTTCGATCATTGTGGCTTGGGTCCAGTCAGCGCATGGCTTGAGACCTTGTGGTAACACAGTGCGACGGTACTTGCCGAAGGGTGTGACGATGACACAGTATTTCTTGGACTCTTCGTCGAGTTCGAGCGTGTAGTAACACATGGAAATGTCGATCTTTGTGAGGAACTTGTACCGTCGTTTTCGTTCCAGGACGTCTCGAATCTCAGGGATGATGAAGCGCGTGCGTTTGATGCGCCTGTTGAGTTCACGAAAGTCCTCAATGGTTCGAATGGTCCCATCCTTCTTGGGACGAATGAAGCCTGGGAATCCCCATTCGGTGTCGAACACTTGTTCAAGAAGCCCCAATTCGACTTGACGCTCGAATTCTTTGCGATACTTTGGGATATCGACTTGGGCGATGTGATATGGGCGTTGGCAATGATAGGGTTCGGCTCCATCAACAAGGTCGATGTGAAACTTGCGATGTGGATAACGACCAATTCGTCCTGAAAATAGTTCACGCCGTTCGCGAAATAGTTCGCGCAACTGTTCTCGTTGCTCTGGAGAAAGATGTTGTTGGGCTTCAGCGACGATATCTGGGTCATGTACTTCATAAATTGCATCCTTGACTGAGGGTGCATTGATGAAAGCGTCGAGAGCAGCAGTGCGAGCAGTGTTGAAGTCTTGGACAATACTCGCTCGTCTTTTCGAATCATAGTATCCCTTTGGATGAAAGGGGAGGGAAGTTTCAAACCATGTAGTTTGGTTCTTTTGGAAGTCAAAGAAAAAGCCTGCTTGGGACAAGATGTTGCGACCGATGATGAGGTCGTAAGGACAGGCATCGTTGTCGAAGATGTAACATTTGAACTCGTTGAAACGACGACTTGCAGAGAACTCGGGGAACGAGATTGTCTTGACCTTGACTGTGTCTGCAGAGCGGTAAACTCCTGCAGCAGTGCTGAAAAGACCTTCCTCAGTTTTCGCTATGATGGCGTTCTTTGGCACGGCGCTTGATTTGATAAGGACAACGCTGCTGCCAGTGTCGAAGAGAGAGACCAAATGGAATCTTGACTCCACGCCGCCAATGTTCAGGGCGAGAGCAAGAGCGTGCGGAATAAGGTCAACGTTGTTTGCTGCGACGTTCGTTGGCGCAGTGGTGGTCGTTTGCAACTCTTGATGTTCATTTTCCGTGAGCAGTGTGAAATTTTCCTGCGCTTCGGCAGGCGCGTCGAGGAGTTCGGTCTCGATGTCATCGAGTGGGTCGTTAACCGTCGGCTCGGTTGGCTCGATAACCGGCGAGTCGGCCAACATTGTGACGAAAAAAGCATCGGCCTCGGGATTTTCGAAACGAACAGTGCGTCTCTCCACGGCGTAGCTTGATTGTGGATTTCCGGTCATCCTGTAAGTAGTTGCAGGTTGGACTCGCAAAGCTGGTTCGGTAGCGTGTGCGTCTCGTGCGTTAGTCCTTGGTGCAGCAGTGGTAGTGCCTGCACTCCTGGTTGGACGATCCGGGTTGTTGGCATTCTGATGACAGCGGCCCCAAGTGTGGCCCGCATGTCCAGGCAAAGGGCACGGATCAGTGTCTTGAATGCGGCGACGATCGTTGTTGTTGCCGCTATTGTTGTTGGAACGAGAGCTGTTGTTGTTGTTCCTATTGCCTCCGCGGCCTCCGCTTTGGTTCCTGCCTCCTTGGCTGTTACCAGCGCGGTTGCGATTGCTGCCATTGCCATTACTCTGGTGGTTGGTCGAATGATTGCCGTTCCGGCCGCCATTGCGATTGTTGTTTCCGTTGTTTCGGCGGTTGTTTCGGTTTCCGCCTCCATTGGAGTTGTTTCCGTTGTCGTTACGGTTCCTTGGTGGATCATGACCCTCTTGTAGAGTCATGTATTGGCGAATGTCTGCGAGCGATGAGGTTCCGGCAGACCGCCCAGCATGTAGAAAGTTTTCCTGCCAAGCAACAGGGAAAGCTTTAAGGTAGATGCGCTTTAATTCGTCTTCGCTGAAGATAGGATCCGGTGCATTGGGTAGCTGCTGGATCGCCTCGATGATTTCTTCCAAACGGGAAAGAAGCATCTTGGCAGTAAGCGACTTGGGTTTACGGATAGATCGTAGGTAGTCGATCATGTCCGAGCAAGTGTCGTGCTCGTACTTCTCGTCGACAAGGTTTGCGACGCAAAGGTCAAACAATTCTTCATCTAGAACGTCGTTCTCTCCGACTTCTTCTTCGATGAACTTGGTCCACTGCTTCTGAAAGTGGCCTTCAAGAGACATTTCGAACTTGCGGAAGAGCGTGGCTCCGTCGGTCCATTCGAAACATTTTCGGGCTCTCCCGAACTTGTAAAGGAAGGTGAGGAAAGCTTCGTCGTTGGAGCTGTTGCCCACAATTGGCACCTTCATACGCGAGATCTCTTCGCGTCCGTTGTTGTCCCTGACCTTCAGGGTGTGTTCGATGTATTGGACATCGTCCGGGTCGTACTCGCTCACGAGCGGAATGATGGGATTTCGATGACGAGAATCCATGATGATCTTGATGCGACAAACAGATTCACTGCTTGGACTTTTCCTCGCAACAAGAAGAGAAACAAAGAGGTAGAGGGTATAGCTCTGATCAGAATGACGCAACCCTCAAGCGTGAGTGGTTAGCGATAGGAAAAATACGTAGTAAAACGATAGAGAGAAACGTAGGAAGTAGGTGTAGAAAAAGTGACTAGAGATTAAGTCTAAAAGTAGATGTCTTTCAGCCCGAGTCATAACGAGGGCGGGTCTGAAATGACTAGTGAGGTCAACATGTATTTCGTAGGATAGACAGAATCCTCCCGATCGTGGTCAGGATTCATCCCACTCTGATTTGATGCAGGAATATGTAGAAACGAATATGTAAATGGAAATGGCACGGCCAAGTCTATGACTAGTGGCACGTCCAAGTCTGGAAGATAGAAATGACCTTTTTTCAGATCCTTTTGTAGTCGAATCGAGTTTGTCGACTCGGATACGACAGTCTGCCCCCTATGCACGATGATAGGGACGAATGCGACGAATGTTGATTCGTTCATGTACATTGGGCATACGTTCGAATGTGACAGTCCCGTTGGTGTGGACTTGAACGATACGGTACGGTCCGGTAGCCCTTGGTCCAAGTGGTCCGGGTCGATGTTCACGTAGTAGTATTTCATTCCCGACCGCATAGTCGTGTGAGACGAGTCGATTGCTGTTAGCGCGTCGGGCATCGTAGTCAATCATAGTTTGTCTGCGTTGGCGAATCAGGTTGAAATCGGCAAGGACAGGTATAGGCAATAACATGTCTCGGTGAAATGCGAGCGCGCCAGGTGCGACCTTAAGTGTGCGATGGACAGCAGTGCGACTCGCGTGCATAGCACTGGCTAAAGCCATGTCAACCATATCAAGTGCCCCTCCAATGTCCGTAGGCGGGTTGGAATGGAAAATAGTGCGAAGTTGATTCTTGATTGTCCCGTGCATCCGTTCACATACCGCGTTGGCTTGTGGATTCTTGGTAGTGATAATTGCAGGGCGAATTCCCGCACGTCGTAGTAGTGCTTGAAAGTGTCCTCCGACAAATTCGCCTCCTCGATCATGAATCACTTTGGTTGGTCGAGGGTAACGAGCGAGCCAGCTTTGCTCGAACTTTTGCGCGATGTGTTCACTGGTTTTCTCTTCGATCCTGATAATTTCGGATAGGGTCGTTGCAATATCGATGGATGTTAAAGCGTAAACGTTGAGTGTTCGTTCTCCGACTTGCACGGTCCAAGGTCCGATGAGGTCGACTGCGACTTCAGACCATGGTTCAGCTTCCTCTAATCGTGCTGGTGCTTCACCGTGAATGCGACCAGGTTCTTTATAGCGTTGACAAGCATCACAGGTTTTAATGAAGCCTTCGATTGCATCGTGCAGGTTTGGAAACCAGAAATGCGCGGACATACTTTCCTTGACTCGAGTGATGCCGCCATGTCCCGTGAGGGAATGGTACCAATCGATGGCTTGGTCGATGAGATCATGAGGGAGTACAATCTTCCATTGACCGTTGCGGTCGCGACGAGCGACGAGTTCGTGTTGTCCGAAGGTTTGGCGTTCGAAACGCTCCGGTTCATTCTCAAGGTAGAATTGCATTAATTCGTCGTTTGACTGATACTCGTGGATGCTTTCGAAGTTCAATGGAAACGGGTCGTTGTTGTCGGGGAAGTTTAGGTAGTTGTCGAAAATTAAAGCGTCCTCTTTTGAATCGTAGCCAGGATCGACTGTAGAGAGCATGGGTCCTGCCCCCGCTGACTCCTGGCGAGGGTAGCGAGAAAGAAAGTCAGCCTCAATGTTGTTTGGGCCAGGTCGATAGAAGAAAGTGGGCGCGAATTCTTCAATCAGTGTGCGCCAGTGGAGGACTCGTGTGTTGCTTAGACGAGTGAAGGTGAGGTTGCGATGATCGGTGTAAATGCGGATCTCGCCGCCCTTGAGCAGGCTGCGGAATTCAGCGAGAACTTCGACAATAGAAAGTAGTTCCTTCTCGATGGTGGTATAGTTGCGTTGTGCATTGTTGAGCTTGCGACTGAAGAACGCGATGGGCTTGCCATCTTGCTTGATGACTGCACCGAGTTGGAAATCGGAGGCGTCGGTTTCAATATCGAAGGGTTTGTTCAAGTCGGGCCAGCTTAACATAACCTGTTCGGCGATCAGTTGTTTGACTTGGCGAAATGCATCCGATTGTTCCTGCCCCCAGTACTTGGCGAAATCTTTGCGAGGGATGCCGGTGATCTTGGTGAGCGGGTCCATTATGTGAGCGCGGCGACGCCAAAATGGCTTATAGAAGTTTACAAAGCCAATGAATGCTCGTAGTTGCTTGAGCGTTTTCGGCTCGGCAAGCGAAAGAAACGGTTCGATTTTCTTGGCCCATGGCTTGTATCCTTCCGGAGTAAGCCAAAAGCCTAGGAAGTCGGTCTCTTGGACGCCCCATTGGCACTTGAGGGGATTGACGGTGAATCCGTTGGATTCCAGACGTCGGCAGACTTCTGAGAGCTTGCGTAGATGGTCGTCCCAATGCATGTCGGTGATGCAAAGGTCGTCGAAGAATATTTCGATGTCGTGCGGCCACATGTCGTGAAACACTTCGATCATTGTGGCTTGGGTCCAGTCAGCGCATGGCTTGAGACCTTGTGGTAACACAGTGCGACGGTACTTGCCGAAGGGTGTGACGATGACACAGTATTTCTTGGACTCTTCGTCGAGTTCGAGCGTGTAGTAACACATGGAAATGTCGATCTTTGTGAGGAACTTGTACCGTCGTTTTCGTTCCAGGACGTCTCGAATCTCAGGGATGATGAAGCGCGTGCGTTTGATGCGCCTGTTGAGTTCACGAAAGTCCTCAATGGTTCGAATGGTCCCATCCTTCTTGGGACGAATGAAGCCTGGGAATCCCCATTCGGTGTCGAACACTTGTTCAAGAAGCCCCAATTCGACTTGACGCTCGAATTCTTTGCGATACTTTGGGATATCGACTTGGGCGATGTGATATGGGCGTTGGCAATGATAGGGTTCGGCTCCATCAACAAGGTCGATGTGAAACTTGCGATGTGGATAACGACCAATTCGTCCTGAAAATAGTTCACGCCGTTCGCGAAATAGTTCGCGCAACTGTTCTCGTTGCTCTGGAGAAAGATGTTGTTGGGCTTCAGCGACGATATCTGGGTCATGTACTTCATAAATTGCATCCTTGACTGAGGGTGCATTGATGAAAGCGTCGAGAGCAGCAGTGCGAGCAGTGTTGAAGTCTTGGACAATACTCGCTCGTCTTTTCGAATCATAGTATCCCTTTGGATGAAAGGGGAGGGAAGTTTCAAACCATGTAGTTTGGTTCTTTTGGAAGTCAAAGAAAAAGCCTGCTTGGGACAAGATGTTGCGACCGATGATGAGGTCGTAAGGACAGGCATCGTTGTCGAAGATGTAACATTTGAACTCGTTGAAACGACGACTTGCAGAGAACTCGGGGAACGAGATTGTCTTGACCTTGACTGTGTCTGCAGAGCGGTAAACTCCTGCAGCAGTGCTGAAAAGACCTTCCTCAGTTTTCGCTATGATGGCGTTCTTTGGCACGGCGCTTGATTTGATAAGGACAACGCTGCTGCCAGTGTCGAAGAGAGAGACCAAATGGAATCTTGACTCCACGCCGCCAATGTTCAGGGCGAGAGCAAGAGCGTGCGGAATAAGGTCAACGTTGTTTGCTGCGACGTTCGTTGGCGCAGTGGTGGTCGTTTGCAACTCTTGATGTTCATTTTCCGTGAGCAGTGTGAAATTTTCCTGCGCTTCGGCAGGCGCGTCGAGGAGTTCGGTCTCGATGTCATCGAGTGGGTCGTTAACCGTCGGCTCGGTTGGCTCGATAACCGGCGAGTCGGCCAACATTGTGACGAAAAAAGCATCGGCCTCGGGATTTTCGAAACGAACAGTGCGTCTCTCCACGGCGTAGCTTGATTGTGGATTTCCGGTCATCCTGTAAGTAGTTGCAGGTTGGACTCGCAAAGCTGGTTCGGTAGCGTGTGCGTCTCGTGCGTTAGTCCTTGGTGCAGCAGTGGTAGTGCCTGCACTCCTGGTTGGACGATCCGGGTTGTTGGCATTCTGATGACAGCGGCCCCAAGTGTGGCCCGCATGTCCAGGCAAAGGGCACGGATCAGTGTCTTGAATGCGGCGACGATCGTTGTTGTTGCCGCTATTGTTGTTGGAACGAGAGCTGTTGTTGTTGTTCCTATTGCCTCCGCGGCCTCCGCTTTGGTTCCTGCCTCCTTGGCTGTTACCAGCGCGGTTGCGATTGCTGCCATTGCCATTACTCTGGTGGTTGGTCGAATGATTGCCGTTCCGGCCGCCATTGCGATTGTTGTTTCCGTTGTTTCGGCGGTTGTTTCGGTTTCCGCCTCCATTGGAGTTGTTTCCGTTGTCGTTACGGTTCCTTGGTGGATCATGACCCTCTTGTAGAGTCATGTATTGGCGAATGTCTGCGAGCGATGAGGTTCCGGCAGACCGCCCAGCATGTAGAAAGTTTTCCTGCCAAGCAACAGGGAAAGCTTTAAGGTAGATGCGCTTTAATTCGTCTTCGCTGAAGATAGGATCCGGTGCATTGGGTAGCTGCTGGATCGCCTCGATGATTTCTTCCAAACGGGAAAGAAGCATCTTGGCAGTAAGCGACTTGGGTTTACGGATAGATCGTAGGTAGTCGATCATGTCCGAGCAAGTGTCGTGCTCGTACTTCTCGTCGACAAGGTTTGCGACGCAAAGGTCAAACAATTCTTCATCTAGAACGTCGTTCTCTCCGACTTCTTCTTCGATGAACTTGGTCCACTGCTTCTGAAAGTGGCCTTCAAGAGACATTTCGAACTTGCGGAAGAGCGTGGCTCCGTCGGTCCATTCGAAACATTTTCGGGCTCTCCCGAACTTGTAAAGGAAGGTGAGGAAAGCTTCGTCGTTGGAGCTGTTGCCCACAATTGGCACCTTCATACGCGAGATCTCTTCGCGTCCGTTGTTGTCCCTGACCTTCAGGGTGTGTTCGATGTATTGGACATCGTCCGGGTCGTACTCGCTCACGAGCGGAATGATGGGATTTCGATGACGAGAATCCATGATGATCTTGATGCGACAAACAGATTCACTGCTTGGACTTTTCCTCGCAACAAGAAGAGAAACAAAGAGGTAGAGGGTAGTAAATGTAAACGAAAATAGAACACTTGTTAGTGTGACAAAGAAACCTGTATT
>ERZ1066129.504-NODE-504-length-10350-cov-7.170957_pt1 | contig 10350 bp, 6 predicted proteins | sample MGYA00382776_ERZ1066129 | MGnify/ENA primary metagenome ERZ1066129 (study PRJEB33369, sample SAMEA5778359) | biofilm metagenome | biome: Industrial cooling water; feature: Water cooling tower basin; material: Biofilm | place: United Arab Emirates | collected... | reverse complement strand
AAACGAAAAGAAATCATAACAACTCCAAAAAGAGTGTGAAAAAGAAGTGCCTCACTCTTTCCTTTCTGCCCTGCTTTTGCGTATATTGCAAGTGGAATGCTTCTCGAAAAACTTTCCACTTGCCCGCTTTGAGCATGATGTGAGCAACGAACTCACCGCGTAGGAAAGGCGGGCGTTTTTATTGTGTATAAATTATCGCCATGCCACTGTCTTCGGATATTGATAACTTACGATACAAAAATAGAGAAAAAGTGCAACGCCAAACAAACGGATTGGAATGAACGCTGCGATTTTGGGAATGAACGTTTGCATTTTGGAATGAACGCTGCAATTTTGGGAATGAACGCAAAAAAAATCTGCATGGCTCTTTTCATCAGAGTCTGTCGTTTTTTATCATATCAGCCACAAATTGCGCCCAAATTCGTGTTGAAACATCCACTCGGTCGCCATTGCTCATAAATGCAAAGCCGTCGCGGGCGTGAGAAAAATGCTTGCGATTAATAGCGCTTGAGCGGTGCGTCTGATAAAAAAGCGTATCGGGCAAATCTTCCAGACATTTTTGGATAGTCTTTGCTACCGTGAGTGGCTTGCCCTGTGTATGGTAAATGATAGTTTTTTTGCCATCGGCTTTGAGATGAATAATCTGATCCCATGCCAGACTGTATAAGGCTTTATCGGTTGCCTTGAACGCCCAATATCCCAATGAAATTGTCCCTTTTTTTGCCGATGGCGTGAATTGCTCGGGATCTACAACGTCCATTTGGGACTCACTGCTCTCTTGAGAGCCACTCTCTTTGGCACCGTTTTCGGTAGTACTACTTTCGATAGCACTACTTTCGATAGCACTACCCACTTTCTCACCGCTCTTTTTCTCGGTATTTTCCGCGAGTGATGCGGAAGTATCAGTGTATCTGCCTTTATTGATTCCGCGACGAGCAAATGTACGCTCGATTGCCTGCGCTAAATGTTCGGGATCAATAGGTTTAACGATAAAATCAAGGGCATCATACCGAAAGGCTTGGGGAGCAAAATGGGGATGAGACGAAACGAAAATAACTTCAAAGGTGCGGTCGGGGAATGCCTGTAAAACATCGAACCCCGTACCACCGACAATATCAATATCCAGAAAAACAATATCCGGCGACGTATCGTGAATAGCCAAAATCGCTGAATCAACCGAAAATGCTTCTGCTGCGATAGTTATTCGTTCATGAAAAATTTCGGTGATTTTCGTGGTGAGAACTGCTCGCTGAGATTTTTCATCATCAACGATAATTGCCCGTAATGGAGTCGTTTTTTTCTGCTCGTTGAGTGCTAATATTGCATTGGCGGGCTGCACCTCAATACCGTTCGGCAAATCTCTGGCTCTACGTTTTGCGATCACAACTTCGAGCGCCACAATCAGGTCTTCGGGTAAAAACGGTTTGACGAGATATTCCGACGCGCCATAACGCATGGCTTCTTGTGCATAGTGAAATTGAGCCTGAGCAGACATCACAATAGAATCAAAATTGCGCTCTTCCAGTTCTGCCAACCCCTGAAACGACGTGCCACCACGCAACTGAATATCCAACAGCACAATATCAGGCTTTTCCGCCCCAACAAGCGAAACAAACTCCACCACCGACACGCAATGCCCGACAATATGAACATTTGGAAAATGTCTGCCGATGATATGTTTCAATGTCTTGTAAATCATCGTATCATCTTCAACAATAACAAGGCGGTACAGCTCGTCCGTGAGACGCGGCATAGAGCATTGTACAATGTCTTGAGAAGACTCTTGCACAGAGTCTTGTACCAAAGGTTGTACTACTTGAGAGGCTTCCACTAGGCAGATATGAGAAAGATTGTTACTAATGATGACAACGGTTGATTTTCACGACAACAATAGTTTTAGTACAAGAACGCATATCAGAGCAACTACAAAAATAGGAAACTCCGCAACGCCTGCCAATACCTCACGATGACTATTTCGCGGATATTTTTTAAGCATTTTTTAAGCATTTTGTGAGCAGCTTGTTTATGTCGAAAAATGTATTAAGAAAAACCGCCCCTCTGGTGCAGATATTTTGTGAGCATTTTGTGAGCGCCTTGCATATATCAAAAATTCTGCTATGAAAGATAGTCGTGTTTCTCTCTGTGAATTTGAGGTCTGCGAAATTGCGGTAGGTGTCCCTGCGTGTACAGTCCCAAAAGTAATCATTGGGCAACCAAAAAACAATCGGGCAGCCCGTTTTTCAACAAACTGCCCGCATCACAATATCCCTCTCGGCGATAACTCTTCCTTACCGAAACACTCGCTCCAATGCCTCGCTAATATGCGCGACCGCGACAATTTCCAGCCCGTCGGTCGTTTGTTTATTGAGTTCCGCGACATCAACCTCATTTTGCTTGGGAATAAGCACCGTCTTGATTCCTGCTTGCTTCGCCGCAAGGAGTTTTTCATTCAGCCCGCCAATCGGCAAGATATTCCCCCTGAGCGTAACTTCTCCCGTCATCGCAATATCGCCACGCGCCGCCCGTAGCGAAGCCGCAGAAATTAGTGCCATCGTCATCGTTATCCCCGCCGAGGGACCGTCTTTCGGAATGGCTCCTTCGGGAACGTGAATGTGAATTTCCCTGTCCGTCAGTGCTTCCAAAGGTACACCGAGCGCTTCGGTATTGGCTCGGACAAACGACAGAGCAGCCATTGCCGATTCTTTCATCACTTCACCGAGCTTACCTGTCAGCGTGAGTTTATCTTTCCCGGGCATAATCGTCACTTCCACCGGCAAAATGTCCCCGCCCATACTCGTCCACGCCAAGCCCGTAACCACGCCGATTTTGTCCGAAAGCTCATTTTCTTTTTTGCGATTTATCGGCACTTTCAAAAACTCATGCACCAATTCCTGCGTAATAACGCGCTTTTTAGTGCGAATAGCTTCACTGGCGAAAAGCTGCGGGTGCGCCTCGTTCTCTGCATTGGCGGTGTGGTTTTCAGGTGATGTTTCGGCGTTTGCTTGCGATGACGCTGTTTTTGCCGAATCTGCTTTTTTACGGCGTTTTGGTTTTTCTGCGGAAGGCTTGTTTTGATGGGCTTCTTGGGAGATTTCCACCACAATTGTTTTTGCTACTTTCCGAATGACCGACGCAATTTGCCGCTCCAAATTCCGCACACCGGCTTCTTTGGTATAGCCGCGAATAATTTCCTGTACAGCAGCGTCGTCAAACTCAACAGCAAAGCCGCTCAGACCATGTTTTTCCAATTGTCTGGGAATAAGGTGCTTCCGTGCGATTTGCTCTTTTTCGTATTCTACATAACTCGACAATTCGATAATTTCCATGCGGTCTAAAAGCGGCGCGGGAATATCAAATTTCACATTCGCCGTAGCAATAAACAGCACTTTCGAGAGATCGTAATCCATTTCCAAATAATGGTCGTTAAAGGCGTGATGCTGCTCCGGGTCAAGCACTTCCAAGAGTGCTGCCGAGGGGTCGCCGCGAAAATCCGTTACCATTTTATCAACTTCATCCAGCAAAATAACCGGATTCATCGTGCCGGCACGTTTCATGCTTTGAATAATGCGTCCGGGCATCGAACCAATGTACGTGCGGCGGTGTCCGCGAATTTCTGCCTCGTCCCGCACTCCACCAAGCGACATCCTCACAAATTTCCGCCCCAAAGCACGAGCAATAGAGCGAGCCAGCGACGTTTTCCCGACACCGGGCGGTCCCGAAAGGCACAAAACCTGCCCTTGCACACCCCGCACTAAATTTAGCACGGCGATATATTCCAAAATCCGCTCTTTGATTTGCTCCAATCCGAAATGGTCTTCATCCAAAATCTGCCGCACGTGCAGAATGTCCAGATTGTCGGGCGTTGTAGCGTGCCAAGGCAGCGCTGCGACCAACTCCAAATAATTCCTTAACACGCCGTATTCCGGCGACATCGGTTGTGTTTTTTTCAGTTTATCAAATTCCTCGTTTGCGTGTTTTAATGCGGCTTCGGGGAGCTGGGCATTGTCTAAATTCTCGCGTAATTTTGAGAGTTCGGGGAAAGCATCATCGTCTTCCAATTCCTCCTGCAAAGCGCGTATCTGCTCTTGGATGAAGTAGCGTTTTTGCGTTTTTTGAATGGATTCCTGCACTTTGACATCAATATCCTGCTCTAATTTTTGCACTTCAATTTCCGCCGTCAGCATCGCAATAAGTTCAAAATACTGGTCGCGGAGCGATGTACGCTCCAGAACTTTTTGCTTTGCACTCACATCTGCTTCCACATTCGCAGCCGCATAGAAAAGCTGCCGTGTTGGTTCTTGAATGTTGGCAAATGCGGTGGCAATTTCCGGCGGCATTGTGCGGCTTGCACGAACATACTCCAAGAACAATTCGCCAGCATGACGCACCATTGCTTGAAATTCCGGATTTGTTTCGTCACTTTCCACCACAACAGGCTCAACTTCTGCCTCCAAGCACAATTCCGACGGCACAAAACGAACCGCTCGTGCTTGAATCACGCCATCTACAAGGATTTTGATAAGATTATTCGGCAGCCGCACTAATTGGACAATCTTGGCGATTGTTCCGGCATGAAAAATATCATCTTTGGTCGGGTCGTTGGCTTCGGTGCTTTGTGCGGCAAGAAAAATATATTTTTCACGCTTTAATGCCTCAGAAACCGCATGGATAGAATTTTCGCGCCCAATTAAGACCGGAAAAATCATATGCGGATAAACGACAACATCCCGAAGCGGCAAAACCGACAGAATCTTGGGAATGGCAGAACCTTCCGGCAGATGCGGGATTTGTGTGGGAGGATTGTTGGGAGTGGAAGGAGTTTTTTTCTTCATTGTATGGTTGATATATCAAAAAATGAATCGTAAAAATACCACCGCAAAAAGGTTATCGCCAAAACGGGATATAACGAACAACCGTTGAATCAAAGCGGTCGCGGACAATAAGCATCTGCTCACCTTTAGGCAAACTATCAATGCGAATATACCCCAAAATACCTTTTTGTTTGGTTTTTGGATGAACATAAAATCGGAAAGCACCGACAGAAAAATTTGTACTATCCAGATTTTTTCCGTTCAGCGTAATGGTATATAGCCCGCGAAGCGCATCAACCGAAGCCTTCAAACGCTCCGGCGGAAAGGTATCTTTTTCGACACGCATACTGAGTCCCTGCGCGTAGAAGGGTTCTGCTGCAGAAAAATACTTCCGAAGGGAATCGTTATAGCGTGTGTTGTAGCTAAGAAAGAGTTTAAGATACGGATCAGAAATAATATCCGACTGAATCATCACTCTTGCAGGATTATCGGTATCAAGCGTATGCTCATAGAAATTATGCTCTATTGCGCTGGCAGCGCCGTCTTCGGGGAAATACGGATGGGTGCGCCACGTTAAAACTTCACCGATGATTGTCGAGGCAGCAAAAGCAACTCCCGCAATGCTCATGATGATATAATACGTCCGTTTTTCATGGGTTGCAATCGTGTTCATAACGCTGATTGCAGCGCTGCCAAATCCGACGCTGAACCCACGATAAACCCGATTGTACAGCCTTTTCAGCAACTCGTTTTGCTGTAAATGCTGTAAGGGACGGATGTGATAAATAGCGTAATCCAAGATACTGATAAGCAGATACGGCAGAAAAAGTATACCATAGACCGTCAATAGGACCTGCAAGATATTTGCCGAAGGAAAGAAAAATTTTTGTAGTACAAGGGCTATCGAAAAACTCAGTGTAATAATGACAAACACACTAAGAAATATCGCTATCACACTAAAAGAAAATCCAAAAATCAGACGACAAAATTTATCTACCGAAGCAGCTTGTTCTTTGAGTCCGCGCTGCGTTTGCATGATTTGCCGATAAAACGCCCCACCCGTTTCAACACGCTTCTCGGAATGAGGATACACCGAGCTTACACCAATCATCCCAATCCAAAAACTTCGCACGACCAAGTGCAAAACCAACGACCCAACGAGAATATACGCAATCGGCTTTGCCAGCATAATGACAAAAAGCAGTACAAATCCGGCTGCGCCATATTGCGTAATAACGCTTGTTTGAAGCGCTTCGAGCGCTGACGGCACTTGTAGCAGCGAAAACGTTACCGCCCCCGACAGCACCAATTCTAATTCCAAACTTCGCTCAATCAAGGCGCGAAACTCAGAAAAGATTGATGGCTGGAAAGGCTCATCAGTGCTTGTGGGAGCGGGAGCTTTTCCCACTACCGGAGCACTATCCGTTTTTTCAAGAAAGGGCGAAGGCGAATCAGGATTCATAAAATAATGGTGGTGAAACATAGAAAAAATGCGGGTTGGAAACATGACCGTCGCTCAGAAACACAGCAATGATACACATAGTTGACAAGTACATTATTGCCAAGTACGTATCTTATCAAAAAGTGCCGGCAGTGCCTCACCGGAGGGCGCTGCAATAACGACATCAGCATAACGAGTAATGGCTGTGGCTTGGGGATTAATTTCCACAAACAGCGCTCCGGCTCTTTTTGCTTCAATCGGCAATCCGGCTGCGGGGTAAACTTCGGCGGAAGTACCGATACTGAAAAACACATCGCACTCCTCCGCCGCATCCTGAGCCGCTTCCAAGGCATCAACGGGCAGCATTTCACCGAACCACACAACCGCCGGACGAATCATACCGCCGCAATATGTACAGCGTGGTGGTTCTTTTACGTCAGGGTCAGCAGCATAGCGGTATTCGTGTGGTTTTTTGCACCGAGAACAGTAATTTTCAATGATATTGCCATGCAGTTCCAGCACATTGCGGCTTCCGGCTTGTTGGTGTAATCTGTCCACATTTTGCGTGATAAGCGTAAAAACACCACCGCGCTCTTCGTACCACGACTGCATTGCCGCAAGCGTCGTATGACCGGGATTAGGCTTCACGCGGTCAATAACCTCCCGCCGCGCTTGATACCATTCCCAGACTAATGTGGGATTCTTCAAAAATCCGTCCATCGAAGCTAACTCTTCGGGACGAAATTTCGCCCACAGACCATTTGGGTCGCGGAATGTCGCTACGCCGCTTTCCGCAGAAATACCGGCACCCGTCAAAACGGCTATTTTACGGGCTTCCGAGAGTGTTTTGATGAGATTATCGCTGAAGGTGTACATAATCGTCTTCAAGTCAAGTGTTTGAGTGGTAAATATTGAGTGGTAAATATTGAGTGGTAAATGCAAGAGCGAATCAAAGTGCTGTATGACAAAAGTGCAAAGTATTCAATTCAACACTTAGCACCCAACATTTAACACTTCCCAAAATAATGCGGCGGTTACTTGTCAATGATAAACACTTTTTCGCCGGATTTGACCATGCCGTATTTTTCACGAGCGATTTTTTCAATAAGCGTTGTATCTTGCTCCAAGCGCAAGATTTGTTGTTTGAGCGAATCTTGTTCAACACGAGCAGCTTCAATGCGCCCTGCAAGACCTCGGCGCTCCCATTCCAGCGAAAGCCGCGCAAACAGCCCCCGCGAGGAAAAGAGCGCATAACTGGCAATCGGAATGCCAATAATCGCAGCAATCATCAAACGGCGTTTTTGTTGTTCAGTCATTGGAGGTGGTAATTCTTTTCAGTGGTAAGCGTTTATCATTGTGACGCTTGTTTCAATGGAAACAGTGGATAACCTGCAAATTTACACAGACCGCAGAAGGAATCCATACAATTCGGACGAATACCCGGAAATAATGTCGTATGCGGTGTACTCACTCAACATTTCCCGACAAAGAAGTATTGCTCACATTGCTTAAACCGTTCATTTGACGCAGCGCAATAGCACGGACTTCTTGGGCAAACATCACTCGTAATTCCGGTGGAGAAAGAATGGTAATATATGCCCCAAACGACAGTAGCCACCGCATAATCCATTGTAGCGAGGGGACAACAAAGGTCAAGATTGCACCGTGAGCAAGAGATTCCTCCTGCACAAAACCATAATAGTATTTTTGGGCAGCAATAATACGCAGCGCATCAGAACTCACTTCTACCCGAACTTCGTGGGGTTCGCGCAATTCATATTGCTGTGCGAAAAAATCGGTCAGCGAAAATGTTTCATGTGGCGTAAAGTGTTCATCCTGCATCGCTAGATTCAGCACACGGTCAAGCCGAAAATCCCGTATTTCCTTGCGCAAACGGCAGTAGGCAATAACGTGCCAATGATTCCCGTAATAGACCAAGTGCAAAGGCTCTACCAAACGCTCACTTGCGCCTGCTTGACGGTTTTCATAGGCAATACGGACAACCAATCGGCTGGCGATGGCTTGTTGCAAAGTGGACAGCATATCGTTTCCTAAATGCTCTTGAAAGGCAGCCGGGCGCGTAAAGACAGAGACCGACGACTGCATCCGCTCAAAATGCTCACGTTTGTCGCTCGGAAGAACAGATTGTACTTTAACAAGAGCTGACTGCAAATGCTGCTGTAACGAAACATCGGTGAGATGTCGCACAAATTCTGCTCCCATGAGCAATGAACCGGCTTCTTCTTCTGTAAACATCACCGGAGCGAGGTGTTCGCCTTGCAGCGAATACCCATATCCCGCTTCTCCGGCAATCGGCACACCTGCTTCGCATAGGGCATCAATGTCCCGATACACCGTGCGGGAACTTGTTCCGAAATAGGCAGCAATATCTTCTGCTCTCAGCCGTTTTTTACGCTGCAAAAGCAGTACCGTAGCGATAAGGCGATTGATTCTGTCCATACGGTGTTTCCCCAAAAACGAATGAAGAAAGAAGAGCAAAAAAGATGCGGAACAAGAATTAGCAAATTGTCAATTATCCGACAACCATCAGTCTTTATCCGCGCTATCAGCATTCACACCAACATTTACACTCTACATTTACCACCGCGAAAATACGTTTTCTTCGGTAATCTCACACAATATTTTCACCGTCTAATCAGCAGCTATGCCCCTTCCATTCATTACCATCACCACCAAACACCATATTACTTGCGAAGAGCTCACCGCCATTGCTTATGGTCAATCACAAGCACACCTGAGCGACGAGGCACTACATGCAATGCAGCGCTCACACGATGCACTCACGCAGATTCTTGAACGCGGGGATGCTGTCTATGGCGTAACAACAGGCTTTGGTCCTTTGGTGCGGTATCAAGCAGGAGCGCAAGAAGAGCAAGGAATCGGCTTAATTGCTCACTTGGGAGCAGGTTACGGCGACCCCTGTGAGCCGGAAATCGTGCGCGGCGCAATGGCAGCACGTTTGCGAACACTAGCTTTGGGAATGTCCGGCATTCGCCCTGAAGCAGCACAGATGTACGAATCATTACTGAAGCATGACATTATCGCAGCTGTCCCTTCCGTTGGATCATTGGGCGCGAGTGGTGATTTGATTCCGCTTGCCCATATTGTGCGCGTGATGACGGGGGAAGGAGAAGTGCTTCAATCAAACGCCGATGGCACGACGACAACGATTCCGGCGGCACAAGCACTTAACAAGTCGGGTTTCGCTCCATTTTCTCTCACAAGCCGTGATGCGTTGGCATTGGTTAATGGAACGTCATTTTCAACGGCATATCTGGCGCTGGCACTGGTGCGCTCCGCACGGCTCATTCGCTTTGCTGAAGAAATCACCGCGTGGACAATGAGCGTGATGCAATGCCGCAAAAACGGCTTACATCCTATGCTTCATTTGGCAAAAGGACACCGAGGGCAAACAGCATCGGCACACAGTATTCTCAGTTTTCTTGCGGGTATGGCAACGAATGACCATAGCGCTGCGAAGAATGACCAGAAGACTGCGAAAGCGAATCTTGAAGAGCTTTGGAATATCGCGCAAGAACGCCTCCCTGAAGCGCCGGAGCGACCATTACAGGAAATCTATTCTCTTCGGTGTGCACCCCAAATTTTGGGCGCTGCACGAGATGTCGTGCGCGATTCCAAGCGCATCTGCGAGCAAGAACTTAACGGTGCCGATGATAATCCGCTTGTTCATGCAGAAACGCTTGAAATTCTGCACGGCGGGAATTTTATGACGCAGCATATCGGCTTTGCGGCGGACAGCCTGAACAGCGCTTTAACACAGGTGGGGAATCTTGCGGAACGGCAAATCGAAGCGCTTATCAATCCGACACTCAATGGCGGAAAACCGCTCTTATTAGCGACTCACGTAGGCGCACAAAGCGGTATGGCGGGCGTACAATTAACCGCAACGGCTCTTCTGGCAGAAATGCGCTCCCACAGGCAGCATTACGCTTCGGCATCTTTACCCAGCAATGCGGGCAACCAAGATATTGTACCGCTCGGATTCCAAGCCGCACGGGAAGCATATCACCAAACAGAACGTTTAGCAGCAATTCTTGTGTGCGAGGCGCTCTGCGT
>ERZ1066129.501-NODE-501-length-10457-cov-7.301577_pt1 | contig 10457 bp, 7 predicted proteins | sample MGYA00382776_ERZ1066129 | MGnify/ENA primary metagenome ERZ1066129 (study PRJEB33369, sample SAMEA5778359) | biofilm metagenome | biome: Industrial cooling water; feature: Water cooling tower basin; material: Biofilm | place: United Arab Emirates | collected... | reverse complement strand
CGGCGCAAAGTCCTGATATACGAACGGTTTTTTTGAAAGTTTCCTTGTCGTAGCGAAGAAAAACTGATTTCCTATCCATCGAAATGCCCAACTGATATAACGGTCAGACGGGATACGAATAAATACTGTTGAGCCAAGAATTAATGAACATGCATCCAATCTCCGAAGCACGTCTCACAGCCAAAATCGTGGTTGGCCTTTGCCTTGGTTCGCTTGGCTTGGACGTATATGCAGCAGAGCCGACCGAGGAACGGTCGAAGGCGGTTGCAGCGTTGGAGGCACTTGAGAAGCGGACGGGCAAAACCGCGGATGAGCTCCTACCAGCCATCGAAATCTATGCAAGTATGGTGGAGATTCTTGCTGAAGATCTTGAGAGTGGTGCTGTTACCAAGGAGCAGCTTACTGACATTAAGGTGATCACCAAAAACATCATGGCAGAGTTTGAGCAAGATTCGTCGATGGACGCAACTACCAAGCTCGTTGCCTTGAGATCCCTCAATGGCGGTCAGACCGAGGAGCTCAAGAAGTGGCTACGCGATGGAATCGTGAGCCGTTACACATCGATTCAGAAGAGCGAGGACGACTCTGCAAAGGCGTTTCGGGCGGCTGTCGATAGGGAGGCGGCGAAGGATGAAGATCTCGCGAAGGCACTTAAGACAGCCAAGTCGGCAACAAAAAACGCCCAACAAGACGGCGCTGGACAACCCGCTACCCGCCCTGAGTCGAAGTCTGAGGGCGGCGACAAACCTCAACCTGAAGCGGAGGGGCGCTCCCGGTAGCGGGGTTCCAGGCCTCGACGTTCTACAAAAATATAATACTATCATACAATGGAACCAAATAAATCACCAAAGCCGTCAGCAGTTCCTGGGCTGGCAATCATGGGTCTATTAATCACCGGGATACTTGGTTGCGTTCATGCCTTCGTTTTCGAATCTGGACTCGGGCTAGTTGCAGCGGCTTTAGCATTTGGTTTTCTGTTCTTCGTTTCGTTCAAGTGAATATTGCTGTTCTTGCCTCGAACAATACTTTACCCTGACAATGAAGAAGCAGAATTTCCCTTGTTTAACAGCAGAGAAAAGCGGAGAAGGTGGGATTTGAACCCACGGTGAGTTTTACCCCACGTCCGATTTCGAATCGGGTGCCTTAGACCACTCAGCCACCTCTCCTTGGTTTCCTTGCGGGCGGGAAGAGTAGGCAACTCAGGCGCATTTGTAAAGGATTCTTCATCGAAAAAATTCAGGCGGGGGATTCGACACTTGCGCGGCAGGGGATCGCGTTTCAGACTGCGCCCATGTTTCTCATTTCCCTGCCCGCCCTTCAGCGCAACACGAAAATCCTCCGCGAGGTGAAGGAGGCCGCCGGCTGCCATCTGGTGCTCGCACTGAAAGGCTTTTCCTGCTGGAAAACATTTCCCGCCATCCGCGAGGATCTCGATGGCTGTTGCGCGTCCGGTTTGTGGGAGGCCAGGCTGGCGCATGAAACATTCGGCAAGCACGTGATCACCTACTCCCCGGCCTACAGCGAGGAGGAAATTGCCGCGTTGTTGGAATTCACGGATCACCTCGATTTCAATTCACTCTCGCAGTGGTATCGCTTCCGCGAGATGGTGTTAGCCCATCCGCGTTTCCAATCGGGCGCATTGCTTTGCGGGCTCCGCATCAATCCGCAGTGCTCCACCGGGGAGACCGCACTCTACGATCCTTGCGTGGCGGGATCGCGATTGGGTATCACGGCGGATCAATTGGTGGGCGCGGATCTCACGGGGCTCTCGGGGTTGCATTTCCACACACTGTGCGAGCAGAATTCCGATGACCTCGAAACCACCCTCGCCGCGGTGGACGAAAAATTCGGCCACTTGCTGCGATCGCCGCAATTCACTTATCTGAACATGGGCGGCGGGCACTGGATCACCAAGCCGTTTTACGATCGCGAGCGATTGATCCGTTTGGTCAAGGAAACGCAAGAACGCTATCAAGTGGAGGTTTGGCTGGAACCGGGCGAGGCGATCGCCATTCACACCGGTGTGCTGCGCGCCACGGTGATGGATGTGTTTTCCTCGGCGGGGCATAATCTGGCGATCCTCGACATTTCCGCCACGGCGCACATGCCGGATGTGCTGGAGATGCCGTATCGACCCGATGTATTCCTGGTGGACGCCACTCCCGCCGCTGCGGAAAAATCTCCGGCCGTCTCACTCACGGGTGAGCACTACCACCTGGCGGGCCACGGCGGCGAACAGGCCTACACCTACCGACTCGGCGGACCGACTTGTCTGGCGGGCGATGTGACGGGCGACTACTCCTTTCCGCGCGAGCTGAAAGTCGGCGATGTGCTGGTGTTCGATGACATGGCGCACTACACCATGGTGAAAACCACGATGTTCAATGGCGTGCCGCACCCCGCGATTCGCCTGCTGCATGCGGATGGCCAGATCGAGACCCTGCGCGAGTTCCGCTACGAGGATTTCCGCGACCGGCTGTGCTGATAAAATTGACCTTGATTCTTTAGGAGGAGTTAACTATCCACATTCCTGCAAGAATCGATGGCTGGCAAACGCAAAAAACTGGAGATCCCGCGGAAACGATCGCGCAATGTGTCGCGCCCGAGTTCCACGTTTGTCGATCAGATCAGGGCGGCGGGCATGCGGGCGCGGCTGGTGGCGAATCAGCCCACGGGAAGCCGGCAGTATCGCCACATTCAGGCCACGCTGGCGCAAGAGCAGGATTTTGCGGAGATGGAGTTGGGGATTTTCATGCGCCTGTTGCGGTGGCTGGTGGCGCTGTTGTTGATTCCGATCGGCATGATCAGCACCTACACCCTGGTCTGTCAGTTTTCGCACGAAGCGGTTCACCAATCGTTTTGGCGCAGCAAGGAGTTTTTGTTTTTCGGCATGGGTGCCGCGCTGATGATCGCCCTGTTTTGCCTGGGGGTGGCGCGGCGCACCTTTCTCTTGCTGTATGTGTTGGGGCATGAATTGACCCATGCCTTTTTCATCATTTTCCATCTGGGGAAAATCATGGACATGCAAGTGACCCCGGAGGGCGGCTACATCGCCACCAATAAATCCAATATCCTCATCTCCCTGTCGCCTTACTTTTTCCCGTTCTGGTCGGTCACCGGCATTTCCGTGTATGGGATTTTCAGTCTTTGCACCACCATACCGTGGTATGCGGATGCGCTGCTCTACGCGTGGATCGGCATCAGTTGGTCGTTTCACTTGTGGTGGACGGTGTGGATGATCCCGCGCGATCAGCCGGACCTGAAGGAAAACGACACCTTTTTCTCGTTGGTGTTCATTTACCTGAGCAACATCCTGGTGCTGTCGATGATGTTGTGCGCCGCATCGCGCTCGCTCACATTTGCGTCGTTCTTTGCGTCCTGGTGGGTGAATGCCGAGGAATTCGTGCGTGTGTGCATGGTTTGGATGCAGCGGATCTGAGGAAAAAAACATGGCGAAAAAAAATTTCATTTTTTGATCATTTTTTCTTGCCATCAGTCGATATTCTGCGAATCTCTGCGCCCCCAACCACCACATGACCCGTTCGTCTATCGGTTAGGACTCCAGATTTTCATTCTGGCAAGATGGGTTCGACTCCCATACGGGTCGCCAATGGGCGACAGTCATGTGAAATCAGCCACCTTCGGGTGGTTTTTTTGTGCCCACATCTGAGTGCTGATATCTGAGCACTCACGGAAGATTTCCTCCCTTGTCCTTGAGAAATGCGGCGAACTTGGAGAGACTCTCCGCATGTCCACTCTGCGCCGCATCATCCAGCACACCATGCGCTTCCCGATGGCGAGCTTGCTATCGCTGCTGCTGGCGGTGACATGCACCTCGCTGGTGTTGGTATTGCCGACCGTGACGATGCGATTTGTCGATGTGATCATCCCGCACGGCCGCCACGATCTGATCATTCCCACCGCTACTCTGGGCATCCTGGCCATCGCGGGGCGACAGTTCCTTTTCACGCTGCGCACCTATTGCAACAACCTGCTCGAAACGCGCATCACGCACCTGATCCGCGTGGAGCTCTACGATAAATTGCAGCGACTGCCGGTGAAGTGGTTCGATACCAAATCCTCCGGAGAAATCATGTCGCGGGTGGCGGACGACGTGCCCACCATGGACCGCGTGGTCATCGAGGGCATCGACCAAGCCCTGGCCGCCGCGTTGCAATTTCTCATCGTACTCGGCTACCTGCTCTACCACTCCTGGCAACTCGCTCTCGTGACCATGCTGCCGCTGCCTTTCATCGGCGTACTGACTTCCTGGTGGTCACGCCGCTCGGAGGCGAAATGGCGGGCCTCGTCCGAGGCATCCTCCGCGCTTCATGCCCTGCTGCACGACAACCTCGCCGGCATCCGCCAAATCAAAGCCTACACGGTGGAGCCTCAGGCGCTGGAACAGTTTGATGAAGCCTCGCGCAAAGTCGGCGAGGCCCATCGCGATGTGATGAAAGGTCAGGCCATCGTCTGGCCCAGCGTCTCACTCATCGCCGAGTCCGGCATCATCCTGATGGTCGCATTCGGCTCCTGGTGGGCCATTGAGGGGAAAATCTCCCCCGGCGTGGTGATGTCGTTTCTCGTCGCCTGGGGATTTTTGTTCGACCCCATCTCCCGCATCAATGCCCTTGCCCAAACCTTCACCCGCGGCGTGGTCGCGGCGAAGCGGGTTTTTGCCATCATCGATACCCCGAATGAAAGCCATCTCACCGATGGCCAGCGGCCCGATCACTTTCACGGTGCGGTGCGCTTCGAACACGTGAGTTTCTCCTACTCCGATGACAGCCCCGCCGTGAAAGATCTCACCCTCGAGGCCAAGCCGGGCCAAACCATTGCCCTGGTAGGGGCCACCGGTGCCGGGAAATCCACGGTCTTGAACCTGCTCACCCGCTTTTACGATCCCACCGCCGGCACCATTTGGCTGGATGATGTCCCCATCACCGAGCTGTCCAAAGAATGGCTGCGCGATCACACCGGCTTCGTGACCCAGGAAAATTTCCTCTTCAACACCACCCTGCGCGAGAACTTGCAAATCGCCCAACCCCATGCCAGCGACGAGGAAATCTGGCATGCCCTCGCCGCCGCCAACGCCGCCGATTTTGTCCGCGCGCTGCCCGAGGGACTCGATACCATCGCCGGCGAGCGCGGTGTGCGTTTTTCCGGCGGGGAAAAGCAACGACTCTCCATCGCCCGTGCACTCCTGAAAAATCCCCCGCTGCTGCTGCTCGATGAAGCCACCTCCGCCCTCGACAATCGCACCGAGCGTCTGGTGCAACAAGCACTGGAAAACCTCCGCAGCGAGCGCACCTGCTTCGTCATCGCCCACCGCCTCTCCACCGTGCAGCAAGCGGATTGCATTTACGTGATGAAGGGTGGCGAAATAATTGAACAGGGCACCCACGAACAATTGCTTGCGCGGCAGGGTACTTACGCCCAACTCGCGCAGCGCACCCTCGAATGACGGACGCCTCACTGCGTGAATTTTGTCAATTTCCCGAAAAACGACGCTTTTTGCTTGCCAAACCGCCCCTGATCCCTATTTTCGCCGCCCCTTCTTCACGCTGCTGTGCAACCATGAAAGATCGAAGGGGCTCCAGCGGCGGATCTTTCAAAAGCGCCCTTCCTGCTTTAAGGAGGGACAACCTCAACGAATATGATTAACGAACTTATCTCAGAAATGGTGGACGCTGGCGTTCACTACGGTCACCAAACGAAAAAGTGGAATCCCAAAATGAAGCCTTATCTCCTCAAGGATAAGAGCGGGATCTACATCATCAACCTTGAGAAAACCGTCAAGTGCCTCGATAAGGCTGCGGATTTCCTCGCCGGTCTGGCCAGCAAGAACAAAAAGATTCTCTTCGTCGGCTGCAAACGCCAGGCTCAGGAAGCCGTGCGCGAGGCCGCTGATGCCACCAATCAAAACTACGTCAACCACCGTTGGCTCGGTGGCATGCTCACCAACATGGCCACCGTTCGCAAGAGCGTGGAGCGCCTGAAGTATCTCGAAAACATCGAGAAACAACCGGAGTTCAAAGCCATGTCCAAAAAGGAACTCGCCGCCCTCGGCCGCGAGCGCGAAAAACTCCTGCGCAACCTGCGCGGTATCCGCAATCTGGAAAAAGCTCCCGATGCCATCGTCATCGTCGATTCCGCCCGCGAGTCCATCGCCGTCGCGGAGGCACGCCGCTTGAAGATCCCCATCGTCGCCATCGTTGACACCAACGCCGACCCGTCGAAAGTGGAATATCCCATCCCCGGCAACGACGACGCCATCCGCTCGATCCGCATCATCCTGCAAAACCTGGTGGATGCGATCGTGGTTGCCTCCAAGGCCTGATCCTCACCTTCACCGGGCGGCCTGAGCACCTCAGCGCCGCCCTTTTTTTTCTTAACACACCACCCACTCACTACCCTATATGATTACTGCTGCTACTGTGAAAGAGCTCCGCGACAAGACCAACGCGGGCATGATGGACTGCAAACGCGCACTGGAGGAAACCAATGGCGACCTCGATGCCGCCATCACTCTGCTGCGTGAAAAAGGCATCGCCAAAGCCGCGAAAAAAGCCGATCGCGAGGCCAATGAGGGCACCATCACCGCCCGCATCTCCGCCGATGGCAAATCCGGCATCCTGCTCGAAGTCAACTGCGAGACGGACTTCGTTTCCAAAAACGAAAACTTCCAAGGCTTCGTCGCCGGTATCGCGGACGCACTGATCGGTTCCACCGCTGCCGACCTCGCCGCCGCCAACGCCGTGGTCAGCAACGACCTGACCATCGAGGACACCATCAAGGCGAAAATCACCGAGATCGGAGAAAACCTGCTCTTCCGCAAATACGTGCGCTACGAGGCCCAGGGTGAAGGCGCGATCGCATCCTACATTCACATGGGTGGCAAAGTCGGCGTGCTCGTCGAGATCGGCACCACCAACGCTGCCACCGCAGGCAACGAAGGTTTCCGCGACCTGATCAAGGACATCACCCTGCACATCGCCGCTCTCAATCCCCGTGGCCTGGCCCGTGAGGACATCTCCGCCGAGGTCGTTGCCGCAGAAGAAGCCATCTACCGTGCGCAAATGATCGAACAAGGCAAGCCAGAAGCCATGCTCGACAAGATCCTTCCCGGCATGATGAAGAAATTCTTCGCTGAAAACTGCCTGCTGGAGCAAGGATTCGTCAAAGACCCCGGCGTCACCGTCAAGGCACTGCTCGAAAACAAAGGCAAAGAACTGGGCGATACCCTCACCCTCCGCCGCTACGTTCGTTTCGGCCTGGGCGAATAATCCCCTGCTGTTTTCTCTTACCACACGCCCATCGCCCGCAAGCGATGGGCGTTTTTTTGTGGCCCCATAGGAGCGCTGACTTCAGTCCGCATCAACCCGAAAACTGAAATGGAACCACGGATTTGACGGATCGGCACGGATGATGAGAGAGTCATGGAAACGGTTTGTCAACCAGTTGGGTGAGTCCTTGGATCCGTAAGAATTCATGTGATCCTTAGTGAAAACCCCCATGAATCCACAAGCAACTTGAGCGTTCGAGATCAAAACAACAACGCTTCACACACCTGTTCGTCCCAACATTCTTCCGCGAGCTCCATGCTCGATGGTTTCGACCGCATCCGTTTCACAGCCATCATCGGTCTAACGAAAGGGATAAAAACAAGGAACCCCGTTTTGGTGGCCAAGAGTCTCCCCCCAGACACTCTCGACATCTTCCAAAACGGGGAACGTGGAAAACTTAGAAGATTTTTTCAGAGAAGCAAATAAAATGTGTGACAAATTTTTTCTAACGGATCACATCCGGCTCGGAGGCCGCTACCTTCACGATTTCCATCGTATTCCGGTGAATCCACACGCTCTGCACCAAACCCAACATGAACATGCACATCACGGCAAAGGTGCCGGAATAGCTGATCAAGGGCAGGGGAATGCCGGTGATCGGCATGATCAATACACACATGCCGATGTTTTCAAAAATGTGCGCGAAGAAAAACGCCACCACACAGGCCACCACCATGCGCCCCGTGAGATCACGACTGTAGAACGCCACATACAGGCACAAGATCAGCAATGCGGTAAATGCCGTGATCAGAAACAAACTGCCGCGGAATCCGAACTCCTCGGCAATCACCGCAAAAATGAAATCGTTGTGCGCGGTTTTCCAAGGAATGTAGCGCTTTGCGTGCAGTGATCCACGCTCCGCCGAGGCATTCCAGCCATCCCCTATCATGCCGGATTTCCCCACCGCCATGGACACGTAGTAAGGCGCATAGGCCGGTCCGGAGACATCCACGGGTTTCTCGTGCAGCATGTCCAGATACAACTGGATCCGCTCGGGTCCCCGCTTCGACACACTGGGCAAGACCACCAGATACACCATCGGTACGAAGCCAAAACCCAGGATCGCCATCAAGCTGAGATAGCGGAACGGCACACCACCAATCAGCAAAGCCACCGCCGCCACCGGCAACCACACCAAAGCGGAGCCCATGTCCCCCATTTTCATCACCATCAGGAAAGGCACCGCCGAACAAATGCCAATCACGGCAATCCGCACAATCGGCAAACCCAGCAAGCGATGCATGCGCGGCAAATCCTGCAGCAACCAGGAAATCATCAGCACGCCCGAGGCCACCCCCAACTGGGCCGGTTGGAAAATGATGGGCCCCAGCCGCAACTGGTGCACGTCATCGTCACTGCCCATCACCCGCGCCATGAAAAACAAGCTCACCGCATAAATCGGCAGCGCCAGCCAGCGGATCCAGCGGTAATCGATCAACGCCGTCGCGAAATACACCACCGAGCCATAGACAATCCAGCGCTTCTGCAAATCGGCATAATAGGCCCCAGCCGACCCGAACTCCTCCAATAACTTGGCATTCACCGGCAAATGCCGCGCCGCGCTCTCGATCGCATAAATGCCGAAAATCAACAGCGCATACATCAACAGCACCAAGACCCAATTCATTCCTAAAATTTTGCGTAAAATGGGCGACATTTTTTATTTTACACGCAAAGCATGCACGACCATACTCAATTTGACAAGGAACTGTTTTCCCCAACTACAAATAAGCTAGGCAAAATTACCACAGTGAGAAATGGCGTAAAACCGACATGCCTGAATTTTAAGAATTAAACGATAACTGTTTTATGCGCAAAAAGTAGAATCGGAAAATTTTTGGGTAGAAATAAAACACAATTTGTATCAAATAAGTCCTGCAATCGCTGGTCAAGTCGCGCGTCTGATTCTCTTTGATTCTTGCATGGTTTGCTTTGCAAAGCATGCGGGTTTGGTTGGCGGAAGACAGCTCATGAAGTGGGTGGATCCTGAGTTGATGCGTTCGGATGGATAGGATGGGAAGCCGATGCGCCTACGTTGCGTGCCGTTTCTCAAAGAAGCTTCGGCCAGCTTCGTTAAGAAACCGATAGATTCAGTCTTTGCGGTTGGCTGCGTCATATGTTAAGAAACCGATAGATTCAGTCTTTGCGGTTGGCTGCGTCATATCATGTCCTTAGCTATTGGTTGGCGCGTGGGTTCATTTGGTTGGCACGTGGATTCATTTCTTTCATCGTAGGGTCATTCTCAGTAATTTTAAGAAAATATTCGCAAGCATCATTTTCTGAGAGAAAAACCTTCTCGCGGCTCCTCAGACCTCGTTCGCAGTAATAAACACGCCATCCATTCCCAGTAGAAGGCTCCAAAATTAAAGCTTCATTTTGAGGTATTCCAAGTAAAGAATAGCTATCAGAACGTATATGTGAATTTATTAAAATATTTTCTAATTCTTGGATATTCATGGCGTGAATAGTTCTATCATTTTAAGCTCAATTAATTCATTAATACTATAAGGAAGCTCATACTGAATGCCCAATCCTGGTTTTCCAAAAGCAGGTGCTATCAGACCGCCATCTACTTCTATAGACTTAAGAACACGGTATGTTTCAAATGGTTTTAATAATGTTGAGTCAGGTAGGGCTCTCATTACAAAAGGAGTGCCTTGTGGAGACACAAAAGTACCGGAGCGGTATCCAAATCGATCAATGATAGTACCCGGCATTAGCGTCATTTTGCTTGAACTACCCAAAAATCCGCGATTTTCTGGCCAAGAATCGGGAGTCGATTGGCCAGAATAAGGGATTATTTCAAACTTTTCTCCCGCTATTCCTCCCTCCAAAACCTCATCCAATTTAGCAGTAGGCAGATGGTCGATGATGTCACTGAGACGGTTGGTGCGGAGGGCGGTGCGGGCTGTGTGGCTGGCGGCAGCGGCGGAATCTCCAAAGGGAAGAGGACCGTCTAACATCATGAGCAGTCCATCGATGGCAAAATCTGAGAGGAGATCTAATCCGGCTACGTAGAGTTCGGCACTTCTTGCATCTCCACCGATTTTGTGCAGCTCTTTAGCCAGTTCTTCCACGTTGTAGATGCCGAAAGGATATTCGTTACCACCG
>ERZ1066129.496-NODE-496-length-10558-cov-75.304389_pt1 | contig 10558 bp, 11 predicted proteins | sample MGYA00382776_ERZ1066129 | MGnify/ENA primary metagenome ERZ1066129 (study PRJEB33369, sample SAMEA5778359) | biofilm metagenome | biome: Industrial cooling water; feature: Water cooling tower basin; material: Biofilm | place: United Arab Emirates | collected... | reverse complement strand
AAAAGTCTTTACAAGATTTCACTTAGAAATCCCAGCGTTACTTGAAAAACTTTCTGGTTTAAAAATCAATGATTGCCGCAATTATTGTCTGTCTAATTATTGGATTAATTATTACGGGTATTTTCCTGAGTCCTGTCCTAGTTCAACGGCGAAGAAACCGATTGAAAGCTCGTCTTTTCCCACCTTTATGGAACGCCATCATTGAGAATAATCTGCCGATTTACCCCCGTCTTTCTCCCAAAGAACGGAAACGACTTCAGGGAGCGATTCAAGTATTTTTAGCAGAAAAACAATTTATTGGCTGTAGAGGATTGCAGGCGACAGAGGAAATGAAAGTTACCATTGCTGCTGTTGCTTGTCTGCTCCTGCTTAACGAGCGAGCAAGCTACTTTCAGAAACTTCGTTCGATTTTAGTTTATCCTAGTGCTTATTTAGTTCGTGAAACGACTTATACTCAAGATCGTGTAATTGAAGAAAGACTGGTGGCAAGATTGGGTGAATCCTGGATGAATGACCAGGTGATACTTGCTTGGGAACAGGTGAAACAAGACACTTTTAACTGGAGAGATGGACATAATATTGTACTTCATGAATTTTCTCACCAATTGGATCAAGAAGATGGTAAAGCCGACGGAGTTCCTGTTTTGCAGCAAAGTTCAGACTATTTGATTTGGGCTGATGTAATGACTCAAGAATATCTCCGCCTTGGTCACGATATTCAACAAGGGAAAAAGACTGTAATCGATAGTTATGGAGCGACGAATCCGGCAGAATTCTTTGCGGTTGTAACTGAAACTTTCTTTGAAAAACCCCAGCAATTGCTCAGACGGCATCCGGAACTTTATAAGTTACTTCAACATTACTATCAAATTTCTCCAGTGCTATGGGTTTGAATTGATCGGTAATTGCCCCAGATGGAAACATGAATGGATGAGCTTTGTATGATAATTTTCTAGTTAAGAGGTGAGAGCGTGCATGGCAACTTATCTGGTCACGGGTAGCAATCGCGGCATCGGTTATGAGTACTGCCGTCAACTGCAAGCGCGGGGCGATCGCGTTATTGCTGTCTGTCGCAGTGCTTCTTTTGAGTTGAAGCAGCTAGGGGTGCGGATTGAGGAGGGAATTGATATTACTTCTGATACTTCGGTGGCTGCTTTAGGCGATCGCTTGGACGATACCCAAATTGATGTTCTGATTAACAATGCCGGAATCTTGAAGCGCGTCACGCTCCAAGACTTAGATTTTGAAAGCATTCGAGAGCAGTTTGAAGTGAATGCTTTAGGCCCTTTACGAGTGACTCACGCTCTATTACCATTGCTCAAAACAGGCTCCAAGATCGTGTTGATGACGAGTCGGATGGGTTCAATTGGAGACAATACTTCTGGCAGTTCCTACGGCTATCGGATGTCCAAGGTAGCTTTGTCAATGGCAGGTAAATCCCTGGCTCACGACCTCAAACCGCGCGGGATTGCAGTGGCAATTTTGCATCCTGGTTTGGTTCAAACCCGCATGACTAATTTTACATCGGGTGGCATTACACCGGAAGAATCTGTAAAGGGATTGTTGGCGAGGATTGATGAGTTGACGCTGGAGAATACAGGTACTTTTTGGCACGCTAATGGGGAGGTGCTGCCGTGGTAAGTGCGTAACTGAGATTTGGGAGAATGGGGAATTATTGCTTTATGGGCGATCGCGTACTTTACTTGACATGCTCCCGATCAGCTTTAAAAATTTGAAGCCATACCACTGGAACTGATATTTTGAGAAATTAGTAGGAAAAAGCTAAAATCTTTGTTGATTATATATATCCTCAACATACTGCTCAATTTCGCTGCGTCTCGCCTCAAGCCAGTCTATAGCTATTTCCATTTGCGGATGTACTGAGAGCGGTTTTAGAAGTTGCGCCATATAAACAACTAGCACATCATTCCTACTTAAACGTCTCTGATAAACATTAAACCGTTGCACTTGATTAACAGTATTCCGTCCAGCTTCGGACAAAGCAGTTGTAATATAGTCTTTTAGCTCAACTTTCTCTCTTTTCCTGCAAACAACAATTGCATCAATATCAATCGGTTCTTTAGCTTGGCTTTTTGGAGTTGCCACAGACATTTCCGACTTGATAGGATGGGTAGCAACAATTGCAAAACCCGCCTGGACTAAAGCAGTTAAAATTGCCTGCCATCCATCTGCTTTTGAATGGTGATAAGTAAACACCATCAACCCCTCTGGCTTTAAAACCCGGTGACACTCAGAAAACACCCGTTGCAACCGTTCAGTAAAAATTGAGACATCCTCCGACTGAACTTCGTGAGGATGGCGCGTAGTTTCATTACAGGCAACCTTATCTGAGGCTAGATAACGCTGCCAAACGTAAAAGAAATCTGCTAGTTCCGAATAGCGAACGTTATCGAAAAACGGTGGGTCAGTTATAACCGCATCAATACTTTCTGTCGCGATATCTGTTACCGCTGAATCTCCACAGTCAAGGTAAATTGGTTTCAATTCGCTCAGTTTATCAAAAGAATCCGCTATTTCAAAATCAATAGCAGGCGATAACCCATAAACTTTTTGGGTTTCAACTTTTCCTTTTTTCTGGACTGGCTTAATTTCAAACGGTTGAGAACAGTAATCTATCGCTTTCAAAATTCGGCTTTCAAACAGCGTTGAAAACGAACCAGAACTTTTAGGGTTTCCCCAGAGATTCGCCTCTAATGGCGTGCGTTCTGGTTTTAGAATATGATGAGAAAACATATGACGCACGGCTCCTGTTCCCTCGCCTTTGAACGAAGCGAACGTATTATTAAATTCGAGAGTTCCAGAAAAAAGGCAGATAAATAAGTCCCGCAGTTCTATATTATCTATTTTTTTGATTTCTTCTGCTAATATGCTCAAACTCAATAACTGGCGTGAGTTAAACATTTCATGCCAATAGCGATAACAATAATTCAGTACCTGGTTGGTATTGTAACCCGGTTGTATTTCAACCACTGGGTAAGCATTTGAGCGGATGCTTAATTCCCCTAAAGCCTTTTCATACAGGTTTTGGTCATACAGGTTAATTGGTAAATACTGCTTGGAACCATCTTTCAGCAGCACTAACTTAGCGTACATTCGGTGTGCTGGCGGCTTGCCAACCTTCTGTACTGCCTTAACAATTGAAAAGGTATGGTTGCAATTATTGCAAGTTGCTTTCTGACCTTTAACAGCAGCCACTTGTGGGTTAAAAACAAACTGACAGCTAGTACAAGTGACGCTATGAGAAGCGTAATGAACTGCATTGATATTTTCGCATTCTGGACAGACAACTTGAGCCTGGGGAAACTTATTAAGGTATGCGTGCTTTGAGAAGATATAGGATGAGAATAAATCAACCTCACGGTTGCACGCAGGACAGGGCAAGTATTTTACCCAGAAATAGTAAAGAACTGTAGCAGGTTCTCCATTGTCTAAAATGGTTGTGTAATAGGATTGAATGCGAGTAGCTACAGCTTTTTTGATGGTTTCAAAGGTTTCTACAATCTGCTGCCGGTCTTTTTTAATTAGGGCATTTTTGACCAGGAAATAGGCTACAGGGTTAATATCGCGCCCAATTGCTGTTGCGCCAAGTTTGATGGCTTCCCCAATTGTCGTGCCACTACCCATAAATGGATCAAAAACTTTGGCTCCCTTTAAGTTACAGGGTTGATAAAATAAACTGAGGATATCGGAACCTTGAGGAGCGAATGTAGACAGGATAATGGCACGAAATACCGAACCAAGTCGTCTAGCCCACCATTTATGGATATAGTATATAGGTCGGTTGATTTCCTTGCGCCAGCTTTCTAATTCGGCGATTAGACTTAGTTGCTCAAAGGGAAAATTCTCATCTTCTATAGCCTTTCTTTCATCTGAGTTGTTTTCGGTTCTGGAGAGGACAGAATCGGAAACAATATCACTTAGAGTTGTTAATTTATTTTGTAAAGATTTCATTGATTTTTTCAGCTAATTATTCTTGTGAATCGTCTTCTTCAGCTTGTTGCATTACTTGTTGTTGCTCAAGATTAGATTTGAGATTAACGGTTGAGCCTAAAGCATTGATACTTTCTAGAATTGCAGGGCGGTAAGCGATGAAATTATGCACAGTATTAGCTGAGGGATTTGGTACAAATTGAGGCACGATGGTGTTGGTTTGCATATCAAATGAATAACCCACTACCGCTTGCTCTACTTCAATTCTGCTAAATTGACCAACAGGAACTAACCGATTGTCAACTGGATAATCGGCTGGTATTATCAGCGTTACCTGGGCTTCCACGCCATTCAATAAGCCAAATGGTGTGGGTGCAACATACATTTTTCTATCTCTGATTAAGATATCTCCGTAGCTGCCAAAACCTCTAAAACTTTTGTTTTTATGTATATAACTGCGGTCGGCATTTAGAAAATCACCGTGGCAGATTACTAAATCGTGGACTGGATATTGGGAATCGGCATTTTTTGGATATCTTCCAAAGACGTAAAATACTGTGATGCCATTGTGAAAGCCTCTTGGAACTTGACTATTGCTGTCGTAATCTTTATATCGACCTGGATATTCCAAGCCTTTAATTTCATAACCTTCAGGATTCTGGATTATTCTAAAGTCAGGATAGGTGTTTCTGCCTGGTTGCTCGAAGTTAAAGGAAATGGTGGCTTGTAAGCTGGTGAGTCTGGCACTAAACCAATCTTGAAAGTGGTATTCTTTGTCTCTTCTACTCTGGCGAGTTATTAAGATGCCGTTGAGAATGGCATTGTGGCAGGTTAAGAAGATATCAATGTAAAGCATTGGGCATGTCCTGCATCGCGAAAGTTGGATTAGCCATAATTTTGAGATTTTAATAGTTGATAGTTATTTTACTATTTCAGTCTAAACGAACCTGACTAAATAGTCAAAAATTATTTGGTTATTAATTGTTCAACAGGGATATGCGAGGGTTAGGTTGCAAGAGATAAGCTGAACCACATCTAATTTTTCAGATCGAGCCAAGCCAGTCAAGAGGTTCAGCCGAAAAAATTTGCAAGTTAAATGTGTAACAGCTTATCTCTACCAAGCTTTAAAGAAGTAAATAGTCGATAGTCAATATTAGAGCGACTATCGACTATTTTATTACCAGATTGTCTGAACTGGTTCTCAGCTCAATAGTAGATAAATGGTTGACTATTGAGTGTCCAGTTGCAGGTCGGATGGAGCGCAAAAACGTTGTGTTTGTAATAAATTGACAGCAGCTGGATAGTGGCTGGGAGGAGAAGCCATTGTCACTGGCAGTGCCAATATCGTGGTAAAATAACGACTGAAGTTCAGAGCCGGATCGAGTGCAGGGGCGATCCAGGTAACGTACAGTTTGCGGTGAATCCCGATGACTAAACCAGCTTGTGTTGTCACAGCAGCAACTGCTTCTATGTAGTCCCCATTCGCAAGGCTAGTGCCGAATTTTTGGAAGCGAATAAGAGTTGGGAGTTGCTCACCATCGATAACAGTTCCCAACAATTCAGATTCGATAGCAATTCTAATTCTTAGTCCTTCGTCTGGGCAGGTAACCCAAATAGGTGGTACAAACCAATCAGATAATCTCATTTTTTTCAGGGTTGAGAGGTTTCAAAAGCGGGAGCATCGAAAACAACTTCAAACTTGGCTGTTGGTACGGAACGCCGCAAAAATCTGGCAGAATCCTCAGCATCTTGCCGATTACAAAATCGACCAATAATGCGATTTTGAGCATTAGGTAAAGCCAGTACAATAGTCCAATTACGATAATTGAGATGGCTGACGGATGAATAGGTATTCTGGGAATTCATAAGGAAACAGGTGATGGGTTGTTTCGTAACTTGACACCCTACAGAACAACAGCTTCTAAAAGATAGAGACGTTGACCCTTGACGCAAATAGGGGTTATATGGTTTGATTTTCTCGATCGCTGTTCTCTTGCCTTGCAGGGCAAAGTAAGTCGAGGAGGAAAGTTGGAATTTCCTCGTAGCGCTCTAACAGGAAGTCCATTAAAGCTAAGTGATGCAAGTCGCAGGTATTAGGAGCGCGATAGCTGCGACCTTTAGCAAACCAACGTCGGACAGTTGTAGGGTCGCGCCAACAGATGTAGCCAATTTGTTCGTAACTGACAGCCCATTTGGCATAAAAATCTTGGGGAGAAAGTTCGGGAAAGCAGTTGACGTAGAGGTCAATTAAGGCGAGTTCTCGTTCGCCAAGAGGACGAGGATTGGTCATACTTAGATTGAATGCGAGTGTGGTGAGTTGAACTGTTTGTGTGATGTGCAAGCAATAAAAAACCGCCGGGTGCGGGTCAGCACAAATATTTTTGAGAAAAAATACCTGGCATTCGTCAGGTATTTTTTTCCTTACTTCTCTGCCCAAGAGTGGCAAATTAAACTTGATTTTGACTCACCCTCATCCACAGGAATACTGCGGATGAATTGCCTCATTGCACAATGCATCGAACTTTGGATCGCAGCAGCCACATCTGGGGCATAATCGGAATTGGCGATCGCATCCACTTCATCATGCGCCATATTCCCAATGTGCGCTTGCCAACAAGGGTGTTGGTCAAAAATGGAGATAATATTGCCCAAAGCCATCTTAATAATGTCAGCTTCCGCCATTGTCCAGAAAGCCGCCGTCGCGTCTGGACCTTTAACCCCAAGTAACTTACCCTCTCCAACGAGTTGAGGATACTTAGGAAGAAACACACCACGCCCTGTGAGGCTACGCACATATCCTAGTCCAAACTTTGTGCGTTGGCAAATTTCTGATATTCCCAAAACAGGAGGAAGGGTATTGTTAGCTTCTTTAATAATTTGGCGTTGAAATTTAGCTACACCCTTGTAGGTTTGCTTCCATCCTTCTTGGCTAGTTTTGGCTTCTCGATCTGTTAGATTAATATTACTCCCAGTTCTAATTGTCTTTTGAAGTGTTTTGAAACCCTGGAGATTTAGACAGCCATAATGGACATTCTTACTAACAGATCTTAGCAAAGCAGCAGTCTTGTGGTGAGGATGAGATTTGTCTATTATCCAGATGCGGATATTATCTTCTGTCCAGTTTGAGCCAAGTTGTTGAATCTGTGCGATCGCTGCTGCAATAGTACAGAATATTTCTTGGCTTTCTGAGTTTAATCGCTTGATTAACTCTGCATCCCCAGAAGCTTCACAAGCTATCCTGGTATGAGCTTTTGACAGGTCAGAAACAATCAACTTAGTACCAGGGTGTGCCACAAACACCGTCCTGATAGGTGGCAAATTATAGGCTTCTAGTTCGGGAGGAAAATTGCTTGGATTCGGTGGATTCTGAAGATTGGGATTTTGGCAACTACTCCGTCCAAAAGCAGCACGATTGATTTGAGTATAGCTGCCTCGCACATATCCATGTCTCAGTGCTTCTAGTAGATTATGCAAGTAATCCAAATAGGTTTTAGTTGTCTTAATCACCGAAATTAACCTGAGTTCTGGCACCTCCCAATACTTACTTAAAGTTTCAGCATTAACTTGCTTGAGGTTGAGCTTGAATTTGGCATTAATTAGCTTTGGCAATTCCTTGGTTGAATAGAGATGGCAAACTGCAAGAGGAAACGTTGCTCCCAATTTGTTCACCAAATCCTGATAAGCTGCTTCATACTGCTGGATTACATTAATTAACACCATTTCATTCACAGGCATTCCATAATGAGCCATTTGTGCAAAAGCAGGACTGGCGGCACATTCTGCCATGTAGGTGTGCCAAACACCAATATCTTTAAGTAAGGGTTCAAGGCGTTGATGCACAGTCAAGACAACTTCAGAGTCATAAGCTGCATAATTAAGCTGATTGTTACTCAATTGTCCAGCACCAAAGTCTCCCCAACCCCATTCTGATTTCTGTTCGGTTTTGTCTATTTCAATGCCAAGACGCAAACAAACAGAAGCTAAAGAATGCGGTTTATTGTTGGCTTTATCCAGCCAAGGATCTAAACCTGCCCAATATACCTGACTCATCAACTTAGTATCACGAATACATCGCAGTTTGTAGCCATATTTGGCAAGCATCCATTGTTGCTCAAACTCCAACGAATGCCCTATTACTTCCACAGTGGGATTGGCTAATCTTTCACTCAGAAGTTCCCAAAATCCCAGGTAAATAAGCTGTTGGTAAATGCGTTCTCGCTCTGGTGGCAAAAATCCTAAATCAATCAGCAGCACCTTAACGCCGCACTTAATTGGAATTGCTATAGAAAGCAACCTAATTTCACCAAATTGCGGGTTGAGAGCGGTTTCTTCTTCTATTGTGGAAAATGTTTCTATGTCAAACCCAAATTTATTGACTTTTTTCCACTCTTGGAGCAAGTCGAAAAAATGGGGATTATCTAGAAGAACGATATTAGAATTAAGTGCTTTTTCATTTTGAAGAAAAAGGGTGTATTGAAAATGCTTCTGCATATTGGTTTAGGGTTTTTAACTATTTAATGGATAGAAAAGATTTTCCCGGTGAACTGACGCTACACCGGGAGTCCCTTGGCTGCATTTTTGTGAGCGAGTTAAGGTTCGATAGCGCTCCAATCTACTGGTGCGGCTAGCCCAAAATATTCCCAATGTTTATTGACCATATTGCCGATGGCTTCTTCGGGAGTTTTTCCCTTTCCCCAGATGGCGAGAGATGTGTTTAGCTTGGCGATATAGCAGTCTTTTGATTGCTCCACTATTATTTGCCTGGTTGGTCTTTTGAGTTGTTCCAGTTTGATTGCATTAAGCCGTAATCTTTGCTGTATCTTCGAGAGCTTGGAGGTCGTCGATTCGTTCATTTTCTATCCTATCCACTCGTTGTTTGAGGTCTGTAATTTCTTCCGTAAGACGGGCAACTTGTTGGGTTGTCACGTCGAGGGCTTCTACAAGAGATTCTACTGTTTCTTGCAGATTTTGTATTGGGTCACTTGGGGGGTTGGGATTCATCTTGTATTTCCTTTATTTGGTCAATAAAATCAGGAGCATGACACTTCAACTTTGATGGGTAATGAAGTCACTTGGCTAAAAGCAGATTCCAAAGCAGCTAGGTGACTATCTACCTTTTGTTTCAAGGCAATACTTTTGATTTGGATGTTGGCAGTATTTCCCTGGAATCCTACAAAACTGCCATGCTGACTCAGCAAGACTTTGAGTGCTGGAGGGAGGCTGGTTAAAACTGTTTGCCAGATGTTCGAGTTAGGAGCAGAAACAGGAACAGCCAATGTGTTACTCGAGTTGATATTGTGGCTGATTTGAATTGACTCAGGCAATAATCCAAGCACCGCTATTTCTAGCCACAGCCAAGATTGGGTAGAAAATTTGATTTGGGCTTCGCAGCTTCTCAAATGTTGAATTCCTGCTAGAATAATATTCCTACCCAAGGAGATTGCTAGTTGTCTTAACTGCTCTATTGGAACTTCTGTAAGTAGCGAATCAGGTTGGTTTTCTCCGGCTAGTGCAATTAGCATTTTTGTGTAGAACTGAGTCAAAGAGTGGAGAACTACTAATGGCTCAGATCCAGCATCAAGAATGGTTCGGACTAACCCTAGTGCATCCAACTCTTTTGAAGAGGCGATCGCTTGCACTAATTCCAGCAATTTCTGCTCTGGAACTGCACCCACTAATTCCCACACTTGTTGTGCTGTAATTGAGTTTCCTAACAGACTAAGTTGTGAAAACAAAGTTTGTGCATCCCGCAGTCCTCCAGTTGCTAACTGTGCCACTAATTGCAACGCAGTGTCATCAATATTTATGTCTTCCAATTGTGCAATGTGGCGCAAATGCTCTATGATTGCTTTACAATCTATTCGGCGGAAATTAAAGCGCTGGCAACGAGAAATGATAGTGTTAGGTAACTTTTGCGGTTCAGTTGTGCAGAGGATGAAAACAACTCGCTCTGGTGGTTCTTCAAGCGTTTTCAAAAGTGCCTGAGCCGCCGCACCGCTCAATCCATGTGCTTCATCCACCACATAGATTTTGTAGCGACCAGAGACAGGAGCCAAGTGCGCTCCCGTACAAATTTCTCGAATTTGGTCAACGCCATTATTGCTGGCTGCATCGAGTTCTAAAACATCTAAAGCTGTGCCATTAATAATGTCTCGACAGGACGAACATTGACCGCAAGGAGATGCTGTCGGAGTTTCATTATTCAGGCAATTGAGCGATTTGGCTAGAATGCGGGCAGATGATGTTTTACCAGTGCCTCTTGGCCCGCTGAAGAGGTATGCAGGAGCAATTTTGGAGTGCGTGACAGCGTTAGTTAGTGCGGTAGCGATCGCGTTTTGACCGACCAATTCTGAAAAGGTTTGGGGGCGATACTTGTGGTGAAAGGGTTGGTACATAGTTGCGGTATTTGGGTTGCATAGAATAGACAGAAGATAACCACTTTTTTTGTGGCTATCTTCTTGGGAAATATGGTGTTACATTGGCAGTGCAGCCAGTTTTATTTCCTCATCTTCTATTTCCTCTTCTACTAAAGATGCCACTGGTTCTGGGTTAGTTTGTATTGTTGATTCTTCCGAAGAAGCGGGTATTGAGGATGAAGAAATTGTTG
>ERZ1066129.457-NODE-457-length-11267-cov-10.374153_pt1 | contig 11267 bp, 8 predicted proteins | sample MGYA00382776_ERZ1066129 | MGnify/ENA primary metagenome ERZ1066129 (study PRJEB33369, sample SAMEA5778359) | biofilm metagenome | biome: Industrial cooling water; feature: Water cooling tower basin; material: Biofilm | place: United Arab Emirates | collected... | reverse complement strand
TCGGTCTACGACAACATCGACCGTCGCTATGGCGGGGACGCGAGTGCGGCCTTGCGCGAACTGGTTGCCAAGGCGCTCAATGGCCGTGCTTTCTCGCGATTGCTGCAGGCGAAGCGACATTGGAGGGTGGAATTCGAACGACCCAGTCTTCTGAGCTTGGCAATCAGCGATTTGCGGCGCGTGAAGCAACAGTGTGCGACCCGCGACTTGGCGATAGTGCTCGGCAATCTCGGCTATGCATTGTTCCTCTCCGGGGAAGTTGATGAGGCAGAAGTTCATACCCGCGAATGCCTGCGCCTGGGCCAGGCGACGTCGTTACAGGCCCAGCGTAGTGACGCGCGCTTGCATCGTATAGAACCACAGGATTCGGAATACGAGCGCCTGCTCGATCGGCTTTGGGACGAGATTCATCGTTGACGCTGTGGATCGCGGGTTCGATCCGTTGGTTTTTTGGTCGGACCGGACCGCTGAAGCGCTGACAAAGGCATTGGCAAGTAGCGACGTCTGCGAGGCTGAGGAAGCGCTGGGGCAGTGGCTGCGGGTGCCTGATTGGAATACGTTATGGGCACTGCCAGAACTCACAGCTCCCTCATCCGCCAGCCTGTTTGAAGTGCTGGAAATGCTGACGATGATGGATCGCGCACCGTTGCCGCCGCAGGTGTTGCGGGCGCTCAAGCTGAGCGCAGGCAGCGCTAAAGTTGCGCGACGCTTCCATGCGAAGCGTTTGCTGCAGCGCATGGATGAGCAGCGGTAGCGCAGTTGTCGTTGTTTGGCTGAACGCGCGTCTGGACGGAGGAGATTCGGTCCCAATCTCGTCTCTGATGTTGCTCGAATGAGAGTGGGTCTTGCGTTCTCGGTACGGTCAGTCGAAGCCGGACATTGCAGCCGCTTTCGGCGCTCTATTCAACACACCTGGGCTGGTTTTCCCCAACTAGCCCAGCATCGAGCGTGCGCTCCTGCCGACGAGGACGCCGGCGCTCCCAGGGGGCTGCACACGGCGCCAATGCAGATGATTCTGCGACACGCTGAGCGAATTCAGTCGCATCGAAACCCCCAGAACGAGCAGCCGGCTATGCCCAGGCCCTCGTCGCGATCCGCACGCAGCGATTGATCCCTGCCCCTATCCAAATCCGATAGACCCAGGCAGTCCTATCGGAGTGAACAACCATGAGAACCACGATTCTTGCGCTGGCACTGCTGACGTTGATCGCAGTGGGCTGCAACACCGCGTTTTCGCAATCGTCCAGCGCCAGCTTTGAGGTGCCACGGCAATCGATCGACGCCGGCGCAACGCGCAGCAGCAGCGCCAGTTATGCGCTGGACGCCACGATCGGCCAACCCGATGCCAGCCCGCTCATGTCCAGCGCGAGCTACGAGTTGCGCGCAGGCTTCCATCGCCTGGCAATGAACGCTCAACTGCCCGACCCCTTGTTCGCCAACGGGTTCGAGGGCTGAGACATCCGCCGCCCCGTTGCCACCCGTTGTTATGACTTTACGTCCCGGAGTTACCATGCCATCGATCCGTTTGTGCAGCCTATTGTTGAGCCTCGGCCTTGCGCTCGCCGCGCCGCCGCTCGCCGCTCAGGTCACATCTGCCTTCACCTACCAGGGCGAGCTGCGCACCGGCGGCAATCCGGCCGACGCAAACTTCGATATGGAATTTCGTTTGTTCGATGCGGAATCTGGCGGCGCGCAGATTGGGCCGCTGGTCGCGCGCACCAACGTGCCGGTCAGCAGGGGCCTGTTCAACGTGCAGCTGGATTTTGGCGCCGCGCAGTTCGCTGGCGACCGCCAATGGCTGGAGGTGCGGATCAAGCCCGCAGGCGCCGGCAGCTACGAGACTTTGAGTCCACGCAGCGAAGTCACCGCAACGCCGTATGCGCTAGGCGCGGTCGCCGCGCTGGCGAACTCAGTCACAACCACCAGCGTCGTCGATGGCAGCCTTGCGGCGGCCGACACCAACCCCGCATCGATCCAAAGCCGCGTCGCCGGCACCTGTGCGGCAGGATCGAGCATCCGCACGGTCGCTGCCGACGGCAGCGTGAGCTGCGAAGCTGATGATGTCGGCACCGGCACCGTGACCAGCATCGCCACCGGCGCCGGACTCAGCGGCGGCCCGATTACGGCGAGTGGCACCATCAGCGTGGCACCGGGCGGCATCGGCGCCACCGAGATCAATGCCACGCAAGTGCAACGCCGCGTGACCGGCACCTGCCCGAGTGGCCAGTACGTTCAAGAGGTCAACGCCGATGGCACCGTGACCTGTGGTGCCGACGCTACCGGCACGCCTGGTTGGGGACTGAGCGGAAATGGGGGCACCAATCCGGCCACGAACTTTATCGGCACCACCGACGCGCAAGCTTTCGTGGTGCGCACGCAGAATGTGCCGAGTTTGCGCATCGAACCCAGCGCCATTCTCTTCGGCGGTGCTCCGATCACCACCAACACCGTCGCTGGATCGAGCGCGAACAACATCAGCGCTGGCGTGCGCGGCGCGACCATTGCCGGCGGTGGTGTGCCGAGCGGCGACAGCGACCTGGATTTTGACAGCGAAGCACCGAACCGCGTCACCGATGCCTACGGCACAGTCGGCGGCGGTTACGCCAACCGCGCCGGCGACGAAGCAGGGACGGTGACCGATCGTGCGTTTGCCACCGTTGGTGGGGGGCAGGCGAACGCCGCGAGCGGCAGCTGGAGCAATGTCGATGGTGGTTTTGCGAACATCGCGAGTCGCAATAGCAGCACGGTAGGCGGCGGTGCCAGCAACGTCGCCGGCGGCGGTTGGAGCACCGTCGCCGGGGGCGTGAGCAACACCGCGAGCGGAAGCTGGAGCACGGTCGGTGGGGGCGATACCAACATCGCGAGCGGCGATCGCAGCGCCGTTGCCGGCGGCCAGCTCAATACTGCGAGCGGCTTTGTCAGCACCATCGGCGGCGGCGGTGGGAACACCGCGAGCGGCAGTCGCAGCACTATCGGCGGTGGCTCCTTTAACTGCGCTGGCGGTGATCGATCGTGGGCCGCGGGCACCGACGCCAAAGTTCGCCCCGGCAGCGACGCCGGTGCCGCGGGAAATGGCTGCGTTGGCGTTGCGCTCTCCGGCGATGCCAATGGCGACAATGGCACCTTCGTGTGGGCGGATGACCAATTCGTCGATTTCGTCTCCACCGGCCCGCGCCAGTTCCTGGTCCGTGCCCAAGGCGGGATGGCGATCAATAGCAACGATCCGGTGAGCAACGCGCTGCGTGTCAACGGCACGCTGCGCGTCGACACCCTGGGTGGGGCGGCGGCTACTACGCTGTGCCGCAACGCCAACAATCAGATTTCGGCTTGTTCTTCGAGCGCGCGCTACAAGCGCGATATCGTCGATCTGTCGCTCGGGCTCGATACGGCGCTCAGGCTGCGCGCAGTCGGCTATCGCTGGAAGAACACCGGCGCGGCGGACGTGGGCTTCGTCGCTGAAGAGGTCGCCAAGATTGACGAGCGACTGGTGGTGCGTAATGACGCGGGCGACATCGAAGGCGTCAAGTACGACCGCCTGACCGCAGTGCTCGCCAACGCGGTGCAGGAACTCGCCGCGCGGGAGAGCTTGGCGGAAGAGACCATCGCCGAACTCGCCAAGGCGAATGCCGAGCTGCGCGCACGTGTTGACCGCCTCGAAGCGCTGCAGGTCGAGCGCACGAATGAGTCGCGTTGAGAGGTACAGCGATGTTCCGGCCGCCTTGCCTGCGCAGTTGTCGCGCTCGATCCGTCAAGCCGCGCGATCGGCGCGGGCAAGAACCACTGCGCCGGCGGAAAGTGTTCGTTGTACCGACCACTGCACACAGGCCAACGCCGCTAGGGCAACGTGACGCATCGATTGCGGCCGGCATGTTTGGCCGCGTACATCGCCCGATCAGCGCGCGCCAGCAGCGCATCGGCCGTGTCCTCGGCATCTCTGAGAAACGTCACGCCGAGGCTTGCGGTCACAGCGCCACGTCCTTCCGCCCACTGGAAAGTCATCGATTCCAGCGTCGCGCGGATGCGTTCAGCGGCACCGTTCGCCTGATCCAGGTCGACGCCAGTCAGGAGCGCGACAAACTCTTCGCCGCCGTAGCGCGCAATGAGGTCATGCGGTCGCAGCGTGTCGGCGAGCACCTGGCCGAGCCGTTCGAGAACGGTGTCGCCAGCAGCGTGACCGAAGGAATCGTTAACCGCCTTGAAGTGATCGACGTCGATCATGATCAGCGCCAATGCCTGCCGCTCGTCCCGACAATGCTGGATTTCCTCGCGCAAGCGAGCCAGAAAGTAGCCGCGGTTGAAAAGTCCGGTCAGATTGTCTCGGATCGCGGCCATCTGCAGCAGCGCACGCGCCTGTTCGACCTCAAACAACAGTCCGACTGCGTAGTAGCTGGCGAGCGGCGCAACTACCAGCGGAACAATGAAGGCGATGACAAGGTCGAACATCAGGTTCGCGGTGTTGTTGACGGCCACACTGATGATCACAGTCAGCGTCATCGACATCAGAATCGAACCCGACGTGATGGCGGCCACGATCGGTTTGCGTCCCATCCGCAAGATCACGTTTCGCCAACGGTGCACGTCGCCGGCGCCCACATTGGTCGTCGCGTTTAGAGATCCATTGAGTGAGGGGTTACGCGATTCCATCGCCGCGAATAGTACAGCCAGCCTGCTACGCCGAAACGGTGGCGCGCGACTCTGCACACACTATTTGCAACCGATGCAGCACCTTTGCGGATGGCGACCAGGCCGCCAGTGTTGGCTTGTCGGTGAGGCGCTGGCTGCTCGCTTCTTGCGGCAAGTTCGCACGACTGCGCGCCCCAATCGGCTGCTGACGGTAGAGGATGATGTGTGGACTGGATGCGTGAAGTCCGCGCGCCAGAACGGCTGCGCTGGCTCCGCAAGTCAATTCACTCGCTCCGCAAACACTGCGTGGGATCGGTTCGCGATGCGCGGTGGGCGGGCAAAAGGCTGGCAACGAACGCCGTTGCGAGTACCAGGGCGAGTGCTTGAACGTAAGCCGGCAGATCATCGGGGCGAACATCGGCGACCAGCGACGACAGCACGGTCATGAACCCCACTGCGGCCAGTAGCCCAAAACCGACGCCCACCGCTGCGATGCGCAGTGCCCGCAGCAGCATCATGCGCCGCAGCCCGTGGCCGTCGGCGCCGATCGCCAATCGCACGCCGAACTCGCGTTTGCGCGAGGTCACGGCCAGGGCCAGCGTCCCGTACAAGCCCACCGCGGTCATCAGCAGTGCGCACAGTGCAAAGGTGGTGAGCATGATCTGCGCGCTGCGTCGGCCGGTGAGATTGCTCGCCACCAGCGCATCCATGGTCTTGAGTTCATGCACGGCGATGCCCGGATCGATGGCGCGGACTCTGGCCTGGATGAGCGCGGCGTTGACGCTGGCATCGGCGAGCAACGTCAGGCCGAAATCGGCACTCGGAAACTGCCGGATGGATGCGTAGATCACCGGTTTGTCCGAATCGCGCTCGCGCGAGATCAAGCGCGTCGTTGCGACCACGCCAATAACGGTGGAGGTCACCCCGTTGACACCGACGATGCGCTTACCGATGGGATCCTGGTCCCGGAAATGCTGGTCGACCAGGCGCTGGTCGATCAGCACCACCGGCTCGCTGCCGAGGCGATCGCTGGCGTCGAAATTCCGGCCGCGCAGGATCGGCGTTTGCACCAGCGGCAGCCACTGCGGGTCGATATGCCTGACGTGCGCGTGATGCGCCACGCCGGTGTCGTCTGCGCTTTCGATGGCAAAACTCGATGAGCGGTCCTGGTTCGAGTACGGCAGCATGTCGATGGTGCCGACGCCGGCAACGCCAGGCGCGCTAGCCAGGCGCTCGGCGATCAGCTGCATGGCGTCTAACTGTTTGGCGTCAGTGTCATAGCGACCGCTCGGCAAGTTGAAGCGCGCGGTGAGCCGTTTTTCCGTGGCGATGCCAGACGTGTCGGCGAGCAGGCGATCCATGCTGCGCGCCAGCAACATGGCGGAACACAGCAACGCCGTCGCAAAGGCGACTTGCATTCCTACCAGAAGAACGCGCAATCGACCCACATGCGGTGTATCGCTGCCGCCTTGGGCGCCTAACTCGTGGGTACGCACCAGCCGTGCAGCCGCAAGCGCGGGCGCGATACTCGCCAGCACCGCAGCCGCCGCACCCAGCAGCAACGCAACACCGAGCGTTAAGCCATCGAATTCCACGCCCGAAATGCGTGCCGCGGCCGGCCCCAGGATGGATTGCAGACCTTTGATCGCCAGTTGGCCGATCGCGAACGCCGCGAGCACGCCCGCTGCCGCGATCCAGAATGCTTCCGCGAGCAATTTGCGAATCAACTGCCAGCGCGACGCGCCAAGCGCGGCTCGCAGCGCAAAAGCGCGGCGCTGCCGCAACCATTGCGATAACGTCAGGCCAGCGATGTTCGCGACGGCCACCAGCAGCACCATCAACACCGCCATCTGCGCGACGAACAAACTGCCGCCGGCGCGCTGTAGTTGATAGGCGCGCATGTCCTGCACGGCCACTCGCGCACCGTCGCGATCGATCCGTTCCTGCAGTTCCGGTATCTCGCGCGCTTGCTGCTGCAGGGCCGATTGCAGATTCGCCTGCACCTGTTGTGCTTGCGCACCGTCCGACAGCAGGCCAATGGCGTTGGCAAACACGTTGCCGCGCATGTCCTCGCGCAGCCACGCGGGATCGAAGGCAAAGGGCACATACGCCATTGTGCCCGGCGTGGGATAGAAGAAGCCCTCCGGCATGACGCCGATCACGCGCCAGGAATTGCCATCGATCAACACCGAGCGCCCGACGATGTTGGGATCGCTGGCAAATCGCGTGCGCCACAATTCGTGGGACAGAATCAACACGTCGTCCATACCCGGTGTTTCATGGTCCTGCGACCACACCCGGCCCAACGCCGGTTGCACACCGAGTACGTCGAACAGATTTGCCGTCGTCCGCCGCGCCTCGATCCGATCGGTCGATTGCTCACCGGTAAAGTTGAGTCCCACCGAATGCGACAGTGCGAGCGCTTCAAGTCCGTCGGCGTCGCGACGATCCACGTAGTCGCGCACCGACATGCCGCCATCGGTCGGGCGTGCGTGCGTTGCCGTCCAGACTTGCACGATGCGGTCGAGATTGGGCGAGGGCAGGGGATTCAGCAGCACGTGCTGCAGCAACGCGAAGATCGCAATGTTCGCACCCAGCCCCAGGCCCAGGGTCAGCACGCAGGCCAGCCAATAGCCGGGTCTTGCCAGCAGACTGGTGAGCGCATGTTTGAGATCGACGAACCCAGCAAGCATTGGCATTCCTCAGTGATGGCAGCGCAGGCAATTCCGGCCTCCCAACCTGCACGCGCCATGCCAACAGGCGATCATCCCTATTCCATTGACTGTATTGCGGTTTTTTTCCCAGAAACGGAGCGCTGTCGGACGCCTGATGTCCTAATCCGAACAATGCCATCGCAAGATCGCACGACTTATCGCGCCGTTGCCGAATCCAAACCACCGCTCATCAACCAAGTCTGTGACCCTCGGCCTGGCGGCCCGTTGTCGTATGCCCCTGCGAACTCGCCGCTAAGGCAGCGTGACGCATCGATGGCGCCCAGCATGATTGGAAAGTCCGGCAGCACCGTCCGATATACGTCCTCTATCCGCAATGTCAGGTATACGATCTCGTTCGGCAGAGAGGAGTGGATTTATGTTGCATCGCTACAAGGTTATTGCGCTCGTTATTGTGGCTGCCTTGGCAACGCCGGCGACCGCGAGCGCACAGGACTTCGACTTTACCTACATTGAGGGCGGCATCGTCGGCGGCTTCGTCAACGATATTGAGACGTCGGGAGCAGTCACGGGCGCGGGCTCGTTTGAGCTCGAAAGCGATGCCGATGGTGGCGGTTTCATCGGTGGCGCCTGGCAGTTCGAAAACAACGTGCACATATTCGGCGAGTACGCGTCGCTCGGCCAGGAGCTTGAGGTTCGCGGCGGCACCAACACGGTTACCGGCGAGTATGACGTGGTGCGCTGGCGCATTGGCTTGGGCTATCTGTACCCCTCCTCGGAAAGCGTGGCGTACTACGGCAGGCTCAGTCTCGACCAGCTCGAGTTCAAGGACGCGCAGACAGCCGGCTTCAACCTCGATATCGATGCCGACGACAGCGGTGTTGGCGCTGAAGGTGGCATCCTCTGGGCAGCGACACCGACGTTTCACCTGCAGGGGCACGCGCGCTACACGGCGGTCGGCGAAGTCGCTTCAAGCGGCTCCGACCCGTTCGAGTCCGACGTCCTGATCGGGGTGACTGGGCGCTGGCATTTCCGGCCCAACATCGCGGCATTTAGTGGCTACGAATTCGGCAAGATCACCACGGTAAACGTTGGTCTGCGATTCGCGTTCTGAGCTTTCCTGGCGACGTATTCACCCCAGACAGCCGGCAGTCGGAGGATTGAGATATTGATTCTCCGCACGCGCCTGCCGCGCCGGTGCCCCTAGCAAACAGGCGCACCGGCTAACGGGGGAGTCGTTGGTGTAGCGCCAAGCCCCAAACACGTGCCGACGAGGACGTCGGCGCTCCCAGGCGTGCATGACCGCATCCGAGTTTAGGTGTTTGGTCCTGCAGTGACTCGTCGATCACCAGTTCGATTCCACCGCACCGCGATCGATAACGACGTTTGTGATGCGCGCATTTCCGTAATAGTCCCGTGCCTTGAGTGGCGTCGGGAAGAAGCTGTTCTCACCGCTGTTGATGGCTCTGGAGCCCGGCAGCGATCGGTGACTCGGATCCAGCATCGCCGGACTCCGCAGGTTATTTGTGCTTGAGGCGGCGAGCGTGCCTGACGGGCCAAGAACTAGCGTCGAGTAAAGGCTGTATCGCAGCTCTGTGGGTCGAAACAACTCGATGTCGGTCTGGCTGTTTTCGCTGGCGATGGTGTTGGCAATCAACGTCGGCGCAGAGGCAGCGCCGGTCGTTCCTTCGCCCAGCGTAAGGCCTACGGAGTTATTGCGCAGGGTGCAGTTGATCACGCTGGCTATCGGCGTTTGCCCCGTGCCTGGATTGTGGAATGTCTCCAAAAACAATCCACGACTTGTGGGCAATGCCTTGTTGTCGACGAACAGGCTGTTTTCGATGTGCGCATCGTGGCGCAGCAGGGTAACGTCCAGGCCCATCTGCGCATTGCGAAATGCGCTGCGGGATACCAACACCAGGCCATAGCGGCCTGCAGGCTCCGCGATGTTGTCGACAATGTTGATGGACCTGAAGCCATCAAAGTCGATACGCTCGATCGTGAGATCGCTGGCTTGACGGGGAAACAAGCGAAAACCCTGTCCTTGTGCTTTCAGCCTGGTCATCGCAGCAGCGCTCAATCGCGTCGCGCAGCCTTCCTCGTAGCCACCACGTAGCGCAAGATCGCCGGTGATTTTTCCGCTGGAACCGAAGTCGAAATTGACATTGAACGACCCTTTCACCAGGCGAATTTCGTCGTCGTCGACGGACGCGCTCGCGGTCAGCAGCGCGCTGTAAAGGCCAGTATCCGAACTCACGCAGAACTGCGCAGCTTGACCCGCTGAGCTGAGGCCCAGAACCAACAACCCGAGCACGCTGCGCTTCCAGGTTAGACGGGTAACAGCGACCGTCGTGTGGGGGAAAGTGCGATGGCGCATGATTTGCTCTCCGTATGCTTGGACTTCGGAGCTCGGCAGAGATCCGTATCAGCGCATACGACGTTTGCGCGAAAAGAGGGCCCCAGTGCCGGGCCAGGAACTGCGGCCGCCGGGAACGCCGACGTCCTCGTCGGCTGGTGTTTCATCCGGGAACGCCGACGTCCTCGTCGGCTGGCGATCTCATGTCGAGTCGTCAGCGGCTGACATGCGTGCCGACGAGGACGTCGGCGTTCCCGGGAGGCGTGCCGACGAGGACGTCGGCGCTCCCAGGAGGCGTGCCGACGAGGACGTCGGCGCTCCCAGGCCAGACCGGGTATGACCCATCGAAGCCCATGCGACGCCCTCGCATGCAGTGCATTCGACGCCGAGCAAAATTCACTCGCCGCCGAGCAAAAATTGTCCGACGCCGAACAAAATTCGTTCGACGCCGAGCAAAATTTGTCCGACAGGGAACGAATTTCATTCGATGCCGAACAAAACCTACTCGACGCCGAACGCCGCGCATTCGCTCACGAGTAGTGAATCACTCGACGCCGAACGCCGCGCATTCGTGCACGAGTAGTCGATCACTCGACGCCCAACGCCGCGCGTTCGCTCACGAGTGCTCGATCATTCGACGCCGAACACCGCGCGTTCGTTCACGAGTAGTCGATCATTCGACGCCCAACGCCGCGCATTCGCTCACGAGTAGTCAATCACTCGACGCCGAACGCCGCGCATTCGTGCACGAGTGCTCGATCACCCGACGTCGAACAAAAACTACTCGGCGCCGAACCCCAGGCGTTCGCGGTCGAGGGTCGCACACTGGACGGCGAATGAAATTGACCCGACGAACAACGAGCATTCGACAACGACTGCCTGTGGTTCGCGCTCTGACAATGAGCAGAGCGTGAGTTGAGCCTTGGCCTTGCCGTGCAAGAACCCGTGGTCGCGCACGCGGCGCAAGCCGGTGGGTAGGACATGCGGCAGCATGAGCCAGAGAAACTCAGCAATGGGGGCTGGCGATAAGCGGGGCGTTTGGTGCTGGCATCGATATACCGGAAGGTCACGGCGTCCGTCGCTGAATCATGCGCGACCAGATCGCGCTCGCGGAAGACGCCGCGAAAGATCTCATGACCGAAAAAGGAAGCGTTGTTGTTTCCGGTGCGCAAGAACAAGCCCCGAAGGGGCGCAATGAGATAGCCCAGGGCGCAAGCCCTGGGTAAGCGCCCACATTGATCGAGCCCTGAAAGGGCGAAATCTGATCGGCACGCCCCGAATGTGGCCGGCCAAAACAGGCTATCGGTTCTTGGTCGAGAGCACGACATGGACGAGTTCCTCGGCGAACGGCTGCGCCATCGGTCTCGCCCTTTCAGGGCTCGCCGGGACGCGGGCGAGCTTACCCAGGGCTTCCGCCCTGGGCTATTGCCTTGCGCCCCTGCGGGGCTTGTCTCAGTACGTCTGATAACGGCGCTCGCGCGTGGCCAGCACGATGCGCGCGATCTCACCCTGCGTGAGGATATCGGGCACCGAGTTGACACCAAGTGTCCGTCAAGATCGACACCGGCGCCTTGACCATCTCGACCCACGGCCACTCGCGCTCCAGCACGTGACGG
>ERZ1066129.442-NODE-442-length-11691-cov-12.977741_pt1 | contig 11691 bp, 3 predicted proteins | sample MGYA00382776_ERZ1066129 | MGnify/ENA primary metagenome ERZ1066129 (study PRJEB33369, sample SAMEA5778359) | biofilm metagenome | biome: Industrial cooling water; feature: Water cooling tower basin; material: Biofilm | place: United Arab Emirates | collected... | reverse complement strand
AGCGACACTGGCGGGTAATTATACCCTCAGTGTTAGTGGGATTTCTTCGGTGAATCTTGAAGGGAAACGGACCTTTGTGGTGAGACCGGATATTCCGATTGCTGCCACTGTTACCATCTCCACCCGTGCCATGACCTCCGCAGGCGCACGGGTCAGCCTAAGCGTCACGTTCAGGGATGCCTTCGGTAATGGTGCTAATGCACCAGCCGAAGCCACGCTTGCTAATCAAAATATCCCTTCTTCCGTCGCTACGGTTACACTCAATAAAGCCGCTACCGCAGGTCTCTTTACTACCACCGCCGTTGTTATGCAGCCCGGTGTGTATGCTGTCAGCTTTTCGGTGCAGCGCCCCGCAGAACAAGGAGGCGGTACCATTGGTGTTCCCGCAATGGTGGGAACGGGAACGAGTGCGCCACAGTTTAACATCAATCCCGGTATGGCACTCAGGGCGACCTTCTTTAATGTTCCAACGGCATGGGGGCTACTGACACCGCTTGCAGGACAAAACCTCTCCGTCCGCGTGACCGATACCTTGGGGGCGGCAACCAATGTCTGGGACGGCTCAGGGCGCTTCTTTGGAACGCCCACAACCGGTATGCGCGATGTGCAGTTCATCCAACGCGACCGCACCTTTGAACAACACTCCGGTCTCTTCGATATTGATTCTACCACCACATTCGGTATTGCCGGACGCTATACCTTCTCGCTGTTCCATAAAGAAACCGTTGATGTGCCGCAGCCCGGTATTATCGAAATTCCCTTCCGCTCCTACGCCGGCAATAGAACACTCGATATTATCGCACCGCCTGTGCTGATGAGTCTTACGCCCACAACGACGATTGCTTCAATTGCCGCATGGACGCTCACGGTGAATGGCACGGGATTTACCACTAACAGCAGACTAGTGCTGAACGGCGTAACCCAAGCCACGACGCGGTATATTTCTCCCACCCAGCTTGCCGTCAATCTGCCCTTTGCAGAAGAAGGGACAATCAATGTACGGGTGCTGTCAAACACCACACGTGGTGTTTTGAGTGTGGCAACACTGCCGGTGGTGGTAGAGCCTCGGTATCGGCGTGTGATTGCCACCGTAACTGGTATTCCTACGGAACTTATCGCCGGAAATGCCGTTCCGAGTGTTACCGTTACGATTCGGGATTTCGCAACAGGACTACCTGTAAACCTCACTAATCCTATTGGGCGGTGGTACTACAAAGGCGTTACGGATATTCCTTTGGTCTTGCTGGCAACGGGTACGCCCGGTGTGTATTCGGCAATGAGTACCAAACCTATCGTTACCGAAGCGGCAAGCTACCGTCTGGAAATAATCGCTGATAATATCGCACCAGTAAGTTTTGCTTTGCCTGTGCCGCGATTACTCGTGGTGGGTGCGGCGCTCGTGCGGGTAAAGGTTGAGGATTTCCTTATTGCTCCTGCGCCGCTTTATACCGATATTTTACCCGGACATCGCCAAGGAGATACGTTGCCGCCGTTCCTCATTCGCGGCTATGACCAATACAACAATCTTACTGCCATTACTCAGGGTGTAGCTTTGCAGCGCAATGGTACAGAAACCGTTCCGTTTATGCGGATTCCTTTGCAAGGGCGGATGATTGTACGAGGGCTGTTTGAATCTGCTCCGCTTCCGTTGGATTCGGTGGGAGAATTTTCGCTGGTGTGGCTTTCCTCGCCAACGGCTTCACTGACAGATCCGAAAGGTGGCGCTTCCCTGCAATCCGGTGGCGGTGGAACGATTGCTTTTGCTGATGGAGACGGTAACGCTGTCGGGCGTTTGCGCGTGATGGAGCGTGGGAGGGATACGTTTGAGCCAAAGGAACCAGCACCGACAGCACCTGTTTTACTTTGTGCGAATCCGTACATTCTTCCTGCTCGGGCATCTTCATCATCCAAAATAGATCCAACTACTCCTGCCGAAGCACAAGACCGTTTTGCCAATGAAGGCTTCCAATTAGTTTGGAGTGATGAGTTTAACGGGACTTCGCTTGATGCGTCCAAATGGACTCCACGCGAAGGACATAAACATCCTGAGGTATATGCGGGACATGATGGATTTCGACAGTTCGCTAATGTTTTTAGCGCAAGTGCGGTTGTTGTGCAAAATGGTTCGTTATTCCTTACTGCACGCCGCAGTCAAACACCATATCCGAAGAATCAATTGGATGGTAAATTTAACTTTAGTGAAGATATCCATTATATCAATGGTGGTGTGGATGGGCGCTATAAGGCAGATTTCCGCTATGCAAAAGTTATCGTGAAGTTCAAACGTGTTCCCAACTTCCCCTTTATGCATCACGGCGCGTGGATGTATGCCTCAGAAAATGGTTCTCCCGGTTTAGAAATTGATTTTCCTGACGGTGCAAATTCTCCCGACCCTCGTAATGGTAATTCCAAAACGAATGCTATGGGTCCGATTAAGGATTTTCGCTATACCTACTTGAATAATGCTCATCCGCGTATGGCTGTTTCTATTATTAGTCAAAATGGCACAGCTAACCAGAGTACCGCCTTTTCAGATTTATCCTGTGCTGCTCGTCCCGACTCTACGAATGAACTTCGCTTGGATGCTGAGACAACAGAGCGCGAATACTGGACAGAGTGGGACAGAGATGCGAACGGCGGTTATATTAAAGCCGGTGTTATTGCTAACAATATAAACAGGGAAGTCAAATGGTGGGGATTAAAAAATCATCTCAAAGAAGGAGATGACCCAAGTAATACACTTGGTGTACAGTTTATTCCCGATGCAGACCGGCAAATGCCGATTTATTTATACGAGAACCTCAACAATACCCCAACCACTACTGCTAATAACAGCCAAGCATTGGGGCGTTTTATAGCTGCTCGTCAAAGTGAGGCACCATTTAACCGTACTTCTACATGGTTCTATGATTATTTTCCGATGAATGTACAGTTAGATATAACCGGTTTTAATGGTTGGGCTGGTGGATTTTGCGTACCCAATAGTGGTCATACACGTCTGGATGGAAAAGGTACACCTTATCAACAACAACAAGCCGTATTCTGCAATGCAGAGTTTACAAAAATGGAGCAAGCACTTGCAGGCGCTGGTCAATCCGTAGAAATTGATTATGTTCGTGTCTATCAACGGGAAGGCTCGGCACAAGATTTTCGACCGCTGATTCTTAATGGTACAAAGTTTTATCGAGATGCTGTCGTGCGCTTGTATAAAACCGCAGATATTGACGAAAACTCCGACTACGTTGAATTGGAAACCAAACCGTGGAATAATCAGGAACTCGTTGTTATGATACGAACATCCGATGAACGATTTGTCGGTCCTTCCAAAGAAGGATTTGTCCGTGTTGTTAATTTCTCCGATAACGGTGAGGCAGCAATCAGTAATCCCAAACGCATTGTCTTCGGACAATCGGTCAATGGTATTATTCGCAGCACCAGATTCTCACACCGTTTCGCCAATGATGAAATCAACACTGCCATTCTTCCCGGAAATCCGCCACGCATCATCCGAGAAGGCAATGACCGCCCTCTACGACCCTTTGTTTGGAGTTCGACGATCAATGACCAATTAAGCGTTGATTTATTCAGTGTTCCGGCACTCGGCGGTTCGGCACGCTCCAGTACACTCTTGCCACAGGCGTACGCTACGCTCCCGCGCATTGATCGAACACACGGCAAATGGGACTTGCGCTTCTTGGATGCTGCCGGACAGCAAATTGGCACGACCAGAACCTTACCAGCAAATGCCACACCGACCGCCGGACTGTCGTGGCGCTTGGAAGGCGCAAGCCAATACCGAACGGGCATGAACCCACCGTTTGACCCTGTTCCCTTCAAAGCCGTGCGCAGCAGTGATCTTGATCCTGCTACGGTCAATGTGGTAACCCAAATGACTGATGCACAATATCCTAACGGCTACTACCCCTCCTGTGCTGACCTCATTGAAGTCACCGCACAACTCGCTACGCCGCCTGTCACTGCACCACAGGTTGCACCGACAAACGACCTCTACGCCCCCGTGAATCTCTGTGGTCCCTTTACGGTGCGATGGTATCTTGATCCGAAGCCGCAGATTGCTATTACTTCAAGCACAATTACAGGAGCAGATAATAATCGTACCGCCACTATTGGGGTACGTATAGACACCTCTCCGATGATTGGCGATACACTAGGTTCTATGTATGGATGGCAAAGGCAAATAGGAAGAAAAAATATTCAAACGAATGCATTTGAATGGTCAGCGTGGACTCCTCTAACAATAACTACTGGTGGAGCAAATAACGGAATTTTCATTGCAACAGAATTATTTGCAGAAGACAGTCTTCGCATGCGTTGTACATTGACGCTTCCGCAAGCAAATTCTCGTTTCGATAGAAATTGCCCGGCAATGACTTCATTTCCTGTCCAGATGTATATTCCCCCTGCTCAACAATCCCTTATTGCAGGAAACACAGAAATAACAAATATCTCTACTATGGCTAAACCGCAGCAATCATCGTCTCTGACTTCTTACGCTGTCTCGTCCGTACCATCTTCATTAAATCAACAGAACCAGCAGAACAACGGGTATTTAATTCAACAACTGCATACTGTTGATTTGTTAACCGCACCCAATCCCGCAGAAACGCAAATGGGCGTACGATTCCGTTTGCCAGAAAATGCAACGGTTACAGTGGAACTTACCGATGCGTTGCAGCGAGTCATTCTTGCACCTATCCAATCTGCCGCACTACTGCAGGGTGAACACGAGTTTATTCTCCCTGTTGGCTCGTGCAGTGCTGGAACGTATGCACTTCGTGTCAAAGCCATTCTTCCGAATGGCAAAATGCTTCTTGTGCAGCGCCCAATCATCATTGTTCGGTAATAGTGCTGTCAGCGAGAATAATCTCCTTGATTGTCCTAGCTGTGGCTCAATAGTATTTTTGATACGTCTTTTCTCTTTCGTTTTATGAAAAATCAACATTGGCTTCGTTTCTTTGCAATAGCGCTGCTAGTAACTTTTCTGGCAATAATTATGCAAAGTTGCTTTCTATTCCCCATTGGTCCTGAAGGAAGTTCACCCTTTCCTCCTGAATTGGAATGGATACGTAGTACCAAAGGTGCTGTAATGGACAGATTTAATAATGATGGGGTTGTAGTCGTGGGTGATACAATTGTCAATGGAACCATTAATCCTGTAATAGTTGCATATACTTCCGATGGTACAGTATTTTATCACGGAACAAAGCCATACGGAAAATCCGCCCCTATTAAAGATGTTATAGTGGATGTTGATACACGTAGTTCCGCTTCATATGCTACTCTTGTGAATTATTTTGGGGGCACTAATAGCAATTTTTCTTCTAACGATCCATACAGTACAAATAGTGCTATTTCATCACAAAGCAATTCACTTTTTACAAATTCTTATATGCGTTACAATACTGTCATAGGTGCGCCATTAACAAGGCATTATCCTCTTTCTGACGATATTGATGTAGTCGGTCCATCAATGGCAAGAGGTCCGAAGAGAGACCCATTCCGCTATTCTCTTTGGATTGTTGGCTCATTTACCGACGCTTTTCAGGCATATAACTATGATGGAGGAGAAAAATTCTCCTGTCCAACTTACGGTAAAGCAGATTGTTTTGTTGCCAGAACTACTCGTCGTGTTGGTATTCAATGGGGCGGACCGGAAAACGATCTCGCCTACGATGTTGCCTCCGATGATATTGGCAACGCCACCATCTTCCTCCGTGCCGGAACACCCTTTCCTATCACTTCCGCTACTCGCACCCTCGTCAATGTCCAAACAGGCTACAACATCGTTCGCCTTGATACCAACGGACTCCTTACCGAGACCTTTCCTGTCAGCCTTCAAGCCACTGGCGAACTCACCGACACGCAAATTGCGCTTGGCAAAGGTGGCGCAATCTATATCCTCGCTAAAGATGAAGGCAAAAAGCAGTATTTTCTTGCCAAAGCCTCACGTTCCGGTACGGCGTGGATTCAGTATTTTCCCAAGGCTGTTGCTGATTATGATAACTATGTTCCCCTCAATCGCACACCGCGTATGGGACTCATAACCGATTCTAAAGATTGCGCCTACATCACCGGACACTTTCACGGCACGGTGGATTTGCAGGGTGCTTCCCTTTCTTCTCCATCTCCGCAGGTATTTGTGGCGAAGTATTCTCCTTCGGGGTCGTGTTTGGGAGCCTTAGCAATGGGTTCTGGGTGTGGCGTAACAGTACGCCTCTCGCCTGATGAAACCGCGCTCTATGTCAATGGTTGGGCGGAGGGGCGGATTATGGGAACGGTTATTCCCAGCCAAGATGACCCCCGCAATGGGATTTATCGTCCGGGGGCGTTTTTGGTGAAGTTGAAATTGACGAAATAATGAGAATGTGAGTAATGATAAATCAATATCAACTTGTATCATAACTGACGATTTACCCGATTTTTCTTGCAAAATCCCTCAGTATTTTAGCGATAGCTTTTTTTGTCGTTTCATTCGATGATTCAACAAGTGCTAGATCCTTTTCCAATTTTTTTACCAACGTTGTATCAAGCGAAGAAGTTGATAGCGTATGCTTGGTAGATGCTGTTTTTCGTGAAGATTTATTTTCTTGTCGTTTACGTTGTAATTGTTTTTGAACAGCAGCTTTTGATTGTCCTGTATCGGCAGCTATCCGCTCGGCAGTCAAAGCAAAATCATTACTATTTTCAGAGTGGACATTGTCCACTCTTTTTTTTGAACGCTGACCATGCTTTGCCAAACGCTGTTCAAAATCAGGATACAGATTTTTGTAAATCTCCATCCATTCCTGCGAAGTAAATTGCCGCCGAAGGAGGTTATCTTTAATGATAAACTCTCGTATTTCCTGTTCTGACAATTCAGAGGCAATATACTGCACGGGAACAAATTTTAATTTTAGCCTTTTCGCTACTTCCCAGCGATTATGCCCCGCAAGGATTGTTCCGTCTTTCTGTGCAATAAGGGGGACAAGAATGCCCCGCTTCCGAATATCCTCGGTTAAACGTTCAAAATAATCCGATGTTTCTGTGCGAAAATACTGCGCGTTTTTCGGGTTAGGTTGAAGTTGCGAGGGTTCTATATCCTTTACAGGCAAAAGGGGAATTTTTGTTTTGAGTTTATCGGGTATTGCTGCGGTAAAATCAAATTTACTCATCTCATCAGACTCCTTGTAAATCGGTGTTCACGTAGTTCATTTGCAACATCGGTATATGCTTGTAAAGCAGGGTGAAGTTGTTTTTTTTTCCAATAATCATAGCCGCTTTTCCCTTCGGTAGCAGCAGCCGAAAAAACTGACGAATCAGGGATAGGAATATCAATGTAATAATCAGCATAAAATTGCGGTATCTGCTTTGCAAAAAATGTATGTGCTGATTTTTTTGCGTTATATCGAGTAATGACTAGCCCTAAGATTTCGGTATGATACTCTTCGGTAATCGTCTCCAAAAGCCTATTTAATCCTGCAACAGACAACCCATCAGGCTCAACAGGAATCAATACCGAATCAGCTATATCCAGAGCAGCAAAAGTACGTTTCTCCAGCGAAGGCGGACAGTCCAAAAAAATGTGGTCGTAGTTCGCTGCATGAATGCGGATAGTTTTTTGATAGAAGTCTTTACCTTTTTCCATAAACGATAGCGGCAAAACATCGACACCGGAATTATGCTGAATAATTGAAGGTAAAGATTGTTCTTGTGCTGCCTTACGAAGAGCCATTGTCGTTTTTATCCCAAAAAAATGAGTGATTAAACTAGCTTGATCGTCCATATCAACACATAGCACACGCTCTCCTTGTGATTGCAGTGCATGAGCTATATGCACCGTCGTGGTCGTTTTCCCAACTCCACCCTTGTTATTTATTACCGCTATAATCATAGATTTCTCCAAATGTTGTTGTCGTGATTATGTGAAAGAATGTCTCCCCAAAGCAGATGATACAAGCAAGTATTCATCAATGCTTCAGAGCAAAATTACGTTTTTTTTCTGTCATGCTTGTATCAAATTCTGTGCAATAGCCAAGAAATTTTGTACTGTGCTTTTTGTGCAGAAACTTTGACTATAAGAATATTATATCGGAGTTCCTGCACAAATATCCTCACTCGATACTTGTGCAGCTTTCTGCGTATTCTTCCAGCGTCGTTCCCATTCTTCCTGTTCTACCGCTTTGTACATGGCGTTTGTCCACCTCTCGGCATAATCCCGACCGTTTACGCCCATTTCTTCGACAAATTCTGCGAGGGTTTTACGGCGAATGCTGTTACTACAACTACTTTCCGTCTCAAACGTATAATATCCCCTAAAAGCTGCTGTTTCCGCATTTCTCTCGCGTTTGTAGGTGCAGAAAAAGAGTGCATTCACCATTGCGCCCGCTTGTTGTTTCGTCAAACGGTTTTCGGGGTTGCGGAAAGCGTTCACACGCTCGGTGATAGCGGCTTTGGTATGAAGGGCGTTTTTTTCGTGGCGTGTGGTTTTGCCTTCCACCACGCAGCCGTGTTCGGCGCTGGCGGCAACCATCGCCCGTATTTCTTTTTCCCGTTTAAGTTTCTCACGGTCTGTTGCCGAAAGCAGATGTGGAGCATAGTTCATGGCATCAAGCGCCAAACGTTGGTGCATGGCGAGATTGTCCAGAAAGGTTTTCCATCGTCGGTCATCCTTGAGGCGCTCCACAAGGTGCGCCGCCGCAGTATGGTCAAAGTGCAGGGTGCGAAGTTCGCAGTATCGTTTGGCAACCTTCTCCGGTAGGGTGGTTTGCCAAAGGGCAGCATATTTGGCGGCAAGCTCCTTGGATTTGTTGCTTTGCACTCTTCCAAAGGTGAAGAGTTTGCCAATACGCTGTTTCAATGCCGTATCGAAACTTGTGTGCGCGAGTGTTTCCAAACACAAAGCAGGTGTTTCGGCAAGCATCGTCAAAAACACTCGTTCCTGTTCGTCGGCAATAGCGCGTTGTTGTTCACACGCTTCGGTGATGAGCTTTTCTTGAGGAGATTCCTTCTTTCTTTTCTCCTCTTCTTTTCCTGCTTCCTCTCCCTCTGGGAGAGGATTGAGGTGAGGGCTAAATTGTGTGCAGTATTCTTCAACAGTCTGCGGCGTTTGTATCACCATACCTGCCCAAAGAAGTTCTTTGTGTGTGCTGCGTCCCGTACGCACGGTGAGTTCTTCGGTCTCGGCAATAAGCGCGGGAATATGCGGGTAATACTGCCCGCTTACCACCATAATATGGTTATTGAGTTCCTTGAATGCCGAACGGGAAGAAATCCCCACCTTTGCGGTATGGGTTCGTGCGGTACTGTGGGAATAAATCTGTGCTTGCATTTCGGCATTGAGTAAATGCCGTTCAAAGTATTCGGCGGGGTTGTAAGAGTATTGTGCAGGCATGGCGGAATCAGCGTTCTGAGGCTGTTTCTGTGCCGGTTGAAGCAAAAAGAGCGGCACTTCCGCCATGCGCCTGAACCGATTGGCAAACTGTTCAATGGCATTGGGATTGGTTTCATCAAGCATAATAGCGGCAGCGATATTGGTGTTGAGGATATTCACACCGCAGTCGAGAGCGGACGTTGTGAGCACAACATCGGTGGTGATGAAGCCCGTTTCCATGATGCTTTTGTACGCAGGCGAAGTATCACGGGACTTTGCGGTAATGCGGTCAATGTTCTCCGCCGTTACACCGAGAGCCGCTAAAGCAGCTTGCACGGCACGAAGGCGTTTATTGCTGTTGATGCGAACAACAATCACTCCACGTTGCACCGTTGTACCTGGCATAGCGGCTTGTTTTTGCCGAATCAGATTGACCACCGCATGAATAGGATTGTCGGAATAAGAAAGCGGGGTACAGTGAACGGCATTGCGCTCACGGCACTGCACGGCAAGGTAGGTGTAAGGATTGGTGCGGTCGCAGCCCCAGAGCAGAGACGGTGTAGCGGACATGAGCAGAATACGTTTCGCATGATTCATTGCCTGAAAAACTGCTTTGATAGCATCACGGCGGAAGGATTCTTCTTCGTGAAGTTTATGCGCTTCATCAATAACCAACAAGGTATTCTCGTCGTCCAAGAGGGAAGGGCTTGATTGCTGATGTTTTCCTGTGCCATGATTATTTTTTCCATAGAGAACTTTGGGCAAAGAATTGTAGGTGCAGACAATGATTTTCGCGGAGGTTCGGGCTTCCATAAGGGTAAGCGGATTATCTTTTCCGGTGATACAGACAAGTTTACAAGCGCCTTCCGAGTCATTGCCACCGGCGGTATTGCCACAAGTATTTTTGAGCGCCTGACCATACTCACGGTCAATTTGTTCCGCCAGCGCAACGGTCGGGACGGCAAAAATAGTTTGTCCCGTGCGCTTGGGGGCAATATGACGAAGGAGCGCAAAGGTTTTACCGCAGCCGGTGGGTGCATAGAGAGCAAGGCGCGGGTTCTGTTCCAAAGCGGCTTTGAGCATGGCGATATGCTCCGGTTTTTCGGCGAGAGAGCGTTGAATAGTGAGGTTGAGCGCTTTCAGGTTTACACCTGCACGAGTAATGGAGCGTGACAGTACAAGATGAGGTCGAGCAAGAACGGTGCGAAGTTCGTCATCAAAGCCGAAGCTGCACACATAATCGGCAAGGTCATTGTTGAGGGGCTTGGGAGCATCTTTTGTTTCTTGACGCTCCAAGCGGGGGAGAGTGCAAATGCAGTGTTGAGTGTTGAATGATGAGTGTTGAGTGTTGAGTGAGGTTTGAAGGCGCTTCGCCGCGCTGATACCTGCAAAGTCGGTGTCAAAAAGAATAGCAAGCGAATTATTGTTTGCATGCAAACGCCCAACCACGCTTTGATGCAAGCGGTGTTGAACGCCACCCAAGGTAAAAGCATTATAGCCTTTTGCAAGCAATATCAGGCAGTCTTTGATACCTTCCACCAAGTACGCAGGTTCATTGGGACGGAGTTCATGGAAACCCAAAGCAAATTTTACGTCGGTAGTGTATTCACTCAGTTTGAGGTGAAAGTTTTTCGCTTGGTTGGGAAAAGGGGAGTGCTTCTCACTTTGGTAGTAGCAATAGGCATAATAATTCCCATCCGCACTCGGCACAACAAGCGTGTACGCGGCTTTGTGCGTCCCACCGTAAGAAAACCCTTTGTCGGTACGTCCTTCATCGGTGTAGGAGCGTAAGGCGCGAATGCCGAATTGTTTCAAGAGGTCGGCAGTAATCAGTCCCGCAGAAATTTCGGCAAGTCGTTGAAGTTCAATGGGGGTAAACTCCGTGAGTTCAAGTGCGGTAACGCGGTAAAACTTTGAGGAAGTGTTGAGTTTTGAATGTTGAGTTTTGAGTGTTTTTTGCTTGGGCGTATTCGGTGTTTTGGTTGAGCGTGGGCTTACGCTGTCGTTGCGAAGAGGAATGCCGTAAACTCCAGCAGCAAAGCGGATTTGCGCCTCAAAACTTTTGTAGCCAAAATGGGAGAGTAGGGCAGTGAACGTACCGCCGTCGCCGGAAACGAAGTCTTTGAAACAAACCTCGCCTTTGGGAGAAGTAAAAACAGAAAAGTTTTTCTTGGTAGCATCATTGCGAAAAGGCGAGATATAGCGCTGTCCGGGAGTAAAGCCAAATTCTTGGAAGATACGAGCGCCGCCGTCGGTGAGGAGAATGGAACGGTATGCGGCAGCAAACGAGAGCGAAGAAAAAACGCCTGTCATGGTGGAGA
>ERZ1066129.437-NODE-437-length-11885-cov-15.274979_pt1 | contig 11885 bp, 5 predicted proteins | sample MGYA00382776_ERZ1066129 | MGnify/ENA primary metagenome ERZ1066129 (study PRJEB33369, sample SAMEA5778359) | biofilm metagenome | biome: Industrial cooling water; feature: Water cooling tower basin; material: Biofilm | place: United Arab Emirates | collected... | reverse complement strand
CACTGGGACTGAGACACGGCCCAGACTCCTACGGGAGGCAGCAGTGAGGAATTTTTCGCAATGGGCGCAAGCCTGACGAAGCAATGCCGCGTGCAGGAAGAAGGCCTGTGGGTCGTAAACTGCTTTTCCCAGAGAAGAAGTTCTGACGGTATCTGGGGAATAAGCACCGGCTAACTCTGTGCCAGCAGCCGCGGTATGTTATTAACTATAAACCTAATAAACAAAAAATTGAATCTTTAATCTTAATCTTAATCTTAATCTTACTACTCTCTATCTGTTAAATTCAGGTAGAGGGTAAAAAAAATATGTTATTAAAAAAACACAAAATTTATAAATTTTAAATGCTAGACAGAGTTTTAAGTATAAGTTATAAATTATAATGAAGGGAATTTTTTTAAAAAATTTTTTTCTTCACGACTTAAAAGTCCCCATAAAAAAAAAAATAAAAAAAAACAATAAGATGTTAACACCACCACACAAAATAGATAGTTTTTTAGCTAATACAGCTGCAAACTTAAATAATGATCACGTTGCAGGATCATATGAAACTGATGGGGGCTTTAGTTGTAGTTTTACATACAACACAAAAGCCCGTCGAATTACAAAAGTAAATGTAACAGGAAAATTTTCTCAAAATTCAAATATTAATTTACTTTTAGGCATGGGACGATTCCAAGATAAACTTATTCGTAGAGGAACGTCGCTACCTATGGTACCCCGTTTACTTGCTAATCTACAAAAACGTTTTGATGACGAAAAAGTAGCTCTTACGAAGTATTTAAATAGTTTACCTGAAAATGAAAAAAATTCATTTTTAGAAAAACTAAAAGAACGTGGGTTTGATACAACTACGTTTTTATTAATTCCAAAAACACCTGGTCGTCTTAGCAAAAATCCAATCGAAGATAGCCAAGGCATCGAACCAGCACGTATGCAAGCTTTAAGTAAAGGACGTCGTAAAGAATTAGAAATGCTAAACGTGGGCTATAGCTATCGTAAATTACAAACTCTACGATTAAAAACAAATCGTAAACAACAATTAACAACATATTCCCTTCCACCTAATTGCCAAAATGATTTACATGCACCAGAAATTAAAATTGATGGTATTGAACAAGTTATAAATTTAGTCGATATATTAAAAAACTCAAACAAACCCTTACAGAAATCCGCTAATTTAAAATTTAATCCATTCGTATCAAGCAAAGCATGGTCTTTTTTTGTTCTACAAGAATTAATAAGTTTACGTCAAAACGGTAGCTTTGACCTTTCAAATCCAATTATAATAAATAAACTTATTGCGTTAAAACTTTGCATGAATCAACCACAATTGGAACTATTTCGTGCTATGAACCCTTTACATCCAGATTTATTGGATGCAATGCAAAGATCAAATTTAAGAAACAACCCATTTCTGACTATTGAGGTAGTAGAGATGCTAACTAAATTAGAAAATCAATATAAAGCTCATCAAGAAAACATTAAAAAAGCATTAAAAAACAAAAAACTGAAAATTAGCCGTGATTGGTTAGAAGGTATATTAAACGGTGATGGTGGCATGGGATTAACAGCCGAGCACTTAACAAAAAAAACTTACAAGGTTACGGGTAAAAAGCCTCAATGTACTAAAGGTGACGGGTATTTAAAATATAGGGGCTTTAGTTTTGCGTGCAACATAAGTTTCACTAGTACAAATAACGATGATTTAATTCATGACGTTATTAACTACTTCTTATTTTCTAAAACAGGTGATTTTATTAGTATTTTCGATCCAACTCGAGATACGGAAATTCTTGTTACTAAAATACGTCAAAAACTATCCTTTGAAAGCCTTTGGCGGGATAGGGAGTGCTTACTTCTATTAGGATTATTTTATAACAAAACTATACCAAGAATTATGGATAAACCGGTATACCTTTATTACCCTAACCAAAACGGGCTTTCTTACCTTACACAGTCTGATTTATGGTTATCCAATGTACGTGGACCCATCGGAGTCCAGAAAGCTGAATATCTTAAATTGTACTTTTTATGCTACTATTTAACAATTTGGGAACATGGTAGTTACAGTAATCAAAAATTGTTCCATGCAGAACATGTTAAATACTTAGTACACCGTTGTCATATTGTGAAAGAACTAAGCGGACGTCAACAGTTCAAGCATACTTTAGAAGAACATTTATTAATGGTGAAATACGTAGCTAATGAGATGAACTTAAACTCATCGAATCCTGTTACTGTAAATCAACTATTAGAAATTATTGGAGCTTCACCAGAAGAAAATACTGTTGATAATCCTAGTTAACAAACATAAATTAGTTTTTACCTATCTTAATTTTAACAAGCAAAGCTTGTTAGGGTAGGTAAAAACTAATCTTACCTTTTCCTTTCCCCCCGAAGGGGAAGGGACTGTAGGGGATAAGTACTAGTTTACAGTTTTCTAATTACCTTACAAGAATTACAGAGCATAGCTAGGTTACCCTATCCCCTTAAACTAATAAATATGAGGGGATTGGCAAAGCTTGTAAGGCCTTTTCATTTTAATCTATATAAACCTATATAAAGTTATTTTAATCTATCTATAACTAATTTTTTTATAAAAATAAAATTTTAGTTATATTATAATAATATAAGCAAATTTTTTAAGATTTTTTAAAATTTTTTAAGATTTGCAACTAAATTTTTTTGTTAACAAAAAAATTTACCCATGTCATTTATTTTATTTTTAATTATTTTATGGTACTACTTCGTGGTTTTTGTAAAAAAACAAGAAAGAAACAAATTTCTAACTTGTTACGTCGTAACGGTTCTATTTTAATTATATGCTCTGCTGCAGAGACAGAAGGTGTAACATCAGATAATGCTGGTGGTACATTAGAAGAAGGATTAGCAGGGTCAGGTCAAGATGCAATAGCACCTGAAGCAGGTGCTAAAGCAAAAGGGGGAAGAAAAGGAAGTACTTCTAAAAAAGGAGCAAAATCAGTAAAAGCAAGGGAAGAAACAGCAACAGATGGACAATCATCTGGTGATGATCAAACTGATGATGATAGTTCTTGGCAAGAAGTAAGAGAATACGTAAAAGGGCTTATTCTTAGACAAAACGCAGGTTCTTTCTTAACACAAGAAGAAAAAAAATATTTACAAAAAATCCCACGTAGTGAGATTTATAATTTAACAAATAGTCCTGTTGATGGTGCAACACTTTCAACTTTTACTGTTGAACAAGATTCAATGGTACATCTTATTTTTGTATTAAAGGACACAAGTCGTAAAATACTTTCTAAGAATAAAAATTTAAAAACACAAGAAATAAATGAATTAAACTCAGAGACAGGCACAATAAACTTATTATACGTTATTACGGAAAATAACAAACAATGCTTTCGTCAAGACGTTTTAAATTTTTTTAATGAGAATTTTTTTAAACCTTTCATAGTACCTCTAATTCCTAAAAACGTAGTATTAGAAACGGTTCAACTTAAACAAGTTGACCCAGTACCGGATAAACCGGTTGTGATTAGTTCTGGTTTCACTACTGTAGGGGCATTAGACCCTAGAAACCATAAAGCAAGTCATAGAGCTTTTGTGTTTAATTTATATTCTCCAACGGTTACAGGAGGTCGAAATGATTTTACTGTTAGAATTCCGTTTGTTTCTAGCTCCTTAGGAGATTGGGAAAATTACCCATCTTCAACTATTATCAACTCAATTAAAGGTATTCAAACATTTTTAAAAAATCCAGTTAACGTAGGAGATGGTTTATCTTTTGGTTTAATGCTTGAAACAACACAAACTGCTGCTTTCTTTAGATATAACCCTGTAACGGATGTAACTATTACAGGATTTAATTCTGCAATTAAAACAGCAAAACCAAAAGAAACTGTTCAATTATTTTTAAAACCAAGTGGAAACCTTTCTAATGAAAGTGCACCGTCTGATGGAGACGGTGAAGATGATAATGGGCCCAGTAAAGTTGGGCCTATCAGTAAATAACAAAGTAGTAAAAGCTTCTCGTCCTAGCACTATTGAAAGAACAATTTCAAGTATGGGGGAATTTTTAAATCTTCCTAGTTCATACTCTATAAATGTTTCTGGAATATTAAATAGAATTCCTGCATGGGATCCTAACAACTACATGCTTATACAAAGTAATTTAATTCCTAGCCAAGCTGAAATTAAACACATTAGTAGTAAAGTTTCCTCTTTGAAAGAAACACCTGATACAGTTCCTCTTAACCAAAATATAGTTCAGGTAATACCTCCTACGGAGGAAAAAGTAAAACCACTTCAGTTATCGAATCCTCTTACTGAGGGAACGGAATTACCTTTGCTTGAAATAAGTAAAGAAACAAAAGCTTTGGTTAGTAATCCTTTAACTTATAATACGCGATTCGAAGATTTAATTCGATTAGCTATATTTAAACCACGTTTAGATTCAAAATCCTGGACTGGGAATGTAAAAACTTTTTATAACAATCGTTGTTTGATTACCGGGATTTCTGGTGAACAAACAGTATTAGAAGCGCATCATTTGTTTAATAGGAAAGATTTTCCTAAACTTGCTTCTAATCTTATGAATTCTGTTTATATTAGAAGAATAAATCATCTTGAGTTTCATAAATCCTATGGCAATCGTGTAACTCCAGGAAACTTTGTACATTATTTAAATAATTTAAGAAAAAAAGAAGAATATCTTCAATATAAACAAAATATCGTAAACTTAATTGCTTGGGTATCAAAAATTGAACAAAAATTAACAGAATCTACAAAAGATAAATAAAATTCAAAAAGCATTAATAAAAAATCAATTATTCTCGTACTAAAAATCAAAATTTTACAAGCTTTGCCAATCCCCTACCTCCTTACAAACAAAGTTTGTAGGCAATAGCCGAAGGAGGTCGGCAATAGCCAAAGGGGATAGGGTAATAAATCCCCTACGGCTATTGCCGACCTCCTACGGAGGGAGGGGATTAATAATTCTTGTAAGGCCTTTAAGCTTATTTCCTTTTACCTTACCTTTCTTACCCCCTTTAGGAATTACTAATCCCCGTAGGGGATAAGTTACCCTACCCCCGAAGGGGGTTGGGGTAAGTATTTATAACCCCTTAAAAATAATAAATATAAGGGGTTATTAACCAAAGGAGGTAAGGTAAAGATTAGGTAACAAAGGAAGTTAGTAAAAATAGAGTACGAGAATAATTAATTTTTTAATCAGTTTTATAGATTTTTTTTAAACCTTTATGTAAACGAGGATATTTTTTCTCGAATGTTACATTCTGTATATTAAAAGTATAAGCTAAGCACTTTTCAAGTGGTTCTAATTCAATTGAATTTGCTTTTTCAACTACATACGATGTTGACGTAGGGATTCCATAGTAACGCGACAATGTATTTACTCTATTAGCAATAATAGGGAAAGAAATCAAGTTTTTAAACGTATAATACTTTGTCGATTTAACATTCATTTTTTTACGTTGCATGCATAAAGGTAATTTTTTAACATCACCTACGCTTACTGTAAAATATGCGATTGGCTTTGTTTTTGTTTGGAATACGGATTCTAGTGAGTAACATTCCATTGATGGAATATATGCTACGTCTTCTGTACCTTTTGTTTTATTACAGCCAAAATCCCTGCTTACAATATAAATTATAAAAATCCCAATATCAAAAAAAAAGTTTTTGTACCGAACCAAGCCACTAAAAAAATACATATTTCTTTTGTAAGCATAATACCCAATTATTTGAGCGTAACGCTTAGCCCTACTTTCATTTATTGGAATGTTTGAATTATTTTTTTGTTTTTTTGGCATCAAAAAGTTATTTAAAAATATTACATTATGGTGAGCTGTAGCTCGTGCATAAAAATAAAAAAGATTTTATTTTTATGCGGACTCTCAGTATCAAAAATAAATTTTTTATTTTTTAAACTCGATTAACCTTTATTATATAATGATTTTTTAAAAATTTTATTTTTAAAAATTAAGCTTGACAAAAAAAAGGAATTAATTTATAAATATTACAGTAAGAAAATTAAGATTAAAAAAGATTAAAGATTAAAAATAAAGTTAATAAAAAGATTTATAGTTGCTGGGTAAACTTTAAGTTTAAACTTAAAGTTTATTATTATTGCCGACTAATACTAATAATAGTATTTGTAAAAACCAGCTCATGACGGTGAAGCCTAAAGCATAAAAGCTAAGGGAATACCGTGGGAAGTTAAGATTTTATCTTAACCCTGTAACGACTTCTTTCCCTACAGGGGAAAGAGAATATGTGCACAAGCACATATTAACACGCTGGGCTCTTGAACTTACTACTTATATAAAAAGTAAGGTATTAGAGTAAAGTATAGTCTGAACCAATATAAATATTGGAGTATTTCGAATACAGAGGGTGCAAGCGTTATCCGGAATGATTGGGCGTAAAGCGTTTGTAGGTGGTCTGTAAAGTCTAATGTTAAATCCCAGGGCTCAACCTTGGACAAGCATTGGAGTACTCACAGACTTGAGTGCGGTAGAGGTAGAGGGAATTCCACGTGGAGCGGTGAAATGCGTAGAGATGTGGAGGAACACCAGCGGCGAAGGCGCTCTACTGGGCCGAGACTGACACTGAGAAACGAAAGCTGGGGGAGTGAAAAGGATTAGATACCCTTGTAATCCCAGCTGTAAACGATGGAGACTAAGTGCTGCCACAAGCAGTGCTGTAGCTAACGCGTTAAGTCTCCCGCCTGGGGAGTATGCTCGCAAGAGTGAAACTCAAAGGAATTGACGGGGGCCCGCACAAGAGGAGGATTATGTGGATTAATTCGATGATACGCGAAGAACCTTACCAGGGTTTGACATGCTAGGAATTTCCCAGAAATGGGGAAGTGCCCGAAAGGGAGCCTAGACACAGGTGGTGCATGGCTGTCGTCAGCTCGTGCTTTGAAGTGTATAGTTAAGTCTCACAACGAGCGCAACCCTCGTCTTTAGTTACCATTTGGCTCTCTAAAGATACTGCCAGTGTAAGCTGGAGGAAGGTGAGGATGACGTCAAGTCAGCATGCCCCTTACACCCTGGGCGTCACACGTAATACAATGGTTGGGACAATCAGAAGCGATCCTGCGAAGGCTAGCGGATCTGTTAAACCCAACCTCAGTTCGGATTGTAGGCTGCAACTCGCCTACATGAAGCCGGATTCTCTAGTAATCGCCAGTCAGCTATATGGCGGTGAATGCGTTCCCGGGCCTTGTACACACCGCCCGTCACAGGCTGAAAGCAGGTTTTACCTTAAGTCGCGAATCTAACTCTTTGAGAAGATAGTGCCTACGGTTGGGCTTGTGATCGTTCTGAAGTCGTAACAAGGTAGGGCTACTGGAAGGTGGCCCTGGATCACCTCCTTCAATCTTTCTATTACCAATCCCCGTAGGGGATAGGGGTAACCTAGCTATGCTAGGTAATTCTTTTACTTTAGTAAAAGTTACTATATTTGCCAAGCCCCTTACAGGATCCTTACTATGTAAGGACCTATCCCCTACGGCTTTTGCCGACCTCCTTTGGAGGTAGGGGATTGGGGCTAGGGCCTCACTTTAGCTTTTGCTAACCTCCTTTGTCTAACAAGCTTTGCTTGTAACTACTTACCCCTTTAGGAACCTCACTAAAGTGAGGCCCTACCCCCGTAGGGGGTTGGGGTAAGTAAGGTAAGTGAGGTTCATACTAGATATGTAAATACAGATTAATATAATAAAAATTTAAATATTAAACTATCGGAACCTTATTTGGCTTAACAAGCTTTGCCAATCCCCTTTAAAATTAATAAATATAAGGGGATAGGGGTAACCTAGCAAAGCTAGGTAATTCTTATTAAGCTGAATAAAGTTCCGATAGTTTAATATCTAAGAACTTGTTATTTTTTGCTACATAAATTATAATAAAATTATCTGCTCATGAAGTAAAAGTTGAGAAAAAGGGCCATTAGCTCAGCTGGTTAGAGCACTGCTTTGATAAGGCAGGGGTCGGAAGTTCAAATCTTCCATGGCCCACCATTTTAAAGCAATAGAAACTTAAGTAAATAAGTAAGGGGGTATAGCTCAGTTGGTAGAGCGCTGCCTTTGCAAGGCAGATGTCAGCGGTTCGAATCCGCTTATCTCCACCCTAAGAGCGAATCGTTTATACTATCTAATTTAATCTTAGATTAAATTAGACTGTTATCTTTACCTGCCAATCCCCTTTAAAATTAATAAATATAAGGGGATAGGGGCCTCACTTTAGCTTTTGCTAACCTCCTTTGGAGGTAAGTGAGGTTCTTAAAGTTCTAGGCTATGCCTATAACCCTAAACAGGTAAAGATAAAATAAGATTTAAGGTCAAATGAACTAAGGCGTATGGTGGAGACCTAGGCACTCAGAGTCGAAGAAGGGCGCAGATACCGGCGATACGCTTCGGGGAGCTGGCAACAAGCTTTGATCCGGAGATTCCCGAATAGGGCAACCTCATAGAACTACCTATAAAATTCATAGTTAGGTAAGAGGCAACCCAGTGAACTGAAACATCTAAGTAGCTGGAGGAAAAGAAAGCAAACGCGATTCCCGTAGTAGCGGCGAGCGAACCGGGAACAGCCTAAACCTACATCGCAAGGTGTAGGGGTTGTGGGAGGACACTAAAAAAAAATCAAAATTATATACGAAGCAGCTGAATCCTGCACCATAGATGGTGAAAGTCCAGTAGTAAAAAGAAATTTGTATTTTTTGTCTAATCCCGAGTAGCATGGGACACGTGAAATCCCGTGTGAATCAGCGAGGACCACCTCGTAAGGCTAAATACTCCTGAGTGACCGATAGCGAAATAGTACTGTGAAGGAACGGTGAAAAGAACCCCAGTAGGGGAGTGAAATAGAACATGAAACCGTATGCTGACAAGCAGTGGGAGCAAGTACACTTGTGACCGCGTGCCTGTTGAAGAATGAGCCGGCGACTTATAGGGAGTGGCTTGGTTAAGGAGTAAAATCTGGAGCCAGAGCGAAAGCGAGTCTGAATAGGGCGATTTGTCACTTCTTATGGACCCGAACCCGGGTGATCTAACCATGGCCAGGATGAAGCTTGGGTAACACCAAGTGGAGGTCCGAACCGACCGATGTTGAAAAATCGGCAGATGAGCTGTGGTTAGCGATGAAATTTCAATCGAACTCGGAGCTAGCTGGATCTCTCCGAAATGCGTTGAGGCGCAGCGGCAACGATGAACTGTCTTGGGGTAAAGCTACTGTTTCGATGCGGGCTGCGAAAGCGGTACCAAGTCGTGGCAAACTCAGAATACAAGACAAGTTTTCCGTAAGCCAGTGAGACTGTCGGAGATAAGTTTGATAGTCAAGAGGGAAACAGCCCAGATCACCAGCTAAGGCCCCTAAATGGTCACTAAGTGGAAAAGGATGTGAGAATGCTGAAACAACCAGGAGGTTTGCTTAGAAGCAGCCACCCTTCAAAGAGTGCGTAATAGCTCACTGGTAAAGCGTTCTTGCGCCGACAATGGCCGGGACTAAGTGACCTGCCGAAGCTGTGATATAATTTATACACTTTCTAACTTTTATCAGATTTTTAGTTTAACTAAAAAATAAGAACTAATTGTAGAACCTCACTAAAGTGAGGCCCCTGCCCTAAAGGGCTGGTAAAGAATGTTAAAATTGTAGGTAGGAGAGCGTTCTGCATTCGGGTGAAGTTTTCACGGAAGTGGGGATGGACGATGCAGAAGTGAGAATGTTGGCTTGAGTAACGAAAACATTGGTGAGAATCCAATGCCCCGAAAACCTAAGGGTTCCTCCACTAGGTTCGTCCATGGGGGGTGAGTCAGGACCTAAGACTAGGCCGAAGGGCGTCGTCGATGGAAAACAGGTTAATATTCCTGTACTAATTAAATTATGATCTGAGGGACGAAGGAGGCTAAACTAGATCTGTTTTTGGATTGCAGTGGAAGCGCTTAGGCGATGAGAGATAAAATAAAAGTTATCTTGAGTGGAGGCGTAATCCCTACTGATCGGTTCGCTGAGATGTAGCTAGTGATGTCATACTTCCAAGAAAAGCTCATACATCTTTATAATTTAATTACCTGTACCTGAAACCGACACAGGTAGGTTAGTATAGTATACTAAGGGGCGCGAGAGAACTCTCTCTAAGGAACTCGGCAAACTGGCCCCGTAACTTCGGAAGAAGGGGCGCCCTCTGCAAGGGGGGTCGCAGTGACCAGGCCCAGGCGACTGTTTACCAAAAACACAGGTCTCCGCAAAGTCGTAAGACAATATATGGGGGCTGACGCCTGCCCAGTGCCGGAAGGTTAAGGAAGTTGGTTATTAATTTATTAAGAAGCTGACGACCGAAGCCCCGGTGAACGGCGGTCGTAACTATAACGATCAACATTAGGGTCGTTGTAAAAGGTGACTATATGCTGGAACACCCTGAAGGCTATTAAAACCGAGTAGGTGAAATGTTAATAGTTATAGGGCAATCAGCAGGAAACTGCTTAAAATTTGATATTAAAATAAAAAAAATAAGGAATAAACATATGACAGGTTTTTTATTAGTTTCAGGTGAAAAACTTAGTTTAGAGTGGCAAAATAAAATAAAAGAAATGAATAGCGGCAAGCCTAATTTCCCCACTTATTCTAAGCGCGTTCGTGAAGTCTTCCAACAAGATAAAATCAACATTACTGAAGATAAAAAACTTTTTTTAGCAGGTTTTATCGAAGGTGAAGGTTCTATAAGCATATCTATTAAGAAAAATAATAATGCTAAGTTTGGGGTTGAACTTGATCCAAATTTTAACATAACGCAACATATTAATGGTGTAAAGCATTTATGCGTTGCTTTAGAGGTTTTTCAAGCGGGTCGAATTCGATACAAAGCCGGTAGTAATGCCACATTAGTTTTTATTATAGAACCTCGTAGGTCTTTACAAGAAAAAGTATGTCCTTTCTTTGAAGAGTATGTTTATCCTCAATCTTCACAAGCAAAACAAATCAGATATGAAAACTTTAAAAAAATGCTAGATTTATTTGATGCTAATGCTCATTTAGATAAAAATTTATTTATAAATGAACTGTTACCTATTTGGGATTCAATGCGAGTACAACAAGGTTCTAGCAGAGAAACGTTTAGCTCATTACAAGAAGCACAAGATTTTGTTCGAAATTTTTAAAGTTTTTTTAAGAAAGTAGGATCCTCAGAGACTATACGTCACCCGTTTCTAACAAATATGGAGAGTATCCTTATTAGAAATGATGATATAGTCCAAACTTATGTGAGAGCATAAGATTAATAATACCTGCCTAAGGTAGCGAAATTCATTGCCGAGTAAGTTTCGGCCTGCACGAAAGGCGTAACGATCTGGGCGCTGTCTCGGAGAGAGACTCGGTGAAATAGACTTGTCCCGTGAAGATGCGGACTACCTACACCTGGACAGAAAGACCCTATGAAGCTTGACTGTATCTTGGAATTGGGTTTGGGCTTTTCTTGCGCAGCCTAGGTGGGAGGCTATGAAGATTACCTTCTGGGGTAGTTGGAGCCAACAGTGAGAGACCACTCTGGAAGAGCTAGAATCCTAATGGGGATCCTTGAATCAGGACCCTTGACAGTTTCAGGTGGGCAGTTTGTTTGGGGCGAACGCCTCATAAAAGGTAACTGAGGTGTGCAAAGGTTCCCTCAGTCTGGACGGAAATCAGACATTGAGTGCAAAAGCAAAAGGGAGCTTGACTGCAAGACCTACAAGTCGAGCAGGGGCGAAAGCCGGTTTTAGTGATCCGACGGTGCCGCGTGGAAGGACCGTCGCTCAACGGATAAAAGTTACTCTAGGGATAACAGGCTGATCTTCCCCAAGAGTTCACATCGACGGGAAGGTTTGGCACCTCGATGTCGGCTCA
>ERZ1066129.432-NODE-432-length-12096-cov-5.794120_pt1 | contig 12096 bp, 7 predicted proteins | sample MGYA00382776_ERZ1066129 | MGnify/ENA primary metagenome ERZ1066129 (study PRJEB33369, sample SAMEA5778359) | biofilm metagenome | biome: Industrial cooling water; feature: Water cooling tower basin; material: Biofilm | place: United Arab Emirates | collected... | reverse complement strand
GGTTAAGCCACCGGCCCACAGAATCAATCCATCAAAACCCTCGGCATCCGCATAGCGCATATTCCAAACAAACTTGTTCATGCCGGGCTTAATCCGCAGTTGCTCTTCTTTTGCTTTTTTATCCGGCTTGGTGGCGTATTTTTTAATCACTTTGCCATTCGCTTCCAGAATTTCCAGTGCGGCCACGGCTTTCGTGGTGTCTTTGATGAAGTAGTGCATAATTACACCACCCGGGTGGTTGCGCCCCTCTGTTTTTGAGGCACCGCGGCCGCGCCACGAAACATCGCCTCCGTTCATCCTGTAGCTGGGCATGGGTTTGTACAGGTGTACATCGGCTTTCGCCACGCTTTCGTTCAGTTGATGCAGCGGGGTAAGATCATCGATCATCCAGAAACTGCGCCCCTGGGTGGCAGCAATCAGATTATCGTTTTTGATGGTGAGATCTGTAATCGGTACGATGGGCAGGTTGAGTTGGAACGGTTTCCAACTTGCGCCATCGTCAAAAGAAATATACATGCCTGTTTCCGTGCCCGCATACAATAGGCCTTTGCGCTTGGGGTCTGCACGCAGCACGCGCGTGAAATGCGCCGCATCAATGCCAGTAGTAATGCGTGTCCAGTTTTGGCCGTAGTCTTTTGTTTTGTAGAGGTAAGGCTGATAGTCGCCCAACTTGTAGCGCGTGCCGGCAATGTAGGCGCTGCCTTTATCAAACGGATCGAACTCTACGCTGTTGATCATCATCCACTCAGGCATTCCTTTGGGCGTTACCTCAGTCCATTTCGCGCCGCCATCGCGCGTAATGTGTACGCGACCATCGTCCGTGCCGGCCAAAATCACATCTTTTTCGTAGGGCGATTCCGCTACAGCGAAAATGGTGCAATAGTATTCTACTGAAGTATTGTCTTTCGTAATCGGGCCGCCGGAGGGGCCTAGTTTGGTAGGATCATTGCGCGATAGATCGGGGCTGATGATTTCCCAGCTCTCGCCACCGTTTGTGCTGGCATGCAGATACTGGGAAGCCGCATATACTTTTTTGGGATTGTGGGGCGAAAAGAAAATCGGGAAGTTCCACTGGAAGCGGTACTTCGCGCCTTCCGCACCGTGCCCCATGGGGTTATCCGGCCATGGGTTGATATTGCGTTCTTCGCCCGTGCGGTGATTCTTGCGGGTTAGAAATCCATCATAACTTCCGCCATACACCACATCGTTATCCAGCGGATCCACGGCAATGTGGCCGCTTTCCCCACCGGCCGTTGGCTCCCAGTCGCGTTCACCAATCGAAAACCCGTCGGTGCGGTGGGCAATGCGTTGCGTGGAGTTGTCTTGCTGTGCGCCGTAAATGCGGTAGGGGAAATGATTATCCGTAGTTACGCGGTAGTATTGCGCAGTAGGTTGGTTGTGATAGGTTGTCCAGTTCTCACCGGCATCGAAGCTCACCTGGGCGCCACCATCATCGGCAATGATCATGCGCTGGTTGTCTTCGGGGGCAATCCAAAGGTCGTGATGATCGCCATGCGGTGCATTGTACGATTGAAACGTACGGCCGCCATCTTTCGAGCGGTGATAGGCCACGTTCATCACATACACAATATCTTCTTCTTTTGTATCGGCATAGATTTTTGAATAGTACCATGCGCGTTGGCGCAAGTTGCGGTCGTCATTCATTTTCCGCCAGGTTTTGCCGGCATCGTCCGAGCGGTACACACCGCCATTATCGTTTTCGATGATGGCGTATACGCGATTAGAATTTACAGGCGATACGGATACACCGCTAATGCCCCAGATACCTTTTGGCAGGCCCTCGTTTTTGGTGATCTCCGTCCAGGTATCGCCACCATCCGTGGTTTTCCACAGGCCGGAGCCCTCGCCGCCGCTCTCCAGGCTGTAGGGCGTTCTGCGGATCCGCCACGTGCTGGCATATAAAATACGAGGGTTGTTGGGATCCATATTTAACTCAACGGCACCGGCATCCGCGTTAGCGAAAAGAATCCGCTTCCAGCTTTTGCCACCATCTACCGAGCGGTATACTCCGCGTTCTTCAGAGGATTTGAAAAGATCGCCCAACACCGCGGCGTAAACCACGTCTGGGTTTTTGGGATGGATCACGATTCGCGGAATGTGACGAGAATCTTTTAACCCAATGGCAGTCCAGGTCTTTCCGGCATCGGTAGTTTTGAACATCCCATAGCCGTAGGATACATTGCCGCGCACCGTTACTTCACCACCGCCTACGTAGATCACGTTATTATCCCACTCGCTAACGGCTACAGCGCCAATGCTGCCGCCAAAAAATCCGTCGGAAATATTCTCCCAGGTATTTCCTGCATCGGTGGTGCGCCAAACACCACCACCGGTGGCCCCAAAGTAGTAGAGATTCGGTTTGCCCGGCACGCCGGCAACGGTGGCCGACCGCCCGCCGCGGAAGGGGCCGATGTTACGCCACTCGATGGCACTGTACAACTTTTCATCATACGTTAAAGTGGAAGCGGGTGGCGCCGTGCCTTTCTTCTGGGCGCCAACACTCAGTGCAGCCAGCATCCCTATTGCCAGCCACCACTTTCCTGGTTTTGTATTCATACGAAACGGTTGATTTGAGATGATTTTAACCCCGAGATTACGATCAAAATTCAAGCGGCACACCCTCTTTTTTATGAAAGGCAAAATGGCCCCAAGCGGAGGCGAATCTGCCAGAGCAAATTTTGATTGTGATGAATTTTTTCAGGATACTTACGGCATGAGTGAAAACGACAGCCGCCATTTGTTTCGCCTGCCGGTGATTGTTGCTGCGCTGGGCTATTTTGTTGATATCTACGATCTGCTGCTTTTTAGCATTGTGCGGAGGTCGAGCCTCTTGGCGTTGGGCGTGCCGGAAGATCAGCTGTTTGCGCAGGGCGAGTTCTTGCTTCAGGTGCAAATGACGGGCTTGTTAATAGGCGGTATTATCTGGGGTGTGATGGGTGACAAGCGCGGCAGGTTATCGGTGTTGTTTGGTTCGATTCTGTTGTACTCCCTGGCGAACATCGCCAATGGCCTGGTTACCTCTGTACCACAATATGCCGTTCTCCGTTTTATTTCGGGCATTGGCCTGGCGGGTGAGTTGGGTGCCGGCATTACGCTGGTAGCAGAAGTGCTGCCGGCCCGCTTGCGCGCGTATGGCACCACGCTGGTGGCTTCGGTGGGCTTGATGGGAGCGGTGCTGGCCAACGTTATTGCCAAAACATTCGACTGGCGGATTGCTTATTTTATTGGCGGTGGTTTAGGATTGTTGCTTCTTCTGGCGCGTGTAAGTGTGCTGGAGTCGGGCATCTTTATGAAAATAAAAACAGAGGCTGTGCAACGCGGCAACTTTCTTTCCTTATTCACAAATGGGCAACGGTTCAAACGGTTCATGGGTTGCATTTTTATTGGGTTGCCGATTTGGTTTGTGATCGGTATTCTCATCACCTTTTCGCCCGAGTTTGCAAAGGCACTTGGCATCACCGAGAAAATTGCTGCGGGCGATGCCGTGATGTACAGCTACATTGGGCTGGCCGTGGGCGATTTGGCCAGTGGCTTCATTAGTCAAGCGATTCGTTCCCGGCGGAAGGTGGTATTGCTATATACATTTCTCACTGCGGTTTTCATTTCGTTTTACCTGTTTTACCCGATTGAGACTCCAACAGTGTTCTATGTAGCGTGTTTTTTTCTGGGAGTTGGCATAGGCTATTGGGCACTGTTTGTAACCATTGCTGCCGAGCAGTTTGGCACAAATCTCCGGAGCACAGTGGCCACAACCGTGCCCAATTTTATTCGTGGTACGGTGGTACCCATCACCATGCTTTTTGGTTTTCTGCGCGATGATCTTCAATGGGGTATTGTAACGGGTGCGCTTGCCGTAGGCGCACTTACGATCGTGATCGGTTTGATTGCGTTACGATCGGTGGAAGAAACCTTTGGTCGCGATTTAAACTTTCTTGAGAAGGATTGAGTTTTTAGCGATGTAAGATTGTGGTTGAAATGAACGATTTCTATCGTTCTTGAATTCCTACTTTGGAAGCGGAATGAGTGTTTGGCCAATGCGCGCAAGGATGCACACGGGTGCTTTAGTGGTGGTATGCCTGGCATTCAGCCTGGTGTTACCGGAAACCGGGGCGGCCCAGAACGCGCGTTTGATTGATAGCCTGCGCCAACGGATTGCCATCACGGCGGGTGTAAGCAAATTTAATGTGCTTAATGCGATTGGATTTGAATACCGCTATTCCTACCCCGACAGCACCATTTTTTATTGCCAGCAAGCCTACACACTTGGGCAATCCATCAACCTGCCGCGCGAGCTTTCGAAACCCCTTAGTTTTATGGGCCTCGCTAAGGCCAACCAGGGCGATTATACGGCCTCGTTTAACTTTCATCGGCAAGCGGTTGAAGTAGCCGCGGCTCAGAACGATTCGGTACAATTGGCGCACTCGTACAACAACCTCGGCCGGCTTTTTTATGATCAGGGGGATTACCTGCGTGCGTATGATAACACCATTAAATCCCGCGTGATTTTCGAACGCCTGAATGATGATTCCGGACGCGCCTATGCTTACCGCAGTCTTGCCAACGTGTTTAAATCTCAGAACGATTGGCAGCAGGCCATTGAGATGAACACGCGCGCATTGGAACTCCGAAAGAAACTCAAAGATCGAAGAACACTCGCCTCGGCGTATATGGAGTTAGGCCTTACCTACGAGGGTGCCCGCGAATTTGAGGCAGCAAAGAAATTTCTTACGAAGGCCGACTCGGTGGTGGGCGGGTACGCGGACCCGGTAACCCGCGTGGAAATTGGGTTGGCATTGGCAGAGCTACATTTCCGTGAGGGCGAACATGCGGATGCCCTGGCGAAGGCCGAGCGTGTTTTGGAAACGGTAACGCAGCTAACCAACCAGAAACTGTTTTACCGTGCCTTGTTATTGCGCGCCCGGTACTTGTTGGAGATCCGAAACTTTACTCAGGCAGAGGCGGATCTACAAACCATTTATAACGGTAGCCGGGCCACCAACAATCTCGCGCTTCAACGCGAAGCGGTATTTCATCGCATTGAAATAGCCAACCGGCTTGGGCAGGAAAAGCTTGCCGAGCAGTTGCGCGATGAGTACGAATTCCTCACCGAAAAGCTGCAAAATTCCAATTTGATTCGTGAAATCGACCGACTGGAATTTCAATTGGCAATTGAAAAAATTGAACGAGAGAATGCCGTGTTGAAAGCAAATGATCTGGCCGACCAGCAAATGATTCGTAACCAGCGCCTGCAAAACATCATTCTGGTGATTGTGTTGATTTTTGCGTTTGCTTTTTCGGGTTTGGTGTGGTGGAACAGCAGGCGAAACCGCACGATTGGCAGCAAACTGGCTGAGCAAAATGCTTTTATTTACCAGCAGCGGGACGAAATCAAAAAGCAAAACCAGGAGCTGATCGCCACGAACGAGGCGCTACAAGTCGTGGATCAGGAGAAAACTACGCTCATGAATATTGTGGCGCATGATCTAAAGGCACCGCTAAACCGGATTCTGGGTCTTTGTCAACTGATGGAATTGGATGGTGAAGTGAGCCCGCAGCAGTTGGATTATCTACGGATGTTGAAGAAGTCTACCCAATCGGGCTTAGATTTAATCACCGACTTACTGGATGTAAATGAACTGGAAGCCAGGCGCAAGCCGCACGTGGAGCGGGTGGACTTGGCCGCGATTTGCAGCGATCGTAAGCTTCATTATGAGATGCTTGCCGCGCAGAAAAATATTCGTGTTTGGATTGATCAGACGGTTGCCACCGGGGTGCATACCGATCCTTCTTACCTCGTACGCATCATGGATAACCTTATGACCAATGCCATTAAATTTTCTGCTGTTGGCTCGGAGGTTAAACTGGCGCTCGTATTGAGTGGTTCGCAACTTACTATTTCGGTGAGCGATCAGGGACCTGGATTTTCGGATGATGACAAAAAGTATCTCTTCCAAAAGTTTAGAAAACTTAGCGCCCGCCCCACCGGGGGCGAGTCGTCTAACGGGTTAGGTTTAGCAATTATTAAGATCCTGGTCGATCGGTTACATGGCACAATCGAGTTAACTACCCAGCCCGGTAAGGGCAGCACATTTATCGTTTCGCTGCCCGTTCGCGTATAATTTTTTTTGTGATTTTAAACCTTGGCGGGAAATGATGGTCTTACCGGAAACAAATTGCATATGAAAAAGCTAGTAGTAGTGTTTTTGATGTTGATGGGTGTAGCAGTTTTTGCGCAGGAACGTACGCCAAAAGTAAATGCGCGCCAAGGCGCCCAACGGGGCCGAATTGCCGAGGGTCGGGCGAGTGGTGAAGTAACAAACCGGGAGGCGGCGGTATTGAATAGACAGCAAAGACACATTCGCAGAACAGAGCGCAGAGCCAAAGCCGATGGCGATGTTACCGTGCGTGAGCGCAGGCAATTAGATCGCAAGCAAGATCGTGCCAGCCGCAACATTCGCAGAGCTAAAACCAATCCGGTGGATAACAACAAATAGAAGCGTTCGCTTGTCTTGCCGAGGCCCAGCGTAAGCGGGGCCTTTTTTTTTGGCGCATAAATTACTGGCGGGGAACTTTAATTCGCATATTTTTGTGGTTACGAGGGCAGAAGATGTTTGCCCGCGGTGGTCTTTTTGGGGCTGACCGGTTTTGACAGGTTGTGTGAAGGTGAACGCAGCATGCAAGCGCATGAGGGTAGCGCTTTGAAAACTGCTCTCAAACTCTACGTGGCGAGAATACTTACGCCATGGCTGCTTAATCACGCGTAGCGCGTGACAAGCTTGTCTCCCGATAAGATCGAGAGAAGCCATCATCGCTCAGCGCTTCTGTTCTGCGGGTGCTGAAAATGCGGTGTCGTTCAGCATGAACTGGGCCCCGTTGTGTTGCGCAGCGGTGTTAAGAAAACAGCAACTAAGGAGGCGTGAAGGCGGTTGATTGCCTGGCGCCTCTCGAAATCGAAAATCAACTACGCATGTAGACCGTTCATGGTCATCTTCTCTGGACCAGGGTTCGACTCCCTGCAGCTCCACTAAAAATTCAGGCTGTTGAGGCTCATCAACGGCTTGAATTTTATTTTTTCTTCCTGCTTTTTCCTATCTTTCTGCCAGTCACTGTTTTACACCTGTGCCATGCTGCGGTTATTGCTACTTTGTACGTTGCACCTTCTTTTATCGCTTTCCCTTCGGTCACAAAACACAGCAACCTATCCGCAGAAATTTCTCGATTTGCTGGCCTCAAATCACTACCGCGCAGTGCCATGGAATGATTCTACCTACGCGGTGTTGTACGAACTGCTCAAGAGGAAGTAGATTCATTCAACCGCTTGGTCAATGAAATCAACAGCGCATCCGCGACCTTCAATAAGGTAAATCGTGAAATGAACCTGAAAAGAACACAAATTAACAACGTATGGAACAACAGCGTTACCAAGTTTATCGACACTCATACACCACGGTAGGATTCGTGTTTGTTGCTTTTTTAACCGTTGCGGTAGTGCAGGCTCAGCCGCAAAAGCAATTTATCAATCCGTTCCCCATCCAACCGCCCGGATACACGCATGTAGTGGTAGTCGGGGAGGGAAAAACGATCTACATCTCCGGGCAGGTACCTGTAAACGAAAAGGGTGAAACCGTGGGGAAGGGCGATTTTCGCGCGCAGGTGGTTCAAGTTTATAACAATCTGCAAGTGGCATTGGCAGCTGCGGGCGCAACCTTTACAGATGTAGTGAAAATGACCACCTACGTAGTGAACTACAAGCCTGAAGATGTTGCCGTTATTCGGGAGGTACGCAAGGGGTATCTTTCTGCCAACCAACCCCCTGCGAGTACGTTGGTAGGTGTGCAAGCGTTAGTAAACCCCGATTACCGGATCGAAATTGAAGTTGTAGCAGTGATCAAGTAGCTTTTGCAGTTTGCCTGCATTCGGTATCTTTGCCCCGCTTTTGGCAGTTCTTTGGCTCCGTAGTTTAATGGATAGAACGAGAGATTCCGGTTCTCTTGGTGGGGGTTCGATTCCCTCCGGGGCTACTAAAGCTTGCGATTGAACCGCCCCTTCCGGATTCCGGCCTGTCGCGGTAATTTACAAATAAACTCATGTTCACGGCCGGTGTTGTACTTGAAAGGGAAAGGTGGCAAACACCGGCTCGCCGCCGGTGGTCAGGCCCTCCATCCAGACTTCGTACGCCCCGGGTTCGTCACCGGTGGTGAATTCGAGAGTAAATTCACCCAACTCGTTAGTTTTTACGTTCGGCAACCAACACAACACGGGCCCAACCGCGGGTACACGGAGCTCCATTTGTTGAGGCAGGAAGTTAAATTGTATTGATTTCGAAAACCCATCGAAATTGAAACCCACGTTTAGATTCGTTCCATGACTGATTTTACTGGTTTCAACAATGACGATGCCGTTACTACCCAGTTGTCCGAAATGGGCAAGCTTATCTTTATAATAGATGCCACTTACTTTTTTTACTTCTTCCGCTGGAAGTGCGAGGAAGTAATCCGTGTCGTGCGTAAGTCGCCCGTCAATCACATAGAGCGGCCCATCCTCCCCATTTCGTTGCTGGTCGGCAAGATATAAACGCACTTCGTGCTGGTCGTTATTTTTGCGATGCTGCAAGTAGGGTATTGCCTCGCGAATCGCCTCGCTCATGTCAGGAAAAATCAGGTAACGCGAGAGGTCTACTTCAAAATCGGGTTTCACCGGCACCTTCCAGCTTCGTAAACTCGCGGCGGCAGGGGCAGCGGACGTACGAAAAGCCTCCTTCATCTGCACTACCTTCGTTTGGTAGTGAAAGTAATTGTCTGGCAATGTCGCGGCGGGCTGCCAGGCAGGTACACCCACGGCAGGCGTAATGGTAAATTCAATCCTTCCGGGAATGCGCTTGCCTTTTGTTTGCACGTGCGGGAAGAAGTTCCGGGTGCCGTCAAAGTCCACGAAAAAAGGCACCCGAAATCGGCCGTCTGCATCCAACGTGGTCTCGCTAACAACGTCCGAATCCGGTTGATACAGCGTAAGCATCAGATTTGAAAGAGGTACAGCATGATCGGGTATGAATCGTCCGGTCATCCAGATATCTTGTTGCCACGCGTTAGGCGTTTGGTTGGAGGAAGGCCATCCCACAAGAATTTTTGAATCGCTTTGCAAAGCGAAAGACTCATTCAACTTAGACCTGATTGAGTTCGTATCGGCCGATACGCCTTCCGATTGAAAAAAAATACTTTTTGCGATGGTATTGGTGGCTATTTCTCTTCGAAATACATCGGAGCGCGCCACGCGAATGGATAATCGTGCAAGCACCGGCTCGCCATTTGCAGTTTCGATTTTAATCGTTCGCTTTACGGGTGTACGCGTAGCGAGCGTACCGATTTGTTCCGAAGAAACATGGAATTGCTCGAACTGCTTAAACCCGATGGCAGATCCAACCGAGGTGCCGTTTGCTAAGACGATGATGTGATATAGCCCACCTTGCAGGTATTCATTTGGGATTTGAGCCTGTGCGGTTTTTGTTTTTGAGAAGTCGATGGAGAATTGATAAACCAAATTGTAATGCTGTAGGCAAAACACGGTTACCTTACCCAGTGAATTTGCGGTCTCGTTCAACCCAAGTCGTACCACATGATCGGCTAAAATTTGAACTGAAACATGCGATTTGGTAGTGGCGGCAAGATCAGTCGCTTTTTCGGCAACAAGCTCAACGGACCCACCCGATACATAAAAAAGACTTTGAAAAAAACTGTGCGCGCCGGTGTTTTTCATCCACTCTGTAAACGCGATTAACGTGTAGGTGCCGGGCGGGAAATCCGGTTTGAGAATGAACTGATTTGATCCCCATCCTGAACGGGAGAGAAATTGTTGTTGGTAAACGATTGATCCCGTTCTGTCGATCAGCTCCAGATGTACCACCTGCCGCCCCTCGATCGGGAATAACGTGCGGGCATCGAGCACATAGTACGAAAAATACGCCGTGTCTCCCGGGGCGTAGTAAGGTTGATGAAAAGTGAGGTGTACCTTTAACGGGCGCACCTGTTCCACGTGCGCGGCGAATGTCTGTTGTTCGGTGGTTTGCGACCGAGACCAGACCGCCGCGCAAACAGATAGTACGATCAGTATCAAACGGGTCATCACCAAAAAAGCGGCTTAATATTTTTTGAATTACGGAATGCAGAGCGGCAATCCTCCAACAGCTCTTCGCGTTTCCAAAAAGGTCGTGGTACTTGGTCGCGGTCAATATCCAACACCGTTCGTGTTACACCAGCCACGCTAAACACGCCCAAAACTACTTCGTCTGGGTTATTCATGTTCCTGATGTTACCCTGCAGCCGCAGAACGGCGGGCTGAAATAAGTTTGTGGTTGCCTGAGTTTGTGCATCCACCTGTTGCCAGAAACGATACGAGTTCGCGTCCAGGCTCAATTGTTCAATCTCCATACGATAGCGTTCTGAAAATCGGTGCGCATCAACCGGCAAATAAGCCACTGTTTTTACTTCTGCTTCCGCTGCCGAAGTAGTACTGGTGGACAGCAGCACCGTTGGATTTGTTTCCGTCACCCAGCAGGTGCAACAGGTGCAAACGGAACTGGTGGCACACGGGGGCGGTTGCAGTACAATCATGCCCAACATGTTTACAACCACTGGAATTTTTTCGGGGTAGGTAAGCACTTGGTAGGTGCCCGACCAACGCCACCGCAGCAATTGTTGCGATGTGGTTTTACGCGATGTTACTTGCACCTCGATGACGTGCGGGTGCTGGTTGGGTGTATTCAACGAGTAGAATGGTTTGAATTCAACCGATCCACGGTCCAACCAACCGGCGTTTGTTAAAATTTGTTTCTCCGACTCATATACACGTCCCTCGGCAATGGCTACTCGCAGCCAATAGGTTTCCCCAAATTCACCAATCCATGAGTTGGGTTCAGCGCGATACGAGCCATCCGGTTGCAACTCCAACTGCACCACTTCGCCCGCAGTACTAAACACGGTTACGGCTGCATTCGTAAGGGGCATCAGTGGCTGCAACACCGATTCGGGCGTTTCATAAAGCCGCACTACAACATCGTCCTGCGTTAGCAATCCATCAACCACTAAACTTCGCTTCACACCCGTTTCTGGCAAATCCAAAGGTTGCACGCAGCCGGTCACCAGCAAATAGCATCCCAGAAACACGAGTAGACCGTAGCCAACACGCTTCATATCAAAACTTGAGACTATAATTAATCGATGGGATGATCGTGCCTACAAGTGCGAGCTCTTGCGGCAACAACTGGCCAAACTCGTTGGCGACAAAGAAGGCTGAAAATGGATTTTTACGCGCATAAACATTAAAGAAAGACACCGTCCACGTTCCGCTCCACGGCTTTTTTCGTCTATAGTTGCCTTCAATCACAAATGCCAGATCCAAGCGGTGATAGTCGCGCAGGCGATACGTATTCCTTTCTTCAAATTGCGTGATTGGAATACCCTCGATGATGTAGTAGGCCGAGGGCATTGAAATCGGGCGACCGGTGTGATATAAAAAGGTACCCGTAAAGAAATGCCGCGTGCTGATGCCATATCGCCACTGCACCTGTACCAAATGGGGTAAGTCGAAATGGGCGGGATACCAATTGCCACGGTTGACCGATTCTTGTCGGGAGGCACCCGGTGTTTTTCGGAACACCCGCGAGAACGTGTAATTCACTTGTCCCGTGAGCCGACCTGTTAACTTCGAAAGCCGTGCTTCGGCACCACCGGCCCGAAGCAACCCGGGCAATAAGGCTGTTTCCAGATTTGGATTCAACAACAATAGACTTCCGTCTTTAAAGTCCAATGCATTCTCGATATTTTTTCCGAAGGTGTTGGCACTGGCAGACCACGCGCGCGAAGCGTGAAACCATTGGACACCCATGCTCACTACGGTGGCGCGCTGAGGGCGAAAAAACGAATTACTTAACTGCCAAACGTCTACGGGGTTGGGCACTGCACTGTTGGTAACCAAGTGAATAAACTGATTCAATTGCTGCGCTGAGCCATGCCAAGCCAACCGATCGGAGTGAATATACCGGAGCTGAATTCGAGGTTCAAATGCGGGATAGGTTTGGAT
>ERZ1066129.423-NODE-423-length-12285-cov-11.848896_pt1 | contig 12285 bp, 14 predicted proteins | sample MGYA00382776_ERZ1066129 | MGnify/ENA primary metagenome ERZ1066129 (study PRJEB33369, sample SAMEA5778359) | biofilm metagenome | biome: Industrial cooling water; feature: Water cooling tower basin; material: Biofilm | place: United Arab Emirates | collected... | reverse complement strand
GGCGATGATTCGTAAACGGCCAAAACGTTTTGTGACTTATTGACACATGTTTTGTGTTTTTGGCTCAATTGCCGAGTTGCAAGCGGTCAGACCGAAAGCAATTTCAGCCGAGCAAGAGCAGCGCCACCACTCCGCGCAGGCAGTCCGAGATTCAGCTCCTTAACTCCGGTGTGAATATCGACCCGTTCCTCCTGGACTGTAGCTCCAATACCAGCGAGGCGGGGGTTTGTGCCGGAGAAGTTGATCCTGCGATCAATGAAACGCTCATGCGGGTGCCAGGGTGTGAGAATGACACGACCTCTATAAGGCACCCAGTTTTGCGCGGCCAATAGATTGCTCGCCATGGCGGCGGGCGGTGCAAGCGTACCATAATTGCCCGGATCTCTCACGTTCGTGAGCGACGCGAACACCGATGAAATCGCTACCGTCTCGAAATCAGCATAGTATCTCACATACAATGCGGTCCAAAAGTTCGGGTCAGCCTGATTAAATGGACCAAACGAGTTGGTGGAGTTCCACCAGCCGTTGAATACTTCCGCACCGGCGGCCACCAACTTGGTATACCAGTCCGGCGCGGGCAGGGAACCCGACGCATTTTCGGTTTGCACCCGGAACCAAAAATACGCTTTGAATCGGCATGTACCCTTTGTGATTCCCAGTTTGCTGGTCATGTAGTCTTTGACCTCCCCCAAAAGCAACGGGTTGTTGTTGGGCGCGGTGAACTCGGAAAATCCAGCGGCCGCTCCGGTTACGGTGTTGCTGCCTTTTGACCCCGAGCTCCCCCCCTGGGGAAACGTGTAGGAGCCGGTGGCCACAGGGCTAGGAATACCGACAATGTCCGCCAAGGTTGGGTCTTTTTTCCCCACAGCATAGGCAAAGTTCCAGTTCGCCGTCGATTGTGTCTGCATCCCGACCTGCTCGGCGATGGCCTTCGCTTGAAAGTCCGCGAAATTCGGCTCCGTCAAAATGACTGCTTGGGCATCCGCGCCGGAGCCTGCCGCCTGCACCGTCTCGGTCACCACTCCATTCGCATCGCGAGTGGCATAGGCAATGGTGATGCGCGAGGGAGTCACGTCAGCCACCGGGCTTGCTTGGGCCTCGGAAATTTCATCGCTGCCGATGGCCAGAGTCTTGGTGCTCATTCCGCCGCGTCTCACAATGTGCAGGGTGGGGAATCCACTGCCGCTATGGTCCAGGTAGGCCACCGCATCCGCCGCGATCCGCAGCACCTCTGTCAGCGCGGTGCCGCAGTTCACACCTCGGAAACGGATCGGCGTGATGTCAAACATGGCGGCAATGGTCCCGCGCTGCAGGCGGGCTCCGCCCGCTATCGCAGAGTCGATAATATTGGTGATGGTGGCCGTGAGAGATCCCTGTGCGCGAGTGTATTCTTTATCCGCCGAGGTGAGCGGCACGCGGTCCAGTTCACGCCAGCCGTTTTCCGCTGTGATGAGCCATCCGCTCTGCCCCGGACTCCACACATATTCCTGCCGTGTCACGTAGCCGAAAAACTGCCTCACGCCGGACCGGAAAACGGCGATGGATTGACCTCGGTCCGGGAGGTTGGGTGGATCGGTGGTGTGGTCCTCAGCGAGCAGCAGAAATGACAACGCATCTGTGCCCTGATTCACATAGGTGATGCTGCCGTTTTTCATGCCCATCGCATCCACGTCGATGGTGGTCGCCGGGAAGTTTTTGCCTGTTTCGCCTTGGATGGTCCAGATGCTCATCGGGAGAAAAGTTGAGAGACGTTATCCTGTAGTTTTTTATTCTGATCTGCGAGCTGCCCCAGGAAGCGATCCCGCGCATCGATGTTCTTCTGTACGTTGTCCACTATGCCGAGGATTTTACTCAGTTCAACGTTGAGATTATCGCCCATGTTGGCTAGCTGCTGCACCGCTTTGCGGGCCTCCTCAGCGCTCAGCTTTCCATCGGCTATGGATTTTTGCAGGCCTTCCAATGATTCGGCCTGCAGGCGGTTTTGCGGCTCTATGTCCTTGATCGCCTCCTCGATCGCGTCGGAACCTTTTTCAGCAAATTCGGTGATCTCCTTAGCCGCCTGTTCCGCCTTCTCCACCAGTTCCGTGCTCTCAGCGATTTGGCTGATGCTCTCGATCTTGGCGGACGTGGCTTGCTGCGTCTTTTTCAGGTTTTCCTGCGCAGCCGTGAGCGCCTTCTCTGTATCGCCGATCACGCCGGACATACGCTTCGCCTCTTCGTTGGCTCGGCGAATGTTATCCGCCACCGCTTCCATCTCCGTTCTGACCTGCTTGATGGCAGCTTCCTCGGCGAGAGTGGACTGCGGCTTGATCACATATTCAGCCGCCGTGCCATACGCTACTTTCCCGAAAATCCCAGCAGCGGCGCTGCCCTCATCCCTCGCGGCCGCACGCTGGTCCTGTGCCCGTTGCTGCGCGGCAGATTGTGCCTGCAGCAGCTCCAGTTCCTTTTGCCGCAGCTTCGCCGTCAGCTCCTCATAGCGCTTTGCCTGGGCATCCGCCTCACGTTCATACCCCACTTGGCGAGTCTTGGCATCCCAGATCGCCAGCTCGACTTGATCGCGGTGCAGCTTGGCATTGTTCTCCGCTACCCGCGCCGCTGCCTCTGAGGCGGCACGTGAGGCTTCATTCATCTGCTGGCGCAGGGCCGCTTGCTTTGCCGCCGCTTCCTCGGGGCTGATGAGCCCTGTGGTAGCCTGCACGCGGATCATCTTTTCTTCTGTTTGCAGCAGCGCCTGGAGTGTTTGCTCGCGGGCCTCACGCAGTTGTTGCTGGAGCTTCAGTTCCGCATTCATCCGCTCATTCCAGATGCTTTGCGCCTCCGCCGCGTCTTCGATCTGTTGGATGTAGTTGTCGAATTTTGTTTTCTCCGCCGCTAGCGTCGTCTGGCGCAGGGCTTCATTGAGTTCCTCCGCCTTTTCCTTGCGCTTATCAGACTGCTTTCCGCTCAGATCCAGCTTCTCGTCAAGAGCTTCAAAAGCTGGTCCCAAAAATTGATTAAGTGCTACGGCCGCAATGCTCACTACACCAGCTAAGCCCGCCCCAGCACCCAGGGCACTGAGCAGGCCAGGAATGTTGTTGAGCACCCCACGGATACCATACTGCGCATCCTCAAAGGCGCGGGAAAATTCCAACACGGCCACGGCTCCATTGCGCTTTGACTTGGCTACTTCTTTGGCTGCGAGATCCACCTTTCCCAGCGGCTCCATGACTTTGGCCGTAGCATCGCCAGACTTTTGCAGCGCCGCCGCGAGAGCTGCTTGAGCCTCCGTGAAATCTTTGCTTCCGGGCGTGGCGTCCAATAGCTTTTGGGTGAGTTGATCGATCTCATCCGTCAATTCATCGACATTGGCAGCAGTCTGCGGCGGCAGCATATCTTGCAGTGCATCACCCAGATTGTCGGCATCGGCGCTGGTGCGCTCCACCTGCTTCTCCACATCCTTGAGCGCTTTCTCCCCCTCTTTCGCTCCGGAGGTATTGGCCTTGGTGATGATGTTGAGATTGAAATCTTGGTCCGCCATATCAGGTTACGGTGAAGGTGTAGTCATAGAGCGCCGCCGCGCCACGCGCATCGGTGATTTTCAGTGTCCAGGAGTAGCTGCCGGGTGTGGTAGGTGTGCCGGTGATGACGCCGGCGGAGGACACGGTATAGCCGGGCGGCAGTGCGCCGGTGGCCAGCGTCACGGTGTAGGCCGCCAGCCCACCCGTGATGGTGGGGTTGAAGATCGTGCCTGCCACTCCCACCGCACGCGTGGTGACATCCAACGCAGCATTCACAAACATAGGCACAGACGGCGCACCCAGATCTGCCGTGTAGGTCTGGATCAGCCTATCGCGAGTGAACGGCCATGATGGGATCACGCTCTTGATGGCACTGCGCAGGTAAACCATCACACCGCCGGATTGGATGGATACGCGCAAGTATCCCGTCACTCCCCACGGCATCGTCGCCGCTTCCTGGAGAGCCACCGTGCGCGGCCGCACCATAGGGCGCACTCGGGACCAGCTCACTTGCCCTGGCGCACCGCCCAGCGGATAGGCTGAGGCAAACGGCAAAAAGATCGGCGCGGTGACGATCACGTTTTGCGTCCACGAAAAGTCCGGCTCCTTTTCCATTGCCTCTCCGTAGTCCAGGAGAAGCAGTGTCGTGGGGCCGGTCACAAATTCAATGCGCCATTCGCTTTTGATCATGGTTCGGGGACAATTGGCTCGGGGAGCGGGCGGCCCCAGGCATCGTGGCCGGGAGCGGGTGTAGCTAACACAATGCGCCCACCGTCAAAGGTGATGGCACGGCGCGAGGCATACTTTTCCGGTGGGATAAAGTCATCCAGCGTCTTCTCCACCATCGCTGCCAGAGTGCCCAGATTGCGGAGGTTCTCGCGGCTCGCATCGATGAGCAGCTTGCCATTCTCTCCGAGGGCCTCGGCAATGGCATCCGGCGTGGCATCGGATTCCCAAAACAGTGCAAACCCCGTGGCATGATTCTCGATGCGGCGGGCCAGCTCGGCATTGAGGCCAGCCAGCAATTCCCCGGCGATGAGTTCAGCGGCGGGCTTCGGTGGCGGAGGTGTCAGAGTTACGAAGTTCATGGATTCAGGCATTCGATTTCTAAATAGCTGCCGGCCAGCACATCGCATGATCCGGAGGTGAGCACGTTAAGGTTGACGGTTACATTGCCATTTGCAGATGGAATAATCACTCCGTCTACGATAGTGGATTGATTCGCGTTTGCGGCACCAGAAACAGTGCCTAGGCCCGCGAAATTATACTGGCCCGTAAATCCTGCACGGATGTTCAGCCCGCGCCCACTTGTCAGTGCTGGTGTGGTTACATCGGAACCGATCACCGCTCCGCCGGTTCCCACATAAGACATGAATGTTTTCAATCGGTAGATTTTACCGGCCACCACAGGCAATGTCAGTCCAGGTATGTTCACCACACCGCCTCCAGCAGCTCGGGTGAAATTGGAAGTGAGGAAGGCTCGCTGGATCACAGGAGAAAGATCACCGCTCAAATTGTAGGTGGAGGCTGCAACCCGATTGATCCAAACGTTCGCGTGTTGGCCTATGGTGCGGAGGCTTGCACCGTAGCTATTGACGGCAGCTCCGCCGCTTGGCGTGATGGTGATGATACCAGCCCCAGCTTGAATGATGCGCACGTTGAACTTGCTCCCCAAATCGCCCACCACATTGATGCTCACAGCAGACGCGGCGGTGAAACGCAGGATGCGGCCGCTGTCATCCGCGGTGAGCGTGTAGCTGGTGCTGGCGATGTTCTCAATATCCACCAGGTTTGTCACCGCACCGCGTGCCGTAGTTGCCCCCGTGCCGCCATTTGCGATAGGCAGCTGCTCGGGCAGGTTGAACACCTCGCGCCAGTGATCGGCGGAGCCTTCGCCTTCCGCTACGAACCAACGATAAGGAGCAGAGTCACCATAGCGGCATAGTTGTCCGACATGATCGGCCTCTAGATAATAAGGGCTGGCGAGTGTTGCCGTTCCGGTTGCTGAGCCAATCGGGGCGAAATTTCCATTTATTTCCCACGGAAAATCCACAGTCTCGGTATTAGACCATGCGTACAATTCAAACTCTAAAAACCAAGCCGTGGATATCCAATAGAGCTTGTATGCCCCATTTGAGTAAGAGACCTTGCCATCAGAAAACCCATCGAAAAATAACTCCGGGAAAACTATGGGGTCCGTCCCATTCGTGAGTGCACCTTCGACTGTCATAGACAGTGGATAGATAGGCGGGGCCTGATCCCCGGCAATAATGATCACATCGCCCATGGCGGCCTGGATGTTTTCGCGGGCCCGCTGTTGTTCCTCCTCGGTGAGTGTTTGCTCCTCATCATACCGCACGTTGCCTCCGGCCGCGAGCTGCTGTTCGATGGCTGTCACCCGCTGCCCCAGACTGGTGCCGGGAGTGGGCGCTACAGGCCCGCCCGGTATCGGCGATCCTGGCACCGTGGCACCAGGCACCTCAGGCATGGGTGTTCCGGGAGTGGATGCACTGGGTGCATCTCCTAACACATTGCCGGGCGCGGATGCCGTGGGCGCATCACCCAACGCGCTTCCGGGAGTGGATGCCGTGGGCGCATCACCCAACACGCTTCCGGGAGTGGATGCCGTAGGCGCATCGCCCAACACGCTTCCAGGAGCGGATGCCGTGGGCGAATCGCCCAACACGCTTCCAGGAGTGGATGCCGTGGGCGCATCGCCCAACACGCTTCCGGGAGTGGATGCCGTGGGAAGTGGTGGCAGAGGAGAGGATGGAGGATCGATGGGCGGCATGACTCAGGAATGGATGTGCTGCACCCCGGCGGCGTGGTTACAAGTCATCGGCGCGAGGGTGCAGCGGATTAAGCCACATAGGGCGATCTTTACACAGGTGCCATCCAGCTATTGAGAGCTGTGGACATGAGCACCTCGAAGGTGAACTGCGGGCGGGTGGGCTTGCCCTCCACTTTGGTGCCGCCGGTGAGCGTGAGCTTGCCGTAGAGATCGCAGTAAACGATGTCCGCACCAGTGCGGTCACGCTCCACGATCTTGAGCCAGCCTTCAATGGAAGGGGAGCCGGTGAACGGGATCTGTGGCTCCGTTTCCTCCACCTTCGCGGGCAGGACCCAGAGCAAGCGCTCAAAGTGCTCGCTCTGCGTTTTGTCCGTGAAGCTCAGTTTCACGCCAATGAGATCGTAATCCGTCTCCGTGCCCCATCCACCGGTCTCGCGAGGGCAGAGCGTTTTCTCCTCTTGGATCTCGCGCATGATGTCCAGCTCCAGTGTGCAGGGCCGGGACGTCCAGTTGTCCGCTGGTTCGGTGGCGGGCTTCGCCAAGGCATCAATGGTGATGGTGGCGGGCGGATCTCCGCTGGTGATTTCCGTGCCTGTTTCCACGAAAAACAGAAATGCGTTAGGAAGGATTTTCCGGGTGCGAGCGATGTAGGACATGATCGTAATAGTTAGGATGAAAATGGGTTAGAACGAGGGCTCCACCAGCACGGCCGCGCCAGCGGAGATCATCTCACTGGCCTTGTCAGGGTGCGCGGAAAACACCTTGCCCGGAGCGATGGTGCATCCGGCAACGGTGATTTTTTTGGTGGCACGCAGTTTTACCGGCTCGGTCGCTGGTTTCGTATCAGTGGTAGGTTGGTTCTTGGCCATGGCGTTTGGATTCGTCGAGGCCCGCAGCATACCTGCTGCACACACCCCGCATCACGGTTCGCCATGGTTGCGCAGAGTCGCGAGATTTTTGGCTACTCAATCGAGGCTAAACTCTTTCGTGAAGATCGTCTGCCGTGCCAGGTATTTGTATCCTCCGGGTGTCTCCAGCTCGCTATCGGTAAAGGACTTGAAGCGGAAGCCGGTCAGGCAGCTACCACTGCCTTCCATCGCCTTGCCCTGGACAAACTTTACCAGTTCTTCCCACAGATCTTCTTCCGGGAATTCGCCTTCAATGACTTGCGGCTCACACAGGATGGTAAACGGCATCGTCAGCTCCATCTCCAGTGAGTGGTCATCTGTCGATCTTCCGCTCGCCACGCCGATGTGCAGCGCTGCGCCATGCTTCGCCGCGCCTATGGCTGTGCCTATGTCATTCCAAAGATCGGTCTGGCGTTTGATGATAATCGTTTCATCCACCCAGCCGATTTCGGCAGCGATGATGTCGGTCTTCAGCTCGTTTCTCAGATCGTAGAGTTTGCTCATGTGTTTTGGTTGGTTTGGCGATTGATCCAGTCGGTGGCCTCTTCCGCGAGAGCAGCCTCGATCACGGCCGTGGGCGGCAGTGCCTCCGGATCGCGGGGGATGGTCACTTGTTTTTTCAGGGCATAGACGGCACGGATGCCGTTGGAGGTTTTTTCGTAGAGGTAGCCGCGCCCCTTGATGATGAAGAGATCGTTGCCGGTGGCCTGCTCATAGCTGCGGGCGAAGAGGCCGCGAGCGGCAGGAATGAGCGGTATGGTCAGCGCCTTCTTCCCTGGACCGGGCTTGATCGTGCCACCGTAGTAGTGGATGCGGAAGCGCTTGTCCGCCACGGCCACCACCGCGCCATCATCAGATATGCTCGCCACCTGCGTGGCCTGGGAGATGCTTTTCCAGAAGTCGCTTTTCCTGGCACCCATCTTGTTCGGCAGGGCATTCTTTTTGATGAAGTGCGCTTGCAGCTCATCCACCAGGCGTGAGGCCAGCGCGGCATGCAGACCACGGCGGTTCTCGATCACTTCCGCGATCTCCACCTTGATGGAATCCATCGTCACCGTCACCGTCACCATGGTAGCCCTCCTTTTCTGCTTGCGTTTTTGGCCAGCGCTCTTATCAATTTGCCTATGGTCAATATCACGCGCCTCGCGAAATGGATACAGTCCCAGCTTGATGTGGACACGGCCACAGCACGCCAGTATGCCAATGCCATCGGTGACACTCCGGAAATCGATGCGGATGGACTGACATTGATCGAGGATATGCGCACGGGTGAAGTCATCGCTCGGGTCAAGTTGGCATGGAAGGTTTAAACAGCTTCTTAAGTGCCTTGCGGATCGGGCTGAAGTCCATCTGCGTCCACTGCGAGTCTTTCCAGATTTCATTGCTCTCATACTGGCGTAGGCGCACATCGCGGATGTATCCCAAGGCGCTTTGATCGTCGGATTCAATGGCAATGAATTGAGCGTAGGCCCGCGCAAATGCCTCCTGGCGTCTCACCCAGTAATCCTGCCCATCAGCCTGATATCGTTGCATGAGATTTTGATAGGCCGCACTGCGGAAGATTTCGCGCATCACGTTGCGCAGACTTGGCTGTCCCCAGCTCGCATACCGGCGAGGCCCCGGCCCTTGTAGTGCCAAACGGTCGAGCAGGTGGCCAATCTCATGAAACGTGGCGTAGGTCACGTTAAAAGCCTCCGGATTGATCTGCATCAGTCGCCGCTTCTCATTGATCAGCAGTTGACCCGCCGTGCCTCCGCTAATTCTCTGGATTTGCACTGTAGTTTCCGGCATGCTGGGCACGCTGTGAACTGTCTCCACCAGCTTGATGGAACGGGTGACCTCAGCCGCGATCTTGGCTTTGGCGACTCTGCCCATGAGGTTCACCTGCAGAAAGTCAGAGAGAGGGTAATTGCCGTCAGGAGCAGGTTGCTCCACCTCATTGACTTCTTGTGGCGGCGCGGGATTGGCCTTCGCTTTTTTCCCTCCAGGTTTCTGCTCATACAGATCCGGCGGCAGCAGGCGGATGGTGTCACCCTCGATCTCCACTTCGCCAAGCAAGTCTTCAATAATGGCTTTGCGGTTTGCTTCGGGGATACCTTTCAGGCTTGCCTTGGCAATGCCATTGAAGGGCTTGTCCAATGGTTTTACCTTGGCGTTTTTTGGAATGACTCCCAGTTGTTCCGCTTCTTTGCGGCGCACATTGCGCAGGCCTATGCCACTGCCCCAGCGGAACGGCGGCCATGGTGTTTCAAACTCGCTTATCGCCGCCCATATCGGATCGGTCTTGATGGCGATCATGCGCCCTGGGGCATCGGGGAAATCAGGCAACGGATCACCATAGAATTGACCGCCGTTTTCCCGCCAGATCGCGGGCCACGGCCGCTTGTCCACACGGGCGGCCACGCGGATGAGTTCTTGCGCTGGCGCGGCATCGAGCATGTCCGGGTCCATGCCCATTTTCCACGCGGCATAGCCCTCGGCTTGGGCGAGGTTCATGTCCCAGATCAGCCCCAGCCGACCGGCACTGCTCAGGTCCTGGATGCTGCCGCGCTTGCGCGGATCAGGCTCGTAGCCGAATTGCTTCAGATCATCCTGCATCTCGGCGATGAACCGGCTGCGGTCCATGAGCGTGCCGTTTTCCCTCGCCAGCAACACGCGCTGCGTGAGCTTGTCTTGCATGCTCACCAGATAGCGTTCCTCTTCCACACGGGCAGAGAAGAAAGACCGCATCCGGATTTCAGGCGGCACCATCGCCCACTGCGCGCTTGTGAGCTTACTGCCCACCGGCGTGCGCGTGGAGATGTTTTCCACCGCTTCGGATAAGGGCTGGGATGTGGTGAAATCGATCATGGCATTCACATGCCGTCCATCTTGGCGCGGCCGGTTCGTTTCGGGGGAGCGGATACCACAGTGATGCCTGCGCTCTGCTGCGCGGGTGCTTGGCTCGGCACAGCATCGTCAGCCGCTTCGGGGCGGATTTGGCACTTGGCCACTAGCAGGAAATAGTCCTCTGCTTTTTTCCAGTCTTCTTTGCGGTCATCTCCAGGACTGTAGCCGGGGATCGTGATGAGCACTCTCCAGCGGGCGATGGATAATGCACGCGCTTTGAAACTTGGCGGAATGTAGTCCGGATTCGCGGAGAGCGAGTTCGGCTCGCACGTGGCGATGTATCCGCGTATCTCTGATACGAGATCGCTCAGGATCGGAACGATGCGATCAGGCACCGCCACATCGGTATTGGCCTTGGAGAATTTCTCCCGTTCGCTGGCCGTCATCGAAGACAGCACATCGTTGATCGTCAGTGGCACCCATTGCATAAAATTCGTTTGGTAAAATTACTTTCCTCAAAACGACTCGCCCCATTTCTGAGGCGAGCCGGGCATGAAGAAATCAGGGCTTATCCCTGCTCTTTTTCAGAGGTCTTTTCATCCTCCTCGCGCTGCCATTTCACTACCGTTTCGGCATCCTCTTTCGAGAGACCGGCGGCGATTTTCTGGGCGAGCAAGGCGTCGTAATAATCCTCTTTGTCGGCTTCGGTGGCTGGTGTTTTCTTGGCCATATCAATTTTTGTTAGGGTGAAAAAACACCGATCACGATGCGCTGACGGTCAGCTTGCGGATGCCAGCCACGATCGGAACAAAGATCAGAGACTCATGCCAGACGGTGATGTCCGTGAACACGGTTTGCTCTTTGATCGAGACAGCCCACTCGCCTCCACCATCGACAGGAGACCAGGCACGCTTGATGTTGCTTGGATCGTCGAGGATCGGGCTGTCGGTCGCGTGGTAGGAATAAGCCACCAAGCCGGTAGTGTTTGCCTTGGTAGCACCCTTCGCCGTCTGCTTGATGCCATCCTCAAGGATGACTTTCTTGGTGCCGAGATAAGCAGCGAGCTGCTCCATCGTGTAGTCCGCATGCTTGGACATATTGTGGTTCGCACGCGTAGCTGCCTCATAGGCGTCCTGACGCAGTTGCTGCGCCATGTAGCCCAGCACCAAGTGAGTCGGCATTTGGCCCATCGCCGTTCGCGTGGCGGATACCATCTCGCGCATGTCGCCATCAGGGTTGGTGGCGGCACTCCAGACCTTGTTCGCGTTCACAGCGGAGGCATCCAGCAGCGCGAGACCACGCACCTTGTCCGCACGCACCAAGCGGTTTTTCAGAGCGGCCGCGTAGCGGTTTTCCCAACCAGAGACGACCTGTCCGTTGACCTTCGGCAGCGTCTTGTGATCCACACGCCAAGTGAGGCCTTTTTGACGTGTACGCTCGGTCACCGTAGTGCCGCGATATTCCACGCGCTTGAAGGATGCACCAATGGCGCGGATGTCGCTGTCATCAGCCTCGGTGAGGAACGCTTCATCATCCGCCTTGGCGAACTGGAAGAAGTCATTCGTTTGCAGACCGGGAAAGAGCATGTTAAACAGCACTTCCTCATCGGTCGAGGGGAGCCCAGCAAGATAGCCCGCCACATCCTGCGCCAGCGAACCAGCGTAGTTTTGGGCGGCGTTTGCCACGGAGATTTGACCCAGTTCAGGGCTGGTGCCAGCAATCGTGGCACCAGTGAACAATAGTAGTTTATCGAGGTGTTTCATATGATTTCTGAAATGAGATTAGGAAGGCAGGTTAAGGGTTGATGACAGGGGAGAGCGGGGAAACGATGAACTCCGCACCATCGCCGGTGCAGGCCGTGAGAGCTTCGCCCACGAGGTAGGCTCCGGAGACAACCGCATCGGTGACTTTGCCACCTGCCGTGCCATAGACGCGGACTCCGGCAGCGATGGCCTTTGATCCGATCATGGTACGGGGCGGGCCGATGAGTGGCCGCACACCCACAGGCGTTCCGACCGCCGCTTCATCACACGCATTACCCAGAGGGCGCGTAGATGCCGTATTCAGCGTCACCTGAGTGCCAGGCGCGGTGCCGAATGTAACTAGCAAGTGTTCACCGATCGCCACCTGAGCGGAGCGGGTGTAGACTTCGTCATACGAGCCAGCAGTATTGAGCGCATCCACGCCACGGGGGGCGAGCACGCGGGCGATCCCCGCGAACGGGGCCAGCAGTAGCGCAGTAAATAGGAGCGCCATC
>ERZ1066129.421-NODE-421-length-12294-cov-6.646540_pt1 | contig 12294 bp, 3 predicted proteins | sample MGYA00382776_ERZ1066129 | MGnify/ENA primary metagenome ERZ1066129 (study PRJEB33369, sample SAMEA5778359) | biofilm metagenome | biome: Industrial cooling water; feature: Water cooling tower basin; material: Biofilm | place: United Arab Emirates | collected... | reverse complement strand
CCCTGTGTACCTGTTGAAGAAATTTGGCTCATTGCCAAAGCTACAGGAACAGAAGAACCTGTTGAAAGAGTAATGGTCGCTTCGGTAAATTGAATTGGTGCCGGGAAACCAGAGAGCATACCGATAGGCTCAAGACGAATGCGTAATGTAATCGGTCCGGCAACTGTTGGATTTCTCCAATTCAGAATTGCACCGGTCAACCGTGCTTGACGGGTTATCGGGAAGACATTGATGGAGGTTGTACCATCAAGCGTTACCGTCTCCGTAAACGGTACAATAGAACCCGGAACAATCGAAAGTTGCATCGGGGTAGCACCACCAAGCGCGGCGACATCACTTGCATTGAAATAACCAAAATCAATGTCAAACGGGCGACCGCTTGGAATATTCCGATTGCCACCATTGATACCCGCACCACCAATTGCCTCGCTTGAATGACCACGAGTAGGACCAACCGCAGCATTAAACGATGTACGCGTAGCGAGCGAACCTGTCGTAGAAACCCATACTTGTGCTGTCGTTGTTATCAGTGTTGTTTGACCACTAACAACAGAAAGTGTTAGCACCGCACGTGCTGTCGTTGGACTATTAGCATTATAGACAATTCGCGGTGAAAGAGTACCTGTACCATCAACGCTAATAGCTGTCTGCGTTATCCCTTCCAATGAGAATACTTCCGTCGGATTAATCGGGTCGGGAGCGATTGACAACTGTACCTGCGTTGGAGCAGGAACCGGCGGCAATACAGCACCCATATTGGCAAATGCTGCGAAATTAACAGGGATAGTTTGATTCGCAATAATCGGATTCGCAAAGGTTGTCGCACCACCATTGATACCTAGTGTTGCTAAATTTGCATCCAAAATATCACCAGAATTCACTGCATATCCCAAACGCACCGGAACAGTACCACCAGTACTAATCGTAACAATAACTGTTGTTGAGCCAAGTTGCGGTGAACCACCTTCACCACCACTAAACCACGATAAACGAACAAGAGCTTTGGTGATCCCACCACCAACAGGCGGATTCGTCCAGTTGAAAATCGGACGCAAACTGCCAATGGCGACTCCTGCATTGACCGTAGCGGTTGTTGGAGCTTGCGGGGTTCCAGGAGTTGGAACAAGATTCGCACCAGCAACCGTTACACCCGGAATTGCTTCAACTGTTGCCATAAAGGTCGTTGTTGCTGTTGTCGGGATCAACAGATTTGCATTGGAAAACAAACCAAAGTTTATTGGGAACGATACACCACCAGTGATATTAAACTGTCCTAAACCACCGCCATTAAAGCCAACCGTACCCCTACTTGAACCTTGAACCTGTGCATACGCAATAGTCGAAGGACGAAGCGGCGGAGCATTGATGGTAACAATAAGCGTTGCCGATGTTAATGTACCCGTCGGATCAAAAAGACGTAAAATAGCTTGTGTACTTGACGCAGCGCCTGGATTTAGCCAATCCATCGTTACGTTTGCAGGTAATGTAACCACTCCTGTCGAAGCATACACAGGATTATTCGGTACGTTTAGAATAAACGGATTTGCTGCAGTAGCAGAACCGGTCGTATTGAAAACTGCGTTGCCACCCGGTAATGGATGGAGATCTGCACGGATATTGTTCAAACTGATACGAACAGGTGCAGGCTGATTTAAACCATTAAACGCACCGATACGAAGATTGAACGGCGTACCGCTTGTAATCACCAAATTACCCGGATTCGGACTTGCAAACCGTCCGGCATTCGGAGAATTAAAACCACCCGAACCGCTCGGCGAAAGCGAATCGGCTGCCATGATAATCGCAGCCGGCGGGGCAATGACACCAAATGGATTCGCCGCGCCGGTCATACTTACCGTCGGGAAAGCAACCGTTTGTGACCATTCCATACCCGGAGGCGTACTTGCTGTCATCGTAGATGAAAGCGCACTTGCCAATATTGGATATGTTGTACCATTCCACTGCGTTGCGAAACTGTTTTGGCGCTGGAAGCCTGGCGCTGCTGTCTCATGTTCTGTGTGCCACCCGAATTGTACAGTTTGATTCATTGCGGAAGCTGCACCACGTGCAATTGTCCATTGAACATTTACCTTATCGGGATACACCAAATTTTGGAACGTCAATCCGCGTTGTGCGCTAACCGTATAAGTATCTTGCGCACCACCTTGATTGGTAATGGTAAGCGGCGCAGGACGTATAAAGGTAATAGCATTGTTGGTAACGCCAATCGGGAACATCCGTGTTGTATTGTTCGGAATGGACATTGTAAGCGTACCGCCCGGTGAAAGGTCAATAAAGTTATTATTGTTCAAACCAAATGCCGCCTGACCACCTGTCGTATTGCCAGATGTTGAATTTGTACCTGTACCTGTAACAGTAAGATTGACTGATGAACTTGCCAAAGAAACGATGTTACGCGTAACGCCCAATTGATCGGTAGTCATTGAAGAAATCAAGGAAATCTGACTCTGCCCGACTGCCGGAGCAACTGCTGCAGGATTCAGGCTAAAATCACGTAGTGCTGATCCTGCTCCCGCAGCCATGCGAATATTGAAGACTCGTTCGGAAGTAATAGCAATAGATGTACCGGGCAGTGCATCGCCGGTAATTGTACCACCAGTCACTGTTGTTAATACTTGACCGGCTGTCGGAGCCACAGTACCTGTCAAACGAAGTGAAGTACCATTCAATGCTAAATTACCTGTGCTATTGTCTAAGCGCAGTGTGCCTTGATAGGTCGTTTCCATTGCACCACCGCACGTAGGAACACCGGCAGACTGAATGTTGACAACTGCACTGGTCGAAAGCGTAAGCGTTGCCGGACCGTTAATTTCCAGTTTATTCAAGAAACGTCCACGGTGTGCCATCATCCCAACATTGAACTCACCAAGCCAGAAATTTGCACTTTGTGTGCTGTTATACACAAATGACGATGAACCAGCAGCATTATCACCAAAAATACGACCACCACCGGGCAAGAGACGTGCAGTTGTCGAAATGGTATTATTCAAGAAATCAGCAGCAACAGGCGTAGGATTGAGCTGTGTTGCACTACCGATTTTGAACAGCTGACCATTCAAGAGCAAATCACCGCCAGCAAGCTGTACTGTACCTTGCGTAACAACTTTACAGTTATTTAGGGTTACAGTATTGGTCGTTGTCGCACCCGAAGAGTTTTTGTCAATAACCAAGCTGGCATTAAAAATCTGCGGGAATACCATATCATCCGTGTTTTTATTTGCCAAACCTGCGCCTTCAGCAGAATACAACAGACGTGAAGCAACATTAAGATAGCGGACAGGATTCACTCCGGCAGTTCCAGTAACATTACCATCATTGATGATATTCATTGTTCCGGTTGTCGCAATATCCAAACCGCCAGCTGCTACTGTCGCCGGTAACGCCAAAGCACCACCTGTCGGGATTGCTACAGTACCTTGATTCAAAATACGTCCACTGGTAATTGTATTACCAGCACCCTGCAAGCGCAAGGTATTCGGAGTAAGGATTGTTAAACCGTAATCCATGTTCACTGCTGTGCGTGCATTTGTCATCACAAAGTTACCTGCGCCAACAGTCAAATTTGTTTTTAACACTGCCGATAATGCAGCATTAGGAGCAGCATTAGAAGCATCGTTCATGGTAAGTGCATTGAGGAATTCACCACCGGGAACAAATTGTAAATCGGCGACTCCCGGACCTTGTAAACTAAGAGTTGAGTTTGCAACATTTCCACGAAGACCGGTATTTGGTAGTGTACCAGTAATCTTAAGTGTGCGGCTACCCGGAGCACCTGCCGCCGGATTAACATCTGTACCGATTGTCAAACCAAAACCGCCACCCCCCATAAATGCCTGTGTCAAATCCCAAATACCTGCTTGAAGTGTAGCAGTACTGGTGATAGTATAATTACCGACAATACCAAAGACTGAACCAGCAACGGTTTTATTAATGACTAAATTACCGGGGAATGGAGAAGCAGGGAGTTCACCCGTTGCGACCCCAGGATTACGAACATCTGTACCACCGTTTGCATCTTCATACCGTAACGTAGCATTTTGTTCCGCCGGTGCACCAATAACATACGGTGGTAGGGAGTTTTGATTACGACCGTATTGCAATGTCGCTCCGGCATTTTTCTGAAATCCTGTTAGTGTTCCAGCTGGAAGTGATGACGCGGAAGCTGTACCGAGATGAAGAGTTCCGCCATTTGCAATCAAAATTGTACTATTAGCATCAGCGTGATTATACGTTCCATTACCCAAAATAGCCAACGTACCGAATACAGAAGTATTTGGACCATTTGCCGTTGCTGTATTGGGCACGGTCATCGCCATCGGGAAGGTACCCGTACCAATAGCCAAACGTGAGTTTGAACCAATGAGTAAGTTATCATTATTTGCCAAATCACGATTCAAGCTCAATGTACGTGGTAAATCTGTTGGTGCAAGCGTAACATTTGCTCCCTCAATAACACTCATTTGTTGAATCGCATTGGGAATATTGGTTGTAATACGTGGTGCTTGAGCTGCATCAAAGACTGCCCAATCATTCACTCCTGGAGGATTTGCTGACCCAGGTGTTCCAAGACGGCTTGAAGCCCAGTTATTTGTTTGCCCCCAATCACCCGCCGCAGGTGAACCGCCAACCCAGTGAATTGGGAAAAGCTCATTGGAAACAATGAAAATTGTATTGCTTAATGCACCGTTATATGTTGCTTGAATAGAACGTGGATCTGCCAACACACCACCATTTACAGGATTTGTTGGAAGAACGTTGGTATAGGTCGAACCCGTCCAGCGGCGAATCGTTGTTAAGGTTGTTCCAGCTGGCGGACCGGCAGCATTGAGAGTATTGAAAAACTGTGTAGGTTCATCACCAGCAAGGCTCATACCCACAGGAAATGCTACAGGCCCCCAACCTACCTGAAGCGCACCACCAGCACCATTCACACCGGAACCACTTGTAATTGTCCACTGCCCGCGCATACTGTTATTGGCAAGCGAGGGAATAGCAGGAACAAGATTGACGATGTTTGACGTAGCAGTAACAGTGTAGTTTTCGCCCGGGATAGCAGTAATACTATTGCTTACAGTAATTGGACGATATGAAGATTGTAATACCCCACCATTCACATCAACGAAACTGACCCCAACCGGAATAAGAACATTACCAGGAGTGAGATAACCACGTAATTGCAGACTACCGCCTTGTGAAGCATCAATAAAGTTACCTCTGGAATTTGGCAGATTCTGTGCTGTTGCCAAATCCGGTGGATTTAACACTGTAAGGTTTGCTCCGTTGGCAAGTTGAAGAATAGCATTGTTTTGGAGTGTAACAATACTTGTTTGGAGCGGTGTTCTGAGCGAAACCATATAATCTAAGAGCGTTGGGTTTGTTCCGCCCGGGCTTGGCATTGTCGTACCATCAGCCGCAACGCGCAACTCCAACAATTGCTGTCCACCTGCAGCAAAACGCGGAAAAGAGCGAACTTGAGCAGTTCCGGCAGCAGTATTAATAAAAACTAAACGCGCACCGCCATCACCAACAATTGCACCAACTGAAGCCGTTGTAATCGGGATATGACCACCTTGTGCTGTTGTAGGATTAGTATTTGCTGCTCCCGGTCCAGTAAATGTAATTTCGCTTGCATTGAGAATAAGATTCCCAGTACTATTAAAACGCAATTGTCCATTATAATTTGATACGCCTGCCAAACCATATAAATTGACTACCGGCGGTCCCATTGCAAAAACAGGAGGGACACTACCGTCAATCGTCAGTTTTTGACCATTGACAAAACTCAAATTACCGGTATTGTTAACTTCAATATAGTTAAATACATTCCCATGTGGAGCTGTAGTTGCCGTTGTAATAGCAATTGTTCCATTTGCTGTTGAATTATATACCAACGCAGACGAACCAGCCGCATTCCCTCCGGCAAGATAGCCGCCACCAACATTAGTTGTAATTGTACCATTTAGTATAAGCTGGCGACCATTCAAACCGAACGTGCCTTGTGTCAGCGCCAGCGGACCACTCATTGTTGTGTTTTGCTGCATTGCGACAAGGCTTGCAATATTCGGCGTGCCAGTAGCCTCTGCATACAGGCGATTAACTGTTACACCACCACGCATATCTGCCGGAAGTTCTTGTGTCGTCGCATTACGGACACCCGCAGGCGCGGGATATGCTCCTGTGCCCGTGAATGCTTCATAGGTAACAACATTACGTGCTGCGCTTGCATCACGGTCAAGATATTCCAGTGTTGCTGTTGGACCATTGTAGAAGGCACCATTGGCAGTACCGGCATTAATTGTTGCCGTACCATTCAATTGAATACGCCCGCCAGCATTCACCAAAATCCCCGCGAGTGGGCTATTAACATTCGTATTGTTGTTGGTGAATGTTGCACCCGTTGCCATTGCAAACGTACCATTCACAATCAAACGACCGGTATTCATCGCTGCATCTATTGTTCCTGTTCCTTGTCGCAAAGTAACAGTACGCGAAGCAGGAATCGTCAATTGTCCGCCCGCGACAGCATTACCTAATAATATACCGGCACCAGCCATACCATTAGCAACAATATTCAAATCAGAATTGATGCTCAGATTCATACCCGGTATGCTATTTGCTAATCGGTTCAGATATTGACCGTTGGGGATAGTACCTGTCAGGTTTATACCAAAAGACAGATCAGATACAGTCGGATTAAGAGGCGTTACTCCAGCTGCAGCAACCAAATCACGATAGAACATATTATTGTTCAATGCCGCACTTGCTGAAAAAAGATTACCACCATTTAAGATACGGCTTGCCGCCAGATTCATTGTCAAGTTATTCGGAAAGCTGAGAGGACATCCATCAACAGTCAATGTTCCACCAAGGTCGTAGGTGTTTCCATCAGTGAACGTTGTTACTGAACCTACCGGACGGCGGATAACAAGATTACCCACCATATCGGCAGGGGGTCCTGCGACTGTTACAGGTAATTCTGTTGCATTATTAGGAGCAGGAATTGTTACTGTCGTATTATCATTTCGGTCATAGACGAGCGAACCACGGTTACCGGTAAGAGCATACAAGACAGCACTTGCGGCACCAGCAGTGGTAAATGTACCACCAGACATACGCAAAGAGCCACCGTCTTCAATTCTAAACCGTGAAGCGACCGTATTTGTTACAGTACCACCTACGCGAATGGACAAATCGCCAAAAATTGCGGCTGAACTTGCAGCACCGCCAAGATTTGTAAGTGTTTCAAGCGTAATATTCTGATCAATAAACAAGCGACACAACGACCCAACAAAAAGGGGAGGGTTTGTGCTTGTCGCTACACCGCCAAGTCGAATGGTAGCAACTGTAGAACCAGCGCCGCCAAAGGTAACTTGCGGTCCGGTCGAGAGACTGTTGAGCAAACGAATCTGCCCAACAGAAGCCGCCGCACCATTTGTCGGAAAACCTGTTAAAATGGTAATGTTCGTACCGGAATTCCCGTCAAAAATAGCCACGTCTTGAGCATTACCGTAAGGAAAACCAGGAACACCGGCACCGCCAGCACCGCCGGAAGCCAAACTCCAATTGGTTGGTCGTCCCCAATCGGTACTACCACCACCGACCCAAAAATACGTAGCTTGTGCGTGCGCCATATTCGCCATAGCAAAAAGCGCCACGACAAACGCTAAAACTTGCACAGCCGAGCCTTTTGCCGCTGTGCGTGTAGCCTTCAAAACAGAACGAAGAGTGCGGTGCAGTAAGGACATGTCCTTCTGCATCACCTCCAATGCCTCCAGCGATGCGCCTGCGGCAGCAGAGTTCGTTCCATCTCCGGCTGTTCTACCCAAGGGACGCAGAGCCACACCGCGAATCGGCGAACGCTGCTGAGCAGAAGAGTGTAGAGAGTTCATACTATATCTCCAAAAAAAAACACCTTGTGAATTGAAAAAGAGGGTTGTTTCACAGTTTGAGACTAAGGGAAAAGGGATAAAGGAAATCGGAATTTGGCTTTCTCCCCAGAAATAATGGTAAGATGTTGTACTTTAACATAAATACCTGACTTACTTCATGTACCATTGTAATCGGGCAAAGATACAATTTTTTCTGAGGATTCCTTCCTTCATTGCAGACTTTTCCACAAATTTTTCCACACTTGTATCAATTTGAGGGGGATAACAAATGTAGATTTATTTGCATCTTTGCGAAATGCAAAAAATATGCCAAGAAATGAGCCATTGGTCATTACTGATTCGTACATGGGTCATTAGTCATAAAGACAAGTGAAAAGCAAGTACAAGTGAAGACGATAGCGATTAAGCATCGCTGCTACCCAAAATCATAATTCAAGCAAAATAAAAAGCCGAATACTTTATTAAGTATTCGGCTTAAAGTTTTCATTCGTCACACGGCTTATACAATGCTGTGCTGCTTCATTATCTCTTATGCGTCATAAGGCAAAAGCTCAGGATGAGCGGCAAGCAGGGTATTAATTTCGTGCAAAAGAACTTGAATAGATTGAATTCGTTCTTGGGCAAGTAAGGCAGTATAGCGGCGCACCATACTCAGAGCAAGCGCACCGGTTGCCAAATCCGCACGAGAAAGCCGCTCGTTGCGGTGAATTTTCACAAGAATTTCACGAATTTCGTGTTCAAGCCATTCTCCGGCATGAGTAGTCGGCTTGTAGGCGGAATTTACTATGGCTGTCATGATTAATTTCTCGCAAAATAATTATTGAACATTGTGTAAACTAGGGCTGATAGGAGACAACTGTGCGCGGATACAAATAGATATATTGTGCAAATCGTTTCTTTACTATAACAACAAAAATACAAATTATTAGTTACAAACATCGAATATTTTCACGAACTGTGGTAGTATCACAAAGTAATGTTTTTACCTGACGAAAAGTCATGGCTATTGTACATACCATACTTCAACTTCTATGCATTCCGTCTGAATCAGCTTACAAACACACTTGGCATAGCTTTTGAGAATTTTTTTACTAGGAATAATTCGGCATTTTATCGGAATGTAAACCTGTCTCAATGTGATACCCACTATCGCATTTTCTCAGGGCTTGTCTCACTTTGATTACTTGCTCATCATGCAATTTTTCATCACAAACAACTCAACAGCAAAAAAACTACCTGTCATTTTTTCACATTTCGTGTGGAAAATTACCGTGTATGGTATCATGTTGCCCGCACTACTTCTTTTGTCATCGTGTCAAAGTACCATTCGTTTTAGTTCTGCTTCAAGGACCGAAATATCAGTTTCAGCAAGCATTTCATCACCTCTATCTGTCAAAAGCCATGCCAATTCACCACCAATGCGAATACAGACAGGTTCAGCAACAGCAGAAACGGTACATGATACACAGAATAGCATTATCGAAAGTGCAGAACGTTGGCTGGGTACACCGTACCGCTACGGCAGTACAGGGCGGGACGGAACAGATTGTTCCGGCTTTGTGATGCGTGTGTATGAAGAGCAGGGTATCCAAGTGCCACGCAGTACAAAAGACCAATTTACCAGTGGTACACGAATTTCCATGTCGAATATAACGGTGGGCGATTTATTGTTTTTTAACACCAATGGCACAGGCGTTTCTCATGTTGGAATTTATGTTGGTAATGATACAATCATCCATGCATCCAGTAAAAACGGAGTAGTAAAGCAATCATTATCCGATACTTATCTTGCTAAAACCTATATTGGTGCAAGAAGAATTCTCATGACAGGCGGGGATTAAGCATAACAGAATTCCCGTTGCTCATATTTTTTCCTTCGGCAATTCTACCACAAATCGCGCCCCTTTGCCAAGTTCAGACTCGCACCAAACCTTTCCTTTCATTGCTTCAACCATACGCTTCACAATGCTCAAACCCAAGCCCGTACTATGTTCTCCCCCTGTTGGGCGAGCAGAAAGACGCATGAATTTCCCAAAAAGTTTTGCCTTGTCGTCATCACTAAGCCCCGGTCCTTCGTCTTGAACGCTGATATGGATATGTTCTGCGTACTGCGCAAGATGAATGTAGATATTACGCCCTTGTGGTGAGTACTTAATGGCATTGGAAATTAAATTATCAAGAATCTCCATCAATATATTGGCATCGGCATAAGCTGAAAGAGACTCCTCCGATGCGGAGAAATGTAATGAAAGATTTTTCGCATGCGCACGTTCCGAATACTCATTGACCATACGACGTGCGAGACCAATAATCTCGATTTGCGATAAATGGATGTTGACATTGCCCGATTCAATAGCGTTAATATCCAGAAGATTTGAAATAATATCGGTCATACGCTCGGCAGACGTTTCTACCGCCCCAAGCCGCTCCAACACGTCGTCTTTTGACATACGGTCAAAATATTTTTGTATCAATGAAATCGTCATGCGAATCGAGGCGAGGGGATTTTTGAGATCGTGCGTTGCAATACCCAAAAACTCATTTTTTTCTTGATTGAGTGCTTGGAGCTGTGCATTACGCTCTTGCAACTCACTATTGGTAAGTTCAATATCTGCGGCTTGACTTTCCAAAATCTGCTGCTGGCGCTTGATTTCTGTGTTTGCCTCGCTAAGATGTAAATTTTTCTCATTAAGAGCGGTATTCACCAACTCAATTTCACGAGCTTGTGCATCTAAAATCTCCAATTGGCGTTTGATTTCTGTGTTTTGCTGTTCGATTTCTTCGGTATGTTCTTCAATTTGCTTTGTACGCTCATGAACCATTTTTTCCAAGACCGCAGCACGTGCTTTCAATCGCCATGTACGTATACGCAATATCATCACACCCACAACAAGAAAAGCCACGACACACAGCAAATAAAACCATTGCGTTTGATAAAAATATGCTTCGACCACGACCTTGACCGTGCTTCCGGTGGTATTCCAAACACCGTCATTATTACTTGCAATCACACGAAACGTGTATGTTCCGGGCGGAAGATGAGAAAAATATGCAGAGCGGCGTGTTCCGGCGTTAATCCACGTTTTGTCTAAACCTTCAAGCATACACCGAAATTCAACTTGCTCTGCTGCTGTTAGACAAATAGCCGTATAACGAATTTCCAGCCGTTCAGTACCTGCAGGCAGCGTAATAGTTGTGTTGGTGGGAGTAAATACGACAAGTCCCTTGTCTGTAATTGCACTTTCACAATGCACAAGCGGTGAAAGCCGGTTAGGAGAGTATTTACCGGGGCTGATAATCGCAACTCCTTTGAGTGTCGGTATCCAAAAATCGCCGTCGCGCGTCATCGTTACAACACTGGGAACGGTACAATTATTGGTTATCAGTCCGTCGCTGCGAGTATAAATCTGCGATGTAAAAGGTGTACGGTCAGTAGCAGAACGAAAAATATCTTCTTTTGCAATACGCGCCACTCCACCATCACTTGTTACCCATATCATTCCCGAAGCATCTTCCATAACGTGAAAGATATTCTCATCCGGCAAACCGTCTTTTTGCGTGAATATTGTTGCTACGCCATTGCGCCAACACACTAAGCCGTCATTACAGGGAATCCAGATTTCATCACTCTTAGACGATTGCATGACGCGAAAAGCAGTACCGCTGGGCAAATCAATGTTCGGCTTCAAATACATTCGTGAACCATCGTCAGGATTAATAATAACAACACCACCTCCATCAGTACTCACCCATATTTTACCGGAACGGTCTTGAATAAGCCCCAAGATGCTATTGGAAGGCAGATCTCCACTTTTAACGGTCATTGAAGTAAATATGTTATTTTTGAACGTACTTATACCACCGACCGTTCCAACCCATAACGTCCCGTCCCGAGCAGTACAGAGGCTACGAATTTGATCATCGATGAGCCCATCTCGCATGGTGTAAGCCGTAATCCGCCCTTGTGGAGAAATTTTATGCAAGGCTCCGTAAGTACCAATCCAGACATTACCCAAACTGTCTTCTGCAAGCGCCCTGGCTAATGCACTGACCAACCCATTTTGTGTAGTGTACGTAACTGTTTTTTCGGGCGTAATGCGCTGGACACCATTAAATGTTGCTACCCACATAGCACCATCGCGGGTTTGCAGCGTTGCATAGACAATCGGGTTCACCAGACCCATACTCGGCTCAAGACGGCTAAACATACCACGTTTCAGACGGTTCAACCCGCCGTAATACGTCCCAATCCAAATATTCCCTTCGGTATCTTCGACCAGCGAGCGCACAGAATTATCCGACAAGCCGTCCTCCGTTGAATAACGGTATAATTGTGGATTCAGAGAAGATTTTGTCCAAAGTAAAACACCGTTATCTGCCCCAA
>ERZ1066129.410-NODE-410-length-12548-cov-12.801649_pt1 | contig 12548 bp, 10 predicted proteins | sample MGYA00382776_ERZ1066129 | MGnify/ENA primary metagenome ERZ1066129 (study PRJEB33369, sample SAMEA5778359) | biofilm metagenome | biome: Industrial cooling water; feature: Water cooling tower basin; material: Biofilm | place: United Arab Emirates | collected... | reverse complement strand
CAAGCTCACGCCGTCGCTCTTCGCCGCGCTGCGGGCTGTGCGGGATGGCAAGGTCACGACATCCAAGCAGCGGCTTGCAATGCTGGATCCGGTTCGGCTGATTGAGGCTCGGCCATACTCAGACAAACGCAAAGGCTGGCGCTGGATTCTCACCCCCGCCGGCGTCGAAGCGCTGGCGCAATACGAGCAGGAGAACCAATGACCCCCGACCCCCTGACCCCATGAAGATCGACGACAAACCCGCCTCCGAGATGACCCTGCGCGAGCACTTCGCGGGGCTGGCGATGAGTTGGCTCTTCGCCAAAGATGCCGACGGTTGGAGTTTCGATGAAGACGCAGATATCGCCGTTCGAGCCGCCGACGCCCTCTGCCGCGAACTCGCCAAGCCCCGCCCGAAGCCCGCGTGGCAGCCGATGAGCACGGCGCCGCTAGACCGAATCGTCGAGGTCTGCTTCGAAGGAAAGCGCGTATTCTCTTGCTCATTCGGCCGTTCTGGCTGGTTGAGTCACGGTCAACGCATCGGCGGCCAGGCATACGCCTGGCGCCCCATCGAAACCGACGACCACCCCGAGCAACTGCCGACGGAGCCCGTCGCCTGACCCCATGACCCCATGCTCCACGCCCGCATCCTCCCCGTGCCCCTGCTGTGAATGAGCTGGCTCTTTTCGCAGGCGCTGGTGGCGGCATACTCGCAGGCCACTTGCTCGGATGGCGCACCGTCTGTGCAGTCGAGCGAGACCCCTACGCCGTCGCAGTCTTGGCCGCACGGCAGAACGAAGGCGCGCTGCCTCCCTTCCCGGTTTGGGACGACGTGGCAACCTTCGACGGGCGGCCGTGGCGCGGAGCTGTTGACGTGGTTTCTGGCGGCTTCCCGTGCCAGGACATCAGCGTTGCAGGCAAGCGAGCCGGGATCGACGGCGAACGCTCCGGGCTGTGGTCCCACATGGCCCGTATCGTTGGCGAGGTTCGACCCCGTTTCGTGTGCGTGGAAAACTCCCCAGCTCTCACTGTTCGGGGACTTGGGCGGGTGCTTGGAGACCTGGCCGCGCTCGGGTTCGATGCGGAATGGGGAGTGCTGGGCGCGGCCGATGTTGGAGCCCCGCACCAACGGGACCGCATTTGGATCCTGGCCTACGCTCAAAGCGAGCGATGGCCTGAAGGGCGGCCCAAACAGCATTCACGGCACGGGCAGCCTAAGCCTTCCGGCGGCTGTGGCAAGGGCGCAGAAGCTGCCGACCCTGACAGTTCGCGGCAACTACAACCGAGCGGGAGCCAGCCCAAGTTCTGGCGATGGCCTAGCCACGGTGATTGGTGGCAGTCTGAACCCGACGTGGTGCGAGTGGTTCATGGGCTGGCCCATCGGGTGGACCGAATTGCCTGCATCGGAAACGGACAAGTGCCGCAGTGCGCAGCGGAAGCGTTCACGCAGCTCAAAACACGTCTTGGTCTAACCCCATGATCTACAGCAAGATCCTCCCCGTACCCTCCTCCGCCCCCGTCATCCTTCCCGGGATGGCCGTCCCCTGTGGCCCGCACACTGCGCAGGCCCAGCCGCTGACCTACGACGCCGCGGGCCGCGTGACCTCCGCGCAGCTCGTGGTCGAGAGCCAGGACCCGCCGACCTTCGAGCCGCGCTGGGGTGAGGCGCGCCAGCTCACGCTGCCCGAGATTGTCGCCCGGCACGGCGCGGGCATCCAGCAGGCGATCGACCAGCACGTGGGGCTGGATGGATTCGTGGGCGTGGAGGCTGGGCCTGTGTTCGTGCGGGCGGAGTTTGCCTCTCGTGGCCTTCGAGAATGGGCGCTCGTACTGGACGAGGCGGGGATCGAGGAACGTGCGCTAGTGGACAACAACCACGAGATCACCGGCCCGCTCGGCGAAGACGCCATTGCCGAGCCGCAGCGCCTTTGGCTGGATCCAGAGACACCTGCGATCCCCTGGGACCGCACCGCCCCGATCGGTGTGCTGCCCCTGCCCGGCACGCTGCTGCTTGAGATCGGCGGCACGCTCTTCCCATACGACTCACCCTACGGCGCCGTCGGCAGCGGCGAAGGCGCAAACCCCTGGGGCCTGGTCCAGGGCAACCGCTACCTGTCGCAGTCCGAGGCCGTCTATCAACTCCACCTCCGCGGCACCGGCGCGCTGTACGAGAACGGCGGGCCGATTAGCCACTTGCCTGCTGCGCTGATGGGCTACCGCCTCGACGGCCCGAGCGACCCCCACCGCGTGCACGGGTGGCCGGCGAGCGGCGACCCGCTCGGCTGGGGACAGCAGGACTACAGCGACTGCACGCACGGTGTGATCGACAGCCAGCACATGAGCCGCACGCTGGGGCTGCTGCTGCCGGCGGCGTACATGGGCGCCGAGCCCTGGGCGATCAACGAGATCCGCTGCCTGGCGCAGACGATCGTGCTGTGCTACATCCCCGAGCATCGCCCGCGCCTCGGGCGTGAGGATGCCTGGCGGATGCACGTCGTGGCTACGGCGGTGCACTTGACGCCGCCCGACGCCCCCAACGGGATGCGCGGCCGCTGGCAGCACTGGCTCCACCGCATGGCGGTGCGGTCGCTGACCCTCCTCGGCCCCGTCGATGCCCAGTGGGGCCACCCTCACCTGCTGCCGATGTACGGGATCCAGCAGCCCCAGGACCACGCGCTGGCCGCGCCCTGGGAGTCGATGCTGCTGATCTCGGCGCTTGCCGCGGCGGAGCGCGTCACGCCCAGCCCGGTGGACGCGCTGGAGACCGCCGCCGATTCGCTGTGCGCCCACCTGGCCTGGGTCTTCGACGCCTGCGGCGCCGGCCGGTGGCCCTACAAGTACGTGATCGACCGCGAGCGCCGCGTGGTCCAGTGGATCCTCACGCACCCGGACGGCCGCCCAAACACGGACGGGGACTTCTACCTGGGCCTCTTGGGCCTGCTCTGGCTGCCCGAGCAGACCGGCCTCGACATCCGCGGCACGGTCGGCCTGCGCGAGCTGACCCGCTGCCTGGAAGCCTGGGCCCAGGCGCAGGGGCGGCCGCTGAGCCAGCTCGTCCGGCAGCCGCCGCACAGCCCCGCGTGGGCGAACGCGCTGCCCGCAATGTGGGCGCTGGGGGTGGTCGATCCTGTGGGCACCTGACCGCAGTCGGCTCCTAACCGTAGTAGGCTGCTCTCATGCCGCTAACGCCGTTTGCGCCTGAGCCTTCGGGGCCTCAGTCGGTTAGCTCGGGCCGCTGGGGCTCTACCATGGACCCCGGCGCCGAGGCCCGGCTTGAAGCCGGCCGCGAGGCTCGGCGCCAGGGCATGCTCCGGGACATAGCGGCTACAGCCTGGGGGGCGGCGCTGATCGCGGCCTGCGAGGCCGCTAGGGCCCGCCTGTGGGCGCCAAGGCTGCCCGGCTCTGACTGGTGGCTGGCGGTCGAGCCTGGGCGCCCGCGCCTGCCCGGGGGCGACGCTGCGGCCTCTGGAGGGCCCAGGGCTTTGTTCCAGGCCCTGGGCCGTGCGCCGCACCCAGCCACCCCCAAAGACTGGCCGGAGCGATTGCGAGCCCCGCGGGCCGATCCCCGCCGGCCGATGGCGACCGGCCGGGGCTGGCGCTCTCGGGAGTCCGGGCGCCGCCAATGGCCCGGGGTGCGCGGTCCCGGGGGCGGCTGGACGTGAGCGGCTCATCGATCGAGCGCTGTCGATTCGAGCGCCGGGACGGCAGCCGCTGCAAGCGCGCGGCTCAGGCTGGCGGCTACTGCTCGACTCACGTCCAGCACGGAGCCCTGGGATCCGGCAGCCGGCCGGAAACCGGTCGGTTCTCCCGAGCACCCGAGCGTCTGAGAGCGGCGCTGGAAGCGGCCCGGAAGTCGGACGAGCTCTGGTCGTCAGACGCTAGCCTGGCGCTCCTGGACGTGCGGATCGGCGAGCTGCTGGCACGCCTAGGCGACGAAGGAGAGCCGTCCGACTCCGCGAGCTGGAGGGAAATGGCGCTCCGGCTCTTCGAGCGCGCCCGATCCGCGGCCGCCGGGGAGGACCCCGAGGAGTTTCGGACTTCGATGGTGCTGCTACGCGACACTTTGAAGGCGGGGGCTGACCGAGATCGGGCTTGGGCTGAGATCCTGGAGGCGGTTAAGCTCCGCGAGGAGCGGGCAGACCGCGCGCAGATCCTGGAGCTACGAGGCCAGTACGCGATCCCGGCTCGCCACCTGGAAGCGATCCTGCTACGCATCCTCGACATAGTCGCCCAAGAGGCCCCGCAGCATGCTGACGCGATCGTCCAGAGGGCTCATGCAGAGGTCCTGGGCGAAGGCGCTGGAGACCTACAGGCACAGGCTCGCGCCCGGGAGCGCGCAGCACTTCGACGTCTGGAGGGATGACCCTATCGGGTTCGCGCAGAAGGTGCTCGGATACGAGCCGTGGGGCCCGGAGCAGAGCCGGACTGGTCACGGCGGGCAGGTAGCCATCGGCCGGGCCCTAGCCGAGCACCGGGACGTCGCGGTCTATGGCGGCCGGGGGGTGTCCAAGACCGATACCGCCGCCTGGCTCGCCTGCTGGTTCTTGTGCACGCGCCCCGATTCGATGGTTGTCTCCACGGCCCCGAGCGACCACCAGGTCAAAAACCAGCTCTGGCGCCGCATCCGGGGCTTCCACGCTACGGCGACCCGGCCGCTTCCCGGGCAGACCCTCATCAAGGAATGGCACATAGGCCCCCGCTGGTATGGAGTTGGCCTATCTACCGACACCCCCGACCGCTTCCAAGGCTTCCACGCGCAGGGCGGCGTTCTGTTCCTGGTTGACGAAGCCTCGGGCGTCCAGGACATGATCTTCGACGCCGGCGCAGGCTTCGGCACCGACGCGGGATCCAAGCGGCTCTATATCGGCAACCCGCTCCGCCGACGGGGGGCTTTCTACAAGGCCTGCCAGCCGGGCTCCGGTTTCGCAGTGATCCAAGTTGCCGCTCACGACGCCCCCCGAGACCGCATCTCTGACGCCTGGTTCGAGCAGGTGCGCCGCGAGTGGGGCCCGAGCCCCGAGTCGGATCCCCGCTGGGTTGTCTACGCTGACGGCCGCTTCCCCACGACCGACGAGCGCGCCATCGTGCCCCTAGCTTACCTTGAGCTGGCTGCCAAGCTGGGGCCATCCGACTCCGACTTCGCATCCCCCTGCATGGGGGTCGATATCAGCGGCAGCGATCAGGGCGACTGGAACGCCGCCGTCCTGCTCCACCGCGGGGCCGTCCGCGCGATCGACAAGTGGCGGGAGCCCGACACCATGCGGACCGCCGCCCGGATCCTCCGCCTGGCCAAGACCTGGGGGGTCGAGGGCCGCCGCATCGGCGTCGACGCCAACGGCATCGGGGCCGGGGTCGCCGACCGCCTGCGGGAGCTAGGCCTACCCGTGCTCGGCGTCCAGCTCGGCGCCGGCCCCGAGATCGACCGCCCGGCCCTGGTGGGCCCCGATCGCCTCTTCTTGAACCGCCGCGCCGAGCTGCTCTGGCATGTCCGCCTGATGATCGAGCGGCACCGCCTAGCCATCGCCTCGCGCTTCGAGACCTTGCGCCAGGACCTCGGCGCTCCCGAGTGGGACGAAAACGCCCAGGGCAAGCTATACGCTACACCGAAGGCCTCGCTGATTCCCACGTTGGGCCGGTCGCCGGACGAGGGCGATGCCTTGCTGTGCGCGCTGGCTGCCGACGGTATGGTGAGCAGATCGCCGCGCCCTGGTGTCTCCAGCACTCGCAAGGCGCGCGCCGCCAAGGGCGCCCGGGGGCGTCGCGCGGCCTAAGCCTGGCCCTACTCATCGATGCCGAAAAAAAGCCGCCCCGAGCCCCTGCCGAATGTTCCACGTGGAACGGTTAAGCGGGTGAGGCTCTCGCTGCCCCAAGGGGCCAGACTGCGGTCCCGCCGCGGGGTCGCCCAGGTTGAGCAGGCAAAAGCCGGCACTGCCGCAGCGTTGCTGGAAGGTCTGCGGGCTCACGGGCTGACCGGGCAAGAGGATCTGCCGCAGCTGACGCTCCCGATGCGGCAGTCGAGCTGGGTGTACGCTTCGGTTCGGCTGATCGAGTCAGCCATCCGCCAGGCTCGCATCCGGTTCCGCGGTCAGTCGCGGAACGGGGTGCTCGGCAACCCTGTCGCCGACGAGCATCCGTTGCAGAAGCTCTGGGATCAGCCGACGCGCCTGATCAGCGGCACGACCATGCTCAGTCTGGTCGCCGACTGGCTGTTGCTGTCGGGTGAGGTCTTGATCGCCGGGGCGACGTCAGACAACCGGACCGTTGAGCCCGGGCAGCGGCCCGAGCGGCTGGTGCCGTTGCGAGGCGGGCGCGATCGAATGAAGCTGCTGCGGAACAAGCAGGGCGACCCCACGCTTTGGGACTACGACTATGGGGACCGGCGGCTTTCGATCCACATCGACAGCGCGGCCTTCGTTTACTTGGTCGATCCCGACATGCCTTATCGGGGACTGGCTCCTCTTGAGCCGGCAATGAATCCCGCGGAAGCCAACATGCTCGCCGACGAAGCGAACCGCCGGCTGCTGCGTCGCGGTGGCGAAAATCGGGGATACATCACGATTCCGGACCTGCTTGACAACGACGTCGTTGATCGGCTGCGCGAGGAGATCGCGGAGACCTGGGACGGCGAGGCCACCGGGGACACGACTCGCTTGCTGCATGGCGGAGCCGAGTGGAAGCCTACGACCGGCCGGCAGACCGAGCGCATGTATGGGACACTGACCGACGCGACGCGCAAGGCTACGGCGTCCATCTTCGGGGTCTACGAGTCTCTGCTGGGCGGGGCCGCCGAGAATTACGCGACCTTCCACGGGCAGCGCCGTGCTTTCTACGAGACCACGGTTTTTGGCTTGCTAGACCTGGTCGAAGACGCGGTCAATAGCTGGCTGCGGCATTGCGGCGTCGCCGAGTGGGCAGGGCTGGAAGCATACGCCGACCGCGGGCGGATGCGCCGGTATGTCGAAGACGTAGCCGGGCAAGCCGGGGCCGCAAAGTCCCTGCGCGATCTCGGGGTCCCGGCGGCCGCGGCCTTCGAGCGGGCAGGTCTGGAGAACGTCCCGCAGTTCCCAGGCGACGACGTCAGCCTCGTCCCGATGGGGCTACAGCGGCTCGAAGACGTGGTCGAGGGGCTGCCGCCCGAAGGCGGCGACGGAGGGCCTGCGCCCGGCGAGGAGGGCGCCCCGCCGGATGGCCCGGAGGCTGACCCCGACGGAGAGCAGCCGGCTCAGGGCGACGACGGGGGCGAGACCCCGGCCGAAGGAGACGATGAGCCCGAGAAGCCGGCAGGGGCTGAGCCGGACACCGAGGCCTCGGCCGCCTCCCCGAGCACCCGCCAAGCTGCCGGGATCGCCGTGACCGTCAAGGACGGGGAGCCGGAGACCATCCGCGAGCAGGGCCGCCGCGCGGCCTTCGCCGAGCGCAAGCGCCGCCGCGCGCCCTGGGATGACGACCTCGCCAGCGACGTCAGGTCTGTTTGGTCGCGCATGCGGGGCGAGCAGATGGAGGCGCTTGAGCGCTTCGCCGCCGAGGCGCCGGACAGCCCGATGGCGAGGGCCCAGCGTTCGGCGCGCCTGCCCGCCGGCCCAGGCGACCCGGAGGTTGTGCGGGCGCTTGCTTCCCCAGGCACGGCCGAGGCCAGGATCTGGCGCGGCTGCTGCGGGGAGGAGGTTCACCGCGAGGTTGTCGAGGTCTCAGCCCTAGATCTGCTGGCCCGGAAGCGCCGGCAGACAAGCGCGCGTCTGCTGGCCGAGCACCTGGTAGCCAAGGGCGTGCTCTCGGCCGGCGAGTTGGAGCAACTCCTGGTAGTGGCTAATCGCCGCTGGGCTCAGGCTCTAGCTGCGAAGGCTGTGCCGACCCTGCGCAGCATCTACGAGCGAGCGGCTAAAGCTGAGCGCGCAAGCCTCGGCGTTTCGACCCTGCTGGCGGTAGACCCGCGGAAGCTGATCTGGCTCGACGCACGCGGGGTCGCCCTGGCCGGCGACGCGACGACGACGACCAGCCGGCGCGTTGCTCGGCAGATTCTGCGCGTGCTCGCCGACCAGGGCACCACGACCGAGGACGTTCGACAAGCCGTGCGCCGCTTGCTGCCAGAGCTGCAAGCCGCGACCGACGAAGCATTCCGCAAGGCCGACCGCCGTGCCCTGACGATTGCCCGAACGGAGGTCGCAGCCGTGGACGGGCGCGCGGTCTACGACGACCACGCGCAGCTGTTCAACGAGGGCGTCGTCTTCGAGCACGAATGGATGGCCGCTAGCAAGTCGAGCCCCCCGAACGGGCGCACGCGGCCGACTCACGTCGAGGCCGACGGACAGCGCCGAGTCGTGGGCTCGCCGTTTACTGTCGGGGGCTATTCCATGAGCCACCCCGGCGACATGACTTCGGCGCCGCCGGAGGAATACATCAACTGTCGGTGCGCTATTCGCGCGCTGCCCCGCAACGACTGACGCGACGACAACATGCCGCAACCCAAGAAGCTTCAAGCCGCGAACCAAGAATCCAACCGCCTGCGCCGCCACCTGGGACTCGGCGCCGAGCGAAGCAACGGCCCGGACGAGATTCTGTTTCGCGCCATCGACGCGGACTCGGGCCCCGAAGAAGAAGGCGAAGGCGAAGAGGGCCCGCCGCGCTATCGGGTTGTCATGACCGCCGCGGCATGCGACCGCGTTCGAGACGTCGTAGTGCCTTCGGGGCTGGACTCTACCGCTTGGCTAGCTACCGGCGGGGCGATCTTCCTGAACCACGAAAGCAGTGAGCTGCCGATCGCAAACGCTCACGACGCCTGGGTCGAGACGATCAAGATTCGCGGCCGCGAAGTCGAGGCCAAACTTGCGAGCATCAGCTACCTGCCGGCCGATCTGCACCCCGGCGCCGAGCTGGTGCGCCGGCTGCAAACCGGGGACGGGTTGCCCGGCAACAAGCCGGTGATGCGAGGGTTCTCGATCACATTCCGGCCCAAGGCCAACAAGAAGCCTGAGCACCAGAACGGACCGCCGACCGAGGAAGAAGCCAAGCAGTTCGGGCCCGATGCCGTGTGGGTCTGGCGATCGAGCGAGCAACTGGAGCTTTCCTCGGTCGGGGTGCCGGCGATGCCGCTGGCCGTGATGCTCGGGGAGGAATCCGAAAAGGGGCTGGCCATTCGCCGCCGGCAGATCATGGGCGCAGCCCACCAGCTTGAGTCCGGGGGGCTGGTGCCGAAGCTGGCTGCGGCCTGGCTGGATCGGACCCTGGAGGCTGACGAGCAGCGCCTGCTCGCCGCGGCCGATGCCCTGCGCAAGGACTGGACGCGCGCCGTGTCGGGCTGGCGGGCCCGGCTCCCGGAAGCGCCGGCCAAGGCTGCGCCCGCGCCGGCCGAGGATGCCACCGCAGAGACCCCCGAGGCGGCCCCCGTCGAGGCTGCCGAGGCGGACGCCCACGAACTCCGGGCAGCCGCGGCTCCGGCGGCTCAGACCCGCGAGGAGCTGGCCGAGGCCGAGGCCGAGGCTGAGGTCCCGCCCCTGACCGAGGACGAATGCCGCTCCCTGGACGAGTTTGCCGAGGAGTTGGGCAGCATGGTTCGGGCCGCCGAGCAGATGCTTTCCCGGCTGCGGAGCATTACCGAGGGCGCGCGGGCCCGGGCCTTGCAAGCCAAGAACGGCAGCGGCAATATCGCGGACGTCCTGGTCGGTCTGGCGCAGCTGAAAGCCGCGCTCGAAAGCCAGGGCAGCAGCACGACCGCCGCAACGGCAGGGGCAACGACCCCGCGGGCCGGGGAGGGCGACGGGCAGCGCAAAGTCAATCTCGGCACCCTCGCGTCGGCCTTGGGCTTCGATGCGCCGGATGCCGAGCCGCCGCGCTGAGTAGGCGCGCGGGCAAACTGTCTTCCACCCCCGTCAGAGAATCCCAGCCATGCCGCAAGCGAAAGAAGTCACGATCGACGAAATCCGGGCCCTGATGCGCAAGACCGCGGACGATGCGGTCCAGAGTGCTCTTGGAAGCGAAGCGATCGCCAAGACCATCAAGTCCACCGTCGCCGAGGCCGTCGCCGGCCTGCAAACCTCCATCTCCGAGCTGGCCAAAGGGCTGGCTTCGGCGGCCCCCGGCACCCCCGAGGGTCAGATGAAGCAGCACCTCGACGAGCGCCGCGAGAAAGCGCGCCTCACTGTCGCGGACACCTACGAGGTCTCCGAGCGCAAGGCCGAGGAGATCGCCGACGACATCGAGAAGGCTGACCTTGAGCTGATGATCTGGGGCAGCCTCCGCAAGTGGGACGCCTTTGCTCAGCGCCAGGCTGGCCGGGAATACCGCTTGATGGTCGAGGCCCACAACAAGGCGCAGACCGCCGGTCAGGACACCCAGGGCGGCTATCTGGTGCCGCCGATGGTCCTGCTGGAGCGCATCATCCCTGGTCTCGAAGCGCAAGTCGTCGCGGCCCGTCTCGGCGCTCAGTTCGAGACCGGATTCGACGGCCAGCCGGTCACCCTGCCGCGCATCGAAGGCCTGCCGGATGCCGCGTTCGTCGGCGAGATCGAGGAGGAAACCGACGACACGACCATGACGTTCGGCAAGGTCGAGCTGACCCCGCGCGGTCTGGTGTCGCTCATGCCCGTCTCCGATCGCCTGCTGCGCATGGTGCCGACCGCGCGGAGCATCTTCACCAGCCACATGAGCCGAGCGCTGGCGCGCCGCATCGACCGCGCGGTGCTCAAGGGCTCGGGCATCAACGGCACCCCGGTCGGCATCCTCAACACCGCCGGCATCGGCACCGCTTCCTGGAGTTCCCTGGCCGGCGGCGCGACCCAAACCGTCACGTCGCTGCTTGAGAACGCGATGGGGGCGCTCGAAGACGCGGACGTGCAGGGCGTTCGCTACGGTTGGGCTCTCAGCCCGCAAGGTCGTCGCAAGCTCAAGAGCTTCCTCGACTCGCAAGGGCGTCCGATCTTCTTCGAGACCCACTTCACGAGCGGCGGCAACGAGCAAGCCAAGGTCGGTCCCGGCGGCGGGCTGTTCTACGGCTTCCCGTATGCGACGACCACGCAGCTGTTGGGCGGCGCGACGGCCGAAGCGATCTTCGGTGCCTGGGATCAAGTCATGGTCGCCCTGTTCTCGACGCTGCTGATCGATTCGAGCAACGCGGTCGGCAAGGCCTTCCGCACGCGCCAGACGATGCTGCGCGCCTACATGGAGATGGACGTGGGCGTCCAGCAGCCCAAGGCCTTCTTCTCGCCCACCGCCTTCAACGCCACCTGATCTTCGGGCTGGGATCGATCCTGGCCTTTCACACCAAGACGCAACTTCCAACCCGGAGAAACCACAATGAACGGACTGGACAGAGACATCGAGCCGATCCTGAGCCACGCTTCGGCTTCGATCGCGGATGGGGCCGCGAGCCTCGGCGCTGCGATCGACACCAAGGGGCATCGCTTCCTCGTCGTGGTCTTGCAGACGGCGACCATCGCCGGCCTGCTGACCGTGACGCTGCAAAGCTCGACCACCTCGGGCGGCACGTACGCTGCGGCCTCGCCGGCCATCGGCACGACCATCCCCGACACTCAGGACAACAAGGTCATCACTTGGGTGATCGACCTGTACGAAGCGACCCAGCTCAACCGGTTCGTCAAGGTCAACATCGGTTCGACTGGCGGCGCTTCTGTCGTGGGCTGCGGTGTCCTGCTGATGGGCGCCAAGGACACGAACGAAGTGGATGAAACGAACGTCCTGGCGCCGTACCGCGGCGTCCAGGCGGCTCCCTGATCCTCGTAGCCCCGTCTCCCTGGGGCCGCGGCCCCCGCCTGGGCTCCAGCAGGCGGGGGCCGCTTTCGTTCCCCGAGCCGGCGCGGGTAGGATCGGGGGGCGGCCCACGCAGGACTCGGGGTCAACTTGGCTACCTTCGGGAGCCCCGAGTCGGCCGCGCCAGCGACTAGGGCGTTGGCGCGGCCCCTGGGGCTGTGCTAGCTTCGATCCATGAGCGAGACCACCCAAGACCCTAGCCCGCGCCGCCGCACGAAGGCCGCAGCGGCCAGCAAAGCCCCCGCCGGCTCGAAACGGCAGCCCAAGGACGCGCCCCGGCCCCAGGTGCTCGAAGTCCTGCCCGGCCGCTCGATCCAGTGGCCGGACGGGAAGATCCGGGGAGGAGGCCCGACCAAGAAAGAACCCCTGGGATACACGGTGGACGCCGACGATCCCTACATCAAACCCTGGCATCACAACCTGCGCCCGGCTCCCGAGGGCGCGCGCGCGGTGCCCCGTCACGAATGGCCGAAGGTGTACCAAGTCCAGGCGCTGCGCGGCGGCAGCCCGGCGGTCATTCGCAAAGGCGCGGATCCGCGGCAGACCCAGGCGCTCGGGCAGACCGCAGACCTGACGGTCCCGACGCCAATCTCCGACGAGGACCTGATCGGGGAAGAGGATCTGGCTGACCCCGATCTCGAAGACTCCGAGGGCTGATCTGTGGCTGCCCTGCTGACTTCGGCGTTCTTTTCGCAGTGGTGGGGGAAGGACGTTGCAGCTAGCAACCTGGCCCAGCTGTTTGCGATCGCTAACTCGCAAGTCGGCGACGCCTTCGAGCACTGGATCGGGCAGCCAATATTCATCGC
>ERZ1066129.405-NODE-405-length-12742-cov-7.823520_pt1 | contig 12742 bp, 10 predicted proteins | sample MGYA00382776_ERZ1066129 | MGnify/ENA primary metagenome ERZ1066129 (study PRJEB33369, sample SAMEA5778359) | biofilm metagenome | biome: Industrial cooling water; feature: Water cooling tower basin; material: Biofilm | place: United Arab Emirates | collected... | reverse complement strand
ATGGGCACGTTGTCAATGGGGTACAAGTCCCCTGTAGGAATAGCAGAACATGAAAATACTACGATCAGAGGCCAACTCGGAAAGGGTAACCGATCCGGGGAAGGAAGGCTATGAGAAAATTGCGAGCTGATGGACAAGAAATGCATAGAGCCGGAGCGAAGCGGAGACAGCCCGCTTGACGGAACTTCTTAATATGCGGGCAACGCCGACAGGGAGCGATGAGGGGGCAAAACACTCCGAAATCATCTGGTATGCGCGTCGAGGTAAATGCACCAGCAGTGCATGGCGATAAGAAGCCCGCAAAGGATCTTGGCGAATGAGCCTGAATGAAATCGTGCGAAACGCGCGCAACCACCGCTGGTGAGAGAAGCAAGGAGAGCCCGACATGAAAGTGATCTGGATCGCGCGTTCCTACCCTGAGCAAGCTTAGGGAACTGGTGGGAATCCCGCATGCGCGGGAAGCCGTACGCAGGGTGGTCTGGGACTCGTGGGCTAATCACTCACGAGGACCCGATTCGGCTTTGTGGTTGTCTGGAGTGCCCTTCCGCTCTGCAAGCTTCATCAGCATATAAATCGCGTCTATCCGGGAATGAATGGAAGCGAAAACCCCCTGAATAACGAATAGGAAAAATAAAATTATGAAGGGCAAATAATCTACCAAGCTTCCCTTAAAGCCAAGGAACGCGACTGAAACAACGATTGGAAGAATCAGCCCGACCTTGTTCCTAATGGAGCCTGCGGCGAGTTGCTCCAACCGCGAGCGCTTCTTCATTTCCATGAGAGCCAACTCCGCAAGAGCATCTTAGCCATCTTCAGGAAGTTTCGCCATGTTACTCTTGAGTTGGTCAGGATGGGTCTTCAGTTTCTGCCGAACGTCGAAGCATGGCAACCCGCTATCGGGAGCGCCCTTCCGCTTCAGGTTGAGGTTCGTCTCCACCCTCGGACTTCGACTCAGGGCGGGTAGCGGGTTGTCCAGCGCCGGCTTGTTCGGCAACATTCTTCAGATGACTCCACATCTGATACCATTGCTTGATCGCGGTGATGTTAGGCTTGTGTAGCTGGGAGGTCAGTTCTGTCGGATAGTAATGCTTGTAGAATCCCTCGACCATGTATGCGGCCTCATGTCCAACCGTGCTCTTCCCGGGATTGTAAATCGAACTGGCTGCGAGGTCGACGAACGCACAGGGCTCCTTGGAATCCAGCAAGCTTACCAAATGCGGAATGTCAGACCCTTTCACAAAATCCAGTCGTGCCGTATGGACTGTATAGCGCTCTCCTGATGCTTTCAGTGTCTCAATGAGCTTAGCTGGGGATTCTGGTAGTTTGGGAATGGTTGGTTTGTCGGCTTCCAGGGAACCTTTTGATGTTGTCGCAAGCGGACAGGTCTTCTCATGCACTGTTACCCATCGCGCAATGTGGTTATAGATTTCATGCTCCTCGTCAGTAGTGGCCTTGCAGCCTGGAGAAGAACATCTCTTGGCGATTGTTTTGCAAGTGCACATTCTCCCTCCGGAAGAGTCCGTTTCCGCGCCCCAAGCACCATCATACTTGGAAGAAACGACGGCGATCATTAGAGCAAGAATGAGTGTCGATAATTTGGTCATAGGGAACATTACGCACAAAGCTTTAGGAATCCTGTAAATCAATTGTAAATTCTTTGTCGAACGTCAAAGCACACCCACAGACGGGACGAGGGGACGCTCCGCTGCGGGATAGGATATTGTAACTACTCCTTCGGCTTCTCCGGCACAGGCGTCCCGTCTGTTGGGTGCTGCGCCTTGTTCTGCTGGATTTTTTTCTCGCTAATTAGCCCTTGCAACTCTTTGCATAGCATGGCCTCGTAGTCCTTAGCCTTCACGAAACTCCCAAACTCAGGGTCTCTAGCGATGAATGTTTTTTTTTCGTGCCTTTTTAGCAGTAACTCTAGATCTTCAATTTTAGCTGGAACACTACCATTTTTGACTAGTTGAAGAACCTGTAGGATTTGAGGTATCGAGTGGGAGTCGGCTGCGATCAAGTCTTCCATTGCAGGAATCTTTTGTTCACTCTTCTCCATTATAGCCTTACCGTTCTGATAATTAGAAAATGCGGCGTCGATTTCTGAATTTTCTTTCGATGCTTTCAAAATTCCTGTCGAAAATACTACTACAACTACTGTTCTGATAACTGTTTTCATTTGTGATTTTTTCCTTGGTTTGTTTTTGTGGTGTCGTGTGACCAATCTTGATTATCAAATTGCGTCTCGTTTAAATTGTGCTCTATCTGTCTGCAAAGGTCTTCTTCGTAATTGTAGCCTGCAGATTCATTAGGCCATCTAGGATTTTGAGCAGTCGAGGGAACTCCGTTTGTATAATGGTCATTCTGCCCAACTGAAAAACCATATCCAGCTTGATTGCCCTCGAATGTGTCTGGATAGGTGTCTCCGTCGGTATCTTGCGCTGCTACGGGCAAGCCTCCCTGCCCCCACCAACCTTCCCAAAGGACAATGTGGTGGCTCTCGTGGGCGATAGTCTCATAAAATGTGTGGAGTCCGCGATGGCCAGTCTCGTCGTTCAATTCTGAGGAAAGTTGGCCTACCTCGGTTACTCGCGTCACAGGATTTGTTGATCCGTATCCATTGCCACCAAAATTTAATGTGGTGATCCGGCCCATTGGAATGAATTGTCGCCAATAAAAAAACCAGTTCGGCGTAGTTCCGGCACCGACCCCCGGATGATTCTTTTCATCCTTCATAAAGAACACCTCAAAATCCCCCTGCGGCAGCGTATCCGTGTTCCCATCGCAACTGAACTCAGCCTGTTTCAGGCCGAATTCGGAGTTCAGCGCGGGCAAGGTCGTGTAGGTCGCCTTGGCAATCAAATGCTCACCTGAGGTCGCTGACTTCCCGCTCGGGTTGGCGGCGTCCCATGCGAAGGTCGATCCTGCGATGGCTGGTAGCGCATAAACACATCGGTCAGAGAACTTCACGCCGTCGTGACCAGTCACTCCCGCCGTTCCGGTGGGCATGACCAAGACCTTCAGGTCGATAGTCAACACGCCGGGTGCGGCGGCATCGTAGGTGAATTCGTTCTGTCCATCGCCGGGCGTGTCATTCGGTGCGGTGACTGGCGATTCCTTCGGCGTCACCCACTCGAACAGCGGAACGTGAAGCATCGCGTGCTTACCATCAGCTTGAAATGTGTCGTTCGGCCAATCGACCACCGTTGTCACGATCTGGTCAGGATCATCCACCACAAGAAAGTCATTCGTCGTGTCAATGTCGAGCACCCAATCGTAGTTGGAAAATCCCCACTTGCGGCGAAAACGCGGTTCCGTCCCGATGTGGATCAGTTCCACCTTGTATTTCGCGCCTTTGGGAAGGCGAAAGGTATCGGTCTGCGGCACTCCATACTGGCGGTTGGTGCGGAAACGTTCCGTATGGCCAGTGCTATCGCCTTCCAGCGGCGTGAGCCGCAGACGATACTTCTCGGAATGGCTGCCGCTTGGGTCGCCGAAGGTGACGTTAACCTCAGCCGTGCCGTTAGGCGGGGGTAATTTGTCATTCGGATCATTTGGATTGCTGCCTTGATTCTCTTCATCACCATCACTCACACCGTCAGCATCGCTGTCGGTGGCAAATGGATTCGTGCCGAGCTGCTCCTCACGCGCGTTGCTCAGTCCATCGCTATCGGGATCGGCATTAGGATGATGGTTGGCTGGGCCGCCATTGCGGTTGTTCAACTTGGCATTGAAGCCGAATGCGATCTCCCAGCCATCACCGTATCCATCACCGTCCGTATCAGGCTGGCGTGGGTTAGTCAAATGGGCATTGAATTCTACCATCGTAATCACTCCATCCCAATCCGGGTCTTCATTCCAAGGGAAAACCGCAGCGTTGTTCACGACGAAAGGATCAAAATTCTGATCCATGAAAACAAACTCAAGTTGATTGGAAATGGTATCACCATCTGCATCAAGAAGCCCATCCGCTGCATCGGTGGGATCAAGATTGTTGGCAAGCTCGTAATCATCCCACATCCAGTCCCCATCCGTGTCCATCTCCAACGGATTGGTGCTATGGGTCAGCACCTCCTCGCCGTCGGAAAGCGTGTCTTCATCCGTATCCCACCACCAAGGGTCTGTTCCGTGGGTGATGACCTCGGCGTAGTCGTTCAAACCGTCGCCATCCATATCCGCCTCGTCGGGCCAAGTATTGTAAAGGAACACCTCATCAAAATCATTGAGTCCATCGCCATCCGTGTCGGTCGAATGAGGATCGGCTCCATACCAATACTCGAAAAGATTGGTCAGTCCGTCGCCATCTGGATCACCGTCCGCGCCATTGGCCGGATCGGTGCTGCCGTCGTCGTTCGGATCAAGCCCATGCCCGATCTCCCATCCATCGGCAAGCCCATCATCATCACTATCCCACTTGAGCGGGTTTGTCTGATGGATGCTGACCTCATCCCAATTACTAAGACCATCGTAATCAAAATCATCCCCATCGGGATCAGTCGTCGGCTCGTCAGAAAACCACAGCCGGAAAAAGCCCTTGTCCGCCGTGCCATCGACTTCATAGCTGATGTTCTCATCGTTCCCCGTCTCGATGATAGGTGCCCACGTCCACTTGTTCAAATGGTCATTAGGATCAGAAACCTGCATGAAATACGTGCGCCCCTCGTGACCAAACCAGCGCAGGAACTTGTCCGCCCCCACCTTGAGGACTTCGGAATTTTGTTCTTGTGCGGCCAACGGCGAGACCGCTGCGAACATCATCACACAGAGAAAGCAGAAGGTTCTCATCGTGCGCCCTCCTCTTTGAGATAACGGCTACCGCGATGGGGCTTGAGCCAAAAAGTATGACTCTCCGGCTTCGGAGGGTTGGCGGCGTGCCAGGCGGCGGCAGCCGCCTGATACTCCTCCCTTGCCTTCCGAATCTGGATCAACCTCTCTTTGTGTTTGGTGTAGTAATCCCGCAGAGTAGTGAGAATGCGAATGGCTTCCGCATCGTTTGCATCACCCTTGGTGATCGCGAAAGCGAGTTCTTCAAGCTCAGGATGCTCCGGCATCTGCCATTTCTTGCCAAAGCGAACCGCGTCGGCGGTGTCGATGTTCGATGCGAAAAGGTGAAACGAACGCACTCGCTCACTAATCTTAATCTCAGGAAACGGTGAAAGCAGCGTCCAGTCCCAAGCGCACCACGCCTCAAAGTTCTTCTTGGTGCGCGGGTCAAACCACTTCACATGGCTCAGGCGATGGTCATAAACCGTCGCACCGAACGAAAGCAGATAGTGTGGCTCGCCAACCCGGCCTTGAACAAACGGCTTCGGTTCGGGAGGCAGCGGAATATCAGGCAAAGTCGAAGCCTCACTGCGAATCACTGTGATCTGATGTGTCGGCAACTTGCGCGTCGCAGCCGCCTCAATCTTCATCGGCGGAACATCCTTCGGCGGGGGTGGTGGAATGAAGACCGTGCTGGGAATGGGAAGCTCTTTCTCGATGTCCGCTTCACCTTGCGGCTGCTCCTGCGCTCGCAGTGGAAGGCTGCAAACCAAGGATAATGCGACTATGGAGAACAATTTCATTTGCGATAGTGATACGCCGGAAACCCTGTGATTACAAGGTGGATGTTGTGATGGATTCTTCATTTTTTGCAGAACGTCAAAGTGATGGCACACCCACTAGCGGGAGCCAACGTTGATCGCGGGGTAAAGGTTGAAACTTGGTGGGAGCATCGAAAACAGAGGGGCTAGTGGGTGTTGCCATGCACGCCTTGTTCGGCTTCTTGTGTTCATCCACCTAGGAGGCCTTCGATTACTGCCTTGGATACAGCGCCGATGATGGCTCCAATCGCTCCGATACCAATCTTCCGCTTTATCGAATTTGTCTTCGCAAAGTCTTCGGTGAGCTTCTCGATTGTCGCTGTCTGCTTCGCAACTGCTTCGGCCAATTCCTTAGCGGGATCAACCTCTGGCGCAACTTCTGCAAGGTGCGCTCGAATCTCCTGAGCGGATATAGCCTGGGTTGCGTCGCCTCTCCGCGTATAATACGCGCCGCCGGCTGCGACCAATGACGAACTTCGCTGGACGTGCGCCACGACGACTGACTTGCCATCTAACTCAATGTCCTCAATCTGGACATCTTGCTTTGGGGTGAGCATCTGGGACGCTGATTCGATCACCTTGCGGACTCGATTCGCGTCTGCCCCCACGATGCGACGCGGCTCCTGAATACCAAATGCGATTGTTCCCCCTTCGGTGTTCGCGAAAGATCCAAGAACTCTAGCGACAATGTCCGGCCTAGGAACTCCCGCCTTCAACTCGAATGAGGGGGTCTCTCCTTGGGCGACTAATGTATTTAGTTCATCGGGGGACATAAATTTTTTTGCCGAACAGTGTTGATTCGTATGAGGGTGGGGCCAGATATCCCACATCTGTCAACACCACCACTCAAGACGATATCGTATGGTATTTCAAGGATTTTGATGGGAATCGTGTTGATATCAGGTGTTCCGGGCGGGGTTTTATGGCTCATGGTTTTGGGTTTGATATCGGCAGCTGTGGGACTTGTGACTGGTGGTGCGAGGAAGCCGATGGGCACGACCCACTCAACCAGTGACCTCTTGGCTTTTGAAGCGGACTGAAGATCCGCGCTCCGATGGGGAAAGTCATGGCGGCAGGGATGATGCTGTCGAAGCTGAGTCGTGAGGCGTCATGACTCCCTTGAAAGAATGATCCAGCCCCACCGTAGTGCTTGAAATATGAGTAACGAGGATAAGGCGGCGGTGGATCGATTGCACGAGGTCTATGGCCGGATGAAGCAGGAGTTGGCGCAGGTGATCGTGGGGCAGGATCTGGTGGTGGAGCAGGCACTGATGGCGATTTTCTGTCGCGGGCATGCCCTGCTCGTCGGGGTGCCGGGCTTGGCGAAGACACTGCTGGTTTCCACGCTGTCGCGCGCGCTGGACCTGAGCTACAAGCGCATCCAGTTCACACCCGACCTGATGCCCACCGACATCACCGGCACGGATGTGCTGGAGGTGGATCCGGAAACGGGACGACGCGGTTTCCGTTTCGTGCACGGACCCTTGTTCGCCAATCTGGTGCTGGCCGATGAAATCAACCGCACGCCGCCGAAAACACAAGCCGCTTTGTTAGAGGCGATGCAGGAGCAGCACGTCACCGTGGGTGAACACACGCTCGCGCTGCCGAAACCGTTTTTCGTGCTCGCCACGCAAAACCCCATCGAGCAGGAGGGCACCTATCCGCTGCCGGAGGCGCAGCTCGACCGCTTTTTGTTCAACATCATTGTCGAGTATCCCACCGAGGCGGAGGAGCGCGAAATCATCCGCCGCGTGACCAGTCCCGGCGCCGCCACGATCACGCCGATGATGAACGCGGCGGAGATTTTGCATTTGCAGGACATCGTCAAACGCGTGCCGGTGGGCGATCACGTGATCGACTTCGCCTCCAAGCTCGTGCGCGCCACGCGACCGAAGGATGCCTCGGCACCGGACTTTGTGAAGGAAATGGTCGGCTGGGGCGCGGGACCGCGCGCGGGCATCAGCCTCATCACGGCGGCCAAAGCCCATGCCGTGTTGCGCGGACGTTTCCATGCCACCACCGCTGATGTCGCCGCTGTGGCCGCGCCGGTGATGCGGCACCGGGTGATCACCACCTTCAATGCCGAGGCCGCCGGGGTGAGCACCGATGACGTGATCAAGAAATTGTTAGAAAAACTCGCGCCGCGCGAGGAACTGGTGGTCTGAGAGTCATGTCCTCCTCGCTGCAACTGCCCGACTGCATGAAATTGCTGCCCCAGGAGACCATGGGGGTGATGAAACGTCTCGAGTGGTATGCGCGCAAGCGCATGCTGGGGACCTTGAGCGGCCGCCACAGCTCGCCGGACAAGGGTTTTTCCGTGGAGTTCGCCGAGCACCGCGAATACGCGCCGGGCGATGACCCGAAAAACCTCGACTGGAAGGTGATGGCGAAAAGCGATCGCCACGTGATCAAACAATACATCGAGGAAACCAACCTGCGTGCCACGATGGTGGTGGATGTGTCCGGATCGATGGCCTACACCGGCGATGTCGCGGCGATGATCGATGGCGTGCGTCTTTCGAAACTGAGCTACGCGAAACATCTGGCCGCCGCGCTTTCGTATCTCTACATCAAACAAGGTGATGCCGTGGGCCTGGCGACCTTCGACCAGACCCTGCGCGGCTACGTGCGTGCGGGCAGCCGCCCCAGCCAGGTGCGGAGAGTCTTGCAGGAACTGCACGATACCAAGGAGGGCAAGGACACCGCCATCGGGCCGGTCTTGCATGAAATCGCCGAGCGCATTCCCAAACGCGGACTGGTGGTGCTGATCAGCGATTTGTTCGACTCGCCCGAGGCCATCATCGAGGCGCTGCATCACTTCGACTACCGCCAGCACGAGTTGGTGATCTTTCATTTGTTAGCCGATGAGGAGCTGACATTTCCCTTCAAGAACTTCCAGCGTTTCCGCGATCTGGAGGGCGTGCAGGAAATGTTGCGCATCGACCCGCAAGCCGTGCGCGCCGCCTATCTCGATCAACTGCGCGCCTTCATCAAACGCATCGATGCCGCCTGCGGCAAAATGCGCGCCGACTACGTGCCGGTGAACACACGCACGCCGCTGCGCGATACCTTGCTGCGCTATCTGGGAGGGAGGAAATAAATGCTGTTTTTGCATCCATGGCTGTTGTTCGGTTTGGCGGCGATCAGCCTGCCCATCCTGATCCATCTGGTGCGGCGTCAGGCGGCCAAGCCCATCGATTGGGGTGCGATGCGTTTTTTGTTCGATACCATTTCCGTGCGTCGTCGCAAAATGGAGTGGGAGGATCTGGTGCTGATGGCCGCGCGCTGCTTGTTGTTAGCCTTGCTGGCGCTGGCGGTGGCGCGGCCGTTTCTCACGCCGGATTCGCAAGTGCCGTGGTTGTTCGTGCTGCCCGCGGGCTTGCTGGCGATAGCGTCGTTGGGTGCTTCGTTCGTGCTCAGCAACGCTCGCTGGCGCTGGGGTCTGCGTTTGATGGCGCTCTTTTTGCTGATGGGGTCCGCGGCCCTGGGATACTGGGAGAAGGAGTTCAACTTGCGCCGCTTCGAGGCCAGCGGACGCCGCGATGTGGCACTGGTGATCGATGCCTCGGCGTCGATGGAACTCACGCGTTCGGGCAAATCGGTGTTTCAGTCAGCCATCGATGAAGCCAAGGAAATCGTCAACGATGCGCCGCGCGGCACGGCGTTTCTCGTGGTGCTCGGCGGTCCTTCCCCCGAGGCGAAAACCGCCACGCCGCTAACCCATCGCGCCGATGTGTTAGGTGTGCTCGATGGCCTGCGTCCGCTGGGCGGCACCTTCCGCGCGCACGAGGCTCTGGGCGTGGCGACTCTCGGCCTGGCCCAGGGCAGCAATGCCTCGAAGGAAATCATCGTCTTCACCGATGCGCAGCGCAGTGGCTGGCGTCTCGATGATCCCGGTTCGTGGAAAACCTTGCAGCAATCGTGGCAAGGCCTGCCCGCGGCACCGAAGTTGTTGGTGCGCAATTTCGGCGAGCCGGAAAACCTCGCCAATGTCGCGCTGACCTCCTGCACCACCTCGCGTGCGGTGGTGGGAACTGATCGCGATGTGGCGGTGCGTGTGGAGGTGATGAACACCGGGCGCAGTGCGATCACACCGGGTGCGGTGACCTTGGAAGTGGATCAGAAAAAAATCGGCCAAAACCCCGTCGGGCTGCTCTTGCCGGGACAGCGGCAGGTGATCGAGTTCCGCCATCATTTCACGCAAGCCGGATCGCACATCGTCAAGGCAAGCATGGAGGTGGCGGATGATCTGCCTGTGGACAATCGCATCGAGATGGTGCAGTGGGTGCAGCAGCGTCTGCCGGTGTTGTTGGTCGATGGCAATCCCTCCGGTTCGTTCTTCGATCGGGCGGCGGGCTACATGGCCTTGGCCTTGGCGCCATCGAGCGCGACGATTGCCGGCGAACAAGGTGAGGCGAAATTTTTGATGGACCCGCGTGTGGTGGCGGCCGCGCGACTGAAAGCCGGCGACTTCGAGGAAGCCCGCGTGGTGGTGCTCGCCGATGTGCCGCGTTTGCCGGAAAAACTGGCCTCGGTCCTGGCGGCGAAAGTGCAAGCAGGCACCGGCTTGATCGTCATCGCCGGACCACGCGCCGAGCCGGAATTCTACAATGCTTGGACCGGTCTGGAGGGCGCCGTGCTGCCGATGACACTGGGCGAGGAAGCCACCGACGACAAAGGCATTTCCCCCGCCGCGGCGACCTTTGTGCATAAGTCGATGGCCTTGTTTGCGAAGCGCAGCGATCTGCCCGATGCGCTGATCAAACGCTGGCGCAAAACCGGAGCAGTGACCGAGCACGGCGTGCAGGCCGCGGCTTTCAGCAATGGCGATGCCTTTCTCGCGACCAAACCGCTGGGCGGCGGCCGCGTGTTGTTAGGCACTTGTGCGTTTGATGCCCGCGTGGGCAATCTTCCCGCGCGTCAGGCCTTCGTGCCCTTCATGCATGAGTGGATCGCCTGGGTGGCGGGCACCGGCACGCAGTGGAATGTGGATTCGCTGTGGAGCCCCAGTGTCACCCTGCCGCAGAGCGGTGGCGGACTGATGGGCTACTATGCCCGTAGTAAATACCGCGACACGCAGGAGCTGATGCAGCGGATGGACGCGGCGATTGATTTCGATTGGACCACGTCCTCCCCCGCGCAGGGTGTGCCGCGCGATCAATTCCGCGTGACGTGGAAAGCCACCCTGGTGCCGCCGCTGACGGGCGAGTATCTGTTTGATGCCGAGGTGAATGATTTGCTCACGATGACCTGGCCGGACGGGACGACCTGGCGCTGGGAAGACGGCGCGGCTCCCGTGGCCAAACGTTCTCTGAACGCGGGAGAAGGCATCCCGCTGGAGATCCGCTACGAACAGCAATGGGGCGCGGCCTTCGTGCGCTTGTATTGGACCGCGCCCGGCGGCAAACGCCAGCTCATCCCCCGCTCTGCGTGGATTCCCACCCTGCCCACCACCGACCCGATGCGAGTCATCGATCCGCAAGGCCTGCCGCGTGAAGCGCATCTGCGCGCGGGGCGTCGTGGTCAGGAATTGCAGATCCTCGGGCCCGCAGTGCCGGGCATCTATCAGGTCGCTGCCGATGAACGCCTGGCAGAAATGTTCGGCGTCAAACCGGCCACCCTCTTGCCCGTGGCGGTGAAACGTGAGGCAGGGGAAAGCCAGTTCACGCCCATGAACGAGGAGGACCTCGCGTTGATCCGTGCGCATGCTGATTTGCTGCTGCCCGGCTCCGTGGCCGATGTGATGGCGGTGCTGCAAGGCAAGGGCTTCGGTCGCGAGATCGCGCGCTGGCTGGCGCTGGGGGCTGTGGCATTTTTCCTGTTAGAGAGTCTGCTGTCGCGCTGGGTCTCGCGGGCGCGGCGCACGGGCGAGGATGTGCGCGTCGAGTTCGGCGAGGATACCGTGTGGAAAGGAGGTTTCCGATGAAATCGTTGCTGCGTTTGTCAGGGATATCCGCCCTGAGTGCCGGATTGCTGTTCGGTCTGTCGCAGGTGATCCGCTTGTCGCCCACATGGCCGTGGTGGCTCGTGGCGCTGGTTTTTTCGGTGGCGATGGAAGCGGTGATACGGTGGAGTGCCTACGAGCGTGCCGCCGTCACCCGCCAGCGCGCACGCTGGATGCTGGCCCTGCGAGCCACGGCTCTGGTGCTGCTGACGTGGATTCTGATCGAGCCGACGTGGGTGCGCAAGGTGACCCAGCCGCGACAACGCCAGGTGATGATTTTGGTGGATGACTCCGCCTCAATGCAGTTGCAGGACGAGGGCAGCACGGCATCGCGTCGCGAGTTGGCGCAGCAGGCGCTCGCGGAAGCGAAGTTGTTGGAGACTCTGGAGCAACAGGCCAAGGCGCGCACGGTGCGCTTCGCCCGCAGCATCCGTGAGGGCGACGCACGCATGCCCGATGGCTGGGCGGATGCCACCGATCTCGCCGCGGCGATGAGTTACACTCTGGAACAAATCCCGCCCGATGAACTGTCCGGCGTCGTCTTGCTCAGTGATGGCCGCCACAACCGGCCCGACCGCGTGGAAGACATCGCGCGGCGTTTCGGCATTCTCGATGCCCCCATCGGCATCGTGGCCGTGGGCTCCGCGACTCCGCCGCGCGATGCCGCGATTGTCTCCGTCGATGCCCCCGAGGCGATCCACCTCGGTGACCGCATGCGCGTCAGTGCGAAGGTGAAATTTGACGGCTACAAGGGCAAAAAAGCCAAGGTGCTCCTGTGTCGCGGCGACAAGGTTCTCGAGGAGCGGGACATTTCCATTCCGCAGGATCACCATCGTGAGGACCTGCGGTTCGCGCATTTGCCCGAGGTGGGTGGGGTGGGCGAGTATCGCATCGAGATCGCCGACATGGGCGAGGAACGTTTCGATGACAACAACCGCTGGGAGTTTGAAACATCGATCACCGATGCGCGCACCAACGTTCTGTTAGTGGATAGCCATCCGCGCTGGGAGTTCCGCTATCTGCGCAACTTGTTCTACGGTCGCGACAAGTCGGTGCATTTGCAATACGTGCTGTTTCATCCGGACCAAATCGCCGGGCAGGAGGTCAAGCCGGTGGCGGCCTCGGCGGCGCGGCCTTTTGGCGAGGCGCAGGCCACGCAGTTGCCACGCACCGAGGAGGAGTGGCGGAAATTCGATGTCATCATCCTCGGCGATCT
>ERZ1066129.404-NODE-404-length-12789-cov-11.236768_pt1 | contig 12789 bp, 10 predicted proteins | sample MGYA00382776_ERZ1066129 | MGnify/ENA primary metagenome ERZ1066129 (study PRJEB33369, sample SAMEA5778359) | biofilm metagenome | biome: Industrial cooling water; feature: Water cooling tower basin; material: Biofilm | place: United Arab Emirates | collected... | reverse complement strand
CACCAACGCCCAAGGCCAGCTGACCACCAGCTTCCTGTCCATCAATGGCCACCCCAAAGACAACCGCCTGCAGCCGCACGGCTTCCTGCCCGAAGCCGAACGCATCGCCATCGCTGCTGCCTTTGGCGACCGCACGCCGATTATCCAGGGGCCTGGATTTCCGATGGATCAGAACTTGGCGGTTGCTGTTAGCCCGGAAGGAGAAGCGGCGCGCGATCCGGATTATCAGAATGGGTCAGGGAAGGATCGTTTGCGGTATGTGGTCAAGGGGCTGGCTGCAAAGCCGGCGCTGGTGACGGCGCAGATGTACTACCAGGCCATTCCGCCGTTTTATCAGCAGGATCGGTATTGCACCGCTACGAAGGCTGATGGGACGCCGGTGACGGATACCGAGCGGCTAAGGTATCTGGCTGGGCATTTGGATTTGGGTGGGACGGCGGCTGAGGGGTGGAAGCTAAGGGTGGGGGGATTTAGGGAGGTGGGGTTGTGAGGGGGCAACCGATCATGGCACCGAGTCGTGGGCCGGCAGTTAAGCGTAGAACGAGGGAATCGTAGGTGCGGTATTGATCTCTGAAATCAGAGATGGAGGCATAGGCTTGGTGTCGTCCAGTCTCAGTTAAGCCCAGTGAAGCTCAGCGAGCAACCTAGAATTCACCCAAGGACGATGCCATGGCCAAACCCAGAATATTTATCAGCTCAACGTATTACGATCTCAAGCATGCGAGAAAACATCTTGAGATCTTTATAGAATCTTTGGGATTCGAGTCCGTACTGTTTGAGAGCGGTGATATACCTTTTAGACATGACCACTCGATAGACGAATCTTGTTACAGCGAAATCACATCTTGCCACATGCTCGTGCTCATCATAGGCGGCCGCTATGGAAGTGCAGCATCGACAGAGGCAAAAACACCAGGCAAAGAAACGGATAAATTATATGAGCAATTCAATTCCATAACAAAGAAAGAATATATCGCTGCACGCGACAGAGACATTCCAATATTCATTTTCGTGGAGAAAAATGTACTTGCCGAGTTTGGTACCTACAAAGCGAATCGAAACAACACCACCATAAAGTGGGCGCACATCGATAGCATCAATATATTTATCTTATTGGAAGAAATAATCGGTCAAAAGCGCAATAACTTTGTCAGGGGTTTTGAGAATTTGGACGAAATATCGAACTGGCTCAAAGATCAGTGGGCAGGACTATTTGCCGAGTTCCTTTCAAGGAAGAGTCAAGAGACAACGATGTCCAATCTATCTGCACAGATCGGGGAGCTCGAAAGCGTAAACAAGGCCTTAAAAGAATATGCTGAAACCATTCTAAAGTCTGTTGCGCCAGATGAGTCCACGAAGATTATTTCGAAGCAGCACAACAGAATAGCCCTGGATAAAATAAGGAGATTCTACATGGAGCCAATGATTGATTACATCGTGAGCGGGGCCAGCCTGCGAGAAGATCCAGCAGAAATCTACGGCGCTTTTCAGAAAGCGAACTCGTTAGACTCATTTTTGAAATCATGCGGGGCCAGCGACGATTTCTCCGACAGGTTCATGGCGCAACATGAAGCCCTTGGAAGAAGAGACTTTGAGGATCTCAAGGAGCGATATTCTATCTTAACTGAAGACCTGCATGATCCCGGGCTGAGCGAAATACCCTCTACAACGCGAACCACCAAGAAATAGCGATGGACTTGGGTGGGACGTTTGAAGAGAATCAGACAGCCAGAAGCGGCAGGAGGGCGCTGTGATTTCCGAATCGGATCTGAAGGAAATCCTCCCCCAAGCGACGGCCGCGTTCACCGCCTCCACGCAGGTCCAAAGTGGGATCCCGATTCCCAAGACCACGCGCATCACGATCTTTAGTCCCGAGGAGTGGGAAGAGTTCACCCAGGAGTGGGCGAGTTCGCTCAAAGCGAGCTACCCAAAGGTCCGTCGCTTTGGCGGAGCCGGCGACTTAGGTGTGGACATCGCGGGATTCTGCTCTGCGCTTGGATTCGCCGGTGAGTGGGACAACTTCCAATGCAAACGGTATGACCATCCGCTTCGCCCGAGCGACATCTATGTGGAGATCGGCAAGATCATCTATTACGCGTTCATCGGCGCGTACAAGCCGCCACGTCGTCACTATTTTATCTGCTCGAAAGGCGTGGGCACCACGTTGGAGAAACTGCTGAACAAGCCTAGCGCCCTAAAGGCGAAGGTGGCAGAGAATTGGGATGTCCATTGCTTGCATGGCATCACCAGCACGAAGTCTGTCGCGCTTGATGGTGATCTGCGGACGTATTTCGACACGTTCGACTTTTCGATTTTCTCCTCGCAATCGCCGGTCGAGCTGATCGAACAACACAGCACCACGCCCTTCCACGCAGTGCGTTTTGGCGGCGGGCTCCCGACGCGGCTCGCGCCAGAATCACCGCCGGCCACTCCTCTTGCACACGAGAGCCGGTATATCCGGCAGATGCTTGACGCGTATGGCGACCATTTGGGCGCCTCCATTCCGGATGCGGCCGCGCTTGATGCGAATGCCCCGCTCAAGAGCGACTACCTTCGGCAACGCGAGCGCTTCTATCATGCAGAGTCCCTGAAAAATTTCGCGCGGGACAATGTTCCAGAAGGTACGTTTGATGCGCTCCAAGAGGAGATATTTCAAGGCGTCGTGGACATCTGCGAGAACTTCCACCCCAATGGACTCGATCGCATGAGAGCCACGATGACGCAGGCCGCCGCCATTCTTGCCGCCTCGAGTCCGCTTTTTACCGCAGTCAAGGCCCAGGATCGCCAAGGCATCTGTCACCACCTGGCTAACGAGGATCGCTTACGATGGGTGCCAGGTGATGACTAGGACCTCGCTTCCTAATCCCTTCAACAGTCCTCTGGAAACGGGGATTCGTTCGCTTACCATCTTGGTTGCGGCGTACCCGGGCGCATTCGATCTGCAGCGGTTGGTCGAGATGGACTACCTCGTCGTGCACTCCGGTGATGCCGACGGCCCAGCCAGTCTGCATGCGCCACTACCGTTACGCGCCGGAGAGCTACTCATAAGGCGCGGGCTGATCGAGAGGGGGCTGCGACTAATGATGAGCCGAGGTCTGATCCGACGACAATCAAACGAGGAGGGGTTCCGCTACGTGGCTGACGACACGGCCGCGCCCTTCATTGCTGCGCTGACCGCCGACTACTCCCGTCGCCTGCGGGAGCGAGCCGAATGGGCAATCAACCGCTTCGAAGATGCCTCGACGGAAGACATTCGCCACATTACGAATCGTCTTTTTGCGCGATGGTCGTGCGAATTCCATTTGGCAACGTCGCCCGGAGGAAACCCTTGAGTGACGGCTATTTCCAGCTTCGCAGGGTTGTATTCCGTGGCGCGAACCGCGACGCGCAACTGGCATTTGCCACCGGCGTTAACGTCATTTGCGGCGCTTCAGATACTGGCAAGTCGTTCCTCGCGGAGTCGATCGATTTCATGCTGGGAGGCTCGGAACTGCGCCCAATCCCCGAGCGTGCCGCGTATGGAGAAATTGAGCTTCACCTAAGCATCAGCGACTCAGAGCGCTGGCGTTTGCGCCGCGCCACGTCAGGCGGGCACTTCTCGCTCACGGACCTCGCCGCCCCTGATCAACAAGAGACAGTTCTCAAACAGCAGCATGCCCACGAGAAGACTGACAACCTTTCTGGTTTCTTGCTTGCAGAAATCGGCTTGCTCGGTAAACGTGTGCTGCAGAGCAGTAAGAAGGGCACGACCCGAAGCCTCAGCTTCCGAGATCTCGCGCGGCTTGTCATCGTTCAAGAGGGCGAGATTCAGCAACGCGGATCTCCGTTTTGGAGTGGGCAATATGTAAGCAAGACAGCCGAGCTCGCCACGGTCAAACTGCTGCTGACCGGCGTCGATGATTCTGCGGTCGTGTCCGCTACGGACGATGTAGTGGACAATACGAGGGCTCTCGCACTCATCGATGAACTCTTGGCTGATCTGACGCGCGAGATCGAGGATGTGCGTGAAGATCGCGCTGAGCTTTTGGCCCAGCTGGAACGCTTGGACGCATCGATTGCGCAACAGCGGCAGTCTCTGGATCTAACACAACGCCAGCTGGACAGCGCGTTGGCCCAACGGCGCCACGCATATGAAGAGCTCAGCACGATGCAAGATCGGATGCGCGAGATCGATCAATTGATCGCCCGATTTGAGCTGCTTCGGACGCATTACGCTGTCGACATTGATCGCCTTCGCGCGATTCGCGAAAGTGGTTCGTTGTTCGTCCATGTGGACTTTAGGCCTTGCCCAGTGTGCGGTGCTGAGCCGGCGGATCAGCACCGTGACGCCGGATGCGAGGGCGATGTTGACGCGATCGTGTCCGCCGCCGCGTCGGAGATTGAAAAAATCGAGCGGTTGACGGAAGAACTCCAAAGCACGGTTGCAGACCTTCGGGCTGAGGCAGAAGGACTGAGCAGTGCGGTTGCACAGAAGGATGCCGAATGTCGACGTTTGGATACCGAGATTCAAGAGACCTTCACTCCCGACGTGCGAGTTCGCCAGTCATCCTTCGCCGAGCTCGTCGAGGCCCGTGCGCACATTCAAAAGCTTTTCGACTTGTTCCTTCGGCGGGAGAGGCTGGAGGCTCGCAAGCTGTCACTTCAGGACGTGACCGGGGGTGCTGACGAGCGAGTTCAGGCGGGAATTCCGGATACGCTGGCCCACGCCTTGTCGATGAAGCTGTCCGCGATTCTGCAAGCGTGGAATTTTCCAGGCGAGTGCCACGTCCACTTTGACAAGAGCACCACCGATTTTGTCATAGACGGCAAGCAACGCGGCAGTCGTGGCAAGGGGCTTCGCGCTATCACGCATGCCGCCGTCAATATTGCGCTGTTCGAGTACTGTCAGGAGAAGGGCTTGCCCCACCCGGGGTTCGTACTGCTCGACTCTCCCTTGCTCGCGTACTTCCAGCCGGAGGGAGACGACGACCACGCGCTCAAGGGGACCGATTTGAAAGAGCGGTTCTACGAGTATCTCGTCCAGCATCATGGAAAGCACAGCCAGATCATAATCATCGAAAACCAGCACCCGGCGCCGGTATTCGAGGATCGTCTCGCCATGACGGTCTTCACCGGGAATCCCGACGAAGGCCGTTACGGGCTGCTGTAGGAGCGCAAGGAAAATCGAGCACGTATCGAAGCACAGGACACCCATCGAGTCATGAGTCAAGAGCCGGCGAGCCATCAAATAGCGCGAACCACAGTTCATCTGCATGCTGCGGAACACCGGGAAGTTGAGTCGCCGCTGCCCGGGTGACTAACGTCCCAGGGCTGGCAGCAACTGGACAGCCATCGAATCATGAGTCACGTACAGGAACCGGATACAGGAACCGGACATCCATCGACTCGTGGGTCAAGCGCCGACTAGCGGTCCTTGCGCCCTTAATGCCACGTTTCTGGAGAGCAGTTTCAGCGCACAGCCAACGCGCCCAGACGCCTGCGGCGTCAAGAATCCCGTGTGATCGCGCTCACCGGGTCGCAAGACTCCGTGCATAGCCGACGCCTTTGAGCCACTGCCGCTTCCACTCGGCAGCTTTGGCTTCCAGCGCTTCCACGCTGGCGACCAATCGCCAATAACCGGAGCCGATGCCTTTGACGTGGCCGGTCCATTGATCGGCACCGAGCCCAAGCTTGCTCAGCGCGGAGGGTTCGCGCTCGTCGATCTTGCCGCGTTTGCCGGGCTTGATCTGTCGGCCGGTGAAATCCACCAACTCGATGTACTGGCGATTGCTCATCGCCAGTCGCGAAAAGGTCTCGCTGGTGAACACGGCAATTCCCAAGCGAACGCCAGCAATCGGCATCAACGGCGAATCGGCCTTGCTTGGATCGTTGCGTAAGTCGTCGGCGCGCTTCTGGACGCTGGTGTGATCGCTGTTGTCGATGCTGCCCGCGATGCCGGCGCGCACTGGATTGAGATCAACGTAGGCCATTGCCGCAGCAAGAGCTGCCTCATCGTCGAGCAGCTGGCATTTGAATCGCCCTTCCCAGAATCGACCTGTGACGTCGTCTTCCGCATTCGCCTTGCGTGCGATGTGCTCGTCGAGACAGCGCATGTACCAGGACAAGTCGGCGAGCCGTTTACGGCGCTCTTCAAGCGCGTTCTTATCGGCGATCAATGCGCTGATCTTCGCCGCGTTCTGCTCCGGCTGACGCGCCGGAAACAACTGCACCCAACGCTGGGCAACCTGCTCCTCCGTCCAGTCGCGCGCGGCGCTCGGCTCGACCGAGAGCACCACGTGCAAGTGATTGCTCATCACCGCGTAGCTGTAAACATCGACAGCAAAGATGCCCGCCAGTTGCACAATGCGCGCCGCGATCATTGACTTGCGATGCTCGCGATCCACGCCTGTGATGGGATCGATCCCGCACAGCCACGCGCGCCGCACGCAGCGCGTAACGCAGTGGTAGAAGGCTTGCTGGCCTTCGGCGACAGTGAGGTGGCGGGCTTGGGTCATGCGGTGATCATGGCAATCACCGATGAGCGTGTCTGTCAGGCGAACGCTGAAAGTGGTGTCGGAATTTTCTGACAGCGAACGTGATTCGGCTCGTTTGGGTGATTCGCCGCGTGGCTGCGATTCCCTGGTGCATCCCTGGCTGTCCGCGATTCCTTCGCCGCGATTCCCTGGTGCATCCCTGGCTGTCCGCGATTCCTTCGCCTGGCTGTCCGCGATTCCTTGGCGCGATTCCTTGGAATGAGTCAAGAGCCGGCTAGCGGTCCTTGCGGCCTTAATGCGACGTTTCTGGAGATTGATTTCAGCGCACAACCAACGCGCCCAGACGCCAGCGACGCTGTCCGCGATTCCCCCCGTCCCCGATTCCCCTTCCCTTACTCCTCGCCTTCCTGCCCAGCCTCAGTCTCTTCCGCCTCATTGAGTTCCGGATCGACGTCCTCTGACATCTCGGCCTCGTCGGCAGCGGACTCGTCCGACGCTTCCTCGTCGGCGTCGGCAATGGGCTCATCCGATTGCTGCTCCGCGTCTTCGGCAACGGACTCGTCTGCTTCTTCCTCTGCCTCCGACGCATCGCTGGACGGATCGGTCTCGTCCGTTGAATCCTCGGCTTGCGCCGGCTCACTGGAGGGATTGGTGTCGCTGTTCTCGGTGCCCGATTGGCCGCTGGACTCCGGTGACGTCCTCACATCAGACACGTTCGCGGGCTTGCTCGGCGTCTTACAGGACGCAACTCCGTCAAACAGGATTTCGGAGGCATTAAAACCTCCTTTGGCGTTACGTTCCAATTGGAACGTGACCTTCGAACCACTACCCGGGCACAATGATCCCGCGAAGGCAGTCTTGTTGAAAAATACCGACTCGCCGGTGATTCTTTCGATCATCCCGATGCCTTTTTCAGCGTCGTACCACTTTACGTGTCCAAGCGTACGATCTTGCGCGTAGGCAGCCGAAGCGAACATCGAGCCGAGGAAAACGAGTACGAAAGCTTTTCTCACTGTGGCCTCCTGCCGGCGCGCCTGGTTATGGAAACGGTCACACGATCAGCCACGACACATCCAGCACGCTTCGATCTTGCGAGGTTTGATTGTAGTTACAGCTGAGTTCCAAGGCGAGTTTGGCAAAACATCGGAGGGCCTCACGGCTGTCCGGATTTCGGATTAAATCTTTGAAATCGCGAACGTCCATCGCGATTCCTCGGCGATTCCCCGCGCTGGCTGTCCGCGATTCCCCGCGACTCCCCCGTTGCCCGCCAGTTTGGGCCACGGTAGAGTCCTGGCCGTCGCAGCACAAACGTGACCACGATGCACAGACTTGCCGCCATTTCCCTCTCGCTCGCCATCTGCACGCCGGCCAGCGCGCACGCCGCGACGATCTACAACGAGATCGAACAGGACACTGTCGTTGAGCTTTACATCAACGGCAAAGAGGTGCTGGCCGCGAGCGGCCTCCTGATCACGTCTGGCGACAGTTTCGAGCTTCCGACCGAGCCGATCGGACCCCAGGAACTGCGCATCCGGCTCGACAGCGGCCACGAATGCACGATCGCGGACGTGGATTTTGCCCAGACGCCGGAGTTCGTAATCGGACCCAACTGCACGGGCTGAAGGCGACCCGCGGACAGCCGAAACGCGGCGACAGGTTCGTGTCGGCAGTCCCGGCCATTGCGGACCAAACTGGACAACGGAAGCCGACAGGTGATTGCTCATCACCGCGTAGCTGTAAACATCGACAGCAAAGATGCCCGCCAGTTGCACAATGCGCGCCGCGATCATTGACTTGCGATGCTCGCGATCCACGCCTGTGATGGGATCGATCCCGCACAGCCACGCGCGCCGCACGCAGCGCGTAACGCAGTGGTAGAAGGCTTGCTGGCCTTCGGCGACAGTGAGGTGGCGGGCTTGGGTCATGCGGTGATCATGGCAATCACCGATGAGCGTGTCTGTCAGGCGAACGCTGAAAGTGGTGTCGGAATTTTCTGACAGCGAACGTGATCCCCGGCTCGCTCTCGAAGCTGCGATTCCCTGGCGCATCCCTGGCTGTCCGCGATTTGGCTGTCCGCGATTTGATCGGCCTTTTCAAGCGCGACGAGGTGACCTTCTAGCACCGACTGAGCTGCATCCATAGTCTTCTTTGCGTTGGCGCATGCGCCGAGAACGGCGGATGAGATGAAGATTGCCAGCATGGTTCGTTTCATTTTTTCGTTCCGTTTAGCGATGCGATCGTCACAATAGAACGCGGATCTGCAGGTCGGTTTGGTTCAAGACTACATCCCGTTCTGTTGTGGCTGGTGCAACTGGTGGGTGTCCAGAGATCCCGTCGATGAGGACCACATCGGCGGTGTGCTGAAGGCAATCGTCGACCAGCCGCTGGCAGGGCTGAGCTTTGGCGACGTCTGGTTCAACGGCTGGAAGCATCTCGTCCAGGCCGCCAACGAGCTCGATATCCTGGGCGCCTATCATGGCGAGTTGTTCACGCAGTGGTTGCAGACGCAGGTTTGGAATCAGGCGTTTGCCGACGGGCCGGTTCGGCTTACCGATCCGCCCACGCGCGTTAAACTGGCCGATGGACTCGTGCTCACGGTGCTAGGGCCGCCGGCCGAGCGGCTCGCCGACTATCGCAACACCTGGCGCGCAGAAGTGCTGACGGCGATTGCCAAAGGCAGGCTGGATGCAGACGACGTTGCACCCAGCACCGAAGAACTGGGCCTGGAAGCGATGGGCGCCCTGGTATTGTCAGATCGAACGGATCTTAAGGCCTTGGCATCGAAGGCCACAAAGCTCGACGACAGCAAAGCCAACGCCAGCAGCATCAACCTGCTGCTCGAGTATCGCGGACATCGGCTGTTGCTGAGCGGCGATGCGTTCGCCGAGGACATCGTCGCCGGACTGAGAACACTTGGCGAATTACCGATCGCCCTGACCGCATTCAAGCTCCCGCACCATGCATCGCACGGCAACGTCACGCGCGCGCTGATCGATGCGGTCCGCTGCGAAGATTGGCTGATCTCGACCAGTGGCGAGTCGCACCGGCATCCGCATCCCCCGGCCATTGCCCGCGTGCTCCACCACACCAGCGCCGCGCACACGCGCCTGCACTTCAACCTGCGCAGCGACGAAAACGCAATCTGGGATCGCAACGACTGGCGCCAACGATTCGGGTACAGCACTCGCTATGGGGATGATGCCGACGGCTTGACGCTGCGATGGGATTGATGGATGCGCTGAGCACGATTGAAGCGCCGCGCGCGGCGCGTTTCTGCTGGAGGTTGTTATTAGTAAAGCTGCCATCGCAACGCTAGGCAACGAGATTCGCTTCGCCCCCGTGGCGGTCAACGAGTTTCGGATTCCCATCACGAGCGCTCTGCCGATGCTGCGCGATTGGTCGCAACGCTATGACCTGGCCGTTCGCCAGGATCGCGAGATGGCGCTGATCGACATCGGCATCGAGATGTTTCGCTGGCTCGACGCATCCGGCGCCGCGGGCGCCTGGTTGAAGGCCCCGGGCGATCGTGCGCTGGAGATCTCGGTTCCGGGTGACGGTAGCGATATCGAGACCGCGCTGCTCGACGCGCCCTGGGAACTGCTGGCCACGGAGTTCGGGCCGCTGGTGGCTGATGAGCTGCGCTTATTCGTGGTGACCCGCCGGATCGGCCGACCCGCCTCAGCGCCTGAGCCGCTGCATCGCGAGCTGCGCATGATGTTTATGGCGGCAGCGCCTATCGGCCACTCGGAACTGGATTTCGAAGCCGAGGAGGCGGCGATACTCAGAGCCACTCAGAATGCCCAGCGGGTGCAAATGGTGGTCGAGGAAACCGGATCGCTCGAGTTGTTAAAAGAGCGCCTGGCTTCCGACGAAGGACCGTTCGAGGCGCTGCATTTGTCTTGTCACGGCGGCATCGATTCAAAGCTCGGACCCGCGCTCTCGTTTGAAACAGATCTTGGCGACGAGCACCCGGTGACGCCGGGCGCATTAATCGACGCACTACCAAGACCGCTGCCGTCGCTGGTTGCTTTGTCCGCCTGTCGAACCGCCGAGACAGTTGCCGTCAGCGAGGACAGAACGCCTGGGCCTGACAAGAATGCTCCAGCCGGCATGACGATTCTAGGTGCCTCCTATGCCCGCCAACTGGTGACGCAGGTTGCCAATGTCTTAGCCTGGGACGGCTCGGTGCTCGATCAGGACGCGACGCAGTTCGCCACACACTTCTATGGCGAACTGGGCTTGGAACGCGATGTACCGAGTGCCGCAGCGCTTGCTCGGCGCGCGCTCTGGCGCCTGCGCAGTGCTCAGGCATCGGCCGGTCGGCATTGGCACCTGGCGCGCATTTATCTTGGACCCGAAGGCGGCGGCGCGTTGTGCCGTGCCAGGGGAACCAAACGCGAGCGGCGAACCGAATCCGACCGCGCGTTTCTGGATAACCTGCGCGGCTCGGTTCCAGTCGCTTCGCGCCGGGCCTTTGTCGGCCGCCGCCGTGCGATTCAAACGGTGCTGCGCCTGTTCCGCCGGCCGCCGCCGATGTTTGCCGGCGCGCTGGTGCACGGCATGGGAGCGATCGGCAAGTCCAGCCTTGCAGCGCGGATCGTCAGCCGAACTCACCTCAAACCGGTGGTGGTCTTTGAGCACTACGCGGCCGTTGAGGTTTTCGATGCCTTGACCCTGGCCCTGCCGCCCACGCTTCGAGATCAGGCACGGCGGAACTGGCGTGACGCCATAGGTGCGCAGGCAAATGCGCTCCGCGATGCCCTGGATGACCTTCTGCATTCGGGCTTTAGGGACGAGCCGATTTTGCTGATCGTCGATGATCTGGAACGGATTTTGGAGACGCCCAAACCCGGCGACCGATGCACGCCCGTCAAACGCGACGCGCAGCCGATGTTGGCGGCACTGATCGAGGCATTCGCGCATGCGCAATCCGACTCGCGCTTGTTGCTGACGAGCCGTTATGACATTGAGCTTCACGATCACAACGGGCAGAACCTCGCAGATCGCTTGCAGCGACTGCATCTGCTGCCGATGGACGTGCAGCAGCGCCAGAAACAGTTGCGCGCCTCGTGGCGTTTACGCGGGGCGCCGGCGCTCGATTCCCAGGCGCAAGATCTTCTCGACCGCGCCCTGCGAGTTGCTGCAGGGAATCCTGGCCTGCAGGATACGCTGTCGACCCCGATCTTCCTCCGCGAAATCGCCGTCGCCCAGCGCGCCATCGAGCAAATCGAGCACTACCTCGCGCATGGCGTTCCGTCCAGCGAGATCTCGGCGCAACTGCAAGCCGGCATTGATCGCGACAGCGCCATCGTAGCGTTCTTTCGGCGGCTGTCGTTCGAAACCTATCGCAACGCGCTAACGCCCGCGGAACGTCAGGCGCTCAGCGCCGCGGCCTTCTTCGATGCGGACGTACCGATTCCGACCAACGCGCTGGTGGCGGTCGCCGCTGAGCTGGGTGTCGATGCACCAGAAACTGCGCTGACTCGGCTCCTGGGTTTGGGTCTGTTGGATGACTACGGCGATTGGGGTGAGTTTCGCCACGTCTCGGCGAATGCGCTCGCCCGGCCGCTGGCCGCGCCAATCGCACCCGAGCAGCACAACCGACTCGCCGCTTCGGCCTTTCCGGCGCTGCGGCGCGCATGGGCTAACGCTCGGGGCGAATACAACGCAAATCCCCAAGCCGTGATGGCCGCAAGGCTGGCGTTGGCGGCACGCGCCGAGCCTTCGCCATTGGAAGCGGCCGTTCTGGCAGGCACCGCCTGGCTGGCGCGATCGCTGTTGCGGAACGATGAAGCGTTGACGTTGATTCAAGCGGCCTTGTCGCTGATAACAGAAGCGGCGAGCGAGTACAGGTTTCACTCCGCATTTCTAAGCCTGGGATTGGAATGTGCGATGCAAGCCGGCGCAGGCCCATTCGCCGACGAACTGCTCGATTTACCAACTCGCAGCGAACAATCCAGCGCTGATGCCATCGGATGGGATCTGCGGCGCGCCGAAAGGTACCGGCAGAAAGGCGATTTGGACCTCTCGTTGCGTCTCGCTCGCGCAGTTCACCAAACCGCAAACGAGGCCGGTGAGACGCGTTTGGGCATGATCGCCGCAGGCGCCGTTGCCGATATTTTTCAGGCGCGCGGCGAATTGGACGAGGCGCTGCGCATCCGGCGCGAGGAGGCGCTGCCGGTGTATGAGCGCCTCGGCGATGTGCGCTCACGCGCGGTGACGATGGGCAAGATCGCGGATGTTTTTCAGGCGCGCGGCGAGTTGGACGAGGCGCTGCGCATCCGGCGCGAGGAGGCGCTGCCGGTGTATGAGCGCC
>ERZ1066129.402-NODE-402-length-12815-cov-8.781034_pt1 | contig 12815 bp, 5 predicted proteins | sample MGYA00382776_ERZ1066129 | MGnify/ENA primary metagenome ERZ1066129 (study PRJEB33369, sample SAMEA5778359) | biofilm metagenome | biome: Industrial cooling water; feature: Water cooling tower basin; material: Biofilm | place: United Arab Emirates | collected... | reverse complement strand
TAAATGCGCCCGCCGTGCTTTGGGCATTCGTAACGCTCACCCATACCTGTTCGCCTGGATTGAAATTCGCCGTCGTCGTAAACGTCATCGTCGCGCCTGCACCGGAAAATCCTGTGCCGGAACGATACCCGCGTGACGTTGTTCCGTGAACTTTCATCACATTTCGCGCGGTCGGGTCGGTCAACGTTGCCGCCGTTACGTTTTGCGAAAAGGTAATGTCAATGTTCGTCGGAACTTTTATCGGAGGAATAACCGTTGGTGTACCGACGTTCATTGTGTTCAGAAGTGGCGTGGTCGTCGGGCGCGGCGTGAAGGGCGGAATGTTGCCGAGGACGGTCATGGGCGTAGCATTGAACAAAATTGAGGCATTGTTGCTGCCGGAATTTGCTGTTGCAATATCCATATCGCCATCGCCGTCGAAATCACCACCCGTTATAGAAATCGGACTCGTCCCGACAGAGTAGGTTCCCGATGCGGAAAATGTTCCGGGAGTAATGTTGCTATTAGTAAACACCATCACATTATTGCTACCGAAATTTGCTACGGCGAGATCAAGGTCACCGTCGCCGTCGAAATCCTGAGCCGTTACGGACTCCGGTGTTGTTCCTGCAGCATAATTCACCGCAGCGGCAAATGTACCGGGAGTCACGGTGCTGTTTATCAAGATACTCATGTTATTCGTCATGTTATTGGCAACAGCGAGGTCAAGAAGTCCGTCGTTGTTAAAATCACCACTGACAATACTCATCGGTCTTGTTCCGACGGTATAGTTGACCGCCGTTGTAAAAACACCCGCCCCATTATTCATTAGGATACTGACGTTATTCGCATCGCGATTGGGCACGGCAAGGTCAATATCGCCGTCGCCGTCGAAATCACCGCAGGTAATGGCAAACGGATTTGCACCTACGGCATAATTTGTCGCTGCTAAAAATGTTCCCGCACCTGTACCGGCATTCAGAATAATACGAACTGAATTGGTGCCGTTGTCGGCGGCAGCAAGATCCATAAATCCGTCAGCGTTAAAATCGGCGGAGGTTAGGGCTTGCAATGCACTTCCCGGTGTGGAAAGCGCCGATGTCGGAAATGTCCCCGCGCCAGCATTAATCAATACTCGCAAACTTCCGCCGCTATTGGGTACGGCGAGGTCAAGCAGTCCGTCATTATTAAAATCTCCGGCTACCAGACCTTTGACACCACCGCCCACCGCATACACGACAGCAGCGGCAAATGCTCCCGAACCGGTATTGAGTAAAACACTCAAATTACCGGAGCCAAAATTCGCCACGGCAAGATCAAGGTCGCCGTCGCCGTCGAGGTCGCCGCTTACTGTCGCTTGCGGCGTTGTACCAGGTGCTACCGACGGCGATGAACCCGCGACAAATGTTCCCGGACCTACACCCGCCGCCGTGCGGAAGCCATATACCTGTGGTCTTGCCGCTATGCCCACGCTGCCCGCCAAACTCGTCTGCGCATTCGTCACCGTTACCCACACCTGCTCGCCCGGACGGAATTGCGTTGCTACCGACGGTTGAAAACTCGGCGTTGCCGTGCCGCCACCAGCGTACATCCCCATCGTTTTCAAGCCCGTAAATCCGCCAAAAATCTTCATCACCGGTGCTGATGCCGTTGCGGTGGTCATTGTTTGGTTAAAGGTCGGTGCGATTGCTGCGTTCAGTGGTGCGGTGTTCGTGTGACGCACAGGGGCAAAGGTGGTAATTGTTGGTTGGATGCCGTTTTTGAGAATCGTAACATGGTTCGGCGATTCGGTTACATAGACCACATCAATATCGCCGTCGCCGTCCATATCGCCAGAAGTAACAGAATTAATAGCCCATGCAATCCATCCGCTCAAACGCGGGTAGCTTGCACCGACAGCAACAGGCGCGAAGTTTGGACTTAGACCACCACCGTTCAATAAAATAAAGTTCGTAAGAGGCGATCCACCAGTCGGAGAAGCAATATCCAAGCGCCCGTCGCCGTTGAAATCTGCGACGGTAAGCCTTGCCGATGCTCCCACTGCGTAGGGAGAACCCGTTGAAGGCGTCCACACCGTTCCTAAGCCACCGTTGAGGCGTACCTGAACCGTTGCGTCGTCAGCAAAGATCACATCCAACGCACCGTCGGAATTCATATCGGCAAGAGTGAGTTGTGCATTTGCTGTGCCCATCGTGTAGGTTACTGGAGCGGAGAATGTACCAAAGCCTGAATTCATCTGAGTAACAAGCTGTGTTGTGCCGAGACCAACAATATCCAAATCACCGTCGCCATCAATGTCGCCCAGTGCTGTGGAGGTGACTGTCGCAATGCCCGTTATAATGGAGACAGAAAATACACCGCTTCCGTTATTGGTGAAGATATAGGTATTCGTTGTGGAAAAATCACCCGAAACAGCATCAAGATCACCGTCGCCATCAATGTCTCCGATGCTGAGACTACCTATATTCCATGCACTTGCAATCGTCAGCACCGAAGCAGCACCAAATCCCCCTGCGCCATCACCGAACCAGACAGCCAACGCACGAGGCGTAAGGGCGTTCAGCGCGAGAGCATCAAGGTTGCCGTCATTGTTCACATCGGCAAGCCGGAGTGTTCGGGCTTGCCCACCAGAAGCCGCCCCCCAACCGAATGCTGGCGAAAGGCTGAATGTGCCTGTGTTCACGCCAGTCTGCAAATGCACTGCCAAGCCTGCTGCATTAGTCGAAACGATGTCCAAATCACCGTCGCCGTCGAGGTCCCCCACATCCGTTGCTGCATTGCCGTTGTTATCCAGTTTGGGAAGAATGTTCGATGGGTAGAACGTCGCTGGCCCCGTACCCGCCGCCGTGCGGAAGCCCATCACAAATGGGCGTGTCGGTGCGCCACCTGTGCTTTGCGCGTTTGTTACTGTTACCCAGACTTGTTCCCCGACATTGAAGTTTGCTGTGGTTGTAAAGGTCAGTATTGCACCTGCTCCCGAAAAACCTTGACCAGAGCGGTAGCCTTGCGAAGTCGTGCCAAAAACTTTCATCACATTCCGCGCGTTATTTGCGCCGACATCGCTGAAGGTGGCGGCTGTTGCGTTTTGGTTGAAGGTAACACTGATACCCGTCGGAGCAGTATTCATCGGCACTTTTATCGGAGGAACAACCGTCAGTGTACCGTAGTTCATCGTGTTCATGAGCGGCGTTGTTGTCGGGCGCGGCGTGAAGGGCGGAATGTTGCCGAGGACGGTCAGGGGCAGCGCGTTCAACAAAATAGAAACGAAGCTACTGCCAGCATTTGCCACGGCAATATCCATATCTCCGTCACCATCGAAGTCGCCGGTAGTTAAGTGGCGTGAGTTTACACCCGCCGCATAATTCACTGCCGCCGCAAATACACCTGCACCATTGTTCAGGAGAACACCAACGTTGTTGGTAGAAAAATTAGCGGTGGCAATATCAAGATCACCATCACCATCGAAATCAACACACTCTGCAAATGATGGGGTGCCGCCCGGAGCGTAATTGACCGGAGCAGCAAACACACCGGTGCCATTGTTGAGGAGGACACTCACAAATGCACTACCAGTGTACCCTATAACAAGGTCGAGGTCTCCGTCATTATCAAGATCACCATTACTGACGGAAAATGGTCCCGTCAATCCCGTAGCATAATTTACTGCCGCGGCAAAGGTACCAAAGCCTGAGTTAAGAAGGATACTCACGTTGTTAGTACCACTATTGGCTGTTGCAATATCTATATCGCCGTCGCCGTCAAAATCACCGCAGGTCATAAGTCGAGGGTTGGTACCAATAGGATATGTGATCGCAGCAGCAAATACGCCTGCTCCATTGTTTAGACTTATACTGACAGTATTGGTGCCTACATTTGTCGTGGCAATATCAATATCGCCGTCACCGTCAAAATCACTAGCCACAATACCTGCGGGGGTGCCGAATGGGTAATTTACTGCTGCTGCAAACACACCCGAACCATTGTTCCTGAGGATGCTCACGTTAGCACTTCCGTTATTCGTTACGGCAAGGTCAAGGTCGCCGTCACTGTCAAAGTCACCCGTTGCAATGGAAGCGGGAGTTGTACCGACGGCATAACTTACCGGCGCAGCAAATACACCTGCACCGTTATTTAAGAGAACCTCCACATTGTTACCTGAGCCGCTCACTGCAACAAGGTCGAGGTCACCATCGCCGTCGAAATCACCACTCGTCGCGGAAAAAGGAGCAGTAGCAGATGGGCTCAAACCCGGGACAAACGTTGCCGGACCCGCTCCCGCCCGTGTGCGGAAGCCAGTCACAAAGGGGCGCGTCCGTGCGCCCGCCGTGCTTTGGGCGTTCGTGACCGTTACCCAGACCTGTTCGCCGACGTTGAAATTGGCGGTAGTGGTAAACGTCATCGTTGCGCCTGCGCCGGAAAATCCTTGACCGGAACGATAACCGCGCGAGGTTGTCCCGTGGACTTTCATCACATTCCGGGCGTTATTTGCGCCGACATCGGTGAAGGTGGCGGCTGTTGCGTTTTGGTTGAAGGTAACGCTGATGCCCGTCGGAGCAGTATTCATAGGCACTTTTACAGGAGGAACAACCGTCGGTGTACCGTAGTTCATCGTGTTCATGAGTGGTGTAGTCGTCGGGCGCGGTGTGAAGGGCGGAAGATTACCCGCGACGTTCATGGGCAGCGTGTTCAAAAAAATTGAAACATTGTTGTCGCCAGTGTTTACTAACGCAAGATCGAGGTCGCCGTCGCCGTCCACATCGCTGGCGGCAATTCCACCAGGGGTTGTCCCTGCTGCATAATTCACTGCACCTGCAAAGACACCTCCCGTATTTAGGAGGATACTAACATTGTTGCTTGCACTATTCGCGGACGCAAAATCAAGGTCGCCATCGCCGTCGAGATCGCCCGCAAGCATACGTTCGGGAGTCGTTCCCACAGCATAGTTCACCGCCGCAGCAAACACACCCGCACCCGTATTTCTGAGAACGCTTATATTGTTGCTGCCGGAATTCGCCACAGCAAGGTCGAGAAGACCATCAGCGTCAAAATCGCCCGCAACTATTTCCCGAGGTGTTGTTCCTACACCATAATTCACCGCACCCTCAAACGCGCCCGCACCGGTATTCATAAGAATACTTACGTCAGCGCCCCCCGAATTCGACACGGCAAGGTCGATATCGCCGTCGCCGTCAAAATCACCACTTATGAGACTTCGCGGAGTCGTACCTGCGCCGTAATTCACCGCCGCAGCGAAGGCACCCGCGCCAGTGTTGAGGGAAATACTCACATTGTTGGCTGTACGATTTGCCGTAGCAATATCGAGGTCGCCATCACCATCGAAATCAGCGACGGTAGTACCAAGCGGACCTCCGCCTGTCGCATAATTCACCGCCGGTGCAAACGCCCCCGCGCCTGTGTTGATAAGAACACTCATGTTACTGCTGAGGTCATTTCCCGTCGCAAGGTCGAGGTTGCCGTCGTTGTTGAAATCCGCCGCCACAATCCGCGCCGGAGCATTTCCGGCGGCGTAGTTTACCGGAGCAGCATACGTCCCCGCACCCGTATTGAAAAGAATACTCACGTTGTCGGTAGTAATATTCGTGACGGCAAGGTCAATATCGCCGTCGTTGTCGAAATCACCGCTCGTTATGTCCCGTGGCTGCGTTCCTGTTGCAAAAGGTGAGCCGGAAGATTGAATGGGAAACTGCGCCGCACCCGCACCCGCCGCCGCACGAAAACCATAGACCATCGGACGCGCCGCTATGCCCACACTTCCCGCTAAACTTGTCTGTGCATTCGTCACCGTTACCCACACCTGCTCGCCCCGACGGAAATCAGATCCCGGATTAAAGGTCGGCGTTACCGTGCCGCCCCCCGAATATGCACCGGTCGTCTTTAAGCCCGTAAAGCCGCCCCAGACTTTCATCACCGCTGCCGAAGCGGTTGCGGCGTTCATAGTTTGGTTAAAGGTCGGCGCTATGTTTGCTGTCAGAGCTGCGTTGTTTACGTTGCGGGCAGGTGCAAACGTCGTTATGAAAGGCTGCGTACCATTTCTTAAAACTTCCATGGAGCCGCCATAATTGGTAAAAATCATGTCGAGGTCGCCGTCGTTGTCTATATCACCCAGTGCTTGCGCGATATTGCCCAGTGCTGCGTAATTTGATGAGGAGAAGTAGGCAAAATTCCCTGTCCCGTCATTGCGGCAAATGGTTCCCCGCTCCATCACGGCATCCAAATCACCGTCGCCGTCCATATCGCCGAGATTGATCTCTGCATTTCCGCTCAAAGAAATCGGCAAGGCAAGGGTTTGTGCTAACGAAAATAAACCGCCAGTGTTGCGATAAACTTGCATCGTCGTGGCATTGATGGTAACAATATCCGGCGTGTTATTCACATCACCGTCAATATCGCCAATATCCAGCGAGTTCGCGGCAGTAACCGTTAGAGATTGGCTTACGGTAAATGTTCCCGTGCCGTCATTGTCAAAAATGCGGAGATTATTTGCTGCTGCTACCTGACTGATGACGGCAAGGTCTATATCGCCGTCGCCATCAAAATCCGCCGCTCGCACATTCGCTGCGGGTGAGACCACACCCCCTGCAACAAATGTCGGTGTCCCAAAGCCACCTGCTCCATTACCAAGGATAATCTGTAGTGTAGTATTGTAATCCACCGATGCCAAATCAAGATTGCCATCGGCATTGAAGTCTGCCGCACAAATGCCGTACGATCCGGCGGGGGCAGGGATAGCGGTTGGTGCAAGAAAATCACCTGCTCCGTTATTGAGAAAAATATCAATCGTATTGACCGTTCTGGTACACTGCGCAACATCGGGCCAGGTATCATTGTTAAAATCACCAACAACGATGTCCCGTCCACCGCCTGTGGTGTACGGCGTTGAAGATTGGAGCGTAAAATTCCCCGTGCCGTTGCCGCGATAATGATACAGAACATTATTGGGAGCACCTGCGTCCGAACCAAAGACATAATCCATGTTGCCGTCTTTGTTGAAATCACCCATCGCACCGCCCCAGAGAAAATGCGGAATCGCGTAGGAATTGACGGGGTAGAGTGTAGCCGGACCAGCACCCGCCGCAGCGCGGAAGGAATAGACTTCGGGTCTGCCGGGCGGTGTTGGTCCGACACCTTGTGCGTGGGTTACCGATACGAAAAATGTTTCGTTGGGTCGGAAGTTGACCGTAGGATTCAAGCGCACCTGACTGGCAACAGGAAGAGAATATGCGCCGGCGCGTCTTCCCAAAAACGTACTATGCACTTTCATCACATTCACATTGGCAGTAGCCATCGTTACGTTCAGCGAAAACGTAATATCCACATTGGCAGCCGCCGCCGCATTATTGACGTTGCGGGCGGGTGAGCGCGTCGTCACCGTCGGTTGTGCAAGGATATCAGCATGACTCAGTAACACTCCCAGAAGAAGCACAAGCATAACACGGTGCAAATAACGACGCATCACAAAGCAAGGAGAAAAAAATACGTGCATAATAATTCGGTCCAATAAGTAAAAGAGAGGGCAAACGCGAAAATTCCCTTCGCATACGCATCGTTGATGCTGTTTTTTGTTATGCGAAGAGACCAGAAAAAATTCTCATCAAAAAAAACCATCCGCTCAGTTCAAGAATGAATTCGGTTCAGCCTTGTTGCAAATGTAACGTTGCTTCAAGTGTAGCCGCATTCCGAACATTGCTTCATTTCGAGGAAACATCACGAAAACGACGCTGCGCCAAAACAACACGCATACGCTGAAGCAATGTTGTCGTCAGAAAATGTGCCGTCAAACGAGTTGTGCGAACTTTTAACATGAGATAGTCAGAAAAAATTGTTCAGAAAAACTGTTCAGAAAAATCGTTCAGAAAAATCGTTCAGAAACATTACGCTGCAACAGCAACGCGCTCCGACGAAACAAGCATATCAAACAGGACTTCAATCAACACAATCATTCCCCGCGAAGAAACCAGTTCTTCACCGGCGAGCAGATATTTCGATGTGAGTTTTTCTACGGTACTTGGTTGTGGGATATAGATTCCCTGTTGCAAGTGATGCAACAGTACTTTGCGTAATCCGCGTTGTATTTCTTGCAGCACTGCTTCCAATGATTTTCCCATTGCCGTACAGCCGGGGAAATCCGGGACGAATGCTCCAAAAAATGTACTTTCGGGAGTTTGATATGTGTCCACAACGACAACATACGTGTAGCGATATGAAGGAGAGGTATGTTCCATAACAGCAACTTACCACTCTTGAGACAATGGTAGAATAAGAATTGGGTAAACGGTAAATAAAATGGGTAAACGGTAAAAACTGGGGTGAACGGTAAAAATCAGAACTCACACTCCCAACAATTCCCACAAAAAATTCCTACAAAAAACTCCCCGAAAAAAATCCCCTTCCATCCGCCACATCCGCGCCGTCCGCGTTCAAAAAAACTCCCACAAAAAATTTCCCAAAAAAACTCCCACAAAAAATTTCCCAAAAAAACTCCCACAAAAAATTTCCCCAGAAAAAAAACTCACGCCAAGGAGGCAAGAAGAGATTGTAATTGCCGTTGCGCTGCGTTGCGAACAAGAGGACTTGCACTCGGCAATGCCGTCAACACAACCGCGATGGCTTGTTGCACTTCTTTGTCGAGTGCTTGTTGTTCTTTAATGGAAAGCGCCGATGATGTCGATGCGGAAGATTTTTTAACAGACGATGAAAAAGGTTCAGTGAACCCTTTTTGGCGTGATGGTGTTCCGTGTTCTTCTCGTGCGCGACGAATCTGCGTTTTCACGGTATCATATTTTTGTCCCGTTTCTTCGGCGATTTGCGCAATCGTCAAACGCCGGTCGTCGGTTTTTTTTCGTCCGCGCGAAACTTTCGTCGCCTCGTCCAAAAAAACCGCCTCAAAATCAGGGTACAATTTTTTGTAAAGGTCTATCCATTCCTGCGTATTGAGATGCCGACGAAAAAGATTGTCTTTGATAATAAATTCCCGCTCGCGCTCTTCGGTGAGATCTTCTTGGACGTATTGCACCGGCACTTGCGGCAGTTTTAATTCCTGCGCAATGCGCAAACGATTATGCCCCGCAATCAGTGTCCCGTCTTTGGTGGCGATAAGCGGAACAATAATTCCCCGCTGACGAATGTCATTCCGCAGATTCGTAAAATACTCTTCGGATTCTTCCACAAAATATTCCGCGTTTTTTTTATTCCACTGCAAAAGCGCCGGAGAAACTTTTTTTACATCCGACAGTGCCGTGCCATTCCGATATTGCGTGGGAATAACTTCGACATCCGCAGAAACATCTATGTTGAGTTTACGAGCCATAACAAACAAAAAATTGCAAAGGAATGACAAAAAAGTACGTGAATAAAGAGGAGTGCGGAATGTATTCCGCAACAGCTCATAAAACCTTGTTTGGCGGAATGTATTCCGCACTCCGACTTGACACTTTATTTTTCAAGCGAGCCAAAGAAAAAAAAGCGACGAATGAGGACCTCTCGCTATGCGGCGCTGATAGCTTGGGCGATAGCGCGATAAGCATCTAAAGCTTGATTGGGTTTTTTGAGCGTGTAAAATTCAAAGCCGGTTTTATTTTCTGCCTGTGCATTAGGAAAAACTGTGCTGACGGGAATAGTATCTTCCAAAAACACTTGGGAAAATTGGTCGGCAATAAACGAACGAAATGCTTTATGCACCTGTTTTTTCGGGTCGTATTTGTTGATAAAAATTCCCAACACCTGCAAACGATACGTCGCGGCAAGTTGCAGCAAATTGGAAATACCGGAAAAAGCAAATTGTTCAGCTTCGGTGGGAATAAGCACATAATCAGCACTTTGCAACGACGACAACGTTCGGTGTTCGAGCGAAGGAGGAGAATCAATCAAAATACTGTCGTAATCAGCAGCATACCCGCGAATCACCCGCACATACTCTTCGGCAGTAGCTTCAAAAAACGACAACACCAAAACATCCACCCCCGATGAATGACGCTCCGGCGGCAAATGTCCGCCGCCCGATGCCGCATTTTTGAACGTCGTATTGACAAATTTTCGGGAAAAAAAATTTTGCGCCAGATTTGCTTGCATATCCATATCAACGCACAACACACGTTTCCCTTGTAATGCTAATGCCGATGCGATGTGAACGGTGGCTGTGGTCTTCCCGACTCCGCCTTTGTTGTTGATAATAGCAATAATTTTTGCCGAGGTAAGGGTTTTGCTCATAGCGTCTTGGAAGAGTGCGACTGTGGTTGTGAGTGCTACAAAAATACAAAAAAACATCTCTCGTGCTACTCTCCGAACGACCGTTCCACAAGGAAAACTTCTCCCGAATCCACCTTTATCCCGATATTCTTACCACTCGTCACGATTTTTTAGCGCTCGTCACGATTTTTTTACCGCTCGCAAACATTTTTTTAACCTCCTCCACCGCGAACCGTATTCTTGCTTGAAACAGTGACTGTTTGATGATACTTATTTTGATGATACTCACGTTGATGATACTCACGTTGATGGTACTCATGTTAATGATATTCATATTTTCAAAAAAAAATTCAGAAACACAATGATGAAAACTTTTTTCGCTATGGTAGCGATGCTGGTTGTTCTTGCGACGGCGCAACTTTTTGCTCAAGATATTTTTCCCGCGCCGGCTGATTCGGTAAAATTACGCATTCATGCTAAACGAGTGAACGTTGCTCCGGTGATTGATGGGATTCTGGAAGATGCTCTTTGGCAAACAGCAACCAAAGCACATAATTTTATTCAGTCCGAACCCTTTCAAGGAAAACCGGCGCATTTTGATACGGACATTCGTATTCTGTTCGACGACGAGTATATTTACATCGGCGCATTTTGTTATGATTCCGCCGGAAAAAATGGCATTCGCGTTCAAAATTTACGGCGAGATTTTGCGGCATTTGACAACGAATCCGTCGGCATAGCGTTTGACACCTTTCGCGATCCACGAACACCGGTGCCGGTATTTTTCGCAACGCCTTACGGTTCGCAGTCGGACATGCAAATTTTTGAAGACCGCATTTTTGATGACGATTGGGATGCGATTTGGCGTGTGCGGACAGCCATCAGCGATTCGGGTTGGAGCGCAGAATTTGCTATTCCTTGGTCGTCATTGCGATATCCGAGTAACGAGAACGCTTCGGAAATTGTGTGGGGAATTAATTTCGCTCGCATCAATCGTCGGTTGAATCAAATTACTCGGTGGTCGCCTGTGCCGCGTGCTTATACGCTCGGTCGTATGATGTACGGAGGATTGGTGACGGGATTACAACCGCCACCGCCGCGAATGAATCTTCGCGTGCAACCCTACGCGACCTTTCGTTTGGCAGAACGCACCACCAGAGGAACACCGGCATACCAAGAAGCAAAACCCACGATAGGAGGCGAAGCAAAATGGTCGCCGACTGTTAATTCGGTTCTTGATTTGACGGTCAATACCGATTTTGCTCAAGTTGATGCTGACCGACAGGTCGTCAATTTGAGTCGGTTCTCGGTTTTTTTTCCCGAACGACGACAATTTTTTCTGGAAAACGCCAGCCTTTTTTCGGTCGGCTCCAACGAAGGACATAATATCCAACCTTTTTTCAGTCGGCGTATCGGATTAGATAACAACGGTAATCAACGCCCGATTGATGCCGGTATGCGATTTGTCCATCAAACATCGTCGAATAGTTTCGGCGGTCTGCTCATGCGACAAGGCAGCGATAATGCACAGGCAGCTTCGTGGTTTGGTGTCGGACGATTGACTCACAATATCGGTGAAAACACACGCATTGGAGCATTAGCAACGCTGCGGCACGACGAAGCTTTCGGCGCAACGACGGCAAAAACAAATGTTGTCGGTACGGTCGATGGATTTACTCGTCTGAGTGATCCGGTTTTTGTGCGCGGTATGCTTTCGGTGTCCGCAGATTCCGGAGCGGCAGGCTTCGCCGGATATGCTGAATTGCAAGTACAGGAAAATTGGATCTATGCAGAATGGAAACAATCGATCGTTTCGGCTTCGTATAATCCGGGTATTGGTTTTATTGACCGCGCCGATATTATTCGCACCTCGCCGGGATTTTATTTGAATTGGCGACCATCGTGGCTACCGACAGGCGTACTTTTTTTCGGTCCGGGAGCATTTCTGGATGTCGTGCATCGTCTTTCCGATGGACGATTGTTAGAAGGAAATCTTCGTGCCTATCCGATGTATGTCAATTTCCGCGACGGAGGAGGAATAGGCGGATTTATCCAACCGACCATTCAAGTTTTACCCGAAACGTTTGAACCGCTCAAAGGAATACGCATTGCTCCCGGACAATACACGTATATGCGTGTGGGAATTGAAGGAAACAGCGATATGAGTGCGCCATTGAGTGTGAGCGGACAATATTCGTTCGGAGGATATTTTGACGGACAACTCTCTTCGCTTTCGTTGTCATTACGCGCTGCTCCCATACCGCACATTGCCGCTTCACTTTCCTACACTCGCAATGAACTTTCGGGTATCGGCGAATCGCAATCAACGCGATTGACACATTTAATTGCACCCGAAGTACGATTGTCGCTGAATCCACAAGTACAATTGATTGCGTTTTGGCAATACAACACCGCCGCCGAACGCTCGACGTGGAACGCACGGTTTTCGTGGGAATTTGAACCGCTCTCGTATATTTTTCTGGTCTTCAATGATTCACGAACATTTGCACAGCCCCAGTATGAATCACCTTTTACTCAACGCGAGGCAATTATCAAAATTTCGTATTTGCGACAACTCTGATGACAATTCGTCATTATCGTTGGTTGTTTCATCGTATCCGTCTTGTAGA
>ERZ1066129.390-NODE-390-length-13288-cov-7.772312_pt1 | contig 13288 bp, 8 predicted proteins | sample MGYA00382776_ERZ1066129 | MGnify/ENA primary metagenome ERZ1066129 (study PRJEB33369, sample SAMEA5778359) | biofilm metagenome | biome: Industrial cooling water; feature: Water cooling tower basin; material: Biofilm | place: United Arab Emirates | collected... | reverse complement strand
CTAACGACCTTTCGCCTCTTTTGGTAACGCTACGCGGTGTGGACTTGCGTTGGAGCCTTCGGATTACGACGTGCTCGGGGTTTTTGGGGATGTTTGGACAATGGAGGAATGGAATCCCTGCAGCGCTGATTTCGCTCGTGATGCGCCCTCGCGGCTTCCTTACCCTTTTCCTCTTGCATTGATGAGCAATTTGTCCTGCTATGCTGACGTGCGCTTGATCGAGCAGACATTTTTGGAATATCGCGATGACACTTCAGACAAAGTTTATGAAGTCGATTTGTGTGAAGCCGGGAGCGGTGAATTCTTGGTGAATTTCCGTTACGGCAGACGCGGTGCTCGTTTGCAAGAGGGAACAAAAACGGTTTTTCCCGAGCCACTGGAGCGAGCGCGTTCCATTTATCAAAATCTGGTCAATGAAAAGCTGCGCAAGGGCTACTGGGTTCAGGGCACGGTGGCAGAGGCGGAGATGCCGATCCCGGCAAAAAAATCCACACCGAAATCCCTCAATCCTCAGGCGCGTAAAGGCATTCAAAAGCACTTGCAGGCCGCTCTGCGCGACGAATTGGAGGAATCCCGTAAACTGAGTCGTCTGATCTGGCGTGCGGGGCAGTTGAACATGTCAGAGTCGCTCAAGACGCTGACGAAACTGCCAGACCTTGATTTTTTTGACGAGTATTCGCTGGCGTGGAGCCTGGGCCGCATGGGCACGGAAGACGCCCTCCCCAGACTCAGTCAACTGATGAACGCCAGCTCTCCGGCCGTGCGAAGGATTGCCACGGAGGCCTTTTTGCTTTGTTTGCCTGATGAGAAAAAACCGGATTTCTGGCAAAAGCTAGGCTTGGTGATTCCTGATGATTGGTTGGCTGAACTTGATGACAGTCAGATGAACGAGCGTGCTGTGGCGATTGTGAGAAATCACAAGCTGCAAACGGATGATGAGACATTGTATCATTTGTATTTGTATGGAGTGATCGAACCCAAGGCGCGGGAACTCGCTTGGTGGATTCTGCAACATGTGCCGCTGGCCAAGCCCTGGAGGAAGTCGATTCGTGCCATTTACAAGGCCGCCGAACTGCGCGTGGATGGTGAAATGTATGGCCTGTGTGCGCGGCGTTTTGAAAAGGCAATCGGGCCTATTTCCGCCGCAGTGCCTTTATCGGCGCGCAGCATGCGCTACTTCGCACGTCGTCAACGCCGCCTGTTTCTCCAGGCGGCAAAAGACGGTGATCTCGCTGTTTTCATGACCTTGGCCGTGGGTGTGCTGCTAGCTTACGACGATGCGGATCTGCCCAAGCCGACGCAGGTAAGCCGTTACATTCAGGTGGGGCGCAGCTATCAGCCAGTCATCACGCATTATGATGACAATGCGAATTGGCTGGGCTTGAATGTGTTGCTCTATCAAAACAGCTCACGTTATGTGCCGGGCACACGAGCCTGGCATTGCAAAGATCCTTATCTCCCGGGAGGTGCGGCACCGGCCGAACGCGAGGAATTGCAACCGGCTTTTTGGGATCAAGCGCCCGATGCCATCAAGCATTTGCTGACGGCAAGTGCCTGCGCGCGGGTGTTGGCATTTGCCCGCAAGGTCTGGTCGGCCAATCCATCATTCCAGCAAACCATGGATCCTGATTTCGCGGGCCAATTGCTCACCAGTCGCTGTCAGGAGAATCAGGCATTGGGATTATCGCTAGCAAGGCTTTGGATCGATCCACAATCGCCGCAGTCGAGCTTGCTGGTAAGTCTTTGCCGCTGTGAACTCGAAGAGGCGCGCTTGCTGGGATTGCATCTCCTCTCCACGCATGCCGAATGTTTGGCGCGACTGGAAGATGTCACTTTGCCGTTATTGCTGTCACCGCATCCACAGATTCAGCAGTGCTTGCAGCAGTGGTTGCCAAGTGCTCTCAGCAAGGAGCAGCGCAGCGCTTTCATGCAGCTTGCCATCGCTCAACTGCTGGAATGGAAAGTGGGACAGGAAGTGAATGCGGCCGCAGCGGTGGAGACCTTGTGCATGGTCTGTGGCGACTGTTTCGCTGAGGTCGATGATGCCGATGTCGCCCGAATGTTAGAACATGTGCTGCCGGCCCTGCCATTGCTGGGTTCGCGGATTTTGTTGGTGAAACCGACTGCACAAATCAGCGAGACATTGCTGCAAGCACTGAGTCATTCACCACATGCCGAAGTGCGTGCGGAGGGCATGAAGTTGTGGAACCGGATGAGCGATGAGCAATTGGTGGAGCATGCTGCCACAATTGCGGATTATTGCTTGTCGCCATTGCCTGAAGTTCGCCAAGGCGTGGCTCCGTTGGTGCAGCGTTTGGCGGAGAAAGATGCCGCATTTGCGGAAATCATTGTTGTGCGCTTGTATCCTCGTTTGCTGCGTGCGGAGGATCATCCGGGCATCCACGAGGACATCTTCCAAATCCTGGTCGGACCCTTGCGGTCCTATCTGGAATTGATTGAGCTTGGTCACCGGTTGCGCATGCTCGACACGCCTTACCGGCAGAGTCAGTTGTTAGGCCTGTATTTCCTGAAGCAACACACCGATCTGCGTGAGGTGAGCATGGAACTCATCATCAAGAAGGGTTCCGCAGAAACGCGTGAAGTGCGCGAGTTTGTCTGGGAAACCATGCGCCAGCAGGTGGCTCGGGTGAAAATCGAGCGCGAGGCGTGCCTCCGATTGTTGGACAGTGAATGGGACGATAGTCGCGAATTCGCTCGCGGATATTTCACGGAGCATTTTTCCGAAGCGGAGTGGACTCCTGATCTGTTAGTGAGTTTGTGCGACAGCATCCGCCCAGACGTGCAGGACTTCGGCAAAAAAATGATTACCCGTTATTTCCAGGAGAAAGACGGAGAAATCTATCTGCAAAAATTATCCCAACATCCATCGAGTCATTTGCAGTTGTTTGCCAGCAACTATCTGGAACGCTTTGCTGCCGGGAATCTCTCACGCATCCAGGCGATGGAATGGTTTTTTCTCTCGGTGTTATCGCGCGTGAACAAGGGCCGGGTCGTCAAGCAGCGCGTATTGCTCATGATACGTCATGAAGTTGCACGGAACGAGGAAACGGCGGCGTGGTTCATGCCGATTCTTGCGCGGCAGTCGCTTACCGTCGCGATCGAAGAAAAAGCCGCCATCATCAAAATCCTGCAAGAAATCCATCAGTTGTGGCCACGCATTCCTTCGCCGCTCCAAGTGAAGGAAGTCCCCGTCCGTCGCTCATGGGAATCCCCCACACGTCACTAAGTCATGCTCTTTCAATATCGATATTACGGTCAGTCGCAGGTTCTGGGGTCATCCCGTGAAACCACGATGACCTTTGCGCCGGACACCTTGCGCAGCCCGGTGCATTTTCGTGGCTTGTTGTCAAAGCACTTGCCGTTTCGTGAGGCGATTTCCGCGCTGCATGATGTGGTGATTTCAGATCTCCGCTTTCAGCCAAAAGACCAAACGCAGTATCAGGATTGGTTGGCGACGCAGGAACAGGCGATGCTCGCCGAAGCGATGGCGGAACTTGGTAACGCCAGCCAGAGGCTGGGTGAATTGCGGCAGGAGATTGATCGCATGAATCGCGAGCGCGTGAAAACGATGGAGCCATTCCAGACGGCTCAAAAGAAATATTTCGATAAAATCTACCACTCGGATCGGGTTGCCTGGATCATTCTCGATCCTGTGATTACCGTTCATCCGGATGAGATTTCGTTCGAGTGCTTCAGCAAAGATGAATCCACGTATGGTCGCTTGGCGTGCAGTCATAATGTATTCAAACATTCGGGTGAATTCATCTGCGGCACCACCAATGTGGACTATTCCGAGGGACTCTATCAGGAATTTCAAAAAATCCGCGACTACAAGGAAACGCGTTTGGATGTGGATGCCACGGGCTTCACCGTTCAGACCGGTACGGATGCCGACTTCAATGAAGTGAAAATCGATCTGCCTGATAGTTGGGTCAGGGGATTTCTTCAGGTCAGCTCTGCGATGACTCTGCCGGGGTATCACTTTGATTTGCATCCGCTTGATATGCAGAACTTCCTGTTTGTGTTGCGGCGCAACAAAGAAACCAAAGGCCCGAGATCGATGCGATTCATCCTGCAACCCGGCGAACCTGTGCAGGTGGTGTTTGAACCATGGAATCTTGTCATCACATGCCCGCGTTCCATTTATGATGGGCCGAGCAATGCCGAAATACGACTCTGGGGCAGACGTCGCTTGTTGGTGCTGGAGCGACTTCTCTCAGCGACGAAACGTTTTCATGTCACGTTACTGGGATCGGGAATGCCGTCATTTTTCCTCGCGGACATGGGCGATATGACATTCACCTTGGGGCTTTCTGGCTGGACGGCAAACGATTGGTCGCGCAGTGGAAATTTCGATCTGATGGCTCCGCGCGGACACTGCACAGAAGAAGAAAAAGTCCAAGTATTCCATGCGTTGCAGCAGAGTTGGTATGAATCGGCCACGAGTCTGGCATCGCGCTTGTCGATGAGCGAAGGGAAAGTCGGAAGTGCCTTGAGTGCCTGGTGTCAGGCCGGACGTGTGATGTTTGACATCAAGCATCAGGTCTATCGCGTGCGTGAATTAAGCCGGGAGCCACTGCCTCTCGCGCAACTAAGATTTTCCAATGAGCGTGAACAAATGGCGCAGGATCTTTTGCAAACGGCAGTCGCTCATGGTCCGGTTCGTAACGATGCCGATGGCATTCGTTGCATCAAAGGCACTGTGAAAACGAAGCGAACCTTCGATGTGACCTTATTCATCGATGCCGATGAGCGATTGATCAACGGCAAGTGCAGCTGCAATTTTTATCAACAGAACAAATTACGCCAAGGTCCGTGCGAGCACATGCTTGCCTTGCGCATGAAAACGCGAAATTCACTTTACACACCACCATGAACTTTCTAACCTGAGAACGCTTTTGACGGCGGCGTGGTTGCCTTGCAATCGGTTGGTGTTTCGCCATCCATGCGTTAAGCTAAGCCATGCCTCACTGGCCCGCTCTTTACTGTGCGGGCCAATGCCCCTATGTGCTATTCCTGTTCTGATCCGCTGGATCGAATAGGCACATAGGGGCACCGGCCCGCTGGAGTTGACCGCTCCAGTCCGGGTTGCCTACGAAGGGAATTGCACCCGCCGCCGTCATCACGCTCGTCACATGCTTCATCATGTCCGACCAAAAACGCCGCCAAGAAATATTTGACCGCATCCAAGCGACGTCCAAGGAGCAATTCATCATCCAGGAGATGATACGCATGGGCTTTTGGCCGCAGGGCGAGAGTAAGCCCGCCATGACAGAGCAATGGATGGCGAGGCATCGTGAATTGCAACAGGAGTTGGATGCATTGCGTGCCAAGCAAAGCAAGTTTGCCGATAAGGCCGCCATGCTGGCTGAGGCGCGCCGTTTGCGCATGCAGCAGGCGAAGCAGCGGCGCGAAGAAACCAAGAAACGCCGAGAACAGCAAAAGCAAGAGCGTGCCCAGCGCTGGCAAACCATGCAGTCCGAGGATGTGGTCTATCTCGGTGCTGAGGTCTCTGGCGGGCTTTCGCACAAGCAATCGGATGTCGTCGCCTTGGAGAAATTCCGCCTGCCGATCTGGCATCAGGCGATGGACATGGCAAACGGCATGGGCCGTAGTCTCAAGGAATTGCGCTACCTGAGCTACCATCGCGTGGTGAGCGAGGTGTCACACTACCAGCGCTTTACCATGCCGAAAAAGTCAGGTGGCGAGCGCTTGATTTCCGCGCCGATGCCGAAACTGAAAGCGGTGCAACATTGGCTCCTGGAACATGTCTTGTACGCCGTTCCGGTGCATGATGCCGCACATGGATTTGTGAGAGAGCGATCAATCGTCACCAATGCGCAACAGCATTGCGGGAAGGACATCGTGATCAACATGGATTTGAAGGACTTTTTCCCCAGTGTGTCGTATCGGCGAGTGCGCGGGCTCTTTCAGGCGCTGGGGTATTCGGGGCAAGTCGCAACGCTGCTCGGACTGTTGTGTACGGAAGCCGACACACAAGAGCATCTGCTTGATGGGAAAACCTATTTCATCGCCACCAGTGAACGGCGTTTGCCGCAGGGCGCACCTACCAGCCCTGCCATTACCAACATCCTTTGCCATCGACTCGACCGTCGGCTCCACGGGATGGCACGCGTGCTTGGATTTACCTACACGCGTTATGCCGATGACATCACGTTTTCTGCTTCTGGTGAGGCCGTGAAAAACGTAACGAAAATTCTTTGGCGATCGCGGCAAATCATCGAGAGTGAAAGCTTCACCATCCATCCGGAAAAACTCCGTATCATGCGCAAAGGACAGCATCAGGAGGTCACCGGGTTGACGGTGAATCAAAAGCCTGCCGTGCCCAGAGGGCACATGCGTCAGTTCCGTGCGCTATTGCATCAAGTCGAGCGTGATGGGCCATCGGGCAAACATTGGCAGCATCGCGCGGCGCATCTTCTTGCCACCTTGCATGGATACGCGTGTTTCATCCACATGGTCGATCCCGTGAAAGGAGGGCCGATCTTGGAAAAAACCATTTCGATCGCGCAACGCTATGGCTGGAAAATGCCGCAAAAAGAGTTGGCCGCACCCGCAGCAAAAGCCGCGGAACCTTGGTGGAGCAAGCTGATGTTCTGGAAGAAAAAACCCAATGACTGACGGCGACCTTTCGCCCCTTGTGGTGACGCTACGCGGCACGGGATGAGTCGTGGCTAGATCCGTGGGATGAATCCCACGGCTAGGGTTGTCATACCGCTACGCGGTGGGATGATGGGAGAGTGTGGAAGAGGTCCGTTCCGACGCATGTCCGATTCAGTCCGCTGCTTTTCAGGATGCGCATGTATTGCATACTTCTCTGCCCCAAGCACTGAACGAGTGATCCTAGATAGAGAAAAGTGATTGGTAATATTGGCGATTGGCAAAGATTCCACATGCCCCGGACAGAAAAAGCTTGGCACAAAATGTGCTTTTCGTTAGGGTGCGGAATCTCTGAAAACACTCTCACCATCGCAACTATTCCTATTCAGAACAAAAAAACCTCCAGAACATGAAAAACAAAAAATACCATTTTGTATCAGGCTTTCTAACCGCTCTTCTTTTCGGGTCCGGCTTGACTCAAGCGCAGACGTTAACGTGGGATGTGGCAGGCGGAGGGGCTTGGGATGACTTTACCGCCAACTGGACCGGTGATGCCACCACATTCGTCTCTGACGGCACACAGAATGTCGTGTTCAACAAAGACGATGGTGGCTTGATCACAGTTACGGCTGGGATGAATCCACTTTCCACCACAGTTTCTGCGGAAGCTGGCACCTACACCTTCGGAGGAGGCGCGATCGGCGGCACTGGTTCCCTAACCAAATCAGGTGATGGCATTCTTGTGCTTTCTGCTGCCAATACGTACACTGGTGCCACCACGGTGAACGGTGGCATCATGCGAGTGTCCAATCCGAATCAATTCGGTGGCAGCACGGCTTTCACCATCGCATCAGATGCCATGATCGACGTCACCGGCAGCCCGGCTGGCAGCACGAAATGGCCAAGCAGCGCTTCCTCATTGAGTGGGGCCGGCACCCTCCGGATGAGCCTGACCAACCGGTTCAATACGGGGCTTAATTTCAACATGAGCAATTTCACGGGCCAGGTGGAAGTAAGCAATGGACAGTTGGGATTTCATCCTTTTGACTCCCCTGGTCTTTCCAACCTCAGCGGTGCTACATTCCGAGCTCAAAGCAATACCCAGCTATACATGGGCTGGCAGGGCACAACCACAAACACGACGGTAGTACTCAACACATTTGCATGGAATAACGAGCCTAACAATGGTGCGCTGCGTGGAGACAGTGCAACGCTGAATGGCTCTGTGATTCTTGAAGCAAACTCTTCGATCGGATGCTTGGGCGTAGGCTTCACCATCAATGCGGTGATTAGTGACGGAACAGACTCTTTTGGCTTTACCAAGGTAGGAAACGGTCCTGTCACCTTGACGGCTGCCAACACCTATGATGGCAACACGATCGTCAATGCCGGCACACTCACTCTCGCAGCGAATGCCCAGCTCAAGTTCACATTGGGAGATGCCTCCGGCATTTCCAATCGAATTTCCGGCTCAGGAACAGTCGTTCTCAATGGCGATTTCGTCATCGACACCAGCGCCGCCGATGCCCTCCCCTCTGGCACATGGATCTTAGAAAATGTCACTTCTCTCACGGGAGCCTACGGGGCATCATTCAAGGTCATCGACTGGACCGATGCCGGAGACAATAAATGGACAAAAACCCTGGGAGCAAAAACATACACCTTCGATGAAACAACCGGCCAAGTCACACTGGAGTCCGCCGCACCTGTGGTCCAGACACTGACGTGGGACGTGGAAGGCGGTGGATTTTGGGATGAAACGAGTGCCAACTGGACCGGCGATGCTACCATTTTCACCTCGAATGGTACTCAGGATGTGATCTTTAACAAACCGGAGGGCGGCACGATTTCTGTCTTTGCGAACCTTCCCACAGGCGTGAATCCCAAATCCATGACGGTTTCTGCTACAGAGGGCACTTACACATTCACAGGAGACCCGATCACCGGCATTGGTTCCATTACCAAATCGGGTGATGGCATTCTGGTGCTGTCGAGTGCCAATACCTACATTGGCGCTACTATCGTAAACGGGGGCATTCTGCGGGTATCACACCCGAATCGATTTGGTGGCAGCACGGCTTTCAGCATTGCATCGGATGCCATGATCGATATTACCAGCAGCCCAGGTGCCAGTATCCTATGGCCCACGATCGGTTCCGTGTTATCCGGGGCTGGCACGCTACGAATGTCTCTCAATAGTCAGGGTTCCAATGGACTGAATTATAATATGTCTGACTTTACCGGAGTGGTGGAAGCTAGCAATGGCCAGCTGAGCATTCCTCCGGCCATCTCCACAGGCTTATCAAACATTAGCAACGCTACATTCAAGGTTCAAAACAATCTCCAACTCTATCTCGGCTGGCAGGGTGCTTCTTTCAACACTACGGTGAGACTCGATGGAGTCGGCTGGACTCCCGAGATTACTTTGGGAGCGCTGCGTGCAAGTACAGCTACTCTCAATGGCTCCGTGATTTTGGAGAGAAATTCCACGATTGGCGCTGATAATACATTCACCCTGAATGCCGTGATCAGCGATGAAGGGGGAAATTTCGGATTTACCAAACTATCGGGTGGAAATTTGATTCTAACAGCGGCTAACACCTACGGGGGGAATACCATCGTCAATGCCGGCACCCTCACCCTCGCTCAGAATGCCCAGCTCAAGTTCACGTTGGGCGATGCCTCCGGTGTGTCAAATGGCATTTCCGGTTCAGGAACAGTCGTTCTCAATGGTGATTTCGTCATTGATACCACCGCTGCTGATCCGCTCACTGCCGGCACGTGGACGATCGAGAGTGTGAATTCACTGACCGGAGCCTACGGCACTTCCTTCAAGGTCGTTGACTGGACAGATGCGGGAGATGATCAGTGGACGAAAGTCGTTGGTTCCAAAAAGTACACCTTCGATGAAACCACCGGCATCGTAACCTTGGAGACTCTCGGTGCCGGCTATGGCTCGTGGGCCACCGCCAATGATGCGGGTGCCAATCTCAATGACGATCATGACGGAGATGGAGTGCCCAACGGCGTGGAGTATTTCCTGGGTGGCCCTAACGGAATCACGACAGGCTTCACGGCTCTGCCGGGCGTGATCGACACGGCTGGCACACTCCGTGTGACCTGGACGAAGAGCGCAGACTACGTTGGTGTGTATGGCACGGACTTCGTTGTGGAAACCTCGGAAACCTTGACGGGCACTTGGACCACGGAGAGTTCCCCTGGCACTGTGACCATCAGTGGAAACAACGTCACTTACACCTTCCCGGCACCACTCGGCGCGAAGAAATTCGCCCGCCTGAAAGTCACTGGACCGTGAGCGTGGCGGTCACATCTGGCCCTCGGACTTCGGTCTTGAGGGCTTTTTTATGCATCCTGACATTCTTGTGACGGTTGATTTCTGGCCGAGCTAGGGCTCAGCGTTCCCGGGATTGTTGAATACTTTATCAATTGCGGACTGAAGATCCGCGCTCCAGCGAAGGATCACTTCGGTCTAATCTGTGATATTTTTCAGATCAAATCCGCATTTCATGATTGCGCCCGGCGCTGGTTCAGGATTGAATCAGCGGCGTTATGCATTTCACCACATTGGGAATTCTGGCCAAGCAAATGGCGGTCATCGACTGGACGATCGTAGCGCTCTTTTTCGTTACCGTCATCGGCATCGGCATCGTGGCATCGCGGAAGGCCAGTGGCAGCTCGGAGGATTTCTTCCTTGGCGGGCGCGGCATGCCGTGGTGGCTGCTCGGCACTTCGATGGTGGCCTGCACGTTTTCCTGCGATACGCCGAACTTGGTGACGGACATCGTGCGTTCCTCCGGCGTGGCGGGGAACTGGGTGTGGTGGGCGTTTCTTCTCACCGGCATGCTGACGGTATTTGTCTATGCGAAATTGTGGCGTCGTTCGGAGGTGGTGACGGACCTGGAATTTTACGAACTGCGCTACAGTGGCAAGGCTGCTGCCGGTCTGCGCGCCTTCCGCTCGCTCTACCTCGGTGTGTTTTTCAACTGCGTGATCATGGGCTCCGTGACGCTCGCCGCCGTGAAAATCGGCCAGGTGATGTTCGGCTTTTCGCCCGTGGAATCGATCGTGTATGCCTCGATCGCGGTGGTCATTTACGCCACGCTCGGTGGACTCACCGGTTGCATCTGGGCGGACTTTTTCCAATACAGCCTCGCCATGGCCGGGGCCGTGTGGGCCGCGGTGGAGGCGCTGAAGCACCCGAAAGTCGGTGGTCTCTCAGGGCTTTTTTCCCAGATTCCCGTGGAAAAACTCAACATCCTTCCCGCCGCGGAAGGCGATCAGTTCTGGGCGGTGTTTGTGCCGGTGCTGATCATTCCCATCGCCGTGCAGTGGTGGAGTGTGTGGTATCCGGGCGCGGAGCCTGGCGGCGGTGGCTACATCGCCCAGCGCATGCTCTCGGCCAAAAATGAAAAGCATGCGATCGGTGCGACCTTGTTTTTCAACTTCATGCACTACGCCATCCGCCCCTGGCCGTGGATCATCGTCGCGCTGTGCTCGATCATCGTTTTCCCGAACATGCAGGATGTGAAGACCGCCTTCCCGGCGATCAATGACCAGTATCTGAAAAACGACATCTGCTACCCCGCGATGATCACTTTGTTGCCGAAGGGCATCTATGGTCTGGTCGTGGCAGGACTCATTGCCGCTTACACCTCCACCATCGGCACGCACCTGAACTGGGGCTCTTCCTACGTGGTGAATGATTTTTACAAACGATTCCTCAAGCCGGAAGCCTCGGAGAAAGAGCTCGTGTTCGTGGGGCGCATTTCCACCGTGGTGTTGATGGTGCTGGCGGGTGGCGTCGCCCTGGTGATGACCAATGCCAAGGACAGCTTCGACCTCATGCTGCAAATCGGTGCCGGCACCGGATTGATCTACATCCTGCGCTGGTTCTGGTGGCGCATCAATGCCTGGACGGAAATTTCCGCCATGATCGTGTCCTTCGCCGTGGCGCTGGGCTTCTTTTTCCTCAGTGCCGATCACTGGCTGATGCAAAGCCACTGGCAGCTCTGCGCGGGCATCGCCACCACCACGGTGTTCTGGCTGGCGGCGACCTTTGTCACCAAGCCCGAGGACGATGCGGTGCTGCGCAACTTCGTCCGCAAAACCCGCCCCGGCGGTCCGGGCTGGGCGCGCATCGAGGACCAGATCGTCAGCGAAGGCGGCCACCGCGTGAAGCCGCGCTTGGCCCTGCGCATCCTCTGCATTTTCCTCGGCTGCTTCACGATCTGGGGCTCGCTCTTTTGCATCGGTGGTGTGCTTTACGGGAAATTCACCCAAGCCCTCAGCTTTGGTGCGCTTGCCGCTGTCAGCCTGTTCCTGATCTTCAAGGTCTGGGGCGCGATCAGTGGTGAGGATCAGGATTGACCAGCATTTTCAAAATCGGTTCTCGTCTCACACGAAAACCGTGTGAGAGTCTATCTTAGTTGTCGAGATGCAAACGAATCCAGTCGGGGTCTCTTCTACAATCCACTACAGCGACAACAACCGCATGGGAATCTTCATATTCATAAAAGATCGCATAGGGAAATTTTCTACTCAGTAGCCGGTAAAGATGACGATGAGGCTGCCGGTGAATCCCTGCCGTGATCTTCAGCCCGTAAATGTCAGCGCGCAATTGTGATAGGAATTAATCACCCATACCAAGTTCCTGTTGTTCGTAAAATTGGAACCCGTCACGCAAATCATCAAGCGCATCGCTCGAAATTCGAACTTGAATCATGGCTGTCCCATGGAGAACTTTACTGAATCCCAGTCGTGCACTTCAGCCGATCCATTTCGAATCCGCTCGACTCTTGCGTCGAGCAGGTCCCGAACGGCGGGGGAGACGGCCATCTCATCCATTCGATGACTCATGTCATCCCAGATTAACTCCAGGAGTTGGAACTTCTCACGGAGTGGCAGATTACGAACTTCGGCGATGTTCATAGGGAATAGGTAATGTAAATGGAGCATAAAGCGAGTCGAAAAGGGTTCTTTTTTGCACAACTGCGTAAGGTAACTGTCAGTCCCGACACCTCTTCAAGGTCTGGGGCGCGATCACTGGTGAGGATCAGATTTGACAGCACAAATTTCCTCACCAAATTAGGGACGGATGGAGACAGTGAATCCATCCATTCCGCCATTGGCGAGATCGGTCATGAAAATTTCCCTGCTTTGTGTATGTTTGGCGATGTCCGCGTGGGCGGAGGATTGTCGTGTGCTCGTGGATGGCACGGGATGCCGCACCCGCCAACTCGCTGTGGCGCGGATTTTTCAAACATTGCCGGGTGTGACGGATGTGGAGATTCTCCCCCGCGAACAAGCCCCTGCGCTCAACCAACGCTACTTTGTGATCCGATCGACGCAGAAAGCCCCCACTCGCGAGGCATTGATCCAAGCACTGGGGAGGCGGGCGAAGTTTTATCGGGTGGTGGAAGTCCAGTCGCAGGGGAATTTACTCAATAAGCAACCGAGTGTGCCGCCAAAGACCCCGTGACCTATGCCGCTGAGAAGCAGTGATGTAGGAGTGATGGCGAACAGGATCATTTCGCTCTGAGGAGAGAGAATCTGTGTGACGATCAGACAAACCCAAACCAGAAGACCAAAGAGGTAAGCGCACCACAGACAGCTCACGCCTTTGAGA
>ERZ1066129.381-NODE-381-length-13644-cov-8.435131_pt1 | contig 13644 bp, 15 predicted proteins | sample MGYA00382776_ERZ1066129 | MGnify/ENA primary metagenome ERZ1066129 (study PRJEB33369, sample SAMEA5778359) | biofilm metagenome | biome: Industrial cooling water; feature: Water cooling tower basin; material: Biofilm | place: United Arab Emirates | collected... | reverse complement strand
GTATAACATTTAACTTCAATCTAAAGAACCTTTTTTAAATTCGTATAAAAAACCTAATACTGATAGAATAGAAAAAATATACATTGTATAAAAACCTAAAAAAGAAATTTCTTTTTGGCAAATAACTCACGGAAAAAAAAAAATTATTTCAACATCGAATATTATAGACAAAATAGCGATAATATAAAATTTAATTTCAAATGGTTCTCTTGTATCTGAAAAGGGATCAAAACCACACTCATAACTCGTTATTTTTTCAAAATATCAATAACTAATTGAAAAAAGATAACAAAGACCCGACAGTATTAAAGAAAAACCTAGAGCTAATAAAAAATAGCAAGAGTAATCTATATAACTATATGTTAAATATTTAAACATTTTTAGATAAAAAAAATTTTACTTTAATCCGAATTTGGTCTTTCTACTAATACGCCCTTCAACAGGTCCAAGATCTAATTTATTTCGTATTGCTTTATAACGTACACCTATTAAATCTTGAGTTCTGCCACCTCTCACTCAAATATTAGAAAATTTTGCTAACTTATGACCTATGCCTGGAATATGACAAGTAACAAAACGCTTGTTACGCAATTCCACTCGAACTACCTTTCTTCTTGCAGAATTAGGTTTTTTAGGCTTTTCAATAAATACTTTTCTAACTGTACCTATTTTAAAAGGGCATTTTTGTAAAGCAGGTACTTTACTTTTTCTTATTTTTATTAATCTAGGATTACGCATAACTAATTGTCTTATAGTAACCATATATGCTAATTGGGTACAGAAAATCTTTTGGTAAAAAAGCTGTATAGTAATATTTTTTTTATAGAGCATAGAACTAAGAAATTTTTCATATAATCCATATTAATGTAAAAAATATTAATTTTTTTTATTAAAGATAGAAAAAGAATAATATTTTTTCTATGAAAATGAATTATATTTTTATATACAAATCTTATATTAGAAGAATAATATAATTCATTGTAAAGGATTGATGAGTAAACAAGACATGTATTTAATACTTCAGCATTTTTATTCACATTATAAAAACGAGAATAAATTAAAGGTAAACTATAAATCTCAAACTTTTGATAATCATAGATAACATAGACTTTGTTTTCTTTATTAATACCGAAATATTCTAAATCTTTATTTAGATAAGTGACTTTAATATTCTTTGTATAAAGATTGAAAAAATCATCTCTATCCAATGAAAAAACAAGAAAGAAAAAAAAACCTTTACTATAAAAATTATTAATATTTAAATTATATAATTTGCAGAAAGATAAATCGTGCATTTTATATATTAATTATATATTAAAAAAAATATTAATGATTGTACCACAAACATTCTCTGTTAAATAATAATTAATAAAAATATTATCGTGGATAAAATAATCATTTACATAGTAAAAATCTAAAAAAAACCATTTAATATAGAAAATGTCTAGATAAAAAATATTTAAAAATTCCAACGTATTATAACTAATTATGTTTTGTGTAGAAAGTTTCGAGTGATAAAAAATTGAAATATCAATAAGACTTGTCTCGTTTATTCTAAACCCATATGCCATATTATCTAAATCATATAATAATGTACCATTTGATTGTATACTATAATTAATATATTCCATGTAATAAGAAATTATAAATAATAAATTAAACCAATTTTTTTATTACTGGTTTATAATAATATTTATTATTTTTTTTAAAAAAACCTTTTTTAGTATATATATTCATAATCCTATAAGATAATCGAATGTGAAGAACTTTATTTAATTTATTTTTATTTAGACTAAATAATGTAAAATATTTTTTTTTCTTATTCTTTCTAGTAGTTAATATATCCAATGGTAACATTTTATGTATTAAATGATTATATCATAATTTATATATAACCATATTATTAGAATAAAACTGTCTATATCCAATACCTACTAAGGTAAATTTACGAGTATAACCAAAATTAATTAATATAAAGATTATTTTTAAGAAAAAAGTATAATTTTTATTGATAAAAATAGAATATAATAAGTTATTTTTCGAAAATAATGTATTCAAAATATCATTCTTTATTTTTATAATCCCAAATTGACTATAAACGATGACAAAGTCAAACTCAATATACAAAAACGTTATATTTATTGGATAAATAAAAGACTTTAACATTCTAATACGTACAATAACTCACCTCCAATTTTTAGAGAAACAGCTTCCTTATTATTAAAAAAACCTCTATTTGTAGATAATATTAGATAAGAATTTCTATTATATAATGTTTTTTTTAATAATTTATAAGTAATATAAACCTTTCTTCCTGGAGAAGATATTTTTTTTATATTTGATATTGGTTTTTTATCATAATATGATGTAAAATATATAATGATGGTATTAGTTGATTTATTCAGAAAATAACTATCTAAAAAGCCATTTTGGAATAAATATTTTGAAAGACCTAAATTTTTTTTAGTTAATTTAATTGATATACGAAATAAATTGGATTTCAGACCTAAATTAATACTACCTGTGATATGATCTTTCATAAAATGAATAATAAATGTATTAATAAAAGATGAAATAGAGATTTAGTGTATATCAAACAATAATCAAATTTTTATTCCAATACTAGAACGTTTTAATGGAACAGAAATACAATAATAGTCAATATAAAATTTAAATTTTTTTAGAGGCATTTTACCAGTATATCGACTATCTGACAACCAAACATAATAATATAATTTACGTTTACGTTTCGCTTTTTTCAAATTACCTGAATAAGTGATACGTATACCTTTTAATGGATATCGGTATGACTGTAAAAAAACATTATCTTTCTTATCCGAAGATAGATCATATGAAATCATATTTTTTTCAATGCGTTGCTGTTTTTTAATGAGTGAAAAAAGTTTTCATATACTCAATTTTTTTCTTAAATAATAAGCTATAAATTCGCATCACATTTTAGCACTATTTGAATAGTATTTTGAACGTAAACTATAGTTCATAAATAAAAAACAATTTGTTTTTGTATATTCACCGATTGATATTTCTATTGAATATAATAAATATAAAAAATTTAATAAATAATATTTAGTATAATATGAATAATATGATTTATTTTGTAATAATGATTTTGAAAGGAATAGATTTACATAATCAATATTTAATACTTTGAGAAAATAAGAGTAGTAATGACTATAAAATATAGAGATAGATTTAAATACGGCATTGGAATATGATAAAACAGTACTGATTGAATAAAATATAAATTTTAAAAAGTTTGTAGAAATCGATCATAAAAAATTATTTTTTAGATAAATATAACAATAATATTTAATTATTTTGAATACCGTCACTATTAAATCTGAAAATGTAGTATACCAAACTCAATTTAGTTGTAGAAAAGATTTATTAATTAAATTAAATAATTTGTTCGTTTTATGGCAATTGATAAAATGAACATTCATAATATTTTTATACGATAAACGACTACGATGTAATAAGTTATTACTATGATTATAACAAAATAAATTGTGGATATAATCATTAAAAAAAAAATTATTATTACTTCTAATATTACAAAATTTATATTTATAACGCCTATAAAAATTATTCATATTTTTTTTAATTACTAAAAATTTATTATTAATTTTATTGTGTGCATATTCATGAGTGACTTTATTGACATAACTGAAAAAAACTGATTTACGGAGGATATAAAAAATAGATAATAAATGATTATTTAATGCTGAATTAGATAAATGCGAGTTGCATAAAATAACTACATTTTGTAATATAGTGCTTTCATTTATATTTGATAAAATATTTAAATTATTAATTACGAATAAAAACCACAATATTTTAGAAAAATAATTTTTTTTTATACTCGATGATAAAACATATAATTTATTTGTTTGTACTAAAGAAAACATTATATTATAAATATAATATAATGTTTTCTTTAGTATATTCAGTAACAATAAATTAGTGTTCTGACTAATTAAATTATTTCCAATAATGCTGTTTATACACTTAATTTGTGTTCATCTACGATAAAATATATACTTATTGAAAAAAATATGATCGTAAATAAAATGAGATTTAGTTTTTGATAAAATATTATAAATTAAATAATAACTATATATATTATTAATTTTGTAAACAGAATTTATATCCGTAATATTAGTACTCTTGAAGTTTAAAAAAATATCATTACGTACTATATTGATTAACTGTTTTAAACTAGTAATATTTTTACTATTACTTAATTTTTTATATAAAAAGTTAGAAAAATACTTATAACTATTATATATATTAAAATTATAATCATTCGGTACATAATTATTATAATAATAATTAGAAAACTTAGACTTTTTTTTTAAATAATCATAAGATGCACTTAGTAAATACAAGCTTGCATTTTTACTACGCTTTAATAATCTCTTTGAAAAAGATCTACGTTTTCTTCTGTATAATAAAGTACTATAAAATTTTTTTGATTTCTTATATATAAATGATTTTTTTTCGGAAAAAATATTTTTATTAATGCGAGAATATTTATTATTAATAATATTATTAGATGTCATACGTATATTAAATCAATATTTTATTAAATGAATTCTATTAGTATAATAAAAGTAATGATTATATCAATCGGATCATACCAATGATTTTTTAGTATTATGAGAAAATTTTTTATCTCAATACGTAGATATAAATTTTATTTTATCAAAATATTTATGATTATTAATATCAATATTACCTTTCTTTATAATTTTTAATGAATATATTTTATCATTTAACCGTAATATATTTTTTCTAAGATTATTAATAAAAGGATTATTATCTATAAAAAGTATCTTATTACCAATTGTCATATTCTTTCCAGAAAAAATCAAATATTTACCTTTATTATTTAATAAATCATCTGATTGAATTAATTTTTTTTTTCTAAGAAAAATAATTAATTTTTTCTCTAAAATAGATTTTTTGTTAGTATAAAAATTATATTTTTTAATAACACTATTCATACCTAAAAAGTGTATTTTACGTATAGAAGATGATTTTTTATATAAAAATCTTTTTTTTTTTATATGAAATAAAATATTTTTATTATTAACTTTTTTCGATTCAATGTTATTAATATGTTTATTATATAATTTTTTCGTATAATTAATTAATCCTAGTATAGATGAGAAACTCAAATTATATTTATTAATTATTATATTACTTTGACACATATTGCTACCATTAATACGATTAAAGAATAAATCTGTACTTAATAACAAATCTATTGATTTTTTTTTTATATACCCATCTTTTTTTACTATAAAAGTACCTATAAAATTAGATAATTTATTTATTCTATATCCTAATAGGGTGTAATAATAATAAATACGAAAAAGTTTATAATTAATTTTTTCATCGATAATACAGTAATGAAGTTTATTATAAAACTGTAAATAATATTTATGTGAATAAAAATATCATGAGAAATAATGAAAATAGTTAAATCTATAATAGTAATCATTGGTAATATAATTATTAGTTATAAGAAAAATATATATTAAAAAATATTTTTCTTGTTTAAATATATTTAATAAAGATGGATTATTAGAAGAATTATTGAATAAGTATGCTAAAGAATAGTCATATATATTAATTTTACTATGTAAAAATCCACTATTTTCAATTATATTGGTAAAATGATTGAAAGAATGAAAATTATTGTACATTTTTTTTAATTTCATATTACCATTATAATAATATAAATATAATTTTTTCAAATTAGCTTTATTTATTGTAGAAAGATTTCATTTTTTATTTATAAAATAAGACGTATATATATTTTGATATTTAGTAGCTTTAATCAGTTTTTTAATTCTATTATATATAATACTATTATTACTTACATAATTATGTAGTTTTGAAGATCAGTAAATTTTTTTAAAGAATTTATTTACGTATGAATTAACGAGATTATAAAATAGTCTATTTACATTATTAATATTAACATTTAGTTTTTTTAGATTATAAACATTCTTATCACGAAGAATAATATCTAAAATATTATGTAAGTTACATAGCTTATTGAATAAGAATCTATTACTATTACTGAATTCCGAAAAAATTTTATAAAACGACATTTTTTTGAAATTTATCGTAGGTATATTAATATTAAAAAATTTAGTAAAATTCATTTTATATTTTTTATACCTGAATAGAAAAAAATAAATTTTATTACTTATTTTTTTTAGAAAAAAATAAGTACTTTTTCTAAGTAAAAAATGATTAATTAAATATCGTTTATGCTTTCTAAAATAATATGACAATTTATTTCTATTCAGTGTTTTTTTAAATCAAAAAAGTATATAAAAAGTTGATTGTATTATAATTTTATAAATATATCTTTTGATTATAAAATTGCTAGTGGGATATTTTAGGGATGAAAAAATACTTTGCAAATAATTAGTAATTTTTATATCTTCGAAAAGTAAATTATAATAATTAAAATCACAAAATCAATGAGAACTTCACAAAAAATATTTTCTTAATGTAATCATACTTACCTAATATCGATACTTATTTTTTTTTCTTCAATAATTGTTTTTTTTTTTTTAGATTTAAAAACACTTATTTTTCTCGTTTCTAAATTTTTAAAATTTGCGATGTTTTTGTTAATACAATAAAAAGTATCAATATCTTTACGCAATCATTTTTTACCGTTATATACAATAAATGTCTTTCCCAATAAATGTTTAGTGACTAAGCATGTACGTTGTTTAGTGTAAACATACTTTAAATTATTAATATTATAAGAATAAATAAGTTTTTTATCTATAAAAAACATATATGAAATATAAATTAAATAATATCTAAAAATTTTATTTTTTTTTTATTATTTCATTTAAGTATTCTACCCCAAGGACTTTTTTTCAAAGGATCGGATGAACGTTTACCTTCACCTCCTCCATGAGGATGATCTATTGGATTCATAGCTACACCTCTAACTATAGGTTTAGTACCTAATCATCTATTTCTACCAGCCTTTCCTAAAACAATTTTATTATGATTAATATTTCCGCATATTCCTATAGTAGCTCTAGAAAAAATAGAAGCATATAATAAAGAGTTAGATGGTAGTTCAATTAAGACTTTGTTTATATGTACCAGTTTTTTAAGTATTTTACCATAACTACCAGCAGAACGTATATATATACCTCCTTTACGAGGTCATAACTCTAAACTATTAATAATAGAGGAAATAGGTAAGTATAAAAGTTGATTATTATCACCTTTATCATAAGATTTTTCATGTATTGAAAAATTATTATACGATTGTATTTTATCACCAATATTCAAACCATTAACACTGATTATATAGCAACATATATTATTTTTATATAATACTAAAGAAATAAATGATGATCTATTCGGATCATATTCGATAGAATAAACTATTCCAGGAACATTGAATATATGACGTTTAAAATCTATAAATCTATAACGTTTTATTAATGAAGTACTTGTATTTTTAGTAAATACTGTAATATGACCATGATGATTTCTACCAGAATTTTTTGATATATTAACTGTAAGGTTAGAAATAATATTATTATTATTGTTATTGCTCAAAATGGATTTGTTGATTAAGCGTAAATGACGCATAGAACTTGTATAACAATTATAAATTTTCATTAACTTTATTTTGAAAAAAATCTTTTATTTTTTATTTGTATATCTAACAAATGAATATTTTGATGTATATGCTTTTCAGATTTATATTCTATATATTTATGAATGCAAATAAAATCATCTATTATATATAGATATTGGGAAAGATTAAATTTTAAATAATTATTATTCTTTAACAACTTAGTTTTTAAATATAAAATATATTTTTTTATAAAAACTAAAAAGATCTTTAACATAGAAATAGTATTACTATAATAATAATATTTAGTCAATATAGGTTTTAAAAAAATGTAAATATTATCAAAGTAACCATTAATAATAATTTTGAAATAGTTAAAACCATATTTAATTGACAAAGTTCTTACTTTATATAAGAATTTATAAACTAAATTATGAATACTACTATCAGTAATTTTCTTTCGTCCTAAATATTTTAAATGACCTGATGAGATATGATATATATGTTCACCATTTCATGAACTTGAAGTTATGAAAACATTACGCATTGTATTATTATATGTAATTACGCCTATACGCTTTGTATAAAAATAAGATTTTAATTTTTTTTCTAGAAAAAAACGGTATTTTTTTATCGAAAAAATAGAATTATATAATAATAATAAATTTTTATTCATTTTTTTATCACGGGAAAATGAAATATCACTTTTTAAAAAATAAAAATTTTTATTATGAATAGAACCTTCTTGGTTTAATAAACTAAGATTAGTCAGGTTATTTAATATATTTACATGGGATGATAGTAAAACTTGATTAGTTAAAATTTTTTCAGTAGTAGATAAAATATAATAATTTAAATTCCTAACATATCTATTATGATTTGAAATAACACTAGTTTGACTAACTTTATCAGATCTATATAAAATACCACCATATGTAAGTAAATTATTTTTATTAGGATACGGAAAAAGATAGCTTTTATCATTTAAATCATATAAGTTATTGATAGATTTATAACTAAAAAGTTTTTTACTAGTAATACTTCTAGACAGAAAATTATTAGTATAATACGAATATTGTTTTTTACTCTTTAATTGATCTATATTAGAATTTATATAAATGTAATTATAATAAAAATATTTATTATCATAAAAATCATCTACATCATCCATAGTGATAGAATCTGTACTAAAATTAATTTCTTTAATAATTATTTTACTATAATCCTTTAAACCGTAAGAAAATGTATTAGATTTAACTTTATATAAGCTACTACATGTTATAAAACTACGGAGTTGAAGATATAATTCATTTAAATGAAAATAATTTTCAAGTGAACGAAATATATTTTCTTTTATTGATAAAGAATTATTATTAGATCTTAAAAACTGATTACACAATCAATGATTTATATTATAAATATAATTAATGGAGTAATTATTAGTTTTTGGAATATAATACATTAAATATGATTAATAATATTTGTTGAATAGATACTATGTAATTTATAAAAACGTATAGTAGAATGTAATTTTTTATATTTATTAGTACTGTAGTTATAGAAAAAATCATGGTTTTTATATATTAATTTATCTAATAATAAGTATTTAGATTTAATTAATTTATTGTAATAAAAATTATTAATTATGCAATAAACAGAATAGTTTAGTATATTATATATAAATCTAGAATTGTATGAGAATATTGATGAGAACAGATTAATGCTATTATCTAAAAATAAAAAACCAATATTATTATTATTTATGATATTAATACATGATAAACTTTTAGTAAAATATAGAAAATAAAAATTTTTTTTTAAAAAAAAAGATTTTTTGTAAAAAAAAAAATCTTTTTTTAATGGAAAAGGATTCTTAATTAATCATGAAATAAACTGGATATATTTATAGAACATTCTATAATTATATGATCTATTAATATGAATAAAACGTGTATAATTATGAAAATACAAATTAATATATTTTTTTTTAATAAAATGATTTTTTTTTTCGAAAAATAAACTCAAATATTGAGAATAAGAAGAAGTGGTATTATGAAATAGATTATGACTGGTTAATATATTACTGTTTAAGTAGTAACATTTATTATATGAAAAACTAAAATGAGATAGTAAAAAAGATTTGATAATAACATAAACATATTCATAGGAATAATCTTCCATAGAATTAAAATAAAAATATAAACTATACATATTGTTTACGTATATAGAATTAATGTAATGATTTATAGAATCGAAAAAGTTTAAGTAAGAATATTCAATTAAGCTGAGCATCTCTACTAAATCATAAATAAGATTTAACGATAAATATGATCAAAAATCTTCATCGAGAATAAAGCTTATGATTGAATATGAAAATAAAATTTTTTTATTTTGATTATTATAGCTATTACACAACATATTTTTAGAAACGATGAAAATAAAAATATTCCATTCTTCTTCAACTTGGAAAATGTGCATCTTTATAAGAGGATGTTAATCGTTTTTTAAAATGTTCATAATATGGTAAATCACGACGTTTTTTAGAATTTTCATAATTTGATCTAGTACGCTGACCTCTACTAGGCAATTTTTTTAAATATCTACTACCTCTATAAGTAAAAGGTAATAAAATACTACGTTCATATAATAATAATAAATACCAACTTAGGGAAAAATAATCATTATAGTATTTGAGTAAAGATCTAAATAAACTAAAAGAATATTCTTCTAAATCGGTAAAAAAAATATTTGTATGACAGCCGATAAAAGATAAAAAATATTTAATAATATTATTATTTAAACCAAAAATTCTAGAATTAAAATATGTTCAACTTTGGAATGAAAAATGACTTTTAAAATTAGTATTGTTTATTAAAAAAGCCTTATTATTATAATTGAAAAAAGTAACATTTTTTCTATTACAATGTAGATTATGATATAAATATTTTTTATCAATATTGATTATATTAATAAACATATTTTTATAATAAAATATTAATACCTTTACTCTTTAAAGATTTAACACATTTAATATAATGACAAAATAAAAAATTACTATCTAAACGATCGAAAAAAGTTTGATATAATAAAATTTCGTATAGAATATAAGGTGTAATAATATAATTAAAGTATCCATTTTTTAATTTTTGATTGAATAAAAAACCCGGACAATCAAAATTTTTTTTAGAAAAAAAAAATCTATTAAGTAAAGTAGTTAAACTAGGCATTTTTATATGAATAGTATAATCATCTGATTCAAAAACAAATAATAATACTTTTGAATAAACACTCACATCTTCTTTTATTTTCAGTAAAAATAACTTTTCTTTTAACAATGTAATAAAGTCAGGTCCATTAATTCGTTTCTGACTCAATACTGTACTAATTTTTGGATTTAAATTTCTTATATTGCTTTCTATATTAAATTTTAAAATATATTTTAATTTTTTTGATAAAAGCATTATCCTATACTAAATCGGATATAGATAAAATAGATTAAATAAGCATAAAAAAATAGATAATATATACTGAAATAAAACTTCATGAAGAGAAAAATAAAACACTTTATATTAAACTTTGGACCACAACATCCATCAGCACATGGTGTATTAAGATTAATATTAGAATTAGATGGAGAAATAATTATAAAAGCAGACCCACATATTGGATTATTGCATAGAGGTACTGAAAAATTGATAGAGTATAAAACTTACTGACAAGCTTTACCGTATTTTGATAGACTAGATTATGTATCTATGATGGCACAAGAACACTTATTTTCAAGTGCTATAGAAAAAATGATCGATTGTGATATTCCATATAGAGCGAGATACATACGTGTTATTTTTTTAGAATTAACACGTATATTAAATCACTTACTATCTATTACTACGCATGCTATAGACGTTGGAGCACTTACGCCATTATTATGAGCGTTTGAAGAAAGAGAAAAAATAATGGAGTTCTATGAACGAGTTTCTGGAGCTAGAATGCATTCTGCGTATATTAAACCTGGAGGGGTTAATTATGACATTCCAATAGGATTATTAACTGATATATATAAATTTATAGAACAATTTAATACTAGAATAAATGAGTTAGAAGAACTATTAACTGAGAATAGAATCTGAAAACAAAGATTAGTTGATATTGCAAAAATTAATTATAGAGAAGCTATAGAACTAGGCTTAACCGGCGTTCTAGCTAGAGGCTCTGGAGTTGATTGAGATATTAGGAAAAAATTACCTTATGAAGTTTACAATAAAATAAATTTTATAGTTCCATTAGGAAAAAATGGAGATTGTTACGATAGGTATTTAATACGTATTTTTGAAATGAGACAATCAACTAATATTATCAAACAGTGTATTGATAATATACCTAATGGTATAATAAAAATTAATGACCATAAAATAACAAATCCTCCTAGAGAGAAAATGCGAAAATCTATGGAAGCTTTGATACATCATTTTAAGTTATATAGCGAAGGTATATATGTAAATAAAACACATTTATATAATTCTGTAGAAGCTCCTAAAGGAGAAACAGGTGTATATATAGTTTCTGATGGATCAAATAGACCATATAGATGTAAAATAAGAACTCCTGGATTTGTACACTTACAAGCATTAAACCATATGGCTAATGGCCATATGATAGCGGATTTAGTAACTATAATCGGAACACAAGATATAGTATTTGGAGAAATAGATAGATAGATAAAAAAATTTATCTATAGAGTACTATATAATCTATATATAATATGATATGCCGTTTAAATCATTTGTTACTGCAATAATGAATATGTATGTAACACTTTCATATTTAATATATGATATATATAATGTATATTATCATACAGTGATCACACTTGATTTTAATAGAATAAGAAATGAGAAATAAAATATTTATTGTAAGAGGTTAGATCACTTATTATTAGTATTAAAAAAAAAAAATTTTTTTGATAAATAATAATTATAATTTTTTTTATTTAACTTTGTACTAATATTATTATTATAAAATTTTTTTTTTGCATTAGTAGTAGCATTCATAAAATTATACTTATAAAATTTATAAAAATTAATAAAAAAATTTTTACTAATACGAGTTCTTTTTTTTCTACGTGATAAAGATTTATCAAACTTAATATTTTTAAACCATCAAAATGGTTTTTCTATACGTTTTTTAAATGTATTGTTTATCAAATTCAATTTAATAAAACTATATTTAATAAAAACCTTATTCATTGAAAAAAAATGTGAAATATCATCATTCGTAAAATGATTACTAATAAAATTATAATGACCTGATTTAGAATTATCTAAATTAATATTAAATTTATTAAGTATTAAATGTACAGTTTTAATGTAGTCATTGTAATTATACTTACACAATAAACTTACATAAAAAATTATCTTTTTTATATTTAAATGACTATTAATAGATATAATATTAGAATTGGTATAGAAGTTACTTAAAAAGGTAACTCCGTTTAAAACATGGTCATATATAGAGATATATAGATGATATAAAAGACGTGATTTAATAACGAAAAAGATAGGGTTAATAAAAAATATGAGATAGAAAAAGATATAATATTTTTCATATGTATATTTATTAAATATGAAGTGATTTATTTTGAAAAAATCACCGATAAAAAAAAATTTTTTTGAAATAGAAGTAATCCCATTAATAATGAAATTTGAATGACTGAAATTAAATGAATTAAAATATTTATTGGAAAAAACTATAATGTTGTGTTCGATAGAAATAAACAAATCTTTAATTTGTATAATATTTAATTTTTTACGTAATTATATTATGTTATTTCTTCTTACATAATCCGATTTTTTACTTACGTCTGACATTATGGTCTGTATTGTGGATGGATCAAATTCATCAAAGCACATCCTTATTCTTTTTTCAAGCTCTGTGAATAATTACAAAAATTTTCTTTATCAAATCTTTGAAAATTTTTGTTTGCTCCATGGCAG
>ERZ1066129.378-NODE-378-length-13766-cov-47.624170_pt1 | contig 13766 bp, 7 predicted proteins | sample MGYA00382776_ERZ1066129 | MGnify/ENA primary metagenome ERZ1066129 (study PRJEB33369, sample SAMEA5778359) | biofilm metagenome | biome: Industrial cooling water; feature: Water cooling tower basin; material: Biofilm | place: United Arab Emirates | collected... | reverse complement strand
AACGAGTATCTGAACTAGATGAACGAGTATCTGAACTAGATGAACGAGTATCTGAACTAGATGAACGAGTATCTGAACTAGATGAACGAGTATCTATACTCTCCCCTGCTCCTCTGCTCACCTGCTCCCCTGCCTCTTGCGGTATCCAACGCTGTGCCTCTTCAACATAAAGGGCGGCGCTTGCTACTGATGTTGCTATAGTACGATCGCCTACGACGAGTCGTAGGCGATCGTTAGGTAGGTGTTTTGTGCCAAAAGGAATCGCGATCGCAAAGCAACTTCCCTGCCCTACGATACTCCTGACATCGATCGTGCCATTATGCAGTCGAATCAGTTCGCGTACCAAAGCTAGACCAATCCCAGATCCTTCATGGGTTCGTGCCTGTACTCCTCGGACTTGATAGAATCGCTCGAATAGATGGGGCAGGTGTGCGGCTGCAATTCCCGTGCCGGTATCTTCGATTTCAAGTATGACGCGATCGCGATCCGCAGGATGCAGTCTGACTGCAATCTCACCTGCAAAGGTGTACTTAAAGGCGTTAGAAAGCAGATTGAGAACGATTTTCTCCCACATTTCACGGTCTACATAAACTGGCTCTGGCAATGGTGGGCAATCAACAATCAACCTTAGCTCTGCTCGTTCAATGGCAGAACGAAATACGCTCGCTAGCTCAGTTGTAAACATTGCCAAATCGGTTGGTTCGTACACTGCTTCCATGCGTCCAGCTTCAATGCGGGAGAAATCGAGTAGAGTATTAACCAGCTTCAAGAGGCGTAAACTGTTGCGATGGGCGAGTTCTAAGCGTTCTCGGTGAACAGGGGCGAGGGGATGGGTGCGATCGCTCAAAGCATCTTGCAGGGGAGCCAGGGATAGTGTCAGCGGTGTGCGGAATTCGTGACTAACGTTGCTGAAGAAGAGGGTTTTGGCGCGATCGAGTTCTGCCAGAGCTTCAGCGCGTTGGCGTTCTTGTTCACGCTCAGATTGTTCTCGCACTCGCTGAAGTTCCGATTCGCGCATGGCTGCTTCGGCTTTCGCGCGTTCGACTGCCGCCCAAGTGCGTTCGGCGGTTTCCTGCAACAGTTTCGTTTCCGCTTCGCTCCACTCGCGCGGCGTTAGATGCTGCAAGGCGAACGATGCCGCCCAGTGTCCTTCTTTAACGAGCGAAATTGCCAGCAAAGCCGCCACGCCAACCGCCCGAAACTCCGCGCGCGCCGACTCGCTCAAGTTCGGGTCTGCGTTCACGTCCGAGATGCGTAGTATTCTTCCAGCAAGCAGTTCTTTGCCCGCCCAGCCGAAATCGTCAATCCGTCCTCTGCCGATGAGCGGCGGCGCGCCTTCGCGCACGTAGTTGTCCGCGACAACCCAGTGTTCGTCGTCCGGCTCGATGTCCACGTAATACGCGCGGTCAACGCCCAGATATTCGCCGATGACACGCGACGCTGTGCGTTGAATTTCAACCGCGTCAGAAAGCGATCGCAGGGCATCTGATAGCTTGATTCGGAACGCATCCCGCTCAGCCGCGCGGCGCAATTGGGCTTCTGCGTGCTTGCGATCGGTGGTGTCCTGGAAAATGCTGGCGACGCGGCGGCTCTGGGCTCCACCAACTTTGGAAGCGTAAAAATCGAACCATCGCCCATGCGGTTCGGCGTAGTGTTCGGCGCGTACCGATTCGCCCGTGAGCGCGACGCGCCCGATCAGTTCATACCAGTAGTCTTCATAATCCGGGTCGATCTCGCGCATCCGCCGCCCGGAGAAATCCCGTCCGGCAAGACGCACCGCCGCCGGATTCGCTTCGAGGTAAAGAATATCAATCGGCTGCTCGTTTTCGTCGAAGATGACATCGCAGAGAAGATAGCCTTCGTCAATCGAATCGAACAGCGATCGATATTTGGCTTCCGACTGCCGCAACGATTCCTCGGCACGGGCACGTTCAAGCCGCGTCCAGATGCGGCTCGTGATTTCGCGCAGCAATTCGATTTCGTCCTCGCGCCAGTCGTGCGGTGCGGAATCGAGCAGACTGAAATAGAAACGCCATTTGTTCTGATGGATGAGCGGCACGCCGACAAACGCGCCTACGCCCAGCGCAGCATAACGCTCTGCGTCAACCCGCTCGTCCTTCGCAGTATCGCGGACAACGGCGATTTCCCCGGCGCAGTGGAGAAGTTCAAATTCGGGCGAGAAATAGTCTTTTGTGGCGTAAGAGCCTTTCATATCGGGCAAATCCGCTTTGTGCCATTCGTGGATGACGCGACCCGTCTGCTGGTCTTCACTGATTTCGGAGAAAATGACGCGGGCGACGTTGAAATGTCTGCCGATTTTTGCGCCGATCGCAGCCATCGTTTCGTCAATGTTCGTCAGATGCACCAGGTCTTGGCTGATTTCGGCTAAGAAAGCGAGATTCGCTTCGTGGCGTTTGCGTTCGGTAATGTCCTCAAAAATATTGGCAACTACCCTGCTTTCAGCACCTCCCACCCGTGAGGTATGGGTTCGATACCATTGCTGAATCCCTGCATGAAAATTTTCATAACGGATGGACTCGCCTGTTTTGACTACGCGGTCATAGGTTTCCAGCCAGTAGTCCTCGGAAGGAACAAACTCGCTGCACAATCTGCCTGCCACATTCTTTAAGCCAGTTATTTTTTCAAATGCCGGGTTTGCCTCGACCCAACGCATATCAACAGGTTTGCCGCTATCGTCGTAAATTAACTCCAACACAGAAAGACCTTCATCCATCGTCTCGAACAGCGATCGATATTTTGCTTCTGATTCGCGTAAGGCTGTTTCCGATCGCCGCTGCTCAATTAAATCTGCCGCCTGTCGTGCCAGGACATCGAGCAGACTTAGCTCCCGTTCGGATGGCTGATGCGGTTCCTGCCAGTGAGTAGAAATCATGCCGACAACCCGACCACTGCGCGAGATCAGCGGTGTGGTCTGCACTGCTCTGACTCCTGAAAGGCGATAGGCGTCGAGATCCCTGCTGCCAGCCATAAACTCGCAGGTTTCGACATCGGGGACGATCGCTCGCTCACCCGTCCTCAATGCCACGCCGCAGGTACTATCTGAATCCACCCGTACCCACTGCCAAAAGGCTGCCGATGCCGGGTCAAATCCTTTCCATGCCAGTAACTGTAGTTCGTTGCGATCGCGGTGCAGCAATTGCATACTGCCCATCTGTGAGCGCATGAGAGCGATCGCCGCATCCAAAATCTGCTCATACAGGGCATCAATATTTTCCTCCTGAACCAACTGGCTGCTAATGAACTGCAACTGCTTGGCATCCGCTAGTTCTACCGCCAGTCTCGCCTCACTCTCGCGCAACGCGACTTCGGCGCGTTTTCGCTCGGTTACATCACTGGCAGTTCCAAACCATTCCACGATGTCACCCTGCTCATTTAGCATTGGAATGGCACGCGAGAACCTCCAGCCGATCGCCCCATCTTGTTGAATGACTTGATGTTCTAACTCAAATATGCTATTGGTGCGGATCGCTGCCTCGATGGCAGCCCATACCCTTGGCTGTTCCTCTGAGGGAATGTAGGTTTCAATCCAAGTCTGGTTTAGATCGTCGGTGTTGGCAAGAAAACTCTTACCTTCGAGACTCCGCATCTCGCGCCAATCGGCACTCATTCTATAAACTATGTCTGAGCTGGCGGTAACGAATAAGCGCAATTGTGTTTCGCTCTCGCGCAGTGCGGCTTCGGCACATTTGCGTTCGTCTTCGACGCGCTTGCGATCGCTAATGTCGTAAGAGACTGCCAGTACGGCATATATCTCCCCATTTTCAGCCCGAAGCGGCGTTCCCCGCGAGACGTAAGTGCGATCGTGGGCATGGTGTTCATGCTCAAATCGCTCACCCACAAGCGCTTTACGGTACATCGGTTCGTAATTCGCAGCTAATTGGGGCGGCAGCACTTCAAAAATTGTTTTACCAACTAAATCTTCTGGTTTGAATCCGGCAACAGATAACGCTTCTCCTTCAGCCAGCAAATAGCGCAACTCGCGATCGACGACAAAGGCTGCCCCACCCGGTAAATTCTGAATTATTGCCCGCGCTAGTGCTTCCAAGTGGCGCAATTGTTCCAGCGTCTGCTGTTCATGAATAACCGTTTCAGATCGAGGTCGTTGCATGGCACTTATGATTCCGACAATTGGGCGATCTCAGGCTCAAACTCGACCCGCCAGCCGAGCTATCATTTCAACTAATTCATTTGGCTGAGCTAGTTTGTGCAGATGGGATTCAAATCCGGCTGCAAGTGCTTTTTCTCGATCTTCTGCCAGATAGGCTGTGAGGGCAGCGGCGGGAATGTGCCAGCCTTTTTCGGCTTCGAGTTGACGTATTTTGCGAATCAAACTATACCCATTGTCATCAGGCATCAGAATGTCGCTAATCAGGACATCGGGACGAAATTGGTCTAGTGCTGCCAAAGCAGCAGCAGCTGTGGCGACGGCAGTGACGCGCATCCCGTGACATTCCAAAACCGCGGTAATAAATTCACGGGCATCGGCTTCATCATCGACAATTAGCACCTGCAAGCCGTCAAGGGACTGGGGCAGTGCGGGCATCACCATCGTTGTTGTTGGCATCTGTTCTGGATGCTGTGACTCAACTGATTGATTCAGCGTTTGCTGATAGCGGCTGACATCGTACACTCCAATCTGTAGTGTTTCAATCAAACCTGAATTGTTGCGCGCGATCGCTACAGTTAATTCGGCGGCAAATAATTCTCCCTTCCGTGGAGATAAGTTTAGCTGCCAAACTTGGATACCGCTGCTGTGAGCCAGTCGATTTAGATTGGTACGAAAGCTTGAGCGCTCTTCTTGTACGATATACACAGCCAGAGGCTTACCGGGTAGATGGGATTGTGGTACGTTCAGAAGTTGCGCGATCGCTTGGTTTGCTTCCAGAATTAAGCCATTGGCATCGGTAACCACGCAACCAATCGGCGACGAGTAAAACAAGTCATAATAGCGTCGATACTGTGTAGCAATCTGCTGATTCTGTTGGACAAGTTCTTCCTCAACTACCTCGGCTACTTCCAAACTCGTCTGCATTTCCTCATAAATTAATTGCAACCCTTCAAGCGCAGCATTAATTTCCTCCCCAGCCCGCGCAACTTGAACTTGTTCCGCTTGCAGCGCCGTAATTTGCCGCTGGATTGCTTGAAAATGCTGTCTAAATAGCTCGTCATTCATAAATCCTGCCTAGCGATGTTGCCAAACTTGTCTATCTGACACCTGTGGCGCGTACTGCCTCTAGTAGAGGTAATTAACAGCTGTTTTGAAGCTAATAACCCAAGTTGCTAGTTACAAATATTGTCTGTTCGAGCGGTGCAGCTCAACTTAAACAGTTTAAACCAGGTTACCTCTAGTCTAATAAACTCTCAACAAAAGCAACTAAATAATTTTACCTCAGATGGCAAATGGTGAGTTCCAGCCTTAAGGCTGAAATTGTTCAGCACGCAGTAATGCCCGCGCTTGACAGGTGTAGGTTCAGGGCGTCAGAATGCATCCCCTACTAGAGGGATGGGAGGTAATATCATGTTCGGTAGCATCGGTAGTTGAGCTGGGGCAGGTTTAAAAAATATCTCGTGATGCCACAGAATGGCTGCTTATACTCGCCCCTACTCCCGGCAAAAATTATAGACTACCGTTGCTAGCGGACATCATATAACTGGATGTTTTTTCACGTTCATCTCCTCCTCGAATTACGCCAGCGTTCAAAAATAATAGTTCCAATTTCAGCTCCTGAAATCGAACCGATTAACATGCCGCTATTCAAGTAAAATATAATCAAACCCAGTCCCTCAATAAAGTCTGGATTGGGATGTACAATATTGAATAAAATATATCCAATTCCCGAGCCAATATAAACCCCGATTACTGCTCCAACAATTGTCCAAATTACGACTAATAACTTCCGCATCCTCAAAGCAGCAAATATTCCGCTCGTGATTCCGGCAATCGCTCCATATAGGAGAGGAACTAAAACGAAAGAAACTGTTGTTGGTAGAAAATCAAGTAAATTCATTGACTGCTAACTGTTGCGAAAATCAATTATTGCTTGGCGATAAACATCCGCCATTCCGGTATCAAAACACTTTCCTTTCACAATATAGCCTGTCATTCCCTCCCGCTGCCGCAATTTTTCCAAACAGGTTGTGAGTTGAAACTCGCCTTTGAAGCGAATATTATTTTTGATGTCTTCTGACAAACAATCAAAGATTGTTGGCGTCAGGACATATAAACCAAAAATACATAAAAACTCATCCTCTGCCATGCCTTCTACCCGCAAATGCTGGCGGGCATATTCCACGGTTGGTTTTTCCGCAACTTCAGTCAAGGAAATAATCGAGTTTAATTCTTGCCAAACTCCAGCGACGCACCCAGCTTTTTCAATAATTCCTGCTGGCATTGTGGTTAATCCTACAACACTTTGCTCGATTTGTTCGTAAATATTTATAACTTGTGCCGCACAAGAAATATCCGTATCGGATGAGTAAACATGGTCACCTAAAGAAAGTAAAAATGGCTCATTGTTAACCCATTCTTTGGCACAAAATACAGCATGACCGTAACCTTCCTGAACGTCTTGAGTGAGAATTGTAACTCGGTTGCCTAAGTTTTGAAGGTATTGGCTGTATGCTTGATTTTGGGGCGATAATTTGTTGAAGAATTCGGGGGAAAGTGGAGATTTAAAAAAGTCTTCAAAAATTGCGCGATCGCCAGCCTGTACCACTATCCCAACTTCCTCTATTCCCCCACTAATTAATTCTTCCACAATTGACAGAATTACCGGCTTGGCACGCCCCTCCCGATCGATAATGGGAAACAGTTCTTTTTTAACAGCTTTGGTAGCTGGAAATAAGCGAGTGCCAAAACCAGCCGCCGGAATTACACCTTTGCGAACCTTTCTTTTTAAAGGATAGTTTTCTGGTTCGCTTGTGGGCTGGGCATCTGGCCCGCCGATTATTTGCCAGCTAGAAGGTTTTTCCACATCCAAATTACTTTTTATTTCCAGCTTCAAACATTGCATGTTGGGAAAATCACGCTCAACTATTTCTATAACTTTTTGCTGACTAGACTCATCTTTGACAATAAATTGCGCCGTGCCATCGCCTTGAGAACCAACGCCTTTACCGCCTAAAATATAAGGTTGAATTGGCTGATAGTTCAACAGTTGATGCAAAACGGGAGAAGTTAGTTGAGAGGGAGAAGCTGGGATTAAATATCGGTCGAATTCCGATTGAGATTTTTTCATCAATGCGCCAATTTGTTCAGCATCGCCTTTTTGCAGGGCGTCAATTGCTGCTTGGGTAATTTGAGCGCTGATGGAACCTAAATATTTTTGGACATTTTCTTGTACTTCATTGGCAGCAAAGGGATAACATTGATTCAAGTCGCTAAGGATTTCTTGGGTGTTTTTGCCCGCGCCGAGATCGACGATAACAAAGTATAAATCTTGGGATACATTTAGTTCGGTGACATCGATGCGATCGCGATCAAAAGTCATCAAAATCGGACGGCTGCCATAAGCACAAGCTTGATCCATTCTGCCGCAGCGGGAAGGGGTGGTAATTTCGCCTAAATAGGCAAACTCCATTTCGCCGCGAACGGTCATTTTTAAGTCATAAACGCGATTAAAAGTACGAGCAATTAAAACGCAAATAGCAGCACTAGAAGATAACCCTTTCCCAATTGGTAAATCGGTTAAGTAATTATCTATTTCCAGTCCGCCGATGCGATAGTGAGTGAGAAACTGATAAGCAACCCCAGCAGCATAACTGAAGAAACCGCCTATTTCGGCTTCAGCAAGTAAAACTTGCCTTTCCATTGGTAGAGAGAGAGTTTGACGAGTTCCATCACTTAAGGTAGCGCGCATAATTAGATGAGTTGGATGGGGTTTTACTTCGGCATAAAGACCTTGATTTGTGCCAACTAATAGCGCGTAGCCTTTTTCTAAATAGGGATTAATGCGGCGATAGCCACCCGCCCAATCGCTATGTTCTCCAAATAAACAAAGGCGTCCCGTAACAAAAATTTTCATGCTAGTTATTAGTTATTAGTTGATTTTGGGTTTAGGAACCAGCCTAATTTTCCCCATACCCCAGATTTTAGGATTAACAGGAATTAGGCAAAAAAACCCGGTTTCTAGCAAAAATCGTGGGTTTGGAGCAACGAGATTGACGCAGAAACCGGGTTTTTGGCTTTGCGTGCGTAAGGTAAGTCCCGATCAAGTACCAGCAACCAAAAGTAATTGCACAACATCCCGATAACCGTTTAATTCGGCAATTGTCAAAGCCGTATCGCCGTTTAAGTTTGCGATGTTGAGATCTGCGCCAGCGTCGAGCAATATTTTTACAGCAGCAAGATTACCGCGAGTGGCTGCACAGATTAAAGCAGTTGAACCAGATAAGTCTGGAAAATTCACATTAGCACCGTTCGCTAATAATGCTTGCATCACACTTGTGTAACCGCGATCGCTAGCTTTAATTAAAGCAGTTTGCCCATCATCTGCCACCACGTTGGGATCGCAACCGGCATTCAACAGCGCGATCGCAGTATCTACAAATCCCTCAGATGCTACTACAGTTAAAGCAGTTTCGCCCATGTTTTTAGCATTGCAGTCAGCTCCTTTTTGCCGCAACGCTGCCACAATTGTACTGCGGTCTTGCAAAGCTGCGAGTAACAAAGGTGTATCCCCCAAATTATTCCTGGCTTCGATATCAGCCCCTTGGTTAAGCAAGATATTTACCACGCGATCGCGTCCTTCGGCAATCGCCAGGTGTAACGCGGTTTCCCCATCGTTATCTTTGGCGTTAATTTCGGCATTTTTCTCGAGTAAAGCTGTCACAATTGGCACGTAACCTTCTGCCGATGCTGCCATTAAAGCTGTCCACCCATCTTGGTTTTTAATATTGACATCAGCACCAGCTTCGAGAAGACTTCGCACTAAATCTACATGACCTTGGTCGGATGCTAGGGTTAAAGCAGTTTCGCCTTCCCCATCTTGGGCATTGACATCCGCACCCCAAGCGAGCAACATTTGCGCGATCGCTAAATCTCCAGATTCTGCTGCCAGCATCAAAGCCGTTCTGCCATCACCCGTTCTAATATTGACATTTGCCCCATGCTCTAACAACAGCCGCACCCCAACGGCATTGCCAACGCCTGCCGATAAAGTCAACGCCGTTTCGCCGCCGCTGAGAAGGTTCGCGTCTGCGCCTGCTGACAGTAAAGCATCCAAAACAGAGCTATAACTCTGTTCTGCTGCCAAGTGCAAGGCTGTATTTTCGTCCTTATTCCTCGTATTCACCTCCGCACCGCCAGCCAGCAACACCTGTACGATATTGGCATATCCCCTCAGAGATGCTGCCATCAGCGCCGTGTTGCCATCCTCGTTGGTCGCATTGACATCTGCACCCCGATTTAGCAACATTTGTACGATCTCGACCCAATTTGCCGCCGCCGCTATCATTAAAGCCGTTGTGCCAAACCGCTTTCTCGGCTGATTGACATTCGCGCCAGCATCTAGTATATGTCGCGCGATCGCCGTATGCCCGTTTTGAGCCGCAAACATCAAAGCCGTCGTACCGTCTCGCCCCGTTCCATTCACATCAGCACCCTGGGCAATTAGGGCTTGTACCTGATGCATGTCACCACTTTGAGCCGCCCTTCTCAGTAAGACATCCTTATCTTTCGTGGAGGTCATGCCTGCTCCTCGTTCCATCCTCAGCATTGACAACTTAGCGCCAAATCAGCTGTTTGAGAAGTTCACTGAGATGCTTTGTGATAGTTTTGTCCCGATCCCATAGGTGTAGAAAAGTGTTTTTATGCTAACTTTTATTACAGTTCCTCATCTGACGACCCCAGCCCTATGAACTTGGAAATCCCCGCCTCGATTAAAACTTGGAGCCAATTCGGTCACCCGCTGATGATGTGGGTGCTGCTTGGCCTATCGATTTATGCCCTATACTTAGGCATTCAAGTCCGACGCACCAGAAGCGCCGAAGGGGACACGCGCAAAGAACTAATTAAAGGTAAGTTCAACCTCAAACACTACCAGATCGGATCGATCCTGTTTGCTTTAATGGTTCTCGGTACCCTGGGCGGTATGGCGGTTACCTACATCAACAACGGTAAGCTGTTTGTTGGCCCTCACCTACTGGTGGGATTAACCATGACCGGACTGATTTCGATTTCTGCTGCTCTTTCTCCCTACATGCAAAAAGGACAAGATTGGGCGCGTTACACCCACATTATCTTGAATATCAGCCTCTTGGGATTGTTTGGTTGGCAAGCAGTCTCGGGTATGGATATCGTGCAAAGAATTATTAGTAAGATGTAATGCGGTAATGGGTAATGGGTAATGGGTAATGGGTAATTGCTAATTGCTAATTGCTAATTGCTAATTGCTAATTGCTAATTGGTAGTAGATATACTTAATGGGGACACTGTCCTAACAGTTCGGTAGCGTGTTACCCATTACCCATTACCCATTACCTATTACCTATTACCTATTACCTATTACCTATTACCTATGACCCTTTTTGTGCGGCATCGGTAAGCCCAAGCTGGAATGAAAGTCTTGCTGTACCTTGTGAGTCAAGCGGTGGGATACTTGGCGGACGATTTGGCGGAGTAAGCTTGTACCCGTATTTTGAATCAAAGACATGGGCAAGCGGTAGATAAAGCGGGGAAACTGAATTGCCACCACTAAATCCAGCTGCCACTCTACCCGCGTCACCTCTCCTGGATAACTTGCCGATGCATTAATCGTTGCTTCTGTCAACTGCATTACGGCATTAAAATCAACATCATAGCCCGGTGGTATGTAATCCGGTACGGGTATGGTTTGGATGCGATAAACGCCTTCATCGGGGGGCAGTAACTCCAAGCCAATTTTTGGTTCTACCTCATATCCGAAAGAACCGAAGCGCCCGATGGTTAAAGCGTAGCCATTGTTACCGAGGGCTTGCGCCTTCATTGGGTGGGCGCAGCGCCTAAACCATTCTGGGTGAGCGTTGAGATATTCGGCAACCGTCGCCACATCAGCATACATGTCCATGCAATCTTCAAACTGCCCGTGAAACCGTACTGGCTCGCTCAAACCCATTGCATTGGCGATCGCACTCTCAGTATCGACAAAGTTCGGCAAACCCTTTTCAGTAACTTCAATTGCTGGATAATCACTGTAGTTTGATTGCATAGACGCATACCTGCGCGAGTTGTCCTAATGTTATGTTAAATATTCCCTTTCAGGTTTCAATAGTTACAACCTGACTCCAAATCTTCACTTTAACGACAAAACACCCTCCTTTTAGTTCACAGATTATTTACATTAAATTAAGGAAGCGGACTGCAAAGGTTGCAAAATTCCTAGTTTAACCAGGATAACTTGTGATATGAAAGCATTTGTAGCAGGGGCAACAGGCGAGACGGGTCGCCGCATCGTACAAGAGTTAGTCAAGCGTCAGATTCCCGTGCGTGCTTTGGTGCGGGATGCGGACAAAGCTAGAGCAATTTTACCCGCCGAGGCCGAGTTAGTAGTAGGTGATGTCCTCAAACCCGATACGCTGAGTACTGCCATCGGCGATAGCACCGTGTTGCTGTGCGCCACGGGTGCAAAACCCAGCTTTGACCCAACCGGGCCGTACCAAGTAGACTACGAAGGCACTAAAAATCTGGTAGATGCAGCCAAAGCGAAGGGAATTGAGCATTTTGTCTTGGTTACCTCCTTGTGTACCTCCCAGCTATTTCACCCGCTGAATTTGTTCTGGCTAATTTTGGTGTGGAAAAAACAAGCTGAGGATTATCTCAAGAAAAGTGGTTTGACTTACACGATAGTGCGTCCGGGCGGGCTGAAAAATGAGGATAACACCAACCCAGTGGTGATGTCCGCCGCTGACACCTTGTTTGACGGCAGTATACCTCGCACTAAAGTGGCGCAAGTCTGCGTCGAAGCTTTGTTTCAACCCGAAGCTAAAAATAAAATAGTAGAAATTGTTGCCAAGTCAGAAGCTCCGGAAAAAAGCTGGCAGGATTTGTTTGCTACTGTAGCCTAATCTCTTTTAGGCAAAGAAACCGGGTTTCTACGGTTACCCAAGCGTAAGTGTTTTCCCTTCAGTCGATGCAGGAGTTCTCAACTTGGTAGATACATCGCCGCCCTCTCAGGTATCAGGGGAAGAGAAATCTCCTGATTCCAGTCGTCGCAAAAAGCTCCTAGTGGCTACTATAGCCGCCCTGGGGCTTACTGTTGTCATCCAGAATTGGCAAGATGTGGAAGGATTGATCGTGCGCTATTTGCCAGATTGGCTCGATCCTCCGGCTCGCATTACTGGCTTGCGCGGTACAATGCCCTTGGCGATGCAGGGCGGCGATCCTTACATTCGCGCCTTGATGCGGACGATTTCGGCAAGCGAGTCTAACTATGCTCGTCCTTACCACGTGCTTTACGGTGGTAGGTATGTGCGCCATCTAAACCGCCATCCGAATCGCTGTATCCGCATTCCCGTTGGCCCTAATAAAGGTAATTGTTCCACAGCTGCGGGGCGTTATCAGTTCCTGAATCGAACTTGGAGTAAAATGGCGCGGCGGTATCATCCCAGTCCAAGGGGGATATTGTTGTGGAGATCTTATAGTTTTGAGCCAGAATATCAGGATCGGGTGGTGCATGATTGGTTAAGCGATCGCAATTACTGGAATGCCGATATTCCCCAAATGTTGCGTCAGGGAAAAGTACGCCCGGTATTGCGAATGCTTTCTGGCACTTGGACAAGTCTAGGATACGGCATCGAAACTAATTCTATGAGCAGGCACTTGCCAGGTATTTACGAACGGATGCTGAAAGAAGAATTGGGCAATTCTCCTTTGCAATTAGCACCTATTCAAGAAAAACCAAAGGTTCTGAGGAAACAAGAGGAACGCAGAAAACGGGAAGAGTAATACCTAATCCGGGTTAACTACCCCCTTTATGCCAAACGACTAAAGTCGCGGCTATACAAACAGAGCAACGCCTACGCGGGCTATAAAATAAAGGGGGTTTAGAACCCCGGATTTGGTATAAATCCCGCCAACAAAAACCCCAGCTATCTCTAGCTGGGGGTGAATAATTGTCAGGGTGCATCTACTAATTCCTTCTTCCACTGGTTGCTGTTACTATCCGGATCGATTGAGAAAATTTTTTCTTCAGTTTTCAACAAAAAGCCCCCAGCTATCTCTAGCCGGGGGTGCCAAAATCAGGGTGCATCTACTGCATACTTCTTTCTTGGGCGTGCGATCGCTTTCCGGACGTTTTTCTGAGAATCAAACAAAAAACCCCAACTATCTCTAGCTGGGGTGATGAATATCAGGGTGCATCTACTGCATACTTCTTTCTTGGGCGTGCGATCGCTTTCCGGACGTTTTTCTGAGAATCAAACAAAAAACCCCAACTATCTCTAGCTGGGGTGATGAATATCAGGGTGCATCTACTGCATACTTCTTTCTTGGGCGTGCGATCGCTTTCCGGACATTTTTCTGAGAATCAAACAAAAAACCCCAACTATCTCTAGGTGGGGTGGTGAATATCAGGGTGCATCTACTTAATGCATCTTTCTCGGTTGTGCGATCGCTTTCCGGACATTTTTCTGAGAATCAAACAAAAAACCCCAACTATCTCTAGGTGGGGTGGTGAATATCAGGGTGCATCTACTTAATGCATCTTTCTCGGTTGTGCGATCGCTTTCCGGACATTTTTCTGAGAATCAAACAAAAAACCCCAACTATC
>ERZ1066129.359-NODE-359-length-14216-cov-8.302027_pt1 | contig 14216 bp, 7 predicted proteins | sample MGYA00382776_ERZ1066129 | MGnify/ENA primary metagenome ERZ1066129 (study PRJEB33369, sample SAMEA5778359) | biofilm metagenome | biome: Industrial cooling water; feature: Water cooling tower basin; material: Biofilm | place: United Arab Emirates | collected... | reverse complement strand
AGAGTGATTGCCTTACAAGCAATAGGTCATCGGTTCAAGTCCGGTTGGGCCTAATTTTTATCAAAAGAATTAATAGTTATAAATTTTTTTTGATGAGTAAAAAAGTTAAAAACAGTAATTTAAATTTTATAACTATCTCATTTTCTGCTTAACCTTCCTATGGAATCGCTATAAAGCAATAGTTAAAAAGATGTTATATATTTTTTAAGGTTTTTTGATTATTCAATAATTTTTTATATTTTTTTCAAAATTAGATTTTAAACTTTATTTTCTTTATAATTAAGTTTAATTATAAAAGCTAGGTAAGAAGCATCCAAACTGATTATTTCCAGAAGAGCAACAGAGTTGCCCCACTGCAATCTGGATCTCCAATAATAACAATTTTACTAAACTTACCTCCTTTGTTTAAAAAGAATTACAGAGCTTTGCTAGGTTACTTATTCCCTTTCCTCCTTCGGAGGACGGTAATAAGCAAAAGCCCCTATCCCCTTACCTCCTTACAAGCAAAGCTTGTAGGCTAACCTTTGCTAACCCCTTAAAATTAATAAATATAAGGGGTTAGTATTAACAAGCTTTGCTTGTTAAACAAAGGAGGTAAATAAAAACAATAGCCGTAGGAGGTAAGGGGATAGGGGTAACCTTTCCTTAAGCCTTATTACCTTTGGTAATAAGGTAAAAAGAAAGGTAATTCTTGTAAGGGTTAGCAAAGGTTAGCAAAAGCAAGCTTTGCTCTTTCTATTGTTTTTATGAATTGAAGGGAACAACTTTCATAACTACATAAATCTAATATTATATTTATATTTAAAATTAACTGCTTTTTTCTTAAATTAAACATAAAATGATACAATTTTTTTCTTTTTCTAATTTTAAAAAAAATAAAGCTAAATCAAGAAAACAACAAATTTTAAACAGTTATAGCACTAAAAAAGAACAAACAAGAATAGGGAAGCAAATCCCCATTAAAAATCATGAATATGGGCTTAATAAGTCAAGTAAAAAATTAACAATTCGTGAAATTTTAGAATATCAAAAAAAATCTTCACAATTACCTAAATTAAATACATCAACTCCTTCAACGGGGGTTGATACACAAAAACTAAATCAAAGTTTTAAAAAAATGAAAAATTTTCAAACTTGGCTAGTTCCCCAACGTGGAAATAGCAATGCTGAACGTCAATCTTATTCAAAAATAACGGAAATAAAATTAATTACAGTTGGTTTAGCTTCTCCGAGTCGTATTCGCCAATGGGCAGAAAAAACATTACCAAATGGAAAAGTACTCGGAGAAGTTAGTAATGCAGAAACATTGCATTATAAAACATTTAAACCTATAAAAGGTGGTTTATTTTGTGAAAGGATTTTTGGCCCCACAAAAGATCATGAATGTGCTTGTGGGAAAAGATTTGATCTAAAAACCTATTTAAATGCTAATAGTGCTACTATAAAAAATAATTCTAGCACTTTAAATCAGACAAATACTCAAAGCTTTTCCACCGTAGGTGGAACTATTGGCAACAATATTGATGCTAAAACACAAACAATTTTATATAACAAATTAGCTCAAAAACGTTATTTTTGTCGTCTTTGTGATGTTGAATATACGTATTCGACAATTCGTCGTACTCAATTAGGTTATATTCAATTAGCAACCCCTGTAACACATATTTGGTTTGTAAAGGGTGTTCCAAATTATATGTCTATTTTATTGAATATGAAAAAAAAGGATTTACAACAAGTTATTTATAATTATGGTGTTTTAACATTAGAAAATTCTTTAAAAGCTAAACAACTAGTAACAATTAAACCATCTGATCTTTATGAAACTTGGGTAAAAGTAGCAAAAGTTTTTCCACCTACGGTGGAAGGAAAAAAACAAAAATTACTTAAACAAAACAATAAAGAAAATGTTAATTCAATTCAAACTACTTATCGTTCTTTAAATTTGTCAGTTCCCTTAGAGGGAAAAACAAAGCTTGGTAAAGATCAATTAAACTTAGGTAATTCTCAGGTTAAGAAAAAAAAGAAAAAAAAATTAATAAAAATTAGTCAAGAATTACATAATTTATACCTAAATCGTAAAATTTTTTATTACGGCAAAAATAATAAAGAAAATTTAAATCAAAAAATAAAAATGTATAAAAGCCAAGAAAAAGATAAATTACCGTACTTTAATCATCTTGATGATTACAATTATTATATTAAACAAAATAACTACGAACCTCTGAAAGAAGTGGGTATAAGCCAACAAAAAAATAAAAATTTATATAACCACATTGTAAATTTTTATTTCCAAAAAAAACAACAACAAAAACAATCTAATAAAATCCTAAGCCAAGCTAGACCAGGCGGTGTAAAGATAAAACAAAAAGGTTGGTACAATTTATTAAATCAAAATAGTTCTTTAGCAAAAAAAGGTTTAAATTTTGAAAATCAATTAGGTTTTTTTAGTTTACAATTTAAAGCAACTTTTACCCGCACTGAAGTGCAGGCGCAAGCTAAAGTAAAAGCAATAGAACTAGAATTAAATAAAAGAACAACACAAAATATAAATACAAAATTAAATATCGCTTCCTTAAATTTTAAAAATTTTTCAGAACTAAATGCTATCAATCTTAGTAAAATAAAAATAAAACAAAATTCAATTGAATTATTATCTCCTTCACAGAAAATGCCAAAACCATTATATTTTTTATCTAATTTAAAAAAACAAAGTTACAAATTAAATCAAACAACTAAAAACAACCCAGCAGAAGCACAGAAAAACACCAATTTTTATAATTTTACTATTGATAAAACTTTAAATAAAGTTTATCATATTTTTTTAAAATCAGTACATATTCAACCTGATGCTTTTAGTTCCACACATGGTGGATCAAATACAAAAAGCAACATTCATTCTAAATATAAAAATAGATTTAATTTAAATATATTACAAACACAGAGCTTTTTAGTTCCACCCATGGTGGATGAAAATCTTAAAAAAAAGGATCTTTATTTTAAATTAGCTTCTGTTGATAAAAAATACTTAATACTTTTTAAAAACAAAAGAATTTTTGCTGGCTTCCCAAGTTTTACTTGGGAAAAAACAAGCAAAAATAAAATAAAACAATGTAGGGAATTGGAGCTAGGGCCGGTTCTTAATGGAGAAAAAAAGCAGGATAAGCTAGTTTTAATGCTTTTTTCTAATTTAATTTCAAAAAAACAAACAAAAATAATTAATGTTGCAGTCCCTGACCTAGATAATACAAATTTTAAAACAAAATTTAATAAAAAAATTATAAATTTAACGGATTGGGTTAAAGATTATAAAGGTTTATGGCAAAATAAGTATTACCAATATCCTTTAACAACCCTGAAAGCAAATGATTTGAAAAAAATAATATACTTTAATCTTAAAATAGAGCGTAAAAATTTATTAAAAAATAAACATTATAAAGAAAATTTTGACACAAATCTAATTTTCAGAATAGAAAACTCATTAGCTTTCGATATAAAAACAACCTTAAACACTAAAACGGAAGCTTTAAAATTAAAAAAATTTAATAACCTGAATACTTCTATTTTTATTTTAAAAAGTCAAAAAAATTTTAATTACTATATAAAATATCTTATTACAAAAAATATTTTTATTTTAATTTCAAACAGACTTCCAATCAGTATTCTTTTATCAAATTCAAATAATCTGCTTTCTTTACCTACTTTTACGTCCACCGTAGGTGGAAGCACTTCTGCTATTACCTTTACGTCTTCCCTCTTTCGAGGGAACGAAGGTGAAACATTAAAAGCAAAAAAAGGAGTAATACTCAAAAGGGATAAGGAAGCAAAAAGTAACAATTTATTTTTATTAACAAATTTAGAAAAAAAACTAGAGGTTGATGGGTTATTTTTAGAGCCAATAAAACAACACAATAACAATATTACCGATTCGCTATTATACAAATTTAAATTAGGAAATAAGCAAATTAACCAGTTAACCCCTATACAATTAGAATTTTATCTAATCCATACAGCCAATTTTTTAAAAATTGATTTACCAAAATACACTAAGGTTAACTACGTTGCTCCAAATCCAAAGATTAGTTCAATGAATAATTCGATAAATAACGTTGTAAATATTATCAAAGGAAGTATTTTTTTAAATAAAGTAACGTACTACACTCCTCGTTCTTTCACAGTAGGGGGGCAGGACATAAAAAATGGAATAAACAAAAGCTCTATTCAGGCTAAAGACCTTATTGAAATTAATAAAAAAAATTTAAATGTTATTTTAAAAAAAAATAGTTTTAATTGGCTTATTAATAATATTTATTGTCTCTCTCATAGATATGTTTGGGAAGAAGATAAAGAAAAAAGATGGCGTTTATTTACATTATATTATTATCCACCGCGTTGTTTAAATGCTATTAGTATTCCATTATATAAACATCGTAATTATGAAGAATTATTTCGTTTTGAAGATCGATATCAATCATCGCTAGATAATATTTTAGGTTTTAAAAGAAATTCTATTAGTTTAAAAAATAGAATACCAAGCGTAGCAAGTGGTTATCAAACTTGTTACCAATCTCTTACGAGGTTAGGTTCTGACGCTTTTATTCCTTTTCTTTTTTCTCAAAAAGGTAACTTTAGTAACCAACCTTCTCTTACTGAAGGATTAAATTATAAGAAATATATGGGGCTTTTCCCAATCCCTTCAAGCGAAGCTTGTAGTTTCACTTTTGGTGGGAATAAGCCCTTTCCCCCTTCGGGGGACGGGGATACAAAATTAAAAGATTCGCTAAATAAAAATAAAGCCTATTCTCCTAATCGCGCGTATTTACAATTTTTAGGGATGAATATAAATACAACATTTTCTGGGGCTGGTATGATCCAAAAATTATTAAATGAGTTTAATTTTAATCAATTAAAAATTATGGATAAACAAAATCGAATTTTATTATTTGAATATAATAAGTATCTTAAATTTATCAAAAAACTTATCGAAATTCGTTCAAGTCATAAAAAACAAGAATATGATGAATATTATAAAGCATGCCGTGTTCGTGAGACTACAATTCGTCGTACAAAATTAATAAGAAAATTGTTAAAAAAATCTACAAGAGCACCAATTGAAACACATGGTCTAAATATGATTTTAACTGTTTTACCAGTTCTTCCACCTGATTTAAGACCTATTGTTAAAACAGATGGTAAACAAGCAACAGCCGATTTAAATACATTTTATAAAAATATTATATATAGAAATGAACGTTTAAAAAAATTTTTAAAAGATCCTGCACTGAATAGTTCTTTTGAGATGAAATATGCTCAACGTTTAGTACAAGAGGCAGTTGATAATCTTATTCAAAATGGCAAAGGTGGTGTTACACCTGTTAAAGATGCACGTGGTCGTTTACTAAAATCATTATCTGAAGCCTTAAAAGGAAAACAAGGTAGATTTCGTCAATATTTATTAGGTAAGCGTGTTGATTATTCAGCACGTTCTGTTATTGTTGTAGGACCAAGATTAAAATTGCATGAATGTGGTATACCAAAAGAAATAGCTTTAGCTCTTTATTTTCCTTTTTTAATTAAACGTATCTTAAATCAGAAATTAGCCTTAACTGTTCCAGGAGCAAAAGGATTAATTCAAAAAAAATCTCCTTTAATTTGGCAACTTCTAAGAGAAATTATGAGAACTTGTCCTGTACTTTTAAATAGGGCTCCAACATTACATAGACTTGGTTTCCAAGCATTTCAACCGAAATTAATTGAAGGAAAAGCTATTTTATTACATCCTTTAGTTTGTCCAGCTTTTAATGCCGATTTTGATGGTGACCAAATGGCTGTTCATTTACCAATTACAACAGAAGCTAAAGCTGAAGCGTGGAAACTTATGCTTTCTAGAAATAATTTAATTTCACCTGCAACTGGAGAACCCCTTATTTTACCTAGCCAAGATATGGTATTAGGTTGTTATTATTTAACAACTAACTGTGCGGAAAAATATATTAAATTAAAAAGAGGGACAGGTTTTTATTTTCCTAATATTCATGAAGCTTTAAAAGTTTATAATCAAAACTTGATTGATTTACATGCTGTTATTTGGGTTAATATGAATAATATGTTATTTAATTCAAATTCTCAAGAACAACCATTAGAAATTAGAATTAATTTATGTCCACCGAAGGTGGAAAAGCAAGGAATACCTTCTCCACCTTCATTCCCTCTTTTAAGGGAAAAGGACGTAAAAGCAATAGAAAGTAATGATCAAAAAAATAATATTGTTATAGGTAGTTCTCAAGAATTACCTACGGTTACCCCAGCCCCTAACAGGGGCTTGGCAAAGCTTGGGAAATATATCATTAGTAATATTAACATTAATCAAAAACTTATTAAAACTAAATTAGAAAAACAAACAACAATTATTTATCCAAAAACGCATCAAAATTTAACTTCTAATGGTATTTTAGTTAGTCAAATAGTTCGTACAACTCCAGGTAAAATTTTATTTAATATGAGGATCCACAATGCTATAAGTAAAACACCTAATTTGTTTAAAAAAAAATAAAATTATTAATATTTAATAATATATTTATTGAGAAGAAAAAAAAAATATAATAAAAACAAAAAATGTTTTTAAATTACTTTTTGGTTTTTAAAACAAGAATAAAATAAACTACTTAGATTTGTGTTTCCTAACTACCAACATATCTAAACTTTTACTTTAGCTTATGTTTTTACTTTATTAGCTTCGTCTTACCTTTCTTACCCTTACCTCCTACAAGCTTTACTTGTAGGAGGTAAGGGTAAGAAAGGTAAGGGAAGTTCAGTGGACGTAAAAGCTTTCTTTAGTAAGAGGTAAAAAAAGTTTATTCTCGTTTAAGTAAATTTTAAATAATTTATGGTTACAAAAGAATCGCTAATGCGATTAATTGGCTCTTTACGTACAACAGTTTTAGCTGTTATGGTTGGATTTGTTTGCAATGCTATTTGGTTTGATATTCCAGCAGAAGCTTATCCAATTTTCGCGCAACAAAACTATGCTAACCCACGTGAAGCAAATGGACGTATTGTTTGTGCAAACTGTCACTTAGCACAAAAACCAGTAGAAATTGAAGTACCTCAAGCAGTATTACCAGATACAGTTTTTGAGGCTGTTATTGAACTTCCATATGATAAACAAGTTAAACAAGTTTTAGCAAATGGTAAGAAGGGAGATTTAAATGTTGGTATGGTTTTAATCCTTCCAGAAGGTTTTGAATTAGCACCACCTGATAGAATTCCTGAAGAAATGAAAAAAAAAGTAGGTAATCTATATTACCAACCATACAGTCCTGAACAAAAAAATATTTTAGTTGTAGGTCCTGTACCAGGTAAAAAATATAGTGAAATGGTAGTACCTCTTTTATCTCCAGATCCAGCAAAAAATAAAAACGTTGCATTCCAAAAATACCCTCTATATCTAGGTGGTAACCGTGGTCGTGGTCAAATTTATCCAGATGGTACTAAATCAAACAATACAGTTTATAATAGCCCTGCTACTGGTAAAATCACTGCAATTACAGCTACTGATAAGAAAGGTGGTGTTGAAATTACAATTGAAAAAGCTAATGGTGAATCTGTTGTAGAAAAAATTCCAGCAGGTCCAGAATTAATTATTCGTGAAGGTCAAGCAGTTCAAGCTGATCAACCTTTAACAAATAATCCAAACGTAGGTGGTTTTGGTCAGAAAGATGCTGAAATCGTTTTACAAGACCCAGCTCGTGTACAAGGTTTATTAGTATTCTTCAGTTTTATCTTAATCGCTCAAATTTTCTTAGTACTGAAGAAGAAACAATTCGAAAAAGTACAATTAGCTGAAATGAACTTCTAATCAGCTTTTTCTTATCTTATTCCTTACTTACCTCCGAAGGAGGTCTTTCCACCTTTGGTGGAAAAACAGCCGTAGGGAATAAGGTAAAAACAAGAATTACCTTTCCTTAAAGAAAGGTAATAAAAAGAAAGCTTGTTAAGCGTAGCTAACTTTTACTTGTCCCCTATGGATTTTTACCTTACTTTTACTTATCCCCTACGGGATAAGTAAAAGTAAGGTAAAAATCCATAGGGGACAAGTAAAAAAAAAGAAATAAAAAATTAAATCAAAACTTTATTTTTAAAGTTTTAAAAAGAAAATTTAAAGTACAGCCAAAAGTTAGATACTAAAATATCTAATTTTAACTTTTGGGTTATTAGTTTATAAACCTGAAACAAATAAGCAGGCAGAAATTTTAAATTATTTAACATTGTTTTTATTATTAAGCACACAAATATAGGAATTTTTATAGTAAAAAATAAACTACGAAGCTCTTCTGAGCTTTTCTTTTTACCAGCACCTGCTTCCAATCTAGCTGTGCTCTTACTTATTACCCTTCCCTTACTTTTACTAAAGTAAAAGTAAGACGAAAGAGGTAAGTAAATAAAGATGTAAAAGTTGTTAACAAAAGATTAGCAAGGAAAGAAACAAACTATAAATCTCATTCTTAGCTTAGCTAAGGATTAGGTTATTAGCTAAGCTTGGTAGTTAGCTAAATTTAATAATTAATATTATGGGCATTTGAAATCATAAAAATTTTTAGTTTAAATCCTTGTTCATTTTCTCCTAACAATACAAAAATAACTACAAAAGCTTTGTAGTTCCTCCAATTGGTTCATAATATAAAAAAACTATAAGGGGCTTATTTTTCCACCTATGGTGGAAAAGAATACCGTAGGGGATAAGTAATTCTTGTTAGGGAAAGGTTTAGTAAAAGTTAAAGAAAGACAACCTTTGTTTTTATAATTTTAATAAGACTCCTAATATTTTACAAAATTTAGCCTAATTGAATAATTTACGGATAATTTTCTATGTCAGTAACTAAAAAACCTGATTTAAGCGATCCAGTTTTAAAAGCAAAATTAGCAAAAGGTATGGGTCACAATAGTTATGGTGAACCTGCTTGGCCAAATGACTTATTATATATGTTCCCAGTTTGTATTTTAGGTACATTCGCTTGCATCGTAGGTCTTGCTGTTTTAGACCCTGCTGTTGTTGGTGAACCTGCAAACCCATTTGCAACGCCATTAGAAATTCTACCTGAGTGGTACTTCTATCGTGCGACTGTTTAGTTAAGTCATTATTCCTATTATATACAAAATATAGTAAGCTGATACCTTACTAATAAATTTTGAGCATTATATATTAAGGACCAGTGAGAGTGCCACTGCGTGGCCTGATTGGTAGGGGATTTACTTGCGAAAGCGGTATGGCCTAAGCACTACCCAGGTCTGCACTTCCTACGAAATAAGCGAGGAGACATACCTCGCTTAAACGCTTCTTTTCAGGTACGCCTGAATTAGAAGAACCGGCGAGCGAAAGCGAAGTTGTCGTTTGAGTTTCCGTTAACCACCGATGATGGGCTACTATTTATTAGGGTCCCATGTAGTTCGTGAAGAGTAATAACTTCCATGAAGAAATCTGAATATTAATCTAAGGATTAAATATTACAAATCTCCACATGAAACAGAAAAGGCCTGAGCGGTAGACTCACGGCCCGCACACACTGTGAACTTCGGAAAAGAGACACCGCCTAAGGGAAGAACAATCTAATGAATCATACAACTTAATGAAACAGGGAAGCATGTCCTATGACATTCACTAATATCTACGGATAATTAGGAGTTATGGACAGGCGAAGGACGCCCTCCACCAAGCGAACGCCTCACGTAATGGTGAGGATAAGATTCTGAGTCATCAAACAACATGAATCTACCCGAAAGGGTGCCTATAGTTGGGAGCCCAGGATGTGAATCCTCGCATCCGAACTTTCGGCGCAGCTATTGCCGTAAGGTCCCCTAGCGGGAAATCAGAGATATTAAATAATTACAATCCTTATACCAACCCAATTGAATAAAAATTCGTTAGTTTTACTTCCTTATGGACATAAAAGTAACGACAATAATATTCCTGCTCAAATAATCGTTAAAGATATTGCAGGATAACTTTGTAAATTTAAAACTTGACAAAATAATTAAATTTAGTTATACTAAATTGGTTATTATGTATGGTAAAATTAAATATATGAAGGAACTTATCTATGGGTAGAGCAAATAAAAAACAAAACAAAGGTAAAGGTTCAGGTACGCCTCAACCCAATACCAATCAACCAAAGCAAACCGAAGGTTTGCAGGTAGCTGGTACAAGCTACGCTAAGAAGGGGGAAATGGCAAGAATTACTTATCCAGGCGTACAAATTAAAGAGGTCCTAGAATTACAAGAGTTCTTTCCAACCATAACCCAATCTCTTGCTGTAACACTAATCCTTATGGTAATTGTGGCTCAACTTCGTGTTACCACAATGGCATACACTAAACCCATGGGAGCGAACACCTTTTCTAAATTAGAATCGGTAAATAACTACATAAAAAAAGGTTTAGCTCGTAGCCCAGAAATCCTAGAGGTTGCTGCAGCTGTAGCTATCAGTAAAACATTAGCGGTTCACGCTGATGGTCGTAGTATCCAAGAAGATGCTGATGATCTTATAAACAATACGAGTGGACCTAGTAATGCTAGCATGAATTTAGGAGGGATTATTAATGACCCTGCGCAAGTCCGAAAAATGCGCCGTGGCCTTATGCTTCAGTTAACAGGTACGGTACAGGCAACTGTCATGCACAACCCTCGCCGTATCCACCAACAGGTTCAGGCAATCAGCTCAACTAACATACTACAGTTATTACCATTTGATACTAGTGATCTATCACTAGAAGCTATTACCGCACGTATCAAGGAACTCTGCGGTAGCGAAGCTCCATTCCATGACGGTATCATTATTGCTGCAAATGAATCTAACTCTCTCGAGTTAGAAACACTTATCGGTGTTTCTCGAAAAAAACCGGTAGATGTACCACTCGCCGCGCTGGAATTACCAGCTAATCTTGATAGCCTACCTGCTTGGCAGCGTAAAGCTATCAATGAAAGAAAACGTATTGCGGGGGGTAACGCGTAATGACTATAAAACTAAAAAACAAAGGTAAAGGCAAGAAATTATTTTTTAAACGCAAACGTACAGGACCCCAACGGGAATCCTTTAACGTAGGCAATAACATCAAAGACTGCTACAGTAAAATAGCAACCTTACAGCAAGAAATTGCGTTGGCGAAACGTGATAATAATCTTGATACTGTACAAAAACTGTTTGACGAGCTTGTGAGGCTCGAAGAAGCACGTACCATTGCGGTACATAGAGTTGTAACAAACTCAGGGTATAGGAGTAAGGGCCTTTCTAGTGAGCCCTTTAGGACTAATGATGATTACCGTAAGATGATCGACAAACTCGGAGAGATTGTCAGCAATCCCAACAGTTATCAAGCGACACCACTAGATAGAATTTATATTCCGAAGGCTAAGGGAGGGCTTCGTCCAATCTCAATTCCTTCGTACTTAGACAGGTGCTTGCAAGCATTATACAAACTAGCATTAGACCCTATCGCCGAAGAAACGGCGGACCCTAACAGTTACGGGTTCAGACCTATCCGTAACATACACTGGGCTGTTGGTCGTACATTAAACTGCCTTAATAATCCTTTAGCGTCCTACAGATACGTAGTAGAAGTAGATGTTAAGGGGTGTTTTGATAATATAAATCATAACACTATACGTAAGGTGGCCAGATACATTCCAACAAAAGTTTTAGATCAATGGTTAGGTTGTGGTTACATAGAACGTGAAACAACGGACTATTTCGATACCAAACAAGGCGTCCCTCAAGGGGGTGTGCTTAGCCCAACCTTAGCCAATATGGCTCTCGATGGTCTAGAACAATTCGTAAGAGATGGGATATTAGAAGCTCTAAAACCCAAAAGGGACGGAGCTTTAGTTCGCTTTGCGGACGATATGCTTTACTTTACAAGGACATATGCCACGGCTCAACTTGCTAAAGAACTCATTAACGAATTTCTTCAGTTACGAGGTCTTTCTATTAACGAAGCAAAAACAAAGATCACGGACTCATACCATGAATCTTTCATTTTCGTTGGTTTTGAATTTAAGTCTGTATACAGACGGAACAGAAAGATGCCAACGGCATACATTGGTATACCCCAATTGGCTATTTCCCGTTTACACGCTAAAATAAAAGAACAAAAACGAAGCTGTTTCAGCTTAACTAAATTCATTAGGAAGATCAACCCAATTATAAGAGGATGGGCAAATAACTATCGTTTTGCACATGACTTTCGTTATATTGCAAGAAGGTTAGGTTACTGGATTTGGAAATCGTATTATGCACTCGCATACAAAATTACCAAGAAAACAATGAGTAAAGCTAGACACGAAAAAATCCATAATCATGTTATGGAACGCTACTTCTCTCCTGAGGGTAGCTATACAACGTGGCCGGCTTTATACTCGGCGTCGGATCGTAAACGTGTAATTTTGGCTGATATAAGATCATACGAAAGTGTTAATCCCACTTTTACTACCAAAGCTCAAAATCCTTATATACTTGGCGATCGTTCAATTCTTGAACAATATGCTCTAAAACACGCACGTGGCTTCAGAAAAAAAGTTCTAGAGAAGAACAACTTCTGCTGTGCGGACTGTGGGGTAAATTTAAGTTTCGGTTACATTAGGTACGAGTTACACCATAAAAGACCTCGGAATTTTAAGGGTAAACACACTGTAGCTAACTTAATCCCTCTTTGCCAGGAACCCTGTCATCGAAACATCACAGCTGCACTAAGCAGACGAAACGGACCAAAAATCCTTTCCTACGTCAACAGGGGATTACTAGATCTTCCACAGGAGTACTTATCAAAACTCACAAATTAGCCTATTAATAAGAGAGGGGAGGAGCCGTATGCGCCGAAAGGTGCACGTACGGTTCTGTGACAGGGAGACAACTTTCGACCGGGTACGCTCGGCGTTTGACACTCCCTAGTCATCCGGTTTTCCAAATTCTACGTGTAGTACCTAATAAACTTTTAGGTGTTTTATTAATGGCTGCAGTACCTGCTGGTTTAATCACAGTGCCTTTCATTGAAAGCATTAATAAATTCCAAAACCCTTATCGTCGTCCAATCGCAACTATTCTTTTCCTTTTAGGAACTTTAGTTGCTGTTTGGTTAGGTATTGGTTCAACTTACCCTATTGATATTTCTTTAACATTAGGTTTATTCTAATTTTTGTCTAACTCAAAAAAAAGTTTTTACATACTAAATAACTAGCTTTTACTTATCCCTTACCTCCGTAGGAGGTAAGGGATAAGTAGGTAATCTAGGTTAAGATTTAAATAAGCTTAGAACGTTAATTAGGAAAAATTTATTGCAAAAAAATAAAAACTATGTTACCTTATTTAGTAATAATAAAGCTAAAAGTAAAAGCAATGATAAGATTAACCATATCTCCTCCTCGTATTGAGCATTGGGAGAACAACGTTAAGTAGTAGGTGACTACAGAAAAAGTTTTATATCATTGCTTTCTAATTTTTAGAGCTTGTAGCTCAGTGGACTAGAGCACATGGCTACGAACCATGGGGTCGGGGGTTCGAATCCCTCCTGGCTCGAAATAAAAAAATCTAAAAATTTAACACCTTTTTTACATACACCATAGGTGGATTAACTTATGCTTTATTTAATCTTTCTTCTTTAAATTATCCCTTACCTCCTTCATACCCTTACCTGCTTTTCCACCAAAGTACCCTCTACGAGCTTATGCCAACCTCCTTACAAGAACCTCACTTATTACCCTTTACCTAAAGGTAAAGCTACCTCCTTATCCCCTCATATTTATTAGTTTAAGGGGATAGGTCCTCACTTAAAATACATAAATAAGTGAGGATCCTTTGGCTATTGCCTACTTTTACTAAAGTAAAAGCAAAAGCAAACTTTGTTTGTAAGGAGGTTGGAAGGTAATAAGCAAAAGCTAAAATGAGGCCCTAGCCCCAATCCCCTCATATTTATTAGTTTAAGGGGATAGGTCCTTACATAGTAAGGATCCTATAAGGGGCTTGGTTACCTTTCTTTTTACCTTATTACCTTTGGTAATAAGGCATAGGAAAGGTAATAAAAACAAAGCTTGCTTTTGCTTTAGTAAAAGTAGGCATTAGCCTTACAAGCGAAGCTTGTAGGTGAATACCGAAGGGGGAAGGGGATAAAGCAAGAGCCTTACAAGAACCTCACTTACTTTCTTTTCCACTATAAGTGGAACTAACTATGTT
>ERZ1066129.354-NODE-354-length-14310-cov-10.122624_pt1 | contig 14310 bp, 11 predicted proteins | sample MGYA00382776_ERZ1066129 | MGnify/ENA primary metagenome ERZ1066129 (study PRJEB33369, sample SAMEA5778359) | biofilm metagenome | biome: Industrial cooling water; feature: Water cooling tower basin; material: Biofilm | place: United Arab Emirates | collected... | reverse complement strand
AAGCAACCCGAGACACCCTGATGCGGCGACGCGATTGGCTCGGCAGTTTGGCGTTGGCCTCGGTGCCTGGCCTTGTACATGCAAGGCGATCTGAACGAGTCGATGTGGTTGTCGTCGGTGCGGGATTGGCGGGCCTGGAGGCGGCACTACAGCTCCAGTCGCAAGGAGCGAAGGTGCGCGTATTCGAAGCCGGCCAACGCGTCGGCGGTCGCGTGCGCACGATCGAGAGCAACGGCCTGCGCTTCGAAACCGGCGCCACCGAGTTCGCCGATAGCTATGCGCGTTGTCAAAAACGCATCACCGAGTTTGGGTTGACACTGGCAACCGGCAGTCCACCCTCTCGTGAGATGACGCTCTGCATCGACGATGATTTGATCGACGCATCGCGGTGGTCGGAAGCGAAGGCCAATACGCTGGACGAGCCGTGGGGCACGCAATTGCCGCCAATGATTCTTAGCGGCTTGCTGCAGCGGCACAATCCGCTGGCGACCTCCGGCGATTGGGCGCTCGACCGTCACGCTGATCTGGACATATCGTTGTTCGAGTTCCTGCGCGGCAAAGGCACGCCAGCCAATGTGCTGGCGCTCGCCGATGTTGGCGCCAATTACAACGCGCTGCACAGCACTAGTGCGCTCGACGCCTTGCGGCGCGATGCGATGCGCAAAGACGCCAGTGCCACTGGCGGCGTCAAGTTGCTCGATGGCGGCAGCTCGCGCTTGCCAGAAGCGATGGCTCAGCGTTTGGGCGATCGAATATCGCTCGATTCAGAGGTTGCAGGTATCGCCAAATTGCGTCGGGGTTATCGAATTGCGTTGGCGGACGGTCGCAGCGTCGAGGCGCGGGCGGTGATCGTCGCTGTGCCGTGCGCACGCACCGACGCGATTTCGCTGGTCGATGTCGACCATGTCGATTCCATCGCCCCATTGTGGAGGGCGCGACCGATGACCGCGATCAGTCAGGTGCATCTGCGACCGTTAGCTCCCTTCTGGCTGGACGATGGCTTCCCGGCAACGATGTGGTCCGATAGCGCGCTGGAACGTGTGTTCGCCATCCGCAACGCGGCGGGCGAGGTCGAACGATTGCTGGTTTGGCTGAACGGCAAGGGCGCGCAGCGCGCCGACAACCTCGGTTCTGAGCTGGCGTCGTTCGCGAAACTGGAACTCGCGAGGGTCCGTCCTGCGTCGCGCGGCAAAGTCGAGGTGTTGCATACCGTCCGATGGTCCCAGTTGCCGGGCATAGGCGGAGCGTACGCCGAGGTTTCGCCCGGCCAATCGGGCGCCGTCAAGGCCGCGCTGAAGAGCTTGCCCGCATTCGCCAGTGCGAATCGCGGCTTGGCGTTTGCGGGAGAGCATATGGTGTTCGATGTTCCAGGAATCGAAGCTGCCCTGGCCAGCGGCGAACGCGCAGCGGCAGGTGTCTCTAACGTTCTTTGAGTGCGCAGAACCCTGCCTTGCGACGTGTCTTTCGGCATGTCGGGCAGGGCAAAACCTGAGTGTTATAGTTGTTTAAAATCCGCGATTGCGCGCGCAACGCGGCCCACCCAACGAGAGGATTTGCCATGAAATTCAAACCGTCCCGTTTGTCGCTGGCCATAGGCGCGCTGTTGGGCGCATCGGTACCCTTGGGCGTTGTAGCGCAGGACGCGCCGAGCAACGAGGAAGCCACGCAGCTCGACGCGATCAAGGTTACCGCGCGACGCGTCGAGGAGACCCTGCAGGAGGTCCCACTGTCGATTTCGGTGATCGATGAGGAGACCATCGAGCGGCGCGGCCTGGAGCGCATCAACGACATCGCTCGCTATACCCCAGGATTCTCGTTCCGCTCCGGCTTCGGCCGCGAAGGCGATCGACCCGTAATCCGCGGACAGTCGAACATTCAAGGCGAAGCCAACGCCGCTTTTTTTATCGACGGCGTGTTCGTTAACGGCAACATCTCCGGGTATGGCCTGGATAACTTAGAGCAGATAGAGGTCATCCGCGGCCCGCAGTCGGCGCTCTTCGGTCGGCGAACCTTTTCCGGCGCGATCAATTTCATCACCCGAAAGCCCAGCAATACGCCGGAAGGCAAGTTGTCGATGAGCGTAGCGAGCGACTCCGAGCGCGAGTTCGCCGGGAATTATTCGGGCGCGATCGTCGACGACCTGCTGACCTTCCAGGGCAACGTGCGCTACTACGAGTTCGGTGGCCAATATCGAAACGCCGTGACCGGCATCAAAGATCTCGGTGGCCAGAAGACCACCAGCGCCGGCGGCGCATTTTTCCTGACTCCAAACGACAAACTCGACTTTACGTTGCGCTTCAATTACGCCGAAGATCAGGACGAGCATTACGCCATCGGGCGTCTGGGCGATCCGCTCAATCGTCTCGCCAATGGCCTGCCGGCCAGCGACATCAACGGCTTCAACAACTGCTTCCTGCCGATCCCGGCGGGTGGCACGTTCGCCGGCTCCGTGCGCATGCAAACGCGCACCCGCGGATATCTGTGCGGCACGGCCCAGCAGCCCGACATTTATGCGATCAATACCGATCAATTTCGCCTTGCAGGCTTCGAACCCGGCCTTGAGCGCGAGAACTTCCGCACCAGTCTGCAGGGCAATTACCTCTTCGACAATGGCTGGACGCTGACCTCAACGAGCGCCTACAACACAACCGAATCCTACAGCGCGGTGGATCAGGATTTTTCCAGCGTGCGCGGGTTCAACGGCGCCTTCGAGACCATCGATTTTGGCCGTTCGCGCGATTGGAGTCAGGAGTTCCGTATCGCCACCGATCAGGATTTGCCGCTCCGCGGTCAGTTCGGTTATTACCATTACAACGAGAAGGCGCTGAACGGTTGGAGCGCAAACCTTGGTGGCTTCAACACGCCGCCCACCTTCAGCCGAACCCGTCCCGTGCAAAACCCAACCCGGCCCGGCCTGGAAATCACCAACCAGGCGTTGTTCGCACTGGTGGAGTACGATTTCACCGAGCAACTCACGGGCACGCTCGAAGCGCGCTATGCCGAAGACGAGATTGATATCGTGGGCCGCTCCACCAACACGCTCACGGTGGCTGGGCGGCCGACGACCTTCGTGCGCGATTTCAGCAAATCGGCCACCTTCGACAATGTGCTGCCGCGCGCCACCTTGCGCTATGAGTTCAACGACGATCTGAACGTCTACGGCCTGGCTGCGAAGGGCAACAAACCGGGCGGCTTCAACACGGCGGTTGAATCGTCGATTTTGACCGAAGCCGGCCGCGCCGCACTGCTCGCCGAGGGCCTGGATGTCTTCGAGGAGGAAGAAGCCTGGACCTATGAGTTGGGCATGAAATCGCAATGGTTCGACAAGCGCCTCACTTTCAACGCGGCGCTCTACCGCATCGATTGGGACAATCAGCAGCTCACCGAAACGCGCCCCACTCCACGCGTCGATGGTGGCATTTTCATTACCTCGTTCACCTCGAACCTTGGCAAGTCCGAAGTCACCGGACTGGAACTCGAGGCCGATTGGCAGATCGACGAACACTGGAATCTGCGCGCGATCTATGCGTTGCAGGACACCGAGATCAAGAACTTCCGCAGCCAGGATCAGGCCGATCTGTTCTGCGGAGCGAATGCCATCGACCTGACACAGGCCTGCGCGAACGCCCGCGGCGCCGAACTGCCGCGCGTGCCCAAACACCAGGCCGGTTTGGGCCTGACCTACAACGGCACGCTGGATAACGGTTGGGGCTGGTACGTCAGCGGCGATGCGAATTATGAAAGCTCGCGTTATGCCCAAGTCGACAACCTTCTGGAAACCGGCGATTCGACGCTGGTCAATCTGCGCGGCGGTTTGTCGATCGGCGACAACTGGGAAGTCACGCTGTTCGTTCGCAACGCTACCGACGACGACACACCGGAAGACATCCTGCGCTACGTAAACCCGGCATTGTTCATCGCGGTCCCGAACGTGCTTCCGGCGCCGGCGGCACCGATTACACTGGTCAATCCGCGCGATTTTGTGATCACACCGCCGCGCAAGCGCCAGTATGGCTTGACCGTCAACTACCGTTTCTAAGAACGGGAATGGCGGTACTTCTCGCCTGGGTCGATTTCGCAGGTCGCGAAATCGACCCGGCGATCATCGAGAAATTGAAGTCCCGCGTGCTTGAGCGCGCGGCAGGCAGCGTCCAAGAGCTTCGCGCGCCAGGCCGATATCTGCTCAGCATCCAGACTCGCGCGTTTTCGCATGCGCCGACATTACGCCTCGATCCGGAACGCTGGCTGCTGCAGGACAGCGAGCACGCCTTCCACCGTTTCGAGCGCTGGCCCGACCAGGCTGCGGCTCTGGTTCTGGTGGAACCCAACCGCGTCCACCTGTGTCGCGACCGACTCGGCCAGCGGCCGCTTTGTTATGGCCTGCTCGATGGCGGGGTCCTGGTCGCCTCTGGCGATGCACTGGTCGCAAGCCACCCCGATATCGATGCAAGGCTCGACGACGACTACCTTGCGGACTACTTTTCGGCACAAATCCCGCAGCCAAGCGCGTCCGTTTTTCGCGGCGTTCGCCTTGTCCCGGCAGGCACCGCATTAACCATCGACGGCACCGGCGTCGCTATGCATCCAGCGCCTGCAGCGCCGATCGAAGGCGCATTCGGCTGGAGCGACGAGGAAGCGGTGGTCCGTTTTCGCACTTTGTTTGACCAGGCGATCAACGCTTCATGCCGCGGCGCAAAACGAATAGGCATCAGTCTGAGCGGCGGGCTCGATTCGAGCAGCCTTGTGCCGCAATTGGCGGCAGACACCATCGCCATCACGCACGGCTCGGCGAGCTTTGTAGACAGCGACGAGCGCCCTCTGGCCCGCGAACTCGCGGAGCAGTTCGGCTTTCATGCCATCGGCCTGGATGCCGACAACTATCTGCCGCTCAGCGGCGCGCTCCGGGAGGCGCAACCCGATGAACCGAGCGCCACGCCGTATCGCGAAATCAAGACTCGGGCCTATGAACTGTGGCGCGAGCATGGCGTCGATGTGGTCCTATCCGGCAATTTCGCCGACCACTTGAACGCTGGGCATTACTACTGGCTGGACGACGATTGGCGACGTGGCCGGTGGCGAGATATCGCCAGAACGCTACGGTTCTTGGCCGGCCAGGGCTTAACGGCGCTGTGGCGCGACACGGGCTGGCGCGGATTCGTTAGGCGTCGCTTGAATTGGACTCCGAGCTTTCGCCTGACCTGGCTACGACCCGAACTTCGCGCTTCGCGCGAAGTGGCGCGCGCCGCAGCACTGGCAGCCTATGCGCATTGGCCGCGCCCCGACCAGGCCGCGCAGGCGCTTGGCGCTTATGCGGCGGGCGACGCCGCCGAGTGTTTTTTTGCCGATCGTTATGGAATGGAGGTTCGTCAGCCCTATCGCCATTGGCCGCTCGTACAAACCATGCTCAGCCTTCCGACCGACAAATCATGGCGGCGGGGCACTGACAAATGGCTGGTGCGCAAAGCGCTCGCAGGCACGCTCCCGGACCGCTGGCGCTGCCGGCCGAAGTCGGCAGACCTGACGCCGTTCCTGAGGTCCGCACTGCAAAAGAAGATATCGCAAGTTCGCAACCTGCTGGAGCTGGGCCAGCCAACATGGTCGAGGTTCGTCGACCGGCAAACCGTAGATCAGGCGCTTGCCCTCGACAGCGACGAAAACCTGCTGCTTATCTGGTTATTAGCGGCTTATGGCCTTTGGCAACAATCGCGTGATGCTGACGGCCAAAAGGTTGCTCTTTCAGTGAACTCATTGTGACCGCCGTGCTTGCAACGTCATCAGACTACCACTAACATCTTTTCTGGGAATCCGGTAAATCAAAGGCGCAACATGACTCACACCGAACACGGTCATCCGCAAGACCTGACGACGGAGCGATCTGCTCCGCGTATTGCGTATGTCGCGCCTGAGCTTCGTAAATTGGGTGACATCCGCGACTTGACGTTGGGCGGCTCACTAGGCACGGGCGATTCGGGCAGCCCGCGGACTCAGCGTCGCTAACGCATATCGAAACTGTAGAGCTGCTGGAAGTCTGCGACTACCGCGTGCCCGTAGTTGCCACCGAACCTTTTCATCTGCCGCATGCGCACTGCATCGAGGGTGTATTGCGCGACATCCCGGTGCACGCAAGGCTTAACTGGTCGGGCGACTTGGCACGCGTTGACTTGGGCGACCTCGGTGCTTTCCGCGTTACCCCGTCGGCGATCGAGATCGCCCGCCGTTGCGCCGACAACGACCATTGGCGCGAGGTTTTGTTCGGGCCGGCGGCGTTGATGTGGCTTGCCGAACGCTCTGTCTTCGCCCTGCACGCTTCAGCATTCGCCGTTGAGGAAGAAGCGTGTGCCCTACTCGGCGTCTCCGGCGCCGGAAAGTCGACCCTCGCTCGACACGCGGCGTCCCACGGAATGCGCATTGCCGACGATGTACTGCCGATTGCAATCCGAGGCGATCGCATCGTTGCGCGTACACCCTTTCCGCAACTCAAGCTCGCCGACAGCGAGCAATATCATGGTCGATCGTTGCCGCTCGCTCGAATCGCTTTGCTTCGCCGAGGAGAGTCGCTGCAGGTCAAAACCGCCGCACCGGGCGACGTCGGTCGATGGATCTTGCGTCATACCCTGGGATCGCGCCTCTATTCGCCGAACGCGATGGTCGCGCATTTGCAAATGGCTTCGCTCGTGGCCGCTGCTGTCGAGCGAGGCGAATTGCGAGCGCAGGTGCTCACGGTACCGCACCGCCCCGAGGACCCGGCCGCTGCTGCCAAAGAGGCTTATGCGGCACTCGCGGCCTCGTAGACTATGCGGACTAGCGTTATCGAGGTGGTACGAACGTTATGGCGCGTCGATCGTAAACTGCGGCGAGAGGGTTTTGACGCAACTCGGCAGGCGTTCGCGCGCGACGCCTCGACACGACTTTGGGATACGCGCGGAATTGACGCGCTAGCGCGAGAGGTCCATCGCTTTGGCCGCTTTTGGCCCGGCAGCGCTTGCCTGCATCAGGCGCTGGCGCTGGCGTCGCTGATCCGCCGAAATGGCATCGATTGCGAGTTGGTGCTGGGCGCCGAGCGCAATCATGGCGTCGTCATGGCGCATGCCTGGATCGAATGCGATGGTCGGGCGCTGGACGAATCTGGCGAACGTTTAGCGAAGCTCGCCATACTGGCGCGATTTCCGTTCGAGGGGGTTCAATGATCAAGCTGAAATCGACAGTGGTCTACCAAGTCATTTCTGGCGAGACCGTGCTGCTGGATGTTGCGAGGGGGACCTACTTCGACCTGAACGCCAGCGCTACCGTGATGGTGCAGGCACTACTGAATGGCGGGGATAGAAAAGCAGCCATCGCGGCCGTATTGGAGATCTTCGATGCCGACGCCGAACTCGTCGACCATGATCTTGATCGACTGCTGCGTGAGCTGACCGATGCCGAACTGATCGAATCGATTTGACGAAAGTTTATTTCAGCGACCCGGGCAACAATCCGTCCCAGCCGGATACCATCGATTCGCCATCGCCACTGGCATGCAGCTCAAACTCTATGGACTTCAATGACGCTGACTCAGACGTCTGCGGCTGGCTGGCAAGCCCGACCATCGCAAGACATCCGTAAATTCCCAGAACGGTCAAGCCGACGATCCATCGTTTCGATTTCATAACAAGGTCCAGTTCGGTCGATTGCCAGCCAATACGCACAATCCGTGCCAGATCGACAATCTCACTGATGCGAGCGCCTAGACTAGCCTGCGCGCCGTGAAACGAAGTGAAAATGCGCTGGATGGAATGTGATGTCGGGGAAAACGTCCGGATTGTGTCCGGTCGTGTCCGCTGGCGGACACAACGTCGCCGGGGCTGCTCACGCTGCAGCGCAGCAACCAAGTTGGGCTCGCGTTGCTTATGCTCCGGCCGCTATGTCAATGCCATTACCAGTCGATGATTTCGATCAACTCACCGGCGCACGCTTGAAGGGTGCGCTGATCGCCGGCGCTGCGCGCGTACTGAAGCGTCGCGAGCATCTGAATCGGATAAACGTGTTCCCGGTTCCTGACGGCGACACCGGCACCAACCTCGCATTTACGATGCAGTCGGTGCTGGCCGTAGTGCGCAGCTTGCGCGGCGGCGATGTGGCGACAGTGCTCAAGCGCGTCGCGCGCGAGGCTGTGGACGGCGCGCGCGGTAACTCAGGCGCCATCCTTGCACAGTTTTTTCAAGGCCTGTCCGAGAGCCTTGCGGGTGCCAAGGTGGGCGCCCGTGAGATCGCCAGCGGCGCAAGCGATGCGGCAGCATCGGCGCGCCGCTGTATCGCCGAGCCGCGGGAAGGCACCATGCTTAGCGTGATGACCGATTTCGCCGCCGAGTTGAGAACGCAGGCAGAATCGGGCGTGCGCGATATCGCCAAGATGTTCCGCTCAAGCCTTGCCCGAGCTCGCCAATCCTTGGCGAACACGCCAAACCTTTTGCCCGTTCTGCGCGCCGCTGGCGTGGTCGATGCCGGCGCTGCCGGATTCGTCGATTTCCTTGAAGGCGTGGACGATTTCATACAGCGCGGCCGCAGCGCCTTGCGTCTGGACGAAGATGCTCGCGATTTGTCCGGGCATTCGGCAGTCCATCTGGAATCGGTGGAGGCCGCCAGTCAGTACCGATTTTGCACCGAATGTGTGGTCACCGGTTCGGCGCTCGCGCTCGATGCGGTGCGCTCGGCGCTTGCGGCACTAACACTCGATTCGCTGGTCGTCGCAGGCGGAAAAGATCGGGTTCGCATTCATGCGCATATCGATAATCCCAATGCGTTGTTCGGCGCGCTGGCGAACCTGGGCGAAGTGACTCAACGCAAGGCCGACGATATGCAGGCGCAGTCGCGCCTGCGCGCGGCGCCGATACAAAAGGTGCGCGTCGTCGTGGATTCGGCCGGCGATGTGCCGGCTGCGGAGGCCGAACGCCTGGGAATCACCATTGTGCCGGTACGTATCAACATCGGCACCGACGATTTCCTCGATCGCATCACGATGAGTCCGCGTGAACTTTACTCACGCTTGCGGCACAGCGCCGATGCGGTGCGCACTTCGCAACCCCCACCCGGCGATTTTCGTCGCGGTTACGACCTTGTGCTGGCGCATGCCGAGCATGTCGTGTCGGTGTCGCTGTCGAGCCGACTCTCGGGCACGTTTCAGGCGGCGCAAACCGCGGCGCGCGAGACCTCGAAAACACGCATCCACGTGATCGACACTTTCAACGCCTCAGCTGGCCAAGGGCTGATTGCCATCTCCGCTGCGGAATCGGCGCTGGACGGAGGGGATGAACGCGCTGTGCGCGACGCCGTCCAAACGGCGATGGCCAATACCCGCACGTTTGCGATGATCCGCGACTTGAGTTTCGGCGTTCGCGGCGGCCGTTTGCCGCCGCTCGCCAAGCGGATTGCCGATTGGTTCGGACTGACGGTGCTGATCGCCAACAAACAGGGCTTCGTCAAGCCGTTCTCGGCATTGATGGGCAAGAAGAACCTGGTCGAACGCTTTGCCGATGTGGTCGCGCGTCAACTGGCGCCTGGCGCAGCCTGCCGAGCGATTGTGGGACACTGCGACGCGAGCGACGATGCCGCAACCTTGGCCGCCGCACTGCGCGAGCGCCTGCCTGGACTGACCAAGCTTTGGGTAGTGGAAACAGGTCCTGCGATCGGGGTGCACGCTGGCCCGGGGTCGCTGGTGGTTGGATTGCAGCGGTTACCATGAGAATTGGGGCCGACGCGAGAAACGCCGTCCTCCACGTCGATCATGGCCCTGTGACTTTCATTTTTGCGGGTGGCTTTCGGCCATGATCGTTGTGATCGATCTGCTCATCAAATTGCTGCTGTCCTACCTTATCGGCAGCGTTGTCGGCAGTCTGTTGATCGGCAAGCTCAAGGGCATCGACATCCGCACCGCTGGAAGCGGCAATGCTGGCGCCACCAATGCGTTGCGTACGCAAGGCGCAGCCTTCGCCGTCGGCACCATGATCATCGACGTTGCCAAAGGTGTGATCGCTGCGGGAGTCATCGCCAATTTGTCCTTTACAACGCCGACCATGACCAACCTCGAGACGCAGTTGTTCTGCGCCTTCGCGGCCGCAGTCGGCCATTGTTATCCGGTCTTCCACGGCTTTCGCGGTGGCAAAGGCGCAGGCACGCTGATCGGTGGTATCGCGGTGGTATTCCCCTGGGTCGCATTGGCGATGTTCGGCGTTTGGGCACTGCTGCTGATGGGTTTTGGCTACGTCGGCCTGGCCACCGTGGTTGCCGGACTCAGCTTTCCAGTGTTCGTGTTTTTCCTGATCGACGGCAGCGCCGCGCTGGTCGCGTTGGCGATCAGCATCGCGATGTTCCTCGCCTATACGCACCGCAGCAATCTCGAACGCCTGATTCAGGGCAGCGAAAACCGTTTCGAGCGCGCGCGGATCATCGGGCGCCTTTTCAATCGATGATCGGCCGCGCTTCCAATCGATGATTGTCGAGCATTTCGATGAGCTCGATTCCACCCAGACGCTGGCCCGCGAGCGCCTCGTGACGCACGGCCGAACGCCGCGCGCCATTGTTGCAAGTCGCCAACGCGCCGGGCGAGGTACGCATGGGAGATCCTGGCACACGGAACCCGATGGCGCCATCGCCTGCACCGTGATCTGGCCTTTCGCCCGCGGCGCCGCTCAGATGCAAGGTCTTTCCCTGGCAGTCGGATTAACGCTGGCAGTTGCGCTGCATCCGGACGTGCGCGTGAAGTGGCCGAATGACTTGATCCAGGCAGACCGCAAGCTCGGCGGAATCCTGATCGAACTGAGCGGCTCCCCCTGCACGGCACTGATCGGCTTTGGCATCAACCTGATCCAGCCGCACGGCATCGACCCGCCTGCCATTGGTCTTGACAGCGTACGGCACGCCGATCGCGCCTCGTTGCTTGATGACTTGCTGGCAGCCCTAGAAACCGCTCTGCCCCGATTCGAACAAAACGGATTTGCCGACTTTACCGCCGATTGGCCGGCACGCGACGCGCTCTCAGGCCGGACGGTGCGTGTCGACGGCACGTACAACGCAATCGCGCGCGGTGTGGATCATTTAGGCCGACTGACGGTCGAGACGAGCGAGGGATTAGTCTCGTTAGTCGCGGCGCAGGTTAGGCCAATTCCGTGAACGAGTACGGCCGTGATCTGAAAGGCGCAGACACGATAAAGCGCGCCCTTATTGCGTCTCCAGGCGCGCACTAAGCGCTTGATGCAATCGTTCGCGCTCGCCTTCGCTGAGTGCTTCGCCACTGAGCCCGGCAACCGCAAAAAAGTCCTCGGCGCGCTCGCCGAAAGTTGCGATGCGGGCGCTCTGAACGCGAACGCCGGCATCGCGAAAGGCGTGGGCCACGCTGGCGAGCAGACCAGGGCGGTCGGGGCACACGAGCATCAATTGCGTTGCGTTTTCCCCGGCGCGCTGTTCGAACTCGATGTGCGGCGGAAAGCGGAACAAACGTTCTTCGCGCGTGCTCCTCCGGCGAGCGAGTTTGGGTTTGAGTGGCCGCTCGGATAACGCCATCGTCAGCGCCATCTGAATTTCCTGATTGCGCGTCATCGCGTCTTGCGCTTCTTTGCGCAAGTCGAGCACCTGGAAAGTATCGAGCGTCAAGCCGGATTTGCAGGTCATCACGCGCGCGGCGATGACCGACAAATCCATACGATCGAGCGTCGAGGCGATGGTCGCAAATATCCCGTCCTGATCTTGCATGCGCACGAATATTTCCCGCGTCCCGTCCTGACCCACTGAACGCACCGCAATGAGCGGCTTGCCGGGTCGACCGCTGGCGATGATCGCGTGCGTAAGCCAGCGCAGTTGATCGGGCGAATAGCGCCAGAAACTCTGCTCGGGGAAATCCAGCCACAGCGCCTCGACTGTGGAGAACATTACGCCTTCGCCGGTCAAAAGTTCGAGCGCCCGCAAACGGGTTGCGGCAATGCGATCGCGTCGATCGAGGGCCTCGCCGCCTTTGCGAAGCTGGACGCGGGCCACCTTGTACAAATCAGACAGGAGCCGCGCTTTCCAGCCATTCCAGAGCTTCGGGTTGGTGGCGCGGATATCGGCCACGGTGAGCAGGTACAAGCACTCCAGGCGCTCCCAGTCGCCCACTTTGACCGCGAATTTGCGCACCACCTCCGGATCCTGGATGTCCTGCTTCTGGGCGGTGATCGACATGAGCAGGTGCTGCTCCACCAACCAGGCGCACAGATCGATATCGGCCTTTGGCGCACCCATGCGCTTCAGATATTGGCGTACATCCTTGGCGCCAAGCGTGGAGTGATCGCCGCCGCGGCCTTTGGCGATGTCATGGAACAAGGCCGCGAGAAACAACAGCTCGGGCTGTCGTACGCGCAGCATCAACTCGTGTGCGAGTGCGAACTCCGGATCGTCTGGCGGCACGAAAAACTGCTGCAAGTGCTTGGTCAGGAATAGCGTGTGCTGGTCGACCGTGTACACGTGAAACAGGTCGTACTGCATGCGCCCGGTGACGCGCGCGAACGCCGGAATCAATTCTCCCAACAGGCGATGCCGGTGCAGTTCAGTGAGCGCCGGATACGGATGGCGCGAGCGCAAGATGGATTCCAGCTGCTCTTGCGCATCGCGATCGCGCTTGAGCGACGCGCGCAACGCTTTGGGCGCTCGGGCTATGGCATGCGCCAATTTCGGACCCAGGCGCCTGGGTCCATCGATTCGCGCGATCGCCACGAAGGGCTCGATCAGATCGGCAGCACGGGCCAGACCCGGATGGCCCGGCAAGGCCTCAATCACATCTCCATCGAGCGCCAATCGCGCGCTCCCCGCGATCGGCAGCCAGGCGCGAGACGGCCGGAACAATCGCTGCTCGATGCGGCTGGTTAACGCCTCAAACAACCTGTCGACATCGCCGGCCGCACGGAAGTATCGCTGCATCAGCGCTTCCACCGGATGGAAGCCGCTGCCCTTGGGATTGACGAAGCGCGCTGCGAGCGCTTTCTGGTGATCGAAAAGCACGCGCTCCTCGCGCCGCCCTGCTTGCCGGTGAAGCGCGAACCGTAAATCCATCAACCACTGCTCGGCGCGACGCAAGGTCGCCATCTCGTCGCGCTCAGCCAATCCTTCCCGCACCCAGTCCGCGGGGCGATGCACGCCGGCGCAACGCATTCCGATCCAGCGCAAAGTATCCAGATCACGCAGCGCGCCGGGACCATTCTTGAGGTTGGGTTCGAGGTTGTGCGCCGTATCGGCATGTTTGGCATGCCGAGCATGGGTTTCATCGAGCTTCGCCGCAAAGAATGCCGCTGGCGTAAAACGACTGCGCGCCAAGGTGGCCGCGATCACCGTTGCCATCTCCGGCGCGCCGGCCAAAACCCGCGCGTCCAGCGCAGCGGTAAAGCCGCTCAGATCTTGATCGACGAACGCGGCCCACTCTTCGATCGTGCGCACACTGTGCGCAAGATCCAGCTGCAAGTCCCATGCGGCGGCAAGAAACGCACGCAGCGCCACTTCGCGTTCCGACGATCTCGTGCTCGGCACCAGGATCAACACATCGATATCGGATGCCGGGAACAGACGCCCGCGGCCATATCCGCCGGTTGCAATAAGATGGCAATCCGATAGCGCCTGGGTCGGCCAAAGCTCGATCAGCGCCGCATCGGAGGCCGCCGCCAACGTGCGGCAGACGGGTTCGGCCTTGAGCGTTGCGTCGAAATGCGCATAGGCACTGGCGCGGACAACCGCCAGCCGCGCCCGCAGCTCGCTCAAAACTGCTCCTCAGGCGCCAGCGTCAGAATTTCGAAGCCGCTGTCGGTGACTGCGACCGTGTGCTCCCACTGCGCGCTCAAGGAGCGGTCTTTGGTCACCACCGTCCATCCATCCGGCATCAGCTTGACGTGTCTTTGACCAGCGTTAACCATCGGTTCGACCGTGAAGGTCATGCCAGGTTCCAGGCGCTCGCCGCGTCCGCGCGCCGCGTCGAAATAGTGCAGCACTTGCGGCTCCTCGTGGAAGCGCTCGCCAATGCCGTGCCCGCAGTACTCGCGCACCACCGAGAATCGCTCGGCCTCGACAAAGCGCTGGATCGCCCGACCGATATCGCCCAGATAAGCGCCCGGCTTGACCATCTCGATGCCGAGTTTCATCGCCTGATAGGTCGTCTCAACCAACCGCCGGGCGAGTACGGAGGGTTCGCCGACGAAGAACATGCGCGAGGTATCGCCGTGAAAACCGTCCTTGATGACGGTGACATCGATGTTGACGATGTCGCCCTCTTTCAGCACCTTCGGGCCGGGAATGCCATGGCACACGACGTTATTGACG
>ERZ1066129.350-NODE-350-length-14370-cov-9.148446_pt1 | contig 14370 bp, 4 predicted proteins | sample MGYA00382776_ERZ1066129 | MGnify/ENA primary metagenome ERZ1066129 (study PRJEB33369, sample SAMEA5778359) | biofilm metagenome | biome: Industrial cooling water; feature: Water cooling tower basin; material: Biofilm | place: United Arab Emirates | collected... | reverse complement strand
AAAAATACGCCAATAACCATTATACTTTTACCTGTGGTTTCAAGGAATACTCTGAGAAGTACACCCAAGCCACAATCATTATTCGCTCTGTTTTATGACCGTCTTCTCGACTCGCTTTTTGCGCCTTTTTGCCTTTGTGATGGGAGTTGCCCTCTTCTCTCTATCTCTATTCGTTCAACCGATTTTTGCACAATCAACAACCATTCGTGCTGCGGCAACTACTGCAACGGCACAAGTACTCTGGACAAGTTTGCAGGGGCACACCGTTTACCAGCTTTCAACTGCTGCCACACGCAATAATGGCTTATTGCAACTTGGTGTTTTTGCTGTTACCAATAAAGGACTTTTTCGGTCGTTGGATAGCGGGCGCACGTGGAACACAATGAATGCCGCTAATGATGACACATACGACGTTTTGCCGCTCAATGCCGATGCGACATCCTTACTTATTATCGGCGATAAAGGCATACAACGCACAGTTAATAACGGTGCAACATGGCAAACAATTCCGTTTTCTGTAACGATAGCCACCAGTGCAAGCGTTGGAAATTCTACTACCCCAACGTTTCGGCTTGTCACGCAGCAACGAATTTTTCCTGCTTTTAGCTTGCAAACGCTCCGAAGCGGAAATACCACGTTTATTTTTGCCGGAACATCGCAGGGCGTGTTTCGTTCGACCGACAATGGTATGACATGGAGTAGCGCCGGAACAGTTAGTGCGGCGCAGCTTAGCACAAAAACGGTGCGTACGCTTGTAGCTTTGGGTAGCATCCTTTTTGCCGCTGTTCCAAATGAGGGCATTTTTCGTTCGCAGGACAACGGTGCAACGTGGAGTGTGGTGGATATTGTGCCTGGTAACGCCGAGAAAACTTTTCGCGTGCTTTCAGTGTATGGCTCTACAATTTATGCCGGATCCTCGGAAGGGAATTTGTATCAATCTACCAACGGAACGACGTGGACAAAACTGGTTGCTGCTGGTAGTAATGGTCGAAGTGGCATTGATGCTCGTGGAATAGAGGCGTTCTACCAATTCGGTAGTGTGATTGTTGGAGCAAGCTACAACGGACTTGTGGCTTCCAATGACAACGGACGTACGTGGCAACGCCTCAACATCCCCGTGAGCGACGTGGCTTCATTGGTTGTGATTGGCGGTACAAGTTCCGTGCAGCGTATTTCTGTGCTGAGTAGTGTAGCGCAAAGTACGAATGGCAATGCCGACGCAAACATCGGCGCGAACGCAAGAACCATCTCACGCGATTCGACTATCATGCAGCCACCAACGATTCTGACAGCATCGCGTACAGCAAACAATGTTGCCGCATTTTCGATGCAAACTATGTCTTTTAGCACAGCGTCGTATTTTGCCAATCATTTTTTCTCCTTTGACTATGACCCATCGGTTACGACCAATCCCAATTTTGTTCCCGTAAGCCAAAAGACCATTACACTTGGCTCCGCTACGACAAGTTACAATCTTTTTTCCAGTTTTTGGATAGATGCCACACGGTTTGTTTCTGGCGGCGGGAATCCCAGAGCACTTCCCATAGAAGTTGCGTATAATTTTGGTTCGTTTGTGCCAGTAAATAGCGGTTTTACTTATATTGCAGCACTAAGTACCTATAATGCCATTGATGGCATCACTAGAGGCTTTGAAGTATATTCATCTTCAATTTCTTTATCGCAATTGCCATCATGGTATCAGGGTCCGGGAACATACAATTTTCGGCAAAAATACCGCGTTGATCCGGGACAAACCTTTGAAGCAATCAGCACCGGTAATGCTGTTTTGACACTCACCATTCTTCCTCCACCGGCACCGACTATTACCAGCATTTCGCCTGCAACATTTTTGCGTGGTAGTAATACTACTCCGGCAACGGTTCTGGGGACAAATTTTGAGTTGGGTTCAAAAGTATTTCTGTATCATCCGAACTTGCCTGGGGGAAAGTTTGAACTCACAACAACGTTCGTGAATGCTAATACCTTACAAACAGCATGGAGTTACGGGATATTTTCTTATATCGGTGCTGCATCAAGTGTTGAAGTGGGGGTAGAAAATCCCGCCGGAGGTGTGACCCCAGTACGCCAAATCCTCTCTATTGTTAATCCTGCGCCGGGCGCGGGTGGACTCAATCCCGTCCAAATCAACGCCGGAGCGACTTCGCCTTTAGGTATTTCGGGAACGGGATATTTTGAAGGGTCGCAGGTATTCTTTAACGGGCAACTCAAGCCATCCACCTTCTCCAACGGTTCGCTGACAATTCAACTTCTGCCGAGTGATATTCCCGTTGCCGGAACGTATTCGGTCGTTGTGACCAATCCCGCACCCGGTGGCGGCTCTACGCAACCGATGACCTTGAATGTTCTTAATCCGCAGCCGTATATCTATTCTTTTTCGCCCACCATTTTGGGGCAAGGACAAGACGTAACAGTCACGCTCTCAGGAAGTGGAACCTTTATGAGCGGCACCACCGTGCGTTTTTATCCCAATGATGTGCCGCTCTCCAGTACCTTCGTCAATACGAACACCATCACCGTTACTATTCCGGGTGCCCTGCTGCCAACGGCGAGTGAAACCGCGTACACGCTCCGCGCCTTCAATCCCGCACCGGGCGGCGGCGCAAGCAACACCGTTACCCTGACCGTACGGAATGCCGCACCGACACTGACGGGTATTAGCCCGAATACGCTTATTGCTGCTTCGCAAGATGTAGCACTCACGCTGACGGGGAGCAATTTTCTCGCAGGCGCTCAGGTATTGCTCTCTGGTTCTGTTCCACTGGCTGCAACAGTGGTGAACGGCAGTACCATTACCGCTACACTGCCCGCGCAGTATGCGAATGCGGTGGGAACATACTCCATCATTGTTCGTAATCCCAATGCAGTAGGAGATTCCCAAGCGCAAATGCTGTCGGTGGTCTATCCGCAACCGCAGCTTGCGCCGCTTACACCGAGTGCTGTACAGACAGGAAGCGGCGCAATGACGCTCACACTCACGGGAAGTAATTTCATTTCCGGCGCAGAGGTGCTGTGGAATGGTTCGCCTGTTTCTCCTTCCAATCAGACGGCAAGCAGTATGACACTCGGACTTTCGGCGGCACAGCTTGCCAATAGTGGCGTTCATACTGTGCAGGTACGCAACCCGCAGCCGAATCTCGGCGAATCGGCAACACTCTTTTTTGCCGTACGGACCCCTGCGCCAACACTGACGGCAATTTCACCGACGCTGCTTTTGACCAATCTTGCCGCACCACCGACCATCACGCTCACCGGAACGGGATTTGTTGCCGAGAGCCGCGTTATTATCCGCTCTTTGACTACGAATCAAGACGTTTTGACATTGCAACCCACGCTCACAAGCGGAACACAAGCAAGTTTCCCCTTTCCGCTTGCTCTCATCAGCACAACGGCGCAGTATGCTGTTCGGGTGGAAAATCCTGCTTTGCCCAATAACGTTCCGCCCGGCTCTCCCTTTGGCGGACAAGGCGGTGGCACAACGGCAGCACTGACCGTTTCAACGCAAAATCCTCTCCCGACGCTGACCGGACTTACGCCGTCAAGTCTCTTAGCGGGTGCAAATGCAACAACGTTCACGCTTACGGGAACAAATTTTCTTCCGGCGCTGAGGGTGCTTGTAGGCGGGCAGCCCGTTCCTGCAACTCAAGCGACTATCCTCAGCGAAACAACGCTTGAACTGACACTACCCGCAGCAGCACTTGCTTCTGCGGCAACGTTGTCTGTACAGGTGTCGTTGCCCGCCCCCGGCGGTGGAACGTCCGCAACACGAACCATCAGTTTGACAAATCCCCTTCCAGTCTTGGATGCTGTTCAACCCTCGACTATCCCTGCCTTTCAAGAAGCTGTCATTCAAGCACTCGGCTCCGGCTTCACGCCGCAGTCGCAGTTCCGTCTTGTGCGCGGCACAACAACCGTGACACTGGCGATTGTGAGTTTACCCTCTTCGACCGAAGCATTTCTCCGCATTTCTTCCACGGCGATTGTTACGCTGGCGACCTATCAAGTGCGGGTCTTAAATAGCGCACCGGGCGGCGGTACGTCGGTGAGCAGAAATCTTGTCGTGCAACCGGGCGCTCCGGTGCTGACAGAGTTTGTCGGTGTTTCGACCACAGCCGTTGTTGCCGGAGGAACCTTGCCCGCTTTTACCGTGCGACTTCGAGATGCGCTGGGTAATTTGACCGATGTGACGACAGCATCACTTACTCTGCCGATACAGTTTTCTAATCGCACCTCGCTTTTGGGTGTATCGTCGGGAACGCTTGTGCTGACACGCTCTTCATTGGGAGTCTATACCACGACGGCAACACGGTTTTCTCTTGCTGATTCCTATCATTTTTTTGCAAACAATTTCAGCTCCATAAGCGGACTATCCACCACCGGCACACGCACTTTCACAGTCATTCCGGCAGCCGATAGCCGTGTTACCATCTCCGGCGTTCCGGCAAGCACCGATGCGGGGGATGTCCTGCCGACATTTTCCCTTCGCTTTGAAGATGCCTTCGGGAATCTGACCGATAATGGTATCGGGCGTTTGACCTACACCCGCGCAGGAGGAAGTTCGACAGCGACCCTTGCCATGACGAGGGTTTCGACGGGTATCTATACTGCGCAGTCCACCGTTTGTACGATTGCCGGAACGTATAACCTTGCCGTGGTAGGAATTACCGCCGCCAACACGCTTGGCACAAAATCGTTTGTGATTGTCTCCGGCGCTGCGGTGAGTGCCAGTGTATCAGGATTAACCTACAGTTTGAATGCAGGAAGCCTCCAAAGTGCATTTGATGTGCGGTTTTCGGATGTGTACGGCAATTTCACCGATAGAAACGTTCCCACGAGTGTGCAGTTCACGAACTCGACTAATGCCGTGAACGGTGTCAGTACGGGGACAGTAGCACTTGTGGCTCGCATAGGTATTGGTCTTTACGACGCTGCACGGGTAACGCTGACAACGGCGGGAAATTATGCCATCACCCACGCTAGTATGACCATGCTGGGGAATCGGCTCTTTATGGTAAATCCGCTTGCAGTAACGAAAATTGTTGTTGATGTGCCGAATAATATGGCTATTACTCTGGGTGATGTGAATGCTGCCATTACGGTCATCTACAAAGACCGCTTTAATAATGGTAGCGAACCGGTCAGTTTTCCGGCAACGCTCCAATACACAGGACTCAACGTTGCTTCGACCGGGACACTTGAACTGGTGCGCACGACGACTGCAACAGGGGTGCTGGCGGGAACGGCAAAAGCACGACCGAGTGCGCTCACGATGATAGGCGATTATCGAATAGACCTTCCTGCGGCAGGTTTCCCGATAGCGGGTATCCAAACCATTCGTGTTATCGGGCGCGAGCCGGACAGAGCGGAAATTAGCGGTTTGCCCGAATCCCTCTGCGGTGCGTCGGGGGATATTGATGTGACTGTCCGCTTCTTCGATGCTCTCGGTATGCCGACGAATTATTACCCGACCAGTGTTCGGTATGCTCTTTTCCGTGGTGGCGTTGAAGTTCAACAAGGGATGCTGGAATATGTTGCTGAAATCGCACCGGGTGTGCTTCGGTATCGTCTCCGAGCGCCATTTGCACCGGGCGAGTATAGACTACGGATTCCCAGCCCCACGATAGTGCCGGAAGATGTTACCGGAACAGTGGTCATGGAAGTGTGCAGCCCTCCGGCAGCATTGTCGGTGGTGGGAGCGAATATCAGCCCCGGCGTGAGCGGTTCGACTTCCTGTATCGTTGCCGGACAGTCGCTTACGGGGCTGAGGGTGAATGTACTGGATGCTTTCGGACTCAATACTTTTGGTGTGGCGGCTCTCAGCGCTCAGTATCAAGGTATAACCTGTGTTTCATCGGGAACGCTCACACTGGTTTCAACGGCAACGCGAGGCGTGTTTTTGGAAGCAGCACCGCCGACCATCTTCACCACTGCCGGAACGTATCGTTTGACGGTTTCGACCAATGGTAGTTTTTCGGCGACGACGCTTGGAACATTCTGCGTTGAGCCGGATGTGGCTATCTATTCCAGCATAGCAACGATTCCGCAACAAGAGTCTGCCGGAGTTACCCTTTCTACGATAGTGGTGCGCTACTTTGACCGTTTCGGCAATCTGACCGACAACGGTATTCAGCCGCTGCTTGCTTCGACGACCGCACAAATTACCGCTTTTACAAGCCAACGTCTGCAACGCGGTATCTACCGCATTAGTTCAGCCTTGGAAACAAGCGGTACATACACACTTGGCACGGGTTTGATTCCCGTTATTTCTCCGCTTGCCCTTCAAAATCGAAGGCTTATCATCAATGCTTCGACAGCAACACGAACCCATATTCGGAATTTGGCAAATGAGACCTTGAGCGGTGCTGAAAATTGTACCATTTTGCACAGACAAACCCAAAGTCTCTTTGAAGTGCAGTTTTTTGATCGTTTCGGAAACCTCACTGAACTAATGCCCACCGCAGCAGGAACATATCCGCCTCCGGCTACCTATTTCCGTGTTCCCGATTATGACACCGAAAGCTCTAGCGGAACAATCACGCTTACAGGAACGGGCATTCGCGGAACGGCAATAGCTGTCGCACCCGCGCAACAGTTCCTTCGCAGTGGAAGCTATATTCTTGGTGTGCGAGGCATCCAAACGACAACGGCAGTTTGTTCGGTGGAAAGCCCCGGTGTACGCTTCACGGTTCGTGCGCCCGGATTGGGTATGGTGGCAGTGAAATTAGCCGACCTGACGAATAATTTCCCCGAAGGATTTGGGAATGTACCGATTGGGACGGCAACCATAGCCACTATCAAAGTCAGCACCTACGATTTCCCCGTTACCACTGCAACACAATCAGTATCGTTTTCGGTGCCATACAACGACAACGCCGCAACGCTGATTTCGTTTACCGGAGAGCCGGGAACATTTGCTATCACTGCTTCTACAACGCTGACTGTTACGGCAATGCAACCCAATAGCGAATTTCGCTTGTATTTGCGCATTGTACCTAAAGGGCGTGGCGCATTAACGCCAAGTGTGGAAGCTACTGCTCAGACAGGATATGCGGCTGTCGGCTACGGAACAATACCACAAACAAAAACATTCTTTGGCACTGCTATACGGGCAATGTTTACCACGAATACGACCACGCTGGATTTTGGCACAGGATTTTCACAAGGGAATCCGCTCGTGAAGCCGCTTGTGGTATCGGTACAGAATTTTACTACATCCACCATGCGCATAGAACCGCCTACAGGATTTGAAGTCAGTCTGATGGAAGGCGGAACGTACTCAGGAACAGTACTCAATGTCGATTTGAGCCAAATGGGGAACATGAGCAGTACAGGTGGACTCGCTCCTTCCACGACGGGGCATTATACCGTCTGGGTGCGCTATGCTCCGGCGAGCGGTGCGGCTAGTGGTCTTTTGCGTTTATCGGACGGACGCGAACCGAACGTTACGCGAGGTGGGGTGTCGCTCACAGGTGCAAGTTCCGGCTTTACGCTCTCGACCACCAAGTTGGCGTTTGGGGCGGATGAGATGACAACACTTGCGAAGCCAGCGTTCCGTGATGATAAGCAATACACCATCAACCACACCGGAGCAGCAGGGATTACCGTGCGACCAAGCCTGCATTTTACGATTGAGGGTGTGGCAGGAGCAACGCTCCAAACTGATGCGATGACCACACCACCCACGTATACCATCATACCTTCGACGGCAAACGGTAGTATTACTGTAACAATGCGCTACACAACGACTGCCTCCGCCGCTCCCCTGACGGACAGGCACACTTCTCTTTCCAACATTGTTCATACACAAGGCACAGAGACCCAAACGCTGCAAGCAATAGGGACAAGACTACCAAGCACTTGTGCCACCTGCACTCCTGCACAGAATGTTACCTTCCAGAATGACCGCTTCCGTGTGAATGGGGCGGACTTCTTCCCGATTGGGTGGTATGGGGGAGCAGAACAAATACGAACTGGGAATAATATTCCCGCAGGAAATGTTTTACAGCCTTACTGGAATGAAATTTTCGATCAGTTTTTCATTCAGTCTAATGTTAATGGTGTGCGAAGAGGACCTTTGACACCATATGAATTTATAGCAGCTACAAGAAATTTTCTTAATAGCATGCTTGCCCACAATAAACATGGGATTATTAACATTCCGACGTTGGATAAATACGCCAGTTCATTCCAATTTATGGAAAACGCAACAGGGGATAATATAGATAACTGGGCAAAAGTGATTGCGGCTGACGAAGGCATACGCAATCACAGTGCGATGTTGGGCTGGTACACTGCCGACGAGCCGGAAAACGAGGCGACAGATATGAGTATTTATGCTACCGATGCTTACAAGCACAGCCTCATCAATTTCCGCTCTCTGAGCAAACTTTATTCAACAATTCGTAATCTTGACCTTCTGCATCCGGTTTTTGTTGTTGTGGCAAATGAGCAGCTTTTCCGCAGGCTTTTTGTTCCGGGCGCTCCCGAATGTATTGGCTGCAACGACGGTACGCAGTATTTTGATGTGCTGATGCAAGATGATTATGTTATCTATCCCTGCTTTTCTTCGCCTTCGCCAAGATTAGCTGCTATTCCCGAAAAAGCCTCACTGCTACGAGATGGATTTACGGATGTCAATGGCATCTCACAAAGTAGAGGCTCAACGATATTTGTTACCCAAGGGTTTGGGGATAGATTTGACGCTGCCGAAACAGATAATTGGAAGATATATGGCGGTAAATCTCGCATACCGACTTTCGACGAAATGCGGTATTCTATTTTGAGCGATGCTTTTGCCGTGCAGGATATTGTTGGGCATCCTACTAAAGCGCGGCATAGTTTAGGTGGGGTACTCTACTTTGAATACTCCCTTACGGCACTTAATCCCGGCGCTCGAACAAACTCCGCACGGACGGTGGCATTTATTGACGGACCAGTGGCAACAATTTTAGGTCAGCAGAGAGCAACAACTGCTGTATTAAATACATCGAATTTACAACCTGTTCTTTCTCCGCAGGGTGAAGGAACGATTAATCCCATCTTCCGCGAAGACAATAATTATTACTATCTGATACTCATCAATTCCGCGAAAGACGGCGCGCCAATCAATATGCAGTGTTCGACAATCGTACCCGAATTATCCTCGACAGTTCCCGTCGTTGTTGATGAATACAGAAGCAGAAAAAACTTTGTCGAGGCAACAATTATGCCATCGCTAACTTCTCAGAGAACTATTACCCAAATAGAGCAACTCACAACGAGTGCCACGGGCAGTGTATCGTGGGTAGCTCTACCGACAACGGCATACAGCAGTGCACCCATGAGTGGTCAAATAACAACAACAATTTCTGCGGCACCCTACACCTACTTTAGACCGGCTGAAGTGAAAGTTTTTAGGCTAGAAAAATCCTCTTCATTGGTTGCCGGCTTTGATAACAAATCGGTAATGACCCTTAGTGCAGCGCCAAATTCGATAACGGACAACGACGATACCAATCGCCCCAAAGAAGAACTATTGTCGGCACAGAAGGAATCTGAGATACTTTATAACCTTAAATGTACCCCCAATCCCGCACATGAGGAGGCAGCAATATCGTTCTCATTGCTGCGCGATGAAACGGTATCCATTACTCTCGCCGATGTATTGGGGCGCGAAGTCATGCGCTTGAAAGAATCAGAGGTTATGAGCAGTGGTCATCACGTGATTCCGTTCAATGTACAAATTCTGCCCACAGGAATGTATCAGTGTCGTATATTTACGAAGCACGGTGTATATTCAATTTTCATTTCTCATTATCAATAATGCAGAGGTTTCTTATGTTGAGAATTATCATTATTCTAGTATTTGTAGCTATCCACATTTCTTATGCTCAAATTATTCCCATTAACCACAACATGAGAAATTTGAGAATAGGAAACGTTTTTCTTTACAAAGATGTGTCAATTAACTTTCGGACATTTGAATCACGAACCAGTTATACCTACCATCGTATTACCCACTTTGATACTATTGGAGGAAAGCAATATGCGGTGTATCAAAATAATTCTAAAGAAAGAGCCGATAGTTCGGGAGTCTATTGGATACCCAAAAGCCTTGACACAACAAAATCGTTTACACAGGAATACTTAAAATATCCTTTGTTTCCCAAGCCAAGAGAGAAAAAATTTGGATTCTTGAATTGTGGGTTTTTATCATCAATATCATGTTCATACGAAACAGATCCTGATATTATCATAGATTCAGGATTAGTGAGTTTTCTTCCGGACGATGGGTTTACGGTATTCGGTGTAAATGTAGGTAGTTACTTCTTTTCTAAGTATTCGACAGGGACTTACACGACAGTTTTTGGAGTAGTATCAGAAACTAGAAATGCAGGTAATACCACCATTAGACGTACCCTCTGCGGTGCAGTGATAGAAGGAAAATACTACGGCGACAGCGCTTGCCTTGTTGCCAGCAGTACGCCTCTTCGCGGAGAGGAGTTTACGTCGTTCTCTGCCTCGCTTGCACCGAATCCCGCCGCAGACATAACCACCATTCGTTTTACCTTGCCCACTGCGCAAGGACTAACGGTCGAGATACGCGATATGTTGGGGCGAGAGGTAGTGCCGCCCTTGGTCTTTGATGCGCTTTCTTCCGGTATGAATGCCATTCCGATAGATGTTTCTTCCCTGCCGCGTGGTGTCTATGCACTCAGACTGCGTTCCACGCTTGGGCTTCGGGCGACGACAATGGTTATTAAGGAATAGTATTGCCGAAATAACAACCGATTCTTTTTTCTCGTTATTATTTTTTTGAAATCAATGAATATCATTAATATTTTCCAAACTCGGTACGAAGCCGGAAGTTTTTTGCTTCTGAGAGCATTATCTCTCTGTACTGTGGTCATAATTGCAATATCTATTGTTGCACCGATCTTGCTTTTGTCGCAATCAACATCGTCGGTTTTTCAAGCTAAGAGCCTCACTGTCGGCAATCGCTTTGTGTACAGCGTGAACGGCAAACTTGTTATTGAAGAAGTTATCGGTGAGCGCACCATAGATAGCCGTATGTATGCGGTCATTCGCACCCGACCAACCAATCAGGAACGATTAGAGCGTTCCGATGAACGTGGCATCTACGAATACCGCTCCGGTAAAGAAGAACGCATTTTTTCTTTTGAAGCTAAGGCGGGTGATTCTTTGGCATGGACAGACGGCACATCACCGGAGAGCCGAACAGCACGGCTTATCATTCGTGAATCAGGCATACAGACCGTTTTAGGCGAAAAAGTACGGGCTGTTACGGGGAATTATGCGTATCGTCAGGGTGGTACGGGTGGTGGTATGTATGCGGAACGCTTCGGCTTTGCATCGTCCCTGCTCTTTGGGAATGGTCCGCGTACAAATCGCTCTATACAACTGCGAGGTGCGGTGTTACAAGGTCGCGTCTATGGCGACACAACAACGGTGCTGCCTCCTCGTCCGAAAAAAGCGCCTATCGCGGTTTTCAGTACAACGATGTCAAACATTATCTCCCCTAATACCAATCTTCAATTCTACCTTCCTGACACGGTTACAGTGTCTATTTGGATTTTCACGAAACAAAACCGCTTAGTGCGGAAAATTATTGATAATGCTCTGATGGCAGAGGGCGACAATACCGTTTCATGGAACGGAACAAATGATGACGGTCGGTATGTCAGTCCGGGAGAGTATTGGTGTATTTTGATGATGAACGGACGGGAAACCGACCGAATAGAATTGACGAATAACGATAGAAGTGAAGTGGTAGTTTTTCAAACCTCAAGCGCAGCCGCACAACGCGCAATGCTGCAAGGGGCAAATGCCACACCGAGTGTGCCGATTGAGTTTTATTTGGCAAAAACAGGTATTGTCAATGTCAGCATCTACAGCTTAGATGGAAAACTCTTGCGGACGGTTGTTAATGAGCGCCGCATAGTGGGCGACCAAAGTGCAACATGGGACGGACGCGACAGTATTGGCAGAGGAGTATCAAGCGGACCATATCTGTGCGTTGTAACAAGTGAGCGCGGTGGCGTTGCACGAGTTGTGCTTATGAAACCCTAGAATATGAATTATTTTTTTCTCTTCAACATTTACAACTATGCAGCATTCCTTCCGGTGCAAAACAGCACGCATCGCATCTATGACTATCATATCATGTGTCGTTACTCTCGTCGTTACTCTGTGTTTATCAGAGGATATTTTTGCACAACGGCTTCTGACCGACCAAGAATTTTGGCAGCCCATAGCACAACTTCCCTCGCGCCCGTCGGATATTACCTCTGCCTTTGCTGCAACGGATAATGCCCTTTTTGTGAGCAATAATGCAGGACTTTTGCGCTCCTTCGACAATGGTGCCACATGGCAGCCATCGAGTCTCTATAATTTTTCCCGAATAGCTGTTTCTGCTAGTGGTCAGACTGTTTTTGCATATCCCGATATTTCGTTTGATGGCGGAAACACTTGGTCAAACACGGCGCTGATGAACTCTTTTGCAACGGTCAGTAGTGCAAATAACGGACGATTTATTATCGGCTCGAATGCAGGAGTATTTCGTTTTTCCGGCAATGGCTCGAATATCACGACTATCCTTGCTTCAACGGCTGCAAACTGTTCGGCGCTAAGCCTGCAAGATAGTATGGTGATAGTAGGTACACGCACCGGAGCATTATTTTTCACAACAAATGCCTTTGCTGAACGTGTTACCTGGCAAACGACGACCTTACCTGTAAGTTCTATCTACGATATAACATTTCGCATTACCACAAGCGGTGGTATTGTTGCTTGTGTAGGTACAAATCTTGGTGTTTGGTACTCAAATAACTTCACAACATGGCAACGAGCTTTTTTAGCAGATGAAGTGTACGATATGTGTCGCTCAAACGATGTATTTTTTGCGGGAACGGCAAAAAAAGGTGTTTTTCGTTCGACAGACAATGGTGTTACATGGCAAGAAACTTCTCTTCGTGCCACACCTATCAATGTTATGGACAGTTTTCGAGGGCGTATTTTTGCCGGAACATTCGGAAATGGAATTAATTACTCTGATGACAACGGTATTACATGGAAAGCAGCATCCGTGCCGGAATCACCAATTAACGGAACTATTAAGCGATTTGGCACTTCCTATTTTGTGTTGGGAGCAACAGGGCAATTATATTCTTCTGCCAATAGTGGACGAACTTGGCGACGAGACAGTATTATGTCTTCCCTTAATTCGCCAACGTTATTACCACTGAGCCAAACACGATTATTACTTGGCACAACCAATAATGGTATTTTGGGCATCGGTCTTCAATACTCCCGCGATGCCGGAATAGAATGGCTTCCAGCACGAGGCATTGGTTCCTCTGTAAGCAGTATCGTCTCTTCTGGCAGCCTCCTTTTAGTAGGCTGTACAAATGATGGTATTTATCAGTCACGGGATAGCGGAGAAACATGGTCGAAAATATACAACTTGCCTAGTAACACCATACCCCGATTGTATATACATGACTCCTCGATATTTATGGTAAATGATTTGGCGTTGTTTAGCGGTACACTTAAGGCAATTCGTTCATCGGACAGTGGAAAAACGTGGCAGAATATCAATACAGGTATCAATTTGCTGACTAATCCCCTCTGCTTTCAAGGAAATACCATACTTAGCCTTGCTTCGCAGGGAACAATGCCGAGTAGAATATTTCTTCGCTCGGATGATGGTGGCACAACATGGACAACACAAGAGACTAACCAACAAGGATTACAAAACTTCATTAGCGCAGGACGCTGGCTCTATGGAACAAACAATGATGGTGGTATCTTCGCATCATTGGATACGGGAAAAACGTGGACAAAACAAGCGAATTCAAGAGTAATTAACTTTATTCTCGACGAAAATAATTTCCTTCTGACTCTGCTGGGCAATACCGTTGTCCGCTCAACACGTAATGCCATTACTTCCGTCCAAGGGAATCAATCACAGATGGCAGCTTTTCCACAAACAATCTCGTTTCCGAATCCTACATCCGACGAAACACAGGTGTTGTTTTCACTGCAATCACCTTCGGAGGTATCGGTGACGGTATATAATGCTTTGGGCAATGAAGTCTGGCGGAGTGAAAAAAAATTCTATCCGTCAGGTGAGCAGCGCATCAGTGTGGACACACGTGGTCTGCCTTCGGGTGTCTATACCTACCGACTCACAGCAGAGGGTGGGCACTCGGTGGGGCGTGTGGTGGTGGTGAGGTAGGGTGCTTACCCTCGATGCTACCTCATCTTGCAGGATATTCTGCATCATCTGTATCAAGGTCACAACCCCTTCACAAACTCCTTAATTTCTTTGCGTAATAGCGTTTGTGTCGGCTC
>ERZ1066129.310-NODE-310-length-16000-cov-7.082157_pt1 | contig 16000 bp, 10 predicted proteins | sample MGYA00382776_ERZ1066129 | MGnify/ENA primary metagenome ERZ1066129 (study PRJEB33369, sample SAMEA5778359) | biofilm metagenome | biome: Industrial cooling water; feature: Water cooling tower basin; material: Biofilm | place: United Arab Emirates | collected... | reverse complement strand
TGGAGCTGCCATGGTGCTCGCTTTTGACGCACGCGAATCCACACGAGATGTCGATGCCATACTTGTCCCAAAAACGGAAGTCCTCGCCTGCGCCTTAAGAGTCAGCGAGGAAATGGGTTTACGGTTTGATTGGTTGAATGATGGTGTCAAAGGTTTCGTGTCTACCAAAGGTCAAGTCACCACAGAGGGGATGCCTGTGTTGGAAAACCTTCGCATCATGAGACCCACGAATGAATACTTGCTGGCAATGAAATGCCTGGCCAGCAGAGTGGCAGATGACACAACAGGTGGCGATGCAAATGATGTGAAAACTCTTGTCAAGCACATCGGCCTGACAAGTCCTGATCAAGTTTGTGAACTCGTGGCGCAGTATTATAAGGAATCGTTGCTGCCACCCAAGGTTCGATTTTTCATTGAAGAATTATTTTCAGAATTATGAGCACACATTCTCCCTATGCCCAACGCTCTTTATCGGAATTTATTTCCCATGTGAAAATCCGTGACGATTATTCCTACGGGCTGAAAAACTTTCTTGATGAATTTCGATCGAATCCGCGCGTAGAACTCCTCGAGGAGGAGCCTCCTTTATTGGACGGGATCCTTCAAGACGATGGCCTTGCGGACTCCTACGTGGCCTCAGCCGCTGCTTATTTATGCCAACTTCACGACTTTCCCCAACCCGACTGGGTTAATACCAAGCAGCGCATCAAAAAAACGCCCTGGTTCGCCGCCAAATCACCGAACCTCAAAGCCATCCTTCTCCAAGAAAGCCCCGCCGCATTCCGCGTCCGCAATCTTTTTGTTTCGGCAAATGCCTTGCATCGTGCATAACAATTTTTAATCCGTAAATCCGTTCAATCCGTCGTTTTCCAACCAATATGTCCGACCACATCAAACCAATCTCCGTCGCCGAGGAACTCTCGACTTCCTTCCTCGACTACTCGATGTCCGTCATCATTTCGCGCGCGCTTCCCGATGTGCGCGATGGATTGAAGCCCTCGCAGCGGCGCATTCTTTTCGCCATGCGCGAGCTGAATCTGGCACCGGGCAAGCAGCACATCAAGTGCGCGAAGATTTGCGGTGACACCTCGGGTAACTATCACCCGCACGGTGAAGCGGTGATTTATCCCACGCTGGTGAACATGGGCCAGCATTGGACGATGCGGGAAACGCTCATCGATGGCCAGGGCAACTTCGGTTCGGTAGAAGGTGACCCTCCGGCCGCGATGCGATACACGGAAGCGCGCCTCACCCACCTCGGCATGGCGATGATGGAGGACCTGGAAAAGGAAACCGTCGATTTCGTGCCGAACTACGACGAGCGACTCACCGAGCCCACCGTGTTGCCCGCCGCGTTTCCGAACTTGTTGGTCAATGGCGGCACCGGCATCGCCGTGGGTATGGCGACGAACCTCGCGCCGCACAACCTGCGCGAGATCGTCGATGCCATTTGCGCGCAGATCGACAAGCCGGACATCACCTTGCCGGAACTGATGCAATACGTCAAAGGCCCCGACTTCGCCGGCAAGTGCGAGATCCGCGGCCTCAAGGGCATCGAAGAATACATGCGCACGGGCCGTGGTTCGGTGCGTTTGCGCGGTCGCATCGAGATCGATGAACAGGAGGGCGGCAAGAGCATTCTCACGATCCGCGAAGTGCCGCACGGCGTGAACCGCGCGACTTTGCAGGAGCGCATAGCCGAGCTGGTGAATGAAAAAATCCTCACCGGCATCTCCAGCATGCGCGACCTTTCGGATGAGGAAACACGCATCGAGATCGAACTCAAACGCGATGCCCGCCCGCAGGTCGTCGCCAATCAGATCTTCAAGCTCACCAGCATGGATACCTCGTACAGCATCAACATGCTGGCCATCCATGAGAAGCGTCCGAAGATGCTCACGCTGAAAGATGCGATCGATTGCTACATCGAGCATCGCCGCGAAGTCGTCGTGCGCCGCACGAAATACCTTCTGCGCAAAGCCGAAGACCGCGCCGAAAACCTCGAAGCCTATCTGCTCGCGCTCGGTCACCTCGATGACTTCATCCACATCATCCGCTCATCGAAAAACCGCGATGAAGCCCGCGAGCGCCTCGCTTCCTACACCTTCCCCGTCAAAACCGCGGAAAGCCTCGGCATTCTCATCCGCTCGCAGCCCTCGGTGCAGGGCGACACCTACGTTTTCTCCGAGCGCCAGGTCAACGCCATCCTCGAACTCCGCCTCTATCAACTCACCGGCATGGAGCGCGACAAGATCAAGGGCGAATACGACAACGTGCTCGCCGAGATCATCGACTTCATGGACATCATCGCCCGTGAGATCCGCGTGCTCACCATCATCAAGGACGAGCTCCGCGCCATCGGCGAAAAATACGGCACACCCCGCCGTTGCCCCATCCTTCCCGATGAAGGCGAGATCGCCATCGAGGACCTCATCGCCAACGACTCGATGATCGTCACGCTCACTCACCGCGGCTACATCAAGCGCACCCCCGCCAGCGAGTTCCGCGTGCAAGCGCGCGGCGGCAAAGGCCTGCGCGGCATGGAAACACGAACCTCCGGCGATCAGGAGGACGATTTCATCGAACACCTCTTCTCCACCCAGGCGCACGACTACCTGATGTTCTTCACAAACACCGGTCGCGTCTATGTCGAGCGTGTCTATGACATTCCCGAAGGTTCCCGCGCCGCGAAAGGCCGCGGCATCCGCAACGTGCTCAACCTCCAGCCCGAGGAAAAAATCGCCGCCTTGCTGCGTCTCGAACGCGTCACCGACGAAAACAACAACGACATCACCTTCCGTGATGAAGCCGGCTTTGTCCTGTTTGCGACGAAAGTCGGCCTGGTGAAAAAAACACCACTCAACGATTATCGCAACTACCGCAAAGCCGGCCTCAATGCCATCAACCTTGAAGAAGGCGATGAACTCATCGGCGTGCGCCTCACCACTGGCAACGACGAAGTCATCCTCGTCACCCGCCACGGCATCAGCATCCGCTTCCACGAGGAACAAGCCCGCAGCATGGGCCGCACCGCGACCGGCGTCTGGGGCATCCGCCCCGAAGAAGGCGACCACGTCGTCAGCCTCGCCCTCGTCACCCCCGGCAGTACCTTGCTGGTGGCAGCAGAAAATGGCCTCGGCAAACGCACCGCCTTCGAGGAATACCGTCTGCAATCGCGAGGCGGCAAGGGCATCATCACCATGAAAATCACCGAAAAAACCGGCAACGTCGTCGGCGCGGTGACCGTTCAGGAAGAAGATGAACTGATGCTCATGACCAACAGCGGTCTCAGCATCCGCATCAAAGTCAACACCATCCGCGAAACCGGAAGAAACGCCCAAGGCGTGAAACTCTTGACCATGAAAGAAGGCGAATTCCTCCAAGACATCGCCAAAGTCATCCCCGATGGTGAGGACAGCAGCAGCGATGCCGCCGAGAATGCACCTTCCGACGAAGAGCTTCCGAACGAAAAAATGACCAACGAAGAGGAGTAACCCATGAGCAAGACCTTTATAACAGATTTGCACATTGAAAAAGTTCGTCACATCGAGAACTTTGACATTCCGTTGTCCAAATCCGAGATGAAGCACCTTATCATCACGGGTAAAAATGGCAGTGGTAAGACGAGTGTGTTACACGCCTTGAAAGCGACGTGCAAATACATACTTGATCGACGATATTCAAATTTAGTTCACAGTCGTCAATCTCTTGCCGAAAAATTTACTTCTGATCAAACGGTTGATCTGTTAAAATCTAGCATTGAATTTACACCATGTGATTTGTTTATTGATTTTTCTATCGACAATAAATCTGTTGAAGCCGCATCGGAAGCGGGTAAATATATTATAGTATGCTTTGAAACGAAAAGAGCCTCAAATTTTATATCTCCAAAAAGTGCCGAAAAAATATCTTTTGATAACACACGAGAAATTGTGCCCGTTGCAGGAAAGCAGTTTATTCAATTCATGGTAAACCGCTTTTTTGAACAATTGATTGCTTTTAAAGACCGGGAATCAGAGAAAGTAAATCAAATTGAGTCGTGGTTTGGCAAAATTCAACAAGCTTTCCGAGATATACTTCAAGATCCCGAAGCGAAAATGCAATTTGATGACAAAACCTACAATTTTAATTTGATTCAAAACGGCCGTGGACTTTACAATTTAAATCAACTTCCAGATGGCTACTCATCTGTACTTAATTTAGTCAGCGAGCTGATCATGCGAATGGAGAGCCAAAACAAAAGCGCCTATGATGTCGAGGGGGTGGCGTTGATCGATGAGATCGAAACCCATCTTCATGTTGATTTGCAGAAAAAAATTCTTCCTTTCCTCACGGCATTTTTCCCCAACATTCAGTTCATCGTCACCACACACTCGCCGTTCGTGATCAGCTCAATCAAAAACGCTGTCATCTGCGATTTGGAGAAACGCATCGTTACAGAGGACTTGTCAGGATATTCCTACGGCACTCTCGTGGAATCCTACTTCGGCAACGACAACTACTCGGATCAATTGAAAAGCGAACTCAACGAATACGAGAGTTTGATGAAAGCAGAAAAATTGACCTTGGATCAGGAAGAGCGTCTCCAAGACCTTGAGGAAAAGCTCAATCAACTGCCCAAATACTGGGCTCCGGAACTGGATTTCAAATTGAAGCAAATCCAGTTGGAAAAAGCTGACCGCGCCACAGCATGATTCATCTCCCCAAGTCGCAACCAGCACCGGAATGCCTCGCACTTGAAAAACAAAAAGCATCCGGCACCTACCGTTGCGAAGGAGTGGCAACTCGCTTGCAAGAGGACTTCAAAAACAAATGCTACCTGTGTGAACAAAAAGCCCCCACCAGCATCAACATCGAGCACTTCGTCCCGCACGGTGGTGATCGCGAATTGATGTTTTCGTGGGATAATTTGTTTTTCTGCTGCGCCCATTGCAATAATATCAAAGCAGCGTGGCAAAGTCGCACATCTTTCACAGACCTCCTCAACTGCACCGTGGCTGATGATCGTGTTGATGCAGTCATGGACTATCAGATCGGTGTATCTGAATCGAACGGTATGCTTTCGAAAGAGTGGGTCTCCATCCACCCCTTGGAAGAAAACGACCGCGTGCAGCACACGGCTGAATTGCTCAACGAAATCTATCAAGGCACCACCGAGCAGAAAATGATCGAGTCTGCCAATCTTCGCGACATTGTGTTAGCGGAAGTCCGTGAGCTACAAAATTTGCTGAGCAAGTATTGCAGTGCCAGCTCACCCCTCTTACAACAGCGCCGTAAGGAGCAAATCATGAGTCGCCTGCAATCTGATTCCCCCTTCACCTCTTTCAAGCGATGTCTCATTCGCAAGCATCATCGCTTCTCCTCATGGTTGAGTGAAATCGAAGACTCCTAGAGGCACCCCACCCCAAATAACGTCAGAACTGTGTGCGGATGCCGGCGACGATGCCGCGACCGGCCAGCGGGGCGATGTCACGCACAAACGAGGTGCTCAGGCGCGCCTCTTCATCCGTGAGATTCACACCGCGCAGGAAACAGGTCGACTCCACCCCGACTATGGTGGTCTTGTAGCTGATGCCGGCATTGATGAGGAAAAAGGAATCCGTTTTGAACTCGTTCTCCGGCACGCGGTTTTGCTCCGCTGAATACTGACCTTCCAGGAAACAGGTGAAGGGACCGGAGCCGTATTCGATGGTGGCACCTGCGCGGAACGGAGCGATGCGTGGCAAGGCCTCGTTTGTATCGCGGTTTTCGGCATGGACATAGTCGGAGCGCACAATCACATCGAGACGCTGCTCGTTTGGCGCAGCCTGTCCCTCCGCTTGCTCCACGGTGATCGGTGCCAGCAGGTGGAAGACGGCCTCCATTTCAAAGCCGCAGAAATCCGCATTCACCGCCTCAAAGTTGAAGATCGGCAGCTCACCGTGCTCGTGATCATGATCGCCGCCGTGATCGTCTTCTTCGTACAATTCGCCGGTATTGCGGAGGTTGATGAAATCGTTGAAGCGATAGTAGTAGGCATTGGCGAAGCCCGTGACCCAGCCGGTTTTTTTGCGGATACTCAGATCGAGAGAGAAGGATTCCTCGTTGCCGAGGCCGGCATCTCCCACCTCAAAGGCACCGGTGGCAAAGTGCGGGCCGTTCGCGAACAATTCCATGTTAGTAGGCGGACGCTGGGTGTAGGCGACCGAAGCGGACGCGGCATACTCTTGCGTGATATTGTAAATCACCCCGGTCGAGACACTGAAGCCGGTGTTTTCCACATCGAGCGCGCCCAGATCCTCCGTGGTCTGGCGCTCGTTGCTGTGGTGGTCAAGACGCATGCCGAATTGATACCGCCAATCGCCCATCTCTTTCTCCTCCAGGAAAAACAGCGAGTGCTTTTGCGTATCCACCGGCGGCACAAATGCCTCCTCGCCGATCGCGGAAAAGTCAGAGACCTCGATCTCATAACCAAAAGTCCCCAGAAATCCCGCTACCTCCTTGTGCATGAACTCCACGCGTCCATTGAAGCCCTCGATGTCAAAACGCGTGCCGATTTCATCGCCCTCAAACTCCGTGTGCTCGTAGTCCGAGTAGCCCAGATTGAAACGGATCTCGCGCAGGAACGAAAGCGGCTCGTACACGGCACCCCGCACATCGAAACGGCGCTGCTCCATGCCGATGGTGACATCGTCCTTGGCCACCACACCGTAGTCCGAATCCATGCCGGAAAACGAGAACCCGAGGAAGCCGTTTTCGAACACATGCGAGGCTCCGAAACCGAAGCCCTCGGTGTCCGCCGCGCTGTTCGGCACGAATCCCCGGGCCTGTTCCTGATCGGGCTTGTCCACGGCGCGCTGAGCTGCGGAGCGGGCGAAGCCGGGGATTTCCAGATTCTCCATTTCCCGGTGGAAATAGTCAAAGTGCAAGACCCAAGGACCAGAGCCCCAGTTCAGGTCAATGCTTTGCGAGAAGGAATTGTCGGGAGTGCCCGCCATCAGCCCGAAGGTGCCGGAGGGACGAGTTCCCGTGAAGCGCTCCTCTGCGATGCGTCGGTCGATCACATTGACCACGCCGCCCACCGCGTTAGGACCATAGAGCAAAGTGGCAGGACCCCGCACCACCTCGATGGATCGCGCGGACATGGGATCCGCGGATACGGCGTGGTCGGGACTGAGATTGGCCACATCCAGGATGGAAGTGCCGTTTTGCAACATCCGCACCCGGTCATCGCCCAGCCCGCGAAGAATGGGGCGGCTGGAAGCAGGCGAAAATCCTGTGGAGCTCACGCCAGGCAAACGGTTGAGTGTCTCACCCAAGGTAGGCTCCATGCGCAGGAGCAGGCGCTCTTCCGATAGCTTGTAGCCGGGCTGGATCTGCTCGTAAATGGTCTGATCGGCACGATTGGCCGTCACCACCACTTCGTCCAGCACATTGGCTGCTGTTCCCTCGTCCTCCGGTTTCTCCACCGATTGCGCGTAGCACAAGGAAAACGAAAACAGAGGCAGAAAAGAAAAAATTCTTCGGCATTTCATGGCGCAGCGACACTAACGCAACAAATGTGCATGTGCAAGCATTAAAATGCAATTATTTTGCAGTTGCATGTTATCGTGCAAAAAGATGTTTTCCGTTTGCGATCACGAGAAGAAAAGGAGGCTCAATCAGGGCGGAACATTGACGGCCAGCGATGACCACCCTATTCCAAAGCCTGTGGCAGAAGTCATTCTGGCACTCGAAATCATGCTCGCAACTCAATAGGATCTCTGATCAGCATCTAACGGAATCGCCGATGAATGGCGAAACGGCAGCAACAGCAAAAAGTAAAACGTGAATGCCACCAACTGCAAGGTGACCAGATACCACGGATACGGTCCCATGTAGTCGAACAGGGTGCCCACATTCGGCTTGCCATTGATGAAACCGTAATTGGCACCCAGCAAACTGTTGAGCGCATAAACCCCCACCATATAGACCCAGCTCCAGCAGATCGCCCTGCGGAAGGCTCCGTTCTCGGGGCGCAAGCCAACGCCGAAAACCAGCGCCACCGCCGCCACGGGCACGCCGCCGTGTTGGGCGAAGAACGCATAATACTCCGGTGTGTCCCAGGAAAAATACAGCGTCGGCGTGATCAGTCCCTGCACCGTGCCCGCCACACCCCAGAGGTATCCCATTTCCGCGTAGCGTTGCTTGCCACGGATCAGCGCATACGCGAGCACCAACGACACCACATCGCACAGATACAACGGCAATGCCGTTTCGCGCACGAGCCTTGCCGCCATGGCCGGATCGTGCTGGTAGCGCAGCCATGTCAAAATCGGATCAAGCGCGACCGCGATCAACAACACCACGCCGAGGATGACATTGACGCGTTGTTTTTGCTCCGCTGTCACCTTCGACGAGCGGTGCAGTGCGATCATGCTCACGGCAGCCACGGCCGTGACGGCCATCGCGGTGCAGTGCGGCAGGCCGAATGTTTCAAATGCTCTGGCGTCCATGGGAGAAAAATTTTCACCTCCATAACGTGGGCCACCATCACCTTGTTTCAGCCAAATGACCGAACCACACATGGCGATGCCGCTGCCTTCGCCTTTCATCCAGCGCCTGATCTGTTAGACCTTGGATTTATTTCCGGAACTCGATCATCGCACGAAGTTCGTCTTGCGCGATGCGCGTCACCGCCGCTTCATAGGATAGCGTGGGCAGATCCGGATCGACGTTCATGGTGCGGTCCTGTTGCAGCCAGCGGGACTCGAGCGCGACCAGAAGCTGCGTGATGAGAAGCAGGAACGCGATGGTGCTGAGCGTGGCCACACCGATCATGCGACGCCGCAGACCGTGGAGCACCTTTTCATAAAAATCCCTGACAAACATCCCGCGCCAGCCGCGCACCGTGAGCCAGATGACTGCGGGCAGCAGACAAACGCCAACCACGGAAAGCTGAACCACCTTCGACCAATAAGTTTCCGCCAGCAAAGTCGTGCCGTGCAGGGGAAGCAAAAGCAGTGCGGCGACGATGAGACCGTAGGGCTTGCGCTTGCGGCCGTGCGATGCCAGTTCCCGCCAGGCCCGCGTGGCGTGATCCGCCCAGCAGCGGCACAGGACCAGGATCAAAAGAAACAGGCTAACGGCAGGTACCACGGGAAACAAGTGGACGAAACGATAGCCGTATTCCTTGCCCGTCCATGGAGTGAGCCAGGTCAACAAGGCATAGTAAGCAATGGGTGCCATCACACAGCAGAACACCATCTTCATGAGGTCGCGTGGTCGTAGCGATTGCCACGCCTCGTCGCTAATGCGCGTGACGATTCCACCACCGCGAAGAAACCATGGATAGGGAATCAGCAGGATGAGAATGAGGCAGGCGATCAAGCTCACGACTTGCAAGATCAGGGAATGATCGACGAGACGCAGCGGCGTCAGATCGCTTGCAGACAGGGGAGCCTGGCGCTTTGTCCGATAGATCAGATGTGGCAAATCATTCAGCGCCAGCATCGCCGCGTGCTGTTCAATGAGATCGCTGGATGCATCCTTGCCCTGCTCGGACGAGGCGCGGAGAAAACTTTCGTGAAGGAATTGCCAAACTTCCACGTCGTGAGGATCCCAGGCGCTGGTATCCAGCACTTCGATCTGTTTCGCCAGCAAGCCAAGGCTCACACGCCGCACCAACACGTCGATCAGAATGTGGCAGTCCTGGTAGCAAAGGATTTTCATGTAGGCCATGACATCCGCAAGCAACTGTTTTCCCTCGGGCGTGTGGAAATCGGCTTGTTGCAAACTGGCAACCAGCACATTCGTCAGCTCTCTGTTTTGTAAAATCAGCACCACCTGCTCAAACAGATAGCCGAGGGGGAGGAATTGATCATGCCAACTGGTTCTCCGGCTCAAGATGGGATGGCGCAGACGATGCAGCGTGATTTCATAACCATCATGCCTTGGCCGATGCAATCCGCTGCGCCAGAGATCCAACACCTCCCCGGCTTTTTGGAGATCGATGATGGTCATGGCGTTAACCATTCTGGCCCTGAGTCGTTTTTTTTCCTCATTGGTGGCCTTCGAGAGCATGCTTTGGGTCACGGTGCATTTCGGATGCAGGTTATTTTCCGCCTTGGCCACGCCGGATGCCAGCTGCTCGGCGGCGGTCAGCGCATACCAGCCGTTGTCGGGATCGATGGATTCCCCCACCTTCACAAAGTCCACGGGCAAAGTCCGATGTTCCAGGATATGAACTCGCGCGTAATCGGCATAAAACGCGGGGTTTTTCGGATCGCTCTGCCACAGCGCGCGCCGCTGCTCCGCCTTGCCGATTTTTTTAAGATCGCCGTAGAGGAGAAAGGACTCTTCGGGCGTCGCGGTTTTTACCAGCACTTCGCGCGGCTGACTCATGCCTGTCAAGCGGCGGTACTCGAGGAAGCCCTGAAGGAGACGCTGTGATTGATAGAGCATCAGGGCGAAGCCGATCAGAACAACCGCGGTACCGATCATCAGCGCCCGGCGACGCAATACGCGACTTTTCTCCGTCACGCGTTGCAATGACACCTCAAGCTCTGCCGACTGAGGCGCATTCTCATCGATCACCTCGTCCAACAGTCCCTGAGCATGCAATTGCTGCTCGGCATTGTCATGCAACCCAGAGGTCCAGCGCGCGATAAGTTGGTCTTTGGGATTGACTTTTCTGACTTCAGAAGATGTCAAATGTGGATGATTTGATGAGGCTGACATGATCAGAGCAAACGCGAAACAGGTTCTGAAAGAAATGTGGAGGGGGCCTCGTTAGGGGAGTGGCAACACTAAATCAGTAAGCAGCTGCGGAAATGATCCGTTTTGTATGCTGGCTCCCATTGTTGCCGGTATGGGCTCCAGACCGTATGGCGATATTAGATTGATTTGATCATGACTCCCCGCCCAAGGTGGTAGTTTTACGCAATTCCTCTGCGGAGATTCTCACAAGCTGCCCGTTTCTCTTGATGACGATTCCCGTGTTGGTCTGGATCGCGATTTTGCGTGCGGATGCTGCGGCTCGGTGCAGTGCGGCCAGAGAAGCTCGCAAGTCTTTGTCTTTGGCTTGGCTGATGTCTTTGGTTTTCATTCGTTTTCCCCCCATTCCAGCAATCCCGGTGCTTCACCCACATTATCGTATATGGCCCAAGTATTGACAACTGATTTGTAGGCGTCCGCGAGATTCCGCAATCCGACGGCGATCAGATCCGCATTGATGAAACGTGGACACTGAGCTTCTTCGGGGAGAAAGGACTTGGCAAAAGTCGTTTTCCCGCGCCGTCCTTGCGGCGAGCGGTGCACTGCGTCAGGCCGAATGTTTCAAATGCTCTGGCGTCCATGGGAGAAAAATTTTCACCTCCATAACGCGGGCCACCATCGCCTTGTTTCAGCCAAATCAGGGATTTTCGTTAGCCGGTGGTGAGTGGTTGATGCAATGAAGCGGGAAACTCAGAACGGCGTGATACCTTGGATGTCCGCCAGTCCGCAGAAGATCTTTCAAGAAGTCGGCACCCAGTTTTCGTTAGGGTTGTTCTCTAGCAACAGTTGCTTGGCTTCGTCGATGCTGATCTTCTTTCCTCGTGAGTCTTTGGTGCTACCCAGTCGATTGTCATCAAACTCCCACTGACAATGAAAGGCATAGATTTCCAGAGGTTGGTCTTGCGGGAATTTCTGCATGAAAAAGCACCAGGTGACGGAACCACACATGGCGATGCCGCTGTCTTCGCCTTTCGTCCAGCGCAGCAAGGATACCGCCAGTCGTTCGTTGGCCGGTGGCCAAACGATGGTGCGGTGATCGATGATTTCCAGCGTGTCCGGCACGCTGCCGAGTTCGTTCGGATGCGATAGCCACTCCGCCACTTCTCCCATGGCTCGCTCGCGCGGATTTTCCAGTGTGGCGGGCAAGCGATCGCTCAGATTCAGCTCTTCCAGGTAGGTGATGGCACGACCGCGCGTGCGCCAGTCTTGGCACAGTGCCAACAGCTCATCGACGCCCGATGAATTGCCGCGCTTGATCGAAGCCCATGCCGCTTCCATACGCACGTGGGGATCGGCATGCGCTTTGGCGATAGACATCAGTGTGTTCCCGTCTCCCAGGAAAGCCAACGCGCAGGCAGCCGCACGCGCGACTTCGGACGGTTCGGATGTTTCTTGAGTAAGCCATTGCCGAAGTTGGGTGTGGCCCTTAGAAGTATCGTAAGGATGCTTTTTCAATTTTCCCTTGATGCATACTTGATTGGCCCAATCGACAAACATCTCGCCAGCTGTTCCTTGCGGCAGCGTAGCGGTGAATGCCTTGAGAAAAACGGCACTGTCTCGATCGCGGAGATCGAGGGCGGGAAAGATCATGAACCACTCGTAGCGGTCGCGATACGCAGCGTCCTGCGTCAGCGAACAAACAAACGAAGCGGCGGGCGTGTAGCCAAACCCGCACAGAATGCGCAGACAGGAAAAAATCGGATCGTGTTTCGGCTGCGTGCCGTTGTTGCACCAGAGTTGGACGGTCTCGAAGATGATCGGCATGCCGAGTTTGTAGAGATGCTGATAGGCCTCTTGGGATTTGCATTGCAGAAACAATGGCAGCATTTCGCTCTTGGCATCATCACTCGCTTGTTGGAACGCACTGCACAATGCCATGGCATCTTCCGCGGTGGCGATGCCCGGTTTGGCCTGCTCCTCCGTGAGTTCCTCGTCATGCGGCGAGCCACCATCCATCAGGTGTGAGAGGTGCAGTTTGAGGTGAGGGCTGACGGAGTTTTTCAGGCAGTAGTCGTCAAAGTTGGGGGGGACTTCCAGCTCGTCACTGCCGAACAAGCGCTTGCTCAAACCTCCACGGGTGAAAAAATTGCCCCACTCATAAAGTGTCCATAGGACGCTGAACACAAACACCACTTTGAATAAGGTGCTGTGCCAGCGATCCTGAAACTTGCTGAGTTGATAGACCAACAACCCGGTGGCAAGGAGAATATTGGTCCAGGAATACGGTTTGCTCATGATCCGATCGTCAACAGTAGATGATCACAGGCTCTTCAGGTAAGCCGTGATATCGGCGATGGCTTGGGGGGTGAGGCCCAAGTTCGCGGGGGCATACATGAGGGATGTTTCCATCAGCTTTTTCGAGGCGATGCGCGACTTGGCGATGGCCTGGGTTTGGCCGCCCACGCATTTGATGATGACGGGATCGGCATCGCTGAGGACAATGCCCACGATGGTGATTCCGTCTTTCGTTTTGATCTCGGTGCCTTCGTAGCCGTGGGAAACTTCCGCGCTGGGGTTGGCAATGGCATTGATGATGACATCGGCGGGTTGCTGGCGGCCGAAGGTGGTGAGGTCCGGGCCGTAGTCGATGCCTTGCTCACCGACCTTGTGGCACATGTAGCAGGAGGCGATGGCCGCCTTGCCGCGCTCTTTGTCGCCGGTGAGCTTGGCAATCTCCGCCGCGCTCGGGAGCTTCGGTGCATTGGCAGGAACGGCGGGCATTTCCACGGCAACCAGTTTCACGTTCGCGGGATCCTGACCCATGGACTTGAGAATGGCATCGAGGTTGTGCGATTTCCACAAATTACCCTTGCGGTTGTTGATCCACCATTTGGCGAGGTCCTTGTGGACGAAGCCCTCGGTATTGGCGATCTGGATCATGGCGCCAGAGGCGGTGGGGCTGGGGTTGAAACCGAGCGCGGTGAGCATCAGCTTCGATTGCTCGGGGCTGGTGCCTGCGGCGAGGGCGCGCAGCTTGAGATCGGCCACGGCTTGGTTCGGATGCAAACGCCAGGCGATCCAGGCAAAGGCATCGCTCCACTTGTCACCGGAGCCTTGTTTCATCAGAGTCTTGGCGGCATCATAGACGGCGGCTTCTTTGTTGATGGAGCCGAGGCCCAGCGCATCGAGGTAGGCACGGTCTTTGCCATCGAACTGCGCGGCGATTTGCGCAAGCATTGGCACGCTCTGGGCAGCGGGGACATCGCGCAGCATCAGGGCCACCTCGCGGCGCACCATGGGGGCGGGGTCCTTGACCATTTTCTCGGCGAGTTTCACCACATCCACCCCGGCGGCACGAAGGGCGCGGACGGCGACGAGGCGATGGCGCGGCTCCTTGGCGGAAAGCCATTGGCTGGCGATTTCCTGACCTTGATCGCCCATCTGTGCGAGCAACCACACGGCGCGGGCGGCGATGTAGGGGTTGCTGTCCTTGAGCAGGGCGGTGACGGCGGGAATGGCTTTGCTGCCTTGTGCCTTGAGGCGGGTGAAGCCGCTGTTACGCACGTTGACGGCCGGGCTTTTCAGCGCGGCGATCTGGCCTTCGGTGGTGTTGAGGTCGATCTTGGGAACGACGGGCTTGAAGCCTTTCGGCGCGATGCGATAGATGGTGCCGGAGAGGCCCTTGTCACCCGTGCCGTGGCCGCCGACGCGCGGGTCGAACCAATCGGCCACATACAGCGCGCCATCGGGACCGACGGCCACGTCCGCAGGGCGGAAACGGGTGTAGAGTTCATTGTTCGCGCCGCCGACGAAGTCAGAGCCGGCGAATTTTTTCTCCTTGTTGGTGTTGATGAAGTCGATGCGCTCGAGCTTGAAGCCTGCGCCATCGGGCACGGGCAGGTAGCCGAAGATGACGTTTTTCCCGGCTTCGCAGGCGAGCAGGAGACCCCGCCATTTGTCACCGAGAGCGCCGTTTTCATAAAACGCCACACCAGTCGGAGAGCCGCCGCCATAGACATCGCCGGAGGGCATGGTGCCGGGGTCTTCCTGACGCCACTCGGCGGTGGGGGTGTCCTGACCGGGGCGTTTGTCCGCGCCCCAACTGCGCTGGCCATCGGCGGAGGAAAATCCGGCATTCCCGCCCTCGATGATCTCCGCCACGCGGCAGGCCGGTGGATCGTCGTTGTCGCTCTGGAACATATCACCGAAGGAGGTCAGCGCCTGTTCGTAGGAGTTGCGGTAGTTGTGGCCGACGATGCGGGCGTTGGTGCCATCGGGATTCATGCGCACGGAAAATCCGCCGACCCAGACATTGCCATCATCGCTGGTTTGGCCGGCGATCTTGCGGGTGTCCTGATACCAGGTGCCGCCGCCGCTTTGATAATAACTGCTGCCGATGCGGAAGGTCTTCCCGGATTTATCGGTGAACATGCCACCGCAGTTGCCGTTGTTGAAGTTCCACTGACCATCGGGTCCGGCGGTCACGCTGTGCAGACTGTGGTCGTGCTGGCGGGCATTGAAGCCGGTGAGAAGCACTTCTTTTTTGTCCACGGCGGGGTCGAATTTCCGGTCGCCATTGACGTCGGTGTACACGATCAGATCGGGCGGCTGGGAGACCACGACTTTGTTATCGAGCACGGCCACGCCGAGGGGCGATTCGAGATTTTTATCCTGGGTGAAGACGTTGCTCTCATCGGCCACGCCGTCGCCGTTGGTGTCCTCGAGAATGACGATGCGGTCGCCTTCCGCGCGCGGCAGGGAGCGGCGGTAGTTCGCGCCCTCGGCCACGTAGAGACGACCGTCTTTGTCGAAATCGATGTTCGTCGGGTTGAAGAGTTGCGGCGTGGTGGCCCAGATGGTGACTTCGAGTTTGTCATCGGCGAGGGAGAAATTTTCTTCCGGCACCAGTGCGGCGGCGACTTCCCCTCCGCTGGTGGGCTTTTGCGAGTAAACGGCGAATTTCACGCTGGAAGCCTTGACGCTGCCTCGCTGGAAAGCGCCAGCATCATCGATGCCGACCTTGGCGGTGAAGGCCTCCACACCCGCGGGCAGATCGAACACAATCGTCGATGCCGCGTGGGTGCCGATTCCTTTGGTGTAAGTTTTTTTATCAACGACCAAGGCGTCACCCTGGACGTTTTTGCCGACCTGGCTCTGACCCCAGCTTGATTCTGCCGAGCGCCATTTGAGTTCGGTGAGATCTTTTTTCGAGCCATCCGCCATGATCAAAGTCGGCTCGATCCAGTTGGCCCAATCGCTGTTGTTATCACCGGCGTCCTCCACGACCAGATAGAGTTCTTTTGCGCCTTTCAGAGATGCCTTGATT
>ERZ1066129.293-NODE-293-length-16482-cov-10.188896_pt1 | contig 16482 bp, 15 predicted proteins | sample MGYA00382776_ERZ1066129 | MGnify/ENA primary metagenome ERZ1066129 (study PRJEB33369, sample SAMEA5778359) | biofilm metagenome | biome: Industrial cooling water; feature: Water cooling tower basin; material: Biofilm | place: United Arab Emirates | collected... | reverse complement strand
TGCTGCGCTGCAACAGGTGCTCGGACCATAGTCGCGAGTCGACCGTGCGGAGTCGCAAGGCGGCGACGTATTGACCATCTACTATTGACTACTAACGACCCCATGATCGATCTCATCTCCGACACCGTCACCCGCCCCACACCCGCCATGCTCGCCGCGATGGCGCACGCGCCCGTGGGCGACGATGTGTTCAACGAGGATCCGAGCGCGCACGCGCTGCAATCGTACGCCGCGCTACTGTTCGGCCATGAGGCGGCGCTGTTCATGCCCTCGGGTGTGATGAGCAACCAGATCGCGATCAAGGCGCACACGCAGCCGATGGACGAGCTGATCTGTTCGGACATGGCGCACGTGTATCGCTACGAAAATGGCGGCTATGGCTTCCACTCGCAGATCGCCGTGCACCCCATCCATGCAGCGCGCGGCATCGTCACTCCCGCGCAGATCGCGGCTGCGATCAAGCCCATCGCTGACTGGCTGCCGCGCTCGCGATTAGTGGTCATCGAAAACACCGTGAACGCCGCTGGCGGCGCCGTGCAGCGCCTGGACGAAGCGCGCGCGATCTCAGAGTTGTGCCGCGAGCGCGGTTTGAAACTGCATCTCGACGGCGCGCGTCTGTTCAACGCGCTCGCCGTCACCGGCGATGCGCCCAGCGCCTGGGGACAGCTCTGCGACAGCATTTCCATTTGCCTCTCCAAGGGCCTCGGCGCACCGGTGGGATCGCTGCTGATCGGCCCGGCACCGTTCATCGCCCACGCGCGCCGTCTGCGCAAGGGCTTCGGTGGCGGCATGCGCCAGATCGGCGGCCTCGCCGCCGCGGGTTTGTATGCGCTGCAAAATCACGTCGAGCGCTTGACGATCGACCACGCCCACGCGCAGCAGATCGCCGCCGCTCTACGCGGTTGCCCGCTGGTCACAGCGATTCAACCGGTCGAAACCAATATCGTTATTTTCGACGTGTCGCCGCCCGCCGCGCAGTTCCTCGATCGCTTGCAAGAACACAATATTCGCGGCTCTGCGTTCGGGCCAAATACGGTGCGCCTCGTGACCCACCTCGACGTCAGTGCCGACCAGGTCGAACAGACCTGCGCGGCGATCGAAGCGTTAACCTAGGCGCGCGTCGTCCTGTGGGTCGCGCTCTCGCGCGGCCAGTTCCGACCCGCGATGTCCCGAACCGATGCTTGCAGGCCGTGTAATGAAGGCTGACCGGGCGAGGAATGTCGGAGGCACGGCGCGAAGCTCAACAACCCCAGCGTCGGCAGCGCCTTCAAATCATGCTAACACTGCATCTCGCGTCGACAGACTCGAACGTCCTAACGTGACATGGCATACGAGTTCAGTGCATACACGGTTGACGTTCGGCGCCGTTTCGGCATGCGGCGTACTTTCAGAACGCTGGGTTCGAAGGCGGGCGTGACCCAGGGCCTTGCCCTGGGCTGGTATGCCATGCCCCGTTGGGGCATTGCGCGTGATCTTGTCGAGATATGGTCGGTGATCGACGGTCCCCGCGCCAATGCCATTTGGGTTCGCGTGAACTACCGCATTGACCACCTACGGCTCATCCACCCAAGCCCCATAGCGCACATCGTTGCGCAACTCGACGAGGCCATCGCCGTAGTACACAAAATTGTAGATCGCCACATCGCAGAGCGCGGGCTGCGCGCCCTCCGGGCGGCGATTGCATCCGGCGGTGAGGGCGGCGTAGGCCGCGTTGTAGAGCTGCGGCTTAATGTCCGTTACTTCGCGCACGATCTTGAAGCTCTGGAATTTTTCCGCACCATCGTCCATCGGCGGGAGCATGTCGGCGATGGAATGAAAGCGCGTCTTCGCAAAGCACAAGCGCGGCCGTTTGAACGCCTTCTCCGGCGGCGCCGCATCGGATGAGCCCAGCTTCTGTCGGCGCTCTTCCACCACCGTCTTGTACGCCGTGTCTATGTCGTCGCGATACAGCGCCTTGCCATCCGCCGTCAGCTCAAAAACCGCCTCGCCCTCAGTCTCGCGTTTGGCAACCAGCCCCGCACGCACCAGCTCATCGCACTTGTCGCACCCAAGCGGATGCAAACTCTCCCGCCACGGAAACGGCCCCTGATAAACGCACATCGGATCGAACTCATCGAACACCCGATTCGCATCCCCACGCACCCGCTCAATCGTTTCGGCCGACGGTTTGGGCGTGCAGGCGCCGATTGAGGCCGCGGCGAGGATGAGCAGCAGGCGCAAGTGCTTCGGCATGGGCTTTGGATTTGAAGTGGGCAAGGCGGATGTTACTGGACAGATGCGAACTGCCGCCACGATTCTCGCCAATTCTCGCCAGCGCGTTTCGCAATGCCAATTCGCGACCGGGCAGGAGCAGTATTGATCGCCGCTCAAGCAGAATGACACCGTGAGGGAACGTGGAAGATCGCGAAGGGCCTTGTGCCGGAATCGAGGCGTGAGGAGGAATGGTTGACCCAGCCCGTCAGCGAAGCTGCCGGGCGCTCTGAGCATCGCGCGCTGCGCGCGCAATCGATGCTCATCTCCCATTGCGACGACGAACAACGAAGAGTCCGGCGCAAAGAACGAGCGAGGGCCGCGTTAGAGAGGAAATGGCAGTGAAGAATTCGTCAGTTCGACCAATTCGCAGATTCCCGCGCCGTTGCGACGAAAGCGGACCAGTTCCTCGCGACCTTACGAAGTATGCGGGCTAGCCAAAATGCCGCAATCGCTTGCCAACATCCTCGTGCATCTGGTCTTCAGCACCCAAGATCGGGCGCCCATGCTGGACGATGTTTGGCGCGATGATTTGCATGCCTACATCGGCGGCATCGTTCGGCGTTGCGGCAGCGACCTGCTCGCGGCGAACTCCGTGGCCGACCACATCCACTTACTTTTACCGATGCCACGCACCATGTCCGTGGCGGACTTGGTGCGGGAAGTCAAAACCGGAGCGACGAAGTGGATTCAGGAGAAAGCCCCGGCCCTCGCCCGGTTTCATTGGCAAGCTGGATACGGCATTTTTTCGGTGAGCCCCAGCCACAAGGAAGCCGTCATCCAATACATCGCCGTGCAGCAAGAGCATCACCGAACGGTGTCGTTCCAAGACGAATACCGGCGGTTGTTGGAGAAGTACGGCATCCAATATGACGAACGATATTTGTGGGATTGAAGCGAGGAGCGTAGACGTTTCGTGCGCCTGGGCGTGTCACGGCGACGCGGATGTTTCGTGCGTCCCGAAGTACATTGGTTTTCCCATGCCAACGGCATGGACGAACGTTCCGTGCGCCCCGTTGGGGCGGCTGGTGATGGGGGCGCCGGTACCAGGGTTCCACCCTGTTCCAGGGTTCTACCCTTCGCTATCACCGTTGGCCCCTTCGGGGCCGCGCATCCCCGGAATGTAGGCGCCACGTCTTACCCACGATTTTCCATGCCAACGGCATGGACATTGATAGCGAAGGGTGGAGCGAGGAACGAGCGCAACCCTGGTAACGGGCAAAAAAACAAAAAAGCCGCCCCAACGGGGCGGACGGTGGCATCGTGCGGTCCTTGTGTCACCGCCCGACCGGTCGTGCGAATGATCCGTGCCAACGCGATACGAACGTTCCGTGCGCCCCGTTGGGGCGCGGGGTGATTTGCGACGTCGATACCAGGGTTCCACCCTTTGCTATCACCGTTCGCCCCTTTGGGGCCATGCCCGCCCGATTCATGGGCGCTCCAGCGCGCCCGAGATTTCCCATGCCAACGGCAGTTGGCGGCTGGTAGCTGATCGTCGCGACGTGCTGATTCACCTGGACTTGCTGACGTGATGAGGCACGATCAAGTTCATGGTTGCATCATTGTCGTTAGTGAGAAGTGGGGCGGCGCGCAGTCAGACGAGTAGCCATTGTGTTGGGACGCTTTACTGCCTCCCGGGGTCCTGAAGCAAACCGCACATTCGCTGAGATCTCCCATGTTGCTAGTTGGCCTTGACGCCGCCGTAGAACCCAAGAATTTCGGCTTCGCAATCGGCGTCGCCAACGGCGCATCGATTGAACTGCGCGCTTTCGGCACGCTACAGACGGCAGCGGGTGTTGGGACGCATCTTGTGCCGGCGTTGCGAAGGGCGAAGCGGGCGTTGATTGCGATTGATGCGCCGTTGGGATGGCCGACGGAACTTGGCGATCGGTTGGCGTCGCATCGTGCGGGCGGTGTGCTTGAGGCAAATCCGAATGATCTGTTTCGCCGGGAAACGGATCGGGTGGTGGCTGCTCGTGTCGGCAAACATTCGCTGGATGTCGGCGCCGATCGGATTGCACGCACGGCTTGGAAGGCGCTCGAGGTTTTGAATCAGTTGCGCGTTACGCTCAGTGATCCAATTCCGCTTGCGTGGGGTGCGGATTTTTCGGGGCGTTATGCAGCGGTGGAGGTTTATCCGGCGGCGACGCTGAAGGCGTGGGCGGTGAACGCCGCGGGATACAAGAAGCCGGAGGCGGTAGCGCCGCGCGCAGCGCTCGGCGCTGCGTTCGCCGACAGGGCGCCGTGGCTGCCAGCTTTGGCCAAAGAGAAAGTGGATGTGTTCGATGCTGGGCTGTGTGTGATTGCCGCTTCAGATTTTTTGGCCGGTGAAACCTTGAAGCCGACGAACCTGGAGCGCGCAGCGCGCGAGGGTTGGATTTGGGTCAGGGCGCCGGGGCATCGGTGATGGAATGCACTATGCGCGTTCCTTCAGAACGCGGGCATTGTTGTTGGTCGCGACCCAGGGCGTTGCCCTGGGGTGGTATGAGATGCCCGGTTGGAGCATTTCGCGTTCCTTCGTCGAGACCTTATTGGTGTTTGATAGAGGCGGTGCAATTGCGGCATCCGCCGCCAAGTCAAGCATCCAACCCCGTCTGCATCGCCGTTATGTAACCGGAGAAGTTGCTGCCGGAGGTCCGAATGAAACCGCCGATGGCTTGCGGCATTTTGTTCGGCATGCCGGCCCAGCAACGCGACCCGAGGAGAAACGCGCCGCGTAGCGTGTTCGCCACCTGGCATCAGAAGGCCTCCAGGGCGGCTTTTTGCGCTCGCATTGCGACAATTGGCGGATGACGCGTGGATCGCAACATCTTCGACGAACCGTCTTCTTGGGACTCATCACGATCCCATTTCGAATTCGTAGCACGGCACGCCCGCGATTGCGTGCTCCTGGCGGGCGACGCCTTCAAGGAATATGTGATGTTCATCGCCAGTCACTTCGACCATCTGGTTGGCGTGTTCCAGGACGACCCACCATGTTGGTGAGTGAAGTGGCGGGCTTTGGTAGTCTGTTCCAGCGCCGAAGAACGGATCGTGCTTTGCCACGAGCACGCACGGTCCTTCGATGGCGATGGCATCAAGGTTGTCGACAGGCAATCCGTCATCATCGTGGTCAAATGCGGAGAACCTGACCGGCCCGTTCGGGAAGCGCTCTGAAACACGCTCCTCGATCGCATCCATCAGGATCTCGTATTTTTCGTCATCGACATCGTCTGCCATAGACCCCTCCAAACCGATTGTGTCCTTGCCCTGATGCGCTCAGCGTGCCATCACGGCGCCAGCCCCGCAAATCGCCATGCGAGTATGCTGCCGGCATGGAACGGCACGATCTCCGTATCGGCGGCGCTCAGGCGTTGTGGAACGAACTGTGCGGCGCGTTCGAGCACGATGCGTTCGCTGTTGAGCGCCAAGCCGTAAAAGCGCGGGCCGTGTTCGGAGGCGAAGGCTTCCAGGCGATCGAGTGCGCCTTCTTCTTCGAAGGTTTTTGCGTAGCCTTCGATGGCGTGCGGGGCATTGAAGATGCCGGCGCAGCCGCAGGCGGATTCTTTGGCGCCGATGGTGTGCGGGGCCGAATCGGTGCCGAGGAAAAACTTTGGGGAGCCGGAGACGGCGGCGCGGCGTAGTGCGAGGCGGTGATGTTCGCGCTTGGCGACGGGCAGGCAGTAAAAATGTGGGCGGATGCCACCCTCGAACATGGCGTTGCGATTGATGTCCAGATGATGCGGCGTGATTGTTGCGGCCAGCGTTGCCGGGCCGGATTCGACGAAGGCGGCAGCCTCGGACGTGGTGATGTGCTCGAACACCACTTTGAGTGCCGGAAATCGGACGATCAGCTGCGACAGGATTTTGTCGATAAACACCGCTTCGCGATCGAACACATCGACGTGCTTATCGGTCACTTCCCCATGCACGAGTAGCGGCATGCCGATGCGCTGCAGCGTTTCCAGTACCGGGTAGATGTTCTCGACATTGGTGACGCCGAAACTCGAGTTCGTCGTGGCGTGGGCGGGATAGAGCTTGCAGGCGGTGAACACGCCTGCGGTGAAGCCGCGTTCGATCTCGGACGGGTCGATGCTGTCGGTGAGATAGCAGGTCATCAACGGCGTGAACTTGATCCCCGGATCCAGCGCGGCGGTGATGCGCGATCGATAGGCGTCGGCGGCCGCCATGGTCGTCACCGGCGGATTCAAATTTGGCATGACGATGGCCCGCGCGAATTGCCGGGCGGTGTAGTTCACCACCGAGGCGAGCATCGCGCCGTCGCGAAGGTGTACATGCCAATCGTCTGGACGGCGGATCGTCAGGCGTTGGACAGCGTCGGGGTTTTTCGAATTGTCGGCAGGCAAGAGAAGTTTCCGCAGCAGCGATTGCCGCTCAATCTACCGCAAAAGCTCAGGACGGAAGGCGACCGCTCAGACCGCGATGGTTTCAGGACACTGACGAAGGCGGTCGTGAAAGGTGCACGGAATGTCCACAATCGCCATTGGATCATTGACGGTCTTCTCACTTTTGCGCCCGAGCCCGCCCATGTTCGAATGGATCGCCAGCCCTGAAGCCTGGATTGCCCTTGCAACCCTGATCGCGCTGGAGGTGGTGCTCGGCGTCGACAACATCATATTCATCTCCATTCTATCCACCAAACTGCCGGAGCATCAGCGGGCGTTGGCGCGCCAGGTGGGCATCGGGGTAGCGGCTGTGAGTCGCCTTGCATTGCTGTTCACGATCGCCTGGATCGTGGGGCTGACGGCGCCGGTGTTTACGGTGTGGGGCAATGAGCTGTCCTGGCGCGACATTATCCTGATCGCAGGCGGACTATTTTTGATTTACAAGGCGGTCAACGAGCTGCACAACAAGCTCGAAGGCCCGGACAACAACAAGGGCGCTGCGGTGCAGGCAACGTTCGCCGCTGTCATCTTGCAGATCATGATTCTCGACATGGTCTTTGCGCTCGACTCGATCATCACTGCGGTGGGCATGACCTCGCATATCAGCATCATGGTCATTGCGATTCTGGTTGCCACCGCAGCGATGGTGTTCCTCGCCAAGGCGATCCACGAATTTGTGATGCGTCACCCGACGGTGAAGGTGCTGGCGCTGGCCTTCTTGCTGCTCATCGGCGTGATCCTGATCGCCGACGGATTCGGCCAGCCGGTACCCAAAGGCTATGTGTACTTCGCGATGGCGTTTGCGGTGTTGGTGGAGCTGCTGAACATCGGCGCTCGCCGAGCAGCGGGCAAGCCGGTGGTGCTGCACGAGCCGTATACCGAGGATGCGTCGGGTCGGAAGGCTTAGGGACTGCGTCAAGTTCGAACGCGCGAGCGTTGGTGACTCACGGACGAATTGGCCATAACGGCGTGGGCGCCATGAAGGGCGCCCCGCTCAAGCCGCCGCGTGACTTCAAATCGAGCGACGAAGCATCGTCAATGGCCTGTCTCGATCAGAGCCGCAACATCCCGCGAAAACCGCGGGCCGCATAGTACGACTGCGCGCCGTTGTGATAGAGGAACACCTGATCGTAGCGTCGGTCGCAAAAGAGTGCGCCGCCGAGTTTGCGAATCTGAGTTGGCGTGGCGATCCAGCTGGAGGTTTTGAGATCGAACTCGCCCAAAGACTGAAGTTGCCGATATTCGGTTTCGGTCAACAGTTCGATACCCATGGCCGCTGCCATCCCGAGCGCGCTTCCCGCCGGTTTGTTCTCTTTGCGCGCATTGAGCGCGTCGTCGTCGAAGCACAAACTGCGACGACCGGTCGGGCTCTCGGCTGCACAGTCGCAGTACAGAATTCGTCGCCGTTCGTCGACGCCGATGACATCTGGTTCGCCGCCGCTGGTTTCCATTGCGATGAGCGACGCAAGCGCGCCTCGGTTTGCCAACAGCTTGGCCTCGACGTCAGTCCAGTCGATGCCGATATGACGCTCCGGGTAGCGCTCGAAACGCGCTTTGAATGTGGCGAGCTTGGGCCTGGATTCGGTGTCTTTCAGAACACCGCTCCCAGCACACGCGGACCGCGAGCGCCAGTGACCTCGGGGCAATTGCCGGGTTCGCCGCACAACGTTCGACGCGCCAGCCAGGCGAAAGCAACCGCTTCTACGAAATCCGGGTGGATGCCGTGGTCTGCGGTGGTCGAGACTGGAATGGACCTGCCAAAGTCACGCTCGAGCGCGACGCGGATCGCATCAAGCAGGTGCGCGTTATGCACGCCGCCGCCGCAAGCGATGACGTCAACGGTATCGGGCTGCTCGCGGGCCAGTGACTTGGCAATGCTCTGCGCCGACAGCGCCAAGAGCGTGGCTTGCACATCGTTCGGTTGATCGGTGCCGCGAAGTTTGGGCAGCAACCAACGCAAGTTGAACTGCTCGCGCCCGGTACTCTTGGGTGCGGGTTGGTCAAAATACGGCTCGGCCAGCAACCGGGTCAGCAACGGCTCGATCACCTGACCCGAAGCGGCAAAAGTGCCGCCCTCGTCGCGCGATTGGCCGGTGTGTTCCTGCGCCCATGCATCGAGCAGACAGTTGGCCGGGCCAGTGTCGAAGCCACGCACTGGGCGGCCCGGCGCCAGCAACGTGAAGTTGGCGATGCCGCCAAGATTGAGGACGGCGCGGGGCGCATTGCCGGCGAAAACGTCGGCGTGCAGCGCACACACCAGCGGCGCGCCTTGGCCGCCCGCGGCCATATCGCGGCGCCGAAAATCGGCGACGGTGCGGATGCCGGCGATCTCTGCAATCTGATTCGGATCGCCGATTTGCATCGTGAACGGGAAGGTCCGCTGCGGACGATGGCGAATCGTCTGGCCGTGAGAGCCGATCGCGACGACCTCATCGGGTGCCACGCGCGCAATCGCCAACAGCGCATTTGCCGCCTCGCCAAAGGCGCGACCTACCTCAACATCGATCGAGCCCAGCTCGTCCAGCGACACCGCGTCGGCTACCATCATCATGAGCAGCCGCTGGCGTAAATTCGGATCGTACGGAAACGTGTGCGCAGCGACTACGTGTGGGCAATGCCCAAAACGCACCAAGGCCGCATCGATACCATCGGCACTCGTGCCAGAGATCAGACCCAGGTAAAGATCGGACGTCACCAGATCGTGCCCGAACGTGCCGAGTGACGACGAGGATTCAGGTCAGCGCACGACCGCGAGCGATTGGTCTTCGACCACCGCCAGCGCCGTCGCGAACTGCTCGCGCGCTTTCTGGAACCCGGCCAGCTCGGCGCCAGTCAACGGCTCGGACACCGGCAGATCGACGCTCAGCGGATCGCGATGCACGCCGCCGACTCGGAATTCGTAATGCAGGTGCGGGCCGGTGGCCAGACCACTCATGCCGACATAGCCAATCACCTCGCCTTGCTGCACTTTGTCGCCTTTATTCAGCCCTTTGGCGAAGCGCGACAGATGACCGTACAGGGTGGTCACCTGATTGCCATGCTGCAATTCGATGGTGCGGCCGTAACCGCTCTGATTGCCGACAAAACGCACGCTGCCGTTGCCTGCTGCGCGCACGGGTGTTCCCGTGGGTGCGGCATAGTCGACGCCGCGGTGGGCGCGCATGCGACCCAGAATGGGGTGCTTGCGGGCAGAGGAGAAGCGCGAAGAAATGCGCGTGAACTCCACCGGCGTGCGGATGAATGCTTTGCGCAGACTGCGACCATCTGCGCGATAAAAATCGCTGCGACCGCTGCTGTCGGTGTAGCGGAACGCTTCGTAGCGCTTGCCCTGGTTGACGAACACGGCGGCCAGTACATCGCCGTCGCGCAGTCGGACACCATCGCGGTAGATCGACTCATAGACCACGGCGAAACGGTCGCCCTCGCGCAGGTCTTGTGCAAAATCGACGTCGTAGTTGAACACTTCAGCCAGACGCATCACTTGGGTGTCCGACATGCCAGCGGCCTCGCCTGCGGCGAAGAGCGAGGAAGAGATCACCGCGCTGCCATATTGCGTGCGGCGCTCCAGCGCGCGCTCGATCGTTCGTTCCTTGACGTCGTGCCCGTCGATCTCCACCAGCACGCGCTCAGACTCGCTGCGATCGAACTGCAGTGCGGTCAGCAAACCATCTTTGGGGATGCGAAAAGCGATTTGATCGCCCGGGTGGATTTGCGTCAGAGCGCGCACGCTGTCGCTCGCTTCGAGCAGACGGTGCATCGTGGTAGCCGACAGACCCAGGCGCGAAAAGATGTTGCCGAGCGTCTCATTGCGGCGAACGGTGACGACCTGCCAGCCGTCTTCGCTGTTGCTGCCCAGATAAAGATCCGATTCCAGCGCTGACACTGGCGAAGGAATGGCCGATAGCGTTTCGCTTGCCGGCGGCAGCTGCAGAGGGATATTGAGCTGTTTGGCAATCGGATCTGGGCGCATCACACCGGCGAAAACCGGAAGCACAACAACACCCACCAGCACTACAGCGAGAGTCGATCCACCGAGCATCGTGGTGCGGCGATTGCGCACGCCGAATTGCAGAACGCGGGTGATGGCATCCAGGCAAGCGTTGCGGAAACGCGACAGCGATTTGACGTGAACCGGGCGTTGTTGATAGTGACGACGTACCGCTTGGCGCGAAGTGGAAGATCGGCGATGGCGCCAGTCGGATTGATAGATCACGCGTCGCTTCCGGCTGCTCTCAGACGGCGCGAACCATATCGAGTTGTAGGGATGACGTCAAAACTTAAATTGGTGTTAAAGCAACAATGTTGTGCGCATGCAACAAAGGGGTTGTCGACGCGAGCTCTTTGACCGTTGAAACTTTCGCCCAGCAAGCGCAGTCTTTTTGCCGATGGCTCGAATCGTCCTCCATGCGCTGGTCATTCTGTCGCTCGTGTGCAGCGGCGCATTCGCGTCGAGCTCCGCGATGCTGATGCACGCATCCGCCGACTCAGTTGTCGATTGCCACGGCGACGTGCCCGAGCCAGATCCCGGTGATTCTTGCTGCGAAGATGGCGCCTGTCGCTGCGGCTATGTCGCGCCGCAGGCGGGCTTTTTTGTGTTGGCGGTGGCCAAAGCAATGAACCTGGATTTTCAGGTTGCCGCATCGCCGAGATATCCACGCACCGCAGTTCTCGCGCCTTTCCGTCCTCCCCAGGTAGCGTGACGCGACGCCCAATGCGCGGCGCCTCGCGGGTGCAGCGCAATTGAAGATCTGTGCATAGGACCAGGGCGCATCGCCTATTCGATGCGGCGAGTCCCTGGCAAAGGAGAGAGCAATGAGTTCGATACGACTGAGCGTCGCCATGGCGGCGCTCGTGACTTTGTCTGCGTGCGCGTTGCCGCGCGAACGCGGCTATCTGGAAATGCGCACGTGGGTGGAAGACGCTAGCGGCCATCGGCCGCCCGCGCCGCGGGCGCTGGGGTCGGCACCGGTGCCGGCGCGACCGGTCACGGCAGCCGACGCCGTGCGCTTGGCGCTGCTGCATCACCCGCGCGTGCGCAGCGCATTTGCCGACATCGGAATGGCGCGCGGCGATTGGGAAGATGCGGCGCGCCTGAGCAATCCAAGCTTCGCCTTCCTGAGCCTGGCGCCGACGGACGGCGCCAGCACCATCACGCGCGCGCTGGCGATGAGTTTGAGCGATGCACTGTTGTTGCCGGCACGCAAGCGCTTCGCCAGTGGCGAGTTGGAGCGCGCGCAGGCGGTGGCCGCCGCCGAACTGCTGGAGCTGGCTTACGAGGCAGAGAGTGCCTGGTACGAAGCGGTTGGCGCGGCGCAAATTGCGGCGATGCGCGCGATCGTCGCCAAATCGGCGAATGCCGCCGAGTCGCTCGCACTCCGGTTCTTCGAGGCCGGCAATATTTCGCGATTGCAACTTGAGCTGGAGCGAGCTGCGGCGGCGCAGGCTCGCATCGAGGCCATCGACGCGAGCGCTGCTGCGCTGCGCGCCAGAGCCAGCCTCGCTGCGTTCATTGGCCAGCGCAGCAGCGGTCCTTGGACGCTGGCGGACAAACTATCGGCGCCGCCTGACGCTCGCTTCGATGTCGACCAATTGATTGCGCGCGCGCTGGACCAGCGCCTCGATTTGCGGGCTGCTCGGCAAGCCGTCCGGGTGCGAGAAGACGCGTTGAAATCGACGCGCCGCTGGCGCTGGCTGGGCGCGGTCGAGGTGGGCGGCGAACGCGAACGTGAGGCAAGTGGCGAACGGTTGTCCGGGCCATCGGTACAGGTTGAGGTGCCGTTGTTCTCTCAAAGCCAGGGCCAACTGGAGCGTGCCCAGGCCGAACTGCACGCCGCCCGCGCGACACTCGATGGACTGTTGGTCGAGGTCCACAACGATGCGGCGAGTGCGGTCGATGCGCTCGATGCGGCGCGCGATATTGCCGATCGCTACGCCCGCGAATTGGTGCCGCAACGCGAGGCGATTGTTGCGCGGACGCAAGAAGAAGTGAATTTCATGCTGGTGGGTGTGTTCGATTTGCTGCAAGCCAAGCAACAGGAGTACGACGCCTATCAGGCGTATCTGGAGGCCGTGCGCGATTACTGGATTGCGCGTGCTCGGTTGCGCAGGGCCGTTGGCGGGCGATTGCCGGACGATGACGCGATCGGTCCAGGCACGCTCGGCGTCGATGCGGTGTTGCCTGAAGCGGCGCACGACCCGCACGCCGGACACGGTTCATCGAGCGGCAGAGACGTCGATCCGCATGCGCATCACCATAGGCACGAGCGCGCCGACGAGCCACGCGACGAATCGCAACGCAGGCCCGAACCGGCGCCCGCAGAACCCATCGACGACGAAAACCACCGCAGCCATCCCGAGCGCGATAAAGACGCAGGAGAACAACAATGAATTCTTCGAGAAGACACTGGTTTCGCTGGGCCGGCCTCGGCGCCTTGGCGCCGTTGATCCTGACGCACAAGGCCGATGCGCAGGCGCCAGCGCATGCGCCCGAATCGACGCCAGCGCGCGGCTATCGCCCAGTGCACACCCCCAACGGATGGACGCTGCCGCACCGGCTGGTGGATGGCGTCAAAGAGTTCCATTTGGTTGCCGAAGAAATTGAACACGAGTTTGCCCCCGGATGTCGCGCACGATGCTGGGGTTACAACGGAACCACGCCGGGCCCGACCTTGGAGGCCGTCGAGGGCGATCGCGTTCGGATTTATGTGACCAATCGATTGCCTGAGCACACCAGCGTGCATTGGCACGGCATTTTGCTGCCCAGCGGAATGGACGGCGTCGGTGGCTTGTCTCAGCCGCATATCAAGCCTGGCGAGACCTACGTTTACGAGTTCACATTGCGCCAGCACGGTACGCACATGTACCACCCGCATGCCGATGAAATGGTGCAGATGGCGATGGGCATGATGGGTATGTTCGTGATCCATCCAAGAACGTCGGAAAACCCGCCTATCGATCGCGACTACGCGTTGCTGCTGCATAACTTTGCTCTGCATCCCGGCACTTATCGGCCCGATCCTTCGGTGATGCAGGACTTCGATCTGTGGACCATGAACAGCAAAGTGTTCCCGGCGATCGCGCCGTTGGTAGCGCGCAGCGGCGAGCGCGTGCGAATTCGCGTCGCCAATCTATCGATGTGGAATCACCCGATTCACATGCACGGGCCAAAGTTTGTGGTGACCGGTGGAGATGGCGGTCGCTGGCCGCAGAATCTGTGGCGCTCGGAGGTCACCGAGATCGTCGGCGTGGGTCAGATTCGCGATATCGAGTTTGTCGCGCTTCCTGGCGACTGGGCGTTCCACTGCCACATGTCGCACCACACGATGAACGCGATGGGCCACGAGATACCCAATACCATCGGTGTCGATCAGACCGGCGTGGAGGCGGAAATCCGCGCCTTGCTGCCCGGCTATATGGCGATGGGCCGCGACGGCATGGCTGAGCATCAGGAGCACACGGACTCAGGCCACATGCGTGGACCCGACAACACCTTGCCGATGATGATGGGCACCGGACCGTTCGGCAATCTCGAAATGGGTGGCATGTTCACTGTGATCAAGGTGCGCGACGATCTGGCGAGCGGCGACTTCAGCGATCCGGGCTGGTATGCAAATCCGCCTGGCACCGTTGCGTCCAGAGTCAGCAGCGACCCGGATTTCGGAAAGCCGCACCGGCGTTCACTGCCGCCCGGGAAGCCGGCGGAACTGAAGGCGAAACCGGTCGATCACTCGCGCATGAAGCACGGCTGAGATGGGTGCGGAAGACGGCGCTTCCGCTGCCGAAGCCGCAACCGTTCGCTGATCAGAGCGGCCATTTCAGGCGTGAAGTCGATTTTCCAACACAAGCGCTGGTTGCGCTGACACAGCAGACCGTCAGGCACCTGGCGGTCTGCTTTGGGCAGGCAGCGAGAGCGAGAACCGGGCGAGCAAGGAGGGCCGATCCCCGACGCTCTCGTCGACGGAATCGGCTGTGCAGCGACAGACGGCGGATGGCTGGACGGTCGGCGTTCTCGGTTGGTTGTCGAGGTCGATACAGTGAAGAGTGGATTGCCGGACCCCTCGATCCAAGCATTGCCGCTTTCGCTATGCGCCAGGGATAGATCTCGAGCGCCGATCGAGGAGCCGGTTTCGTTGCAAAGAGGGGCTTGACTCTGGACCTAGGTCCAAGGTGCAAGCTGTCATCCCCTATGAGGAGAACGGCTATGTCACTCACAATCGGCGCGCTTGCGAAACGCGCCGGCGTCGCTATTGATACCGTGCGCTTTTATGAGCGCAACGGCCTGCTGGCGCCTGCGGGTCGATCGGCGTCGGGCTATCGCAGTTATGGCGAAGAGGAGCTTAAGCGCTTGCTCTTTATTCGTCGCGCGAAGTCGCTGGGATTTGCGCTCGACGACATTCGCGCGTTGTTGGCGCTGAGCGCCGAACGCGATGTCGCCCGCGTGCGATTGGCGGCCCAGCGCAAACTCGACGACATCGAGCAACGCATCGCCGAACTCGAACGCATCCGCAATGGCCTGCGTACGCTGGTAGAGGCATGTCCTGGCCATGGGCGCGGCGAGTCCTGCCCAATTCTCGGTGCGCTGTCGCAGGAGCAAAGTGTATGAATCACCATGACCTGAAGTTGTCTGGGGAACGCAAACATGGCGAGGCCACGATCGCTGCTTCGAGCTGGTCGCAGCCTGAGCATTCGCCGATTCACCTCAATCACGGGGAAGGCGGTCCGAGCCGACAGCATTGCTCTCACGACAAGCACGAACACCACACGACGAGGGGAAAAGTGTCGAGCGCCGATCATCGCGTGCACTGCGCTCAAGCGCAGGCTGCGAACGCCAATACCAGCGCGTACACCGATCCAGTGTGCGGGATGTCGGTCGGCGGCGATAGCGCGCATCAACTCGAGCACGCCGGGCATGTGCATAGGTTCTGTTCCGCCACCTGCCGAACCAAATTCATGGCCGAACCTGCCCGGTACCTGAAGCCTGTTTCAGTACGCGCGCCGGCGCCCGCGCAAGTCAGCGACCGCTACACCTGCCCGATGCACCCGCAGATTGTGCGCGACGCGCCAGGAAGCTGCCCAATCTGCGGTATGGCGCTAGAACCGATGCTGCCCAGCCTTGACGACCAGGAGAATCCGGAGCTCATCGACTTTCGTCGGCGGTTCTGGTGGACGTTGCCGTTCTCGGTGGCGGTGCTGCTGTTGGCGATGGCCGGGCATCGCGTGCCGGCGCTGACGGCAGGTGTGCGCACCTGGTTGGAACTGATCTTGGCGGCGCCCGTGGTGCTGTGGGCAGGCTGGCCGTTCTTTGTGCGTTGGGCGCAATCATTGCGCAATGGCAGCCCGAATATGTGGACGTTGATCGGCACCGGTGTCGGTGCGGCCGCCGGCTTTAGCGTGGTGGCGACGCTGTTTCCCGGATGGTTCCCCGAGGCGTTCCGGGAGCATGGTCGGGTTGGCGTCTACTTCGAGGCGGCAGCCGTCATTGTCTCCTTGACGCTGTTGGGCCAGGTGTTGGAGTTGAAGGCCCGCTCATCGACCTCGGCTGCGATCAAAGCCCTGCTGGGGTTGGCGCCTAAATCGGCGCGACGATTGCGCGACGATGGCGCCGAGGAAGATATCGCGCTCAGCGATGTCCATGTCGGCGATCGTTTGCGCGTGCGTCCGGGCGAAAAAATACCAGTCGATGGCGAGGTGCTGAGCGGGCGTTCTGCGGTCGACGAGTCGATGCTGACGGGCGAGGCGATCCCGGTCGAAAAAAGCGCCGGCGCGCGTGTCATCGGCGCCACGCAGAACGGCAGCGGCAGCCTCGTGATTCGCGCCGAGGGGGTCGGCGCCGACTCGGTGCTGGCCC